>Ga0315553_10004040_pt1 | contig 11221 bp, 9 predicted proteins | sample SalMarSW160140MG_FD_203099 | JGI IMG/M metagenome (GOLD analysis project Ga0315553, IMG submission 203099) | Salt marsh sediment microbial communities from the Plum Island Ecosystem LTER, Massachusetts, United States - Salt Marsh Sediment SW1601-40 ... | reverse complement strand
TTAGCCAGGGCATAGCTGGGATATATTACCATAAACCAAGCCATAGGGACGACCAACGGGACACCAAACAGCTTGGGGCCCAGATGGTCCGTGTAGTGATAGGGGCCATAAATCACGCCGGTAGCAACCCCCACCCCTTCAAAAACCAGGCTGATGGCGGCGGACAGAGCAAAGAAACTCAGCGCGTGGCGAGGACCCAGCATATAGATGGCGTGAGACAGGCTAAATCCGCCCAAGAGCACGGCCACAAGAATATAGGCCATCGGTGGGGCCGCCCCCAGGACCGGCGTGAGCACAAAGTAGGTGTTAAGCAGGGTATAGGTCCAGAACAGGACAAAAACCAGAACACGCCAGCGGCTAGGTACGGATGACGGTCCCATCGGTCAGCCACTAATCCACGATCTTGATCTTATCCAGCGGCCAATATAGCAACCAGGCCCGCCCGACCAGCCGGTCCACCGACACCGCGCCAAAGGAACGAGAATCCCGGGAACTGCCCCGGTTGTCTCCCAGGACAAACACGTGCAGCGGGGGCACGAGCGTAGATGGATAGTTGGGACCACCCTGCTGAGTCGTCCAGCGCTCCTCCAACAGCTCTCCGTTGATCCAGACCTGCCCGCCCCTCACCTCCACCATCTCGCCAGACAATGCCACCACCCGCTTGATCAGAGGCTCGTCCTCACCCGGCACATCCACGATGACGACATCGCCGCGTCGCGGACCGTGGAAGAAACGATAGGTGATCTTTTCCACCATCACGCGCTGGTCATAGTTCAGATTGGGCTGCATACTCGGACCCTGGACGACCATCGCCTGGGCCACAAACACATTGATAAAGAGGGCAATGATCACGGCCGGGACGATGGTGCTCGCTAAATCCCACACAACCCGCAACAGGGTATGCCCAACCGTGGGTTGGTCATCCATTGGCTCGGATACCGTTGAAGCTGAGCCTACCAGTGCAGACGCCCCATCTGCGTTCAGCCCATGCTCTGAACTGGGATTTTCAGCCTTAGGCAGTGTCTCTCTCGTGCCCATCCTTGTGCTCGCGTATTCTCTAAAGTACAGAGGGAAGTATAACCGTTATCACACCGGTTGCCAAGTTCAAATGGATCACAGCCGCCCATAAACCTCGGTCAGCTCCCGCAGACGCCGCGCGATGTCATCGGTCAATGCGCCGGGCAAGAGACGCCAGCACCAATTGGGAGCGCCGACGGTGCCCGGGACGTTCATTCGTGAATCGTGCCCCAGGCTCAGCAGGTCCTGAATCGTGGTGATGGCCGTGTGGGCCACAGAGGCCCACGCCAGGCGAATCATTTCCCAGGCAAGATCGGATCCATCGCTGCCCAAATACCTATCGGCGTAGGCTCGCTCCGCTTCCGTGGAGGTAGCCTGGTACCAGCCCACGACCGTGTCGTTGTCGTGCGTACCGGTGTAGACCATACAATCCCGAGAAAAGTTGTGAGGCAAGAAGGGATCCTTGGCGCCAGAACTGAAAGCAAACTGCAATACCTTCATACCAGGGTAGCCAAACTCGGCCTGCAAAGCGTCCACGCCAGCGCGCGATTCTTGGTCAAAGTCACCCAGGTCCTCAGCGATGATAGCCACATCGCCCAGCGCAGCGGTGACGGCGTGGAGTAGGTCAGCCCCAGGACCGTGCAACCAGCGTCCCTCGATCGCCGTCTCCCTGCCTGCCGGGATCTCCCAATAGTTGTAAAAGCCTCGGAAGTGGTCAATGCGCACCACATCGGCCTGGGTAAATGCCATACGGAACCGTGCGATCCACCAAGCATATCCACCCTCGGCCATGACCTCCCAACGGTAGATAGGATGACCCCAAAGCTGCCCCGTAGCACTGAAATAGTCTGGGGGCACGCCAGAGACGACCCTGGGCTGGAGATCCTCATCAAAGTGATACAAGTGCGTATTGGCCCACACGTCAGCGCTGTCCATCGAGACAAAGATGGGGATATCACCGATGATACGAATGTCCTGTGCGTTGGCGTACCGTTTGACGGCCAGCCACTGCTCGAAGAACTGCCATTGACGGTACTTTTGGTTCTCGATCTCCTCGGCCAGCGAAACACGCCACCGCGCCAGCGCTTCTGGCTCACGGACGACAACCTTCGGCTCCCACTCGTGCCAGGGACGGAGGTCGTGGGCATCCTTGACCGCCATAAACAGAGCAAAGTCGTCTAGCCAGAAGGCCTGCTCCCGGCAGAAGCGAGCAAAAGCTTCCCGTTGATCGGCCGGCCCCTCGGCTCGGAAGTTGGCAAAGGCTGTATCCAACAGGCCCATCTTGTACCTGATAACGGGTCCGAAATCGACCCGTTCGTCAGCAAATACGGGCACATCCTCCAGATCAGCCTCCGAGAGGTGACCAACCGCCACCAGTTTCTCCGGGCTGATGAGCATCGGGTTACCGGCAAAGGCGGAGAGTGTCTGGTAAGGAGAATCGGCGTAGCCTGTGGGGCTCAGGGGAAGCATCTGCCAATAGGACTGGCCGGCTGCCGCCAGGAAATCCACAAACCGAAAAGCCCCATCTCCAAGGTCGCCAATGCCAAAGTCGCCGGGGAGCGATGTCGGATGCATCAGGATGCCACTACAGCGCGGGAACTTCATATGTGGGACCTCCGTGGCGTTTTTGTATCTGCCGCCTGGGCGCGCCCATTATAGCAGAGTTTCCAGCTTGCGCACATCCTCGATAGGGCAATCGCATTGGGCTGACCATAGCTCTGAGCCTCGTCCTCGGGGCGCCTTGCGCGATGAGAATCCGCTGTTGTAGCCCGATCTCGTGAAAGCCGCCCTCGGGGATGAGGCTGGGAGCGCTAAATGCGATGGCCCTGCATCCCCGAACGATGGTCTTTGCCGAAGGGGCCTCCACGGGTCTGGGCGTTCGGCGGCGGGCACTCGGGGTTGCCGGAACAGAGACCTCATCCTATAATAGCGTATGAGATGTGATGAACGTGTTATACAGAGGGGGCATAGACCACCCTCGCAGCCCGATTGAGCAATGACAAAAATCAATCTCCTTCACTTTGCAGATCTGCACATCGGCATGGAAAACTATGGCCGGCTCGATCCCACCACGGGTGTGAACGGGCGGGTGCTCGATTTCCTGCACCGCTTCGACGAGCTGATCGACTACGCGCTGGCGCATGAAGCGGACCTGGTGGTTTTCGCTGGGGACGCATTCAAAACCCGCAATCCCAACCCCACCTATCAGCGAGCGTTTGCCCGCCGCGTCAAGCGACTTGCCGACGCTGGGGTGCCAGTCGTCCTGCTGGTAGGCAACCACGACCTACCAACGATGGTCCAGCGAGCCTCCAGCGTGGATATCTTCCACATTCTGGACGTTCCCAACGTCGTCGTGGGGAACGACGAGCGCGTTCACAGAGTCGAGACCCGACACGGACCGGTGCAGGTCGCCACCGTCCCATACCCCGTGCGCCAGCGGCTCCTGGCCCACGATGAGTATCGTGGTCTCTCCATCGAAGAACTGGATCGTGCGGTTCAGGACATTGTCACGGGCAACATCGAAGCGATGGTGGCCCAACTTGACCGGGATCTGCCGGCGGTGCTGACCGCTCACCTGAGTGTCTCTGGCGCTACCTACGGTTCCGAGCGTAGCGTGATGATCGGTCGGGATGCGGTCGTCCTCAAATCAGCACTGGTCGATCCAGCTTGGGATTACGTCGCGTTGGGCCACATCCATCACCACCAAAGCCTTAACGGTGAGGCTTATCCTCCCATCGTGTATGCTGGCAGCCCTGAGCGAATCGACTTTGGCGAGGAGGGACAGGTCAAGGGGTTCTGCTGGGTGGAATTAGCGCGGGGAGAGACGACGTGGGAATTCATCGAACTGGACACCAGGCCATTTGTCACCGTGCGCGCGGATGTACGCGCGCACCCGAGTCCGCTGATGGCACTACAGCAAGAGATCGCCAATCATGATCTACAGGGAGCCGTGGTACGGTTGATCCTCCAATTACAGGAGGCGCAGGAACCCCTGGTGCGCGACCGGGATGTGCGCGCGCTGTTATCCGACGCCTACTTTATCGGTGGCATCAACCGCGAGGTAGAACGAGAGGCACGAGTGCGGCTGGGAAACCTAGCGCCAGAGGAGATGAGCGATCACCAGTTGCTGGCGAGATATCTGGAAACCAGGAACACCGATCCCGAGCGCACAAAAGCCCTGTTGCAGCACGCAGAGGCCATATTCGAGGGAGAGGAAAACGTCTGATGCCGTCGGGTCTAGCCCGAATCACTGCCGGGCTCGTTCAGCACACGGGCTGCTGCGACCCATTCCTCTAGACTGAGCGTCTGCGCGCGTCGTCGGGGATCTATTCCAACTTCTCTCAATCGGGCCGCCACCTCCTCAGGCGGCAGGTCAAGTCCGGCAGCCAGCGTGTTGCGCAGTTGTTTGCGGCGTTGAGCAAAGCCAGCTCGGACGACGCGGAAGAAAGCCACGGTCTCCTCCGCGGGAAGGAGGGAGGCGGTATGAAGGTCCACCTGTATCACCGCCGACTCTACCCCCGGTGAAGGGTAGAAACTGCCCGGTTTGATTCGAAAGAGAAGTCGGGGCTGCCCGTAGAACTGGATGCTTACGGCCAGCAAGCTCATCTGGCCTGGCTTGGCGACGATACGCTGCGCCACCTCCCGCTGGACCGTGATGATCATTCGCTGGGGCTTGAGTGAGGCCTCAAACAGATGGCGCAGTATCGCCGAGGTGATATAGTAGGGCAGGTTGGCGACAACTTTGTACCAAATGCTGGCCGCAGGGTGTTGAATACTGGATGACGGGAGTTGAGGGCCAGCGGCCCTCACCAGGGCATGTGGGTCGAGCGCCAAGATGTCACCCTGGATCAGCGTGACGTTGTCCAGATCAGCCAGAACGCTCCGCAGCACCGGCATGAGCCGGCCATCCACTTCGACCGCGGTCACGTGCCCGGCCTTACGGGCCAACCGCTCCGTCATCGTGCCCAGCCCTGGGCCGATCTCCAGGACGATATCATCAGCGGTCAGTTCCGCCGCCGTGACGATCCTGTCAAGCGCAGTCTGATCTATGAGAAAGTTCTGCCCCAGTCCCTTGCTCGGCCGGAGATCCCACTCTTCCAGCAGCCTACGTACGTCCATCGTCGGTTCTAGTCGATGACATAGTTGACCTGATCAGGGACAGGCGTGAGCACGTAAACGTCCACCCAGCGATACCAGAGCACCAGGTTGTTGTCGTCGTACCCCAGGTCGATGCGTTTCCCTTTGATTGCACCTCCGGTGTCACCTGCGAGGCCAACGCCATAGCCAGGTATAAAGACCTGGCTGTGCAGATTGATCAATCGTGGATCGACTGCTACGATACCGTGTCGCATCTTCATACCTGTGGCCGTGCGTCCATACCAGGGGCTCGTCGGCGACGTACCGGCCGTGCCAGCCGAGTAGGAGGTCGCCAGCATCCGAATCGTCCGCCAATACTCGACCGGACCGGACGGTGTATCCAAGGTGCGGACGACAATCTTGGTACCGTACCCAAGGATCTTTGTCGTCGGCGGAACGACGACAAACTCATTATCAATCACCCGAGAGATCTCGTGCCCATCTTCATAGCTCACTCGGATACGCTTCTCCAGGATTCCCCGTGCGCCGTCCTGCATCACGCGATCATAGTCGATCTCCAGATCCGGGTCGGGCTGCCACGCTACGCTGAAGGGAATAGGCTCCTGCACAGACAAGAAACGCTGAGTCACACGCACGACCCGGATCGAACCATCTTCTCCCAAGGGGGAATCGAGGGTTGGCGTCGTATAGTCCTGCCCAGTGAGGACTACCCCCAGATCGGCCAGCACGTCGCTCACACGCTCTCGGTGCGTGCGTGCCCGGAGCACTCGCCCATCCACCTGCACCACTACCGGGATGGAGCGCGTGACATAGACATCTAGCCCGGCCGACATACGCTCATCTAGCGCTGGCTGGACGCCGTCAGCCACATACAACGTCAGCCCGGCTCGGCGCAATGCCTCCCCGACCGTGGGAGCCGTGGTGCGTAGCTGTGTCACTCTCCCACCATCGTGTAGCGTAAAGGGGATTGCCCGATGGATTGTGATTCGGACAGGGTCGAGGACAGTCAAGGCAGATTCGCGTCCTACGATCCTGGCCAGCCCCATCGAGCCCTGCCCAGTCGAACGGCCGCTTGACGAGAACTCTCCCTCGACCTCTATCTCATCTTGAGGTAACAGCGATAGTCTTGCCTCTCGTAGCACGGCCTCTACCGACCCAGCATGAGTACGGAGCATCACGTGATGACCATCGGCGCTAATGGACACCGGACGGGCTCGTTGCACCTCCACGATCGAGCCTGGAACAAGGGGCGTGTCCGATCCAGGAGTGACGATATCCTCAGGATAAAGAGGGAAACCAACGTCCAAAAGGAACGTGGCAACGGTATCCTGATGGGTGCGCATGGGCTGTGGCCGTCCATCCATGACCAGCGTGATTGGCGTCAGCGTCGCCTGATAGCCAGCCAGCAGCACAGTGGTCAAAAAAGCCAGCACCACGATGGCCTGGATGCTGTACAGTAAATGTGTGCGCTCGGAGAAAGAAGCCTCAGTCGTGTCCATTTCACGCCAGCATACGAGAGGCGGCGGTAGATCCGCCGCCTCCATCAAGCCCGGATGGCCGTGCACCCTCCTTCGAATTGCGCCCTCTCGCCTTACCGGGATCGGTCAGCTCCGACCAGGCGCCCCTGCGGCGCCCAAGAGTGACTCCTTACCGCTGCTTCCTCCCGGACCTGACGGGGTTCGAAGGCTCTTGCCGCGCAGGACCCAATCTTCAACACTACCCAACCACGGCAGTATCAAGTGGCCCGATCCTCAGGGGGGAATTCGACCCCGCTATGGCGGATTGCGGGTACAGGGCACCGCCAGCTCCCCGTCTAGCACGGCCGCAGCCATGCTACCGCAGAGAAGACGAAATGTCAAACATTCGGCACTAGACTGCCCGGGCCATCAGGCATCTTTGAGGGAGACGATATAGTCGTAAAAGTTCTCAGAGCTATGGGGATTGTCGGGCCAGAGCAGTTCTTCATAATCATACCGCTTCCACTGAGCAAAAGCGCCAACAGAGAACATTGCCGCACCAACGACATAATCGTCCTCCCGAAGCTTGGTATCGTACCAGATCATGTCCTCCACGTACCACTCTCGCCAGTTTGGGGCCTCCACCTGCAGATTCACCACCGGATCAAGCCCGCACTCGGTGATCACCAAGGGGACAACTTGATCGCGTGGAATAAGAAAATCACGATAGAGATACCGATACCGTCCAGCCAGAACACCTCGATCTTCGTACGGGGGCAGATCTTCCGTTGGCTCGCCCCATAGCCGATCCATCACCGGCCAATCATACTCGTGTAGAGACAAAGCGTGGCCGCCATCCCTGGCCCGCGCAAATACCCCGGTCTCTACGATTGCCTCCCATTCATGCCACTGGGGCACGCCAGTGCTGTACGAAAAGAGCGCCAGCCTGTGACCGTTGGCCTCGGCAATATCCATAGCCGCAATAAAAAACTCTGCCAGCCAGACGTGACCGGCTATGGTCGGCGGTTTATTCTCGTTCAACACCTCCCAGTAGTCAACGACATCCTGCTCGAACCGCCAATACGGCATGTGCTGAGCCATCAGCCAAACAGCCGTTTGTACCGGGTCGCCGCCGACGTCTACTGCTTGTGGGGCCCGTGATGGGCCAACGCGAGCAACGGTGGTCGTCTGCTCCGACGCCTGTTTGACAAATCGCAGGAATCCAAAGTCATCAAGGGCCTTTACCAGGGCTACATGCGCGCCAGCGTCGTGGACCGATTCCACAAATCCAAGCGCACCATTGGGATTAAGCGTATGCAGGCCCAGCCTGGAGGGACCGCGAGCCACACCGCTCGGGCCAGAGATGAAGGGCAGATAAATGTGGTGATCTAGCCCATCGTTAGCTGATACAAAAGTTGTCGGAGAGGGTTCAGGTGTCACACGCCCATCGACAGCCTGCGTGGGCGGACTCATAGCACCTACCATACCCTGAGTCGTCGCGGTGACACCTAATGCGACCGATTTTTTCAGAAACTCGCGTCGACTGACCATTTCTCTGCATCCCGCTTCCATCAAGTTTTCCACACTTGAGTATAAAGCAACTCTGCGCGGAAGTCAAAGCAACGCTCGCGATAGAATCTTTGCCTTACGCTAACTAGAGGATGATCAGGGCCAACGTGGTAGCCGAGTTAGTCGCTTTGTGGTAGAATATGCCTTCATTCTTAGATAAGGAGACCGCTATGCGCAAACTTGCGTTTTTGTTGCCCGTTCTGTCAGTCATACTCGCCGCTGGATGTGGTGTGCAGATGCCTAGCCAAACACCTGCGGCGACTCGAACGATCGAACCGACATCTGTGCCATCCCCCACCTCCGCACCATCTACTTCGGATACAGCTACGACCGTACCATCCGCCAGCGATACAGCCACCGGCCCAGCTTCCTGTGTACTGGAGCCGTTCGACCTTCCGATAGAGTCACGGGTCCCACCCATAAACGACGATGACTATACTCACGGATCTGCTGAAGCTTCTATCACCCTGATCGAGTACGCCGATTTTCAGTGACCAGGCTGCGCAGCGATGGCTACGCTGCGAACGTATCTGGAAGATACGTACGGTGAGAACATTCGAGTCGCCTATCGTCACTTTGCACTGAGCTTCCACGACAAGGCCCCGATTACTGGCGAGGCCGCTGAAGCCGCTGGTGCTCAGGGCAAATTCTGGGAGATGCACGACCTGCTCTATGAGCGCCAGCAGGAATGGGGTCAGCTATCCGGGGACGCGTTGTCAAAGAAACTGGCTGAATACGCTGAGGGATTAGGGCTGGATGCCGAGCGCTTTTCCCGGGAGCTGGACGAACACGTCTACTTGGAAAAGGTGGAGGCCCAAACCGACATCGCCACACAAGCCGGTCTTCCAGGCACCCCCACCTATATCATCAATGGCGTCGTCTATCCAACACAGCAATGGGGTCTGCACCCTGTCCGGATCAGCGCTTTTATCAGTCTGCTCGAGTTGAAGGATCGGATGTATACGGAGCTTCCGCCACAAGTCATTGACCCAGACAAGGAATACGTCGCGACCATCCGTACGGAGCGGGGCGACATCGTCGTCGAGTTGTATGCCGACCAGGTGCCTGTCACCGTCAACAGTTTCGTCTTTCTAGCCCAAGACGGTTGGTACGACGACGTGACTTTCCACCGCGTCATCCCCGGCTTTGTAGCCCAGACTGGCGATCCCACAGATACTGGCATAGGCTCTCCAGGCTTCCGCTGTGACGACGAAATCGTACCCGAGCTCACCTACGACGGGCCAGGGGTGGTGGGTATGGCCAGCGGCGGACCGGGAACCAGCAGCATCGGCAGTCAGTTCTTTATCACATATGATGCCCTCCCACAACTTGATGGGAATTATACCATCATCGGACGGGTCATCGAGGGAATGGATGTGCTCGACAGCATCACACCTCGGGACTCTAGCCAGGGCGCTGTGCTGCCACCGGGCGACCTGGTCGAGACGATTCTGATCGACGAACAATAGCCCCACAGAGCAGCGCACTGAACTCGTCGAAGGGTGAAAGAGCGGGGGGAATGGAACGGCGCACGCTGTGGCTTCTCGTGGGCATTGGAGGTGGGGCGCTCGCCACGTGCGGCTTTGGGGGTGGATTGCTGGCCTTGGTGTTTATGCTTGCCAGCGAGCACGCACTCACCGCCACTGAAACTCTGCCCCTGGCTGGCGTGCTAGGGGTGAGCCTCGGGTTTGGCGTCCCGCTGGCGGTGCATGGGTTGTCGGCTTGGCGGGCGCGCCCCTCACGCCCGTTTTCTCCTCTCCGCGTCTGGCCGATGTGGCTGGCGTGGATTGTCCTCGTCATCCTGGGAGCTGTGGTCAGCTTGATGGGCTTGTCCCCAGCAGTGTTACTACCGCCTATTCACGTTCTGACAATGTCCATGCCGCCATTGATCACGCTCTGGTCAGCGGGACAAGCGCTAAACGGGACGGGAGGATCCTGGCGCCAAGTCGTCGCCGCTATGGTCAGTGGCGGATCCTTGGGCCTGGGTTTGTCCTTCGTCGGCGAGGCACTGATGGGGTTGGCCTTGTTTGTGATCGTGCTGGCCGTTGCTTGGGTGACACCTGGCGGGAGAGAACACATAATCACGCTAGGAAAAAAACTGCAGAATCCAACCTGGGTGAAAGACTTGAGCAACCTAGCAGAGTTGCTGCTCTCTCCCCCCGCTGCCATGGCCGCGCTGGGCATCTTTGCCATCCCGATCCCGCTGATAGAGGAAGCCTTCAAGACTCTGGCGGCTGGCGTGGTTGCTCGCTGGGCGCGCCCTCATCCTGCGCGTGCTTTCCTCTGGGGAGTGGCGGCTGGTGCCGGGTTCGCCCTGGTGGAGAACGTATTCAACGGCGCATTGGGTGGGGCGGAAGGTTGGCCCATAGGAGCTGTGGCCCGTCTAGGGGCAACGTTTATGCATTGCGCCACCGGGGGCCTGGTTGGGTGGGGATGGGGACAACTCTGGACCAAGCGACGGCCCCTACGCCTAGTGGGGTCATATGTCGGGGCTGTCCTCATCCACGGGGTATGGAATGCCATTACTGTGAGCGCTGTACTCCTGAGCGCCAGTGCGTTGACTCACGACGGCAACTCCATTTGGCTCCCCGTGACCGGCTTGGGGACGTTGACCAGCACAGGGCTGATTGGACTACTGACCGTAGCGTGTGCTCTTGCCATTCCTTTGGCCGGCCGCAAGCTAGTGGCAGAGACACAACAGACGCGTTCCGCGGATGCTGCTCCAGGGCTATACATTTGACAATTTGGATTATGTGTGGTAACCTCACCTTCGTGTGTCACAATACACCGATGCTAACGGCACATGTGTTGTTAAGGAGGCAGTAATGGCAGGAACATCCCGTACCGAACGGCTCGTGGGACGGTTACAGGAAATGCAGATGAGCGCGCCGGACATTGAAGCTGCCGCCATTGTAAGTGTGGATGGACTGACAATTGCATCCTCCCTCCCGGGCGGGATTGAGGAAGACCGTGTGTCTGCAATGTCCGCTGCGATGCTTTCTCTGGGTGAACGCATCGCAGGCGAGTTGGGTCGTGGTGTGTTGGATGAGGTGTACGTCAAGGGGGAGAGCGGTTATGTG
>Ga0315553_10004039_pt1 | contig 11222 bp, 10 predicted proteins | sample SalMarSW160140MG_FD_203099 | JGI IMG/M metagenome (GOLD analysis project Ga0315553, IMG submission 203099) | Salt marsh sediment microbial communities from the Plum Island Ecosystem LTER, Massachusetts, United States - Salt Marsh Sediment SW1601-40 ... | reverse complement strand
GGCGCCGTTGATCGACTGCGCGAAATCCGGGCCGAGCCAATCGCCGAAGGCAAGGAGCCGTTGCGGCGTGTGGTTCGGCATCTCGGGCACGATGCAGGACACATCACCGATAACCTCCGGCTCGGCGGCACCCGCGGTCCATATGACAAGCACCTGCGGTTCCGACATCACCAGCGCGGCGAGTCGATCGACGTCGGTATGCAGCGAGGCGATCTCGGCGCGCGCCTCGCTCTCGCGCAACGCGGCGCGCTGACGGGTCCGCACCAGCGCGACCGCGGTGACGACGGCAAACATGATCGCGCCGAGAATGAGGGCGAGCGCAACTAGCTCATGCGGAGCGAGGCGACCAACTGTCAGAAAATGCCCGCCGCCGACGGCACTGCCGACCATCGGCTCAGCCGCAGAGGCCTGCGGGACAAGCGATAGCGCCAGGAAGACGAGCACCGCCCACCGGCCATCGCGCCGGCATAACCGAACTTGCTCGCTACACCTTCCGGCCCCATCCGGCATCGCACAGCCCCTGCCCGGCCTATCGTCACTGCCGAGCAATCAATCGATCTCCTGAAGGCACCGCCCGGCCAGGCCGCGCGCTCGCTGCGAAAACTGACGCGAAAGACTACGACCCAACTGCCGGCGGGCAAGGCAGCCGATGCCGGCAAGAGACAGCGCACCCGCCAGCGTCTGCCGGGCCGGCACGAATCAGGGCAATCTACCCCCATCGGGACTCCGACCGAAAGAGTCCAGACTGAGAACGCCGGGCGGCGTGACGATTATCCCACAGGAAGTGAGCGCCGGACGGCTCATTCCCGCTTGCCTGCGACGCCAGTCGAGCCGAGGCCGCCGCTGCCGCGGGATGTCGTCTGCAGAGTGGCTGCCTCACGGAGCATGACGCGTAGCACCGGCGCAATGACCAGCTGGGCGATGCGCGCGCCGCGCTCCACCGCGAATGCTGACTCGCCAAAATTGGCGAGGATGACCAATACCTCGCCACGATAATCGGAATCGATCGTGCCCGGCGTGTTGAGCACCGTCACGCCGTGGCGTGCGGCAAGCCCCGAGCGCGGACGCACTTGCGCTTCAATCCCTTCCGGCAAGGCCAAGGCAAAGCCGGTCGGGATGACCGCGCGCCCACCCGGCGGAATCGCGATTGGCGCGTCAGCCGGAACCGCGGCGAGAAGATCGAGCCCCGCGGCGCCCGCGCTCTGATAGGCCGGGAGCGGCAGGTCGGCGCCATGCGCAAGCCGCAGGATCGGGATGTTGACGACGCTCATTCGGCGGGTGCCATCACCTTCAGCGTCGCGGTGATGCGGGCAATCAGCACCCGCGCCACCTCTTCCTTCGACTGTGACGGCCACGATTCGATGCCCGCCGCCGTGACGAGATGCACGGTATTGCGGTCGCTGCCCATGACGCCGGACTCCTTCGACACGTCATTGGCGATGATCCAGTCGCAGCCCTTGCGCCCGAGCTTTTCCCGGGCGTGCTCAATGACGCGCTCGGTTTCGGCGGCAAAACCCACGACCAGCCGCGGCCGGCCGGCTTTGCGCTTGGCAATGGTGGCGAGAATGTCGGGATTTTCCACGAGGGTGAGCGTGGGCGGACCTGCGGCCGTCTTCTTGGTCTTCTGCTTGCCTGCTTCGGCGACCCGCCAGTCGGCGACAGCGGCAGCAAAAATTGCGACATCGGCCGGCAGCCCGGCCTCGACCGCGGCCAGCATCGCCAGCGCGCTTTCGACATGGATGACCTTCAGGCCCGGCGGATCGGCAATCCTGACCGGACCGGAGACCAGCGTCACCTCGGCGCCGGCCTCGGCGGCCGCGCGCGCGATCGCATGGCCTTGCTTGCCGGACGAGCGGTTGGCGATGTAGCGGACCGGGTCGATCGCCTCACGGGTCGGCCCCGAGGTGACGAGCACGCGAAGGCCAGCAAGCGCTCGCGGCGCTGTTGCGGCAGTTTGGCCGCTCGCCGACGCAGGGAAGAAGGTTTCGACCGCGGCGACGATCTCCAGCGGCTCGGCCATCCGCCCGATGCCGGCTTCACCGGATTCCGCCATCTCGCCGGCGTTCGGCCCGACGGTAGCGACGCCATCGGCACGAAGCTGCGCGAGGTTACGCTGCGTCGCCTTATGGCTCCACATCTGCGGGTTCATCGCCGGCGCGATCAGGATCGGCTTGTCGGTTGCGAGCAGCACCGTCGAGGCGAGGTCGTCGGCATGGCCGCCTGCCATCTTCGCCATCAGGTCGGCGGTCGCGGGCGCGACCACGACGAGATCGGTATCGCGGGCCAGCCGGATATGGCCGATGTCGAACTCGGTGACCGCGTCGAACAGATCGGTGAAGGCGCGCTCGCCGGCGATCGCGCCGGCCGCGAGCGGCGTGACGAATTGCTGCGCCGCCTTGGTCATGATCACGCGCACGCCGACGCCGCGCTCGCGCAGCCGGCGAATGAGATCGAGCGATTTGTAAGCCGCGATGCCGCCGGAGATGATGAGAAGGAGGCGCTTGGAGGACAGAGACATTGGCGGCTCACGGCGACCAGGGATTCACGATTTCTACTTCGCAATTCTCGAAATCTTTGGTGTTACGCGTTACAACGATCATCCCGCGCGAACGGGCAATGCCGGCGATTTGCGTATCTATAATGCCAACCGGCGTCCCTCGCTGCCTTTGCGTCGCAGCGATATCCGCAAAATGCGCAGCTGCCCGCTCGTCGAATGGCAGGATGCGGCCGTGAAAGTCTTCGCCGAACATGGCATCGGCCAAAGCGGTTAGCGCCTCGCGCCGCCGACCGTTTTCCTTGATCGCAATCCCATACAGAATTTCAGCCTGGTTCAGTGCGGTCGTGAATAGGTCGTGACGCGGAATCGCATCGCACCAAACCACGACTTCCTCGGCGCCTTCAGGCTCCATGATTTCCGACAGCACATTGGTGTCGAGAATGAACATCACTTGAACTTCGGAACGTCGCGCATGCGGCCGCGCGGCAGACGCTCAAGCTCCAAACGTCCAGCCGAAGCAAATCGACGCCTTATGGCGGAAGCCAACCCGAATTCATCGCTTGGCGGCGCGTCGACAGCCCAGGTCAACAACCGCCGCGCCTCTTCCTCCATCGAATGACCGCTCTTTGCGGCCCGCAACCGGATCGCTTCCTTCACGCGATCGTTGAGGTTTCTGATGGTCATCGTGCCCATGAGGGAACTCCTTTGGCCACGAAGATAGGACATGACAGCATTGCAATCAATGCAATCACTTCCGGCTTCACTTCCAGAACACCAGAAGCGCCAGCAGGATCACGATCACCCACAGCGCGATCGTACTGCCGATGTTGTGCGCTGCCTGCGTCTTGCCGAGTTCGCTCACGCTATCGGTTGCAAGTACAAAGCCCTCGCGCGTCGCATGCTCGATCTGCTCGGCGAGCCGCGCGGCGCGGGTGAGGAGCGACGGCACCGTGCCAAGGAACTTGCCGAGCTCGCCGGCGCCGAGCCGCGCATCCTGCAGCATGCCGGCCGGGCCGAGATTATGGGTCAGCCATTCCCGCACCACCGGCTCGGAGGTGGTCCAGATGTTGAGCTTCGGATCGAGCATGCGGCCGACTCCTTCGGCCACCACCATCGTCTTCTGCAGCAGCAGCAGCTCGGGCCGCGTGCGCATGTCGAACAGCGCCGTCACCTCGAACAGCAGCGTGAGCAGGCGCGCCATCGAGATTTCTTCGGCGCGGCGATTATGGATCGGCTCGCCGATGGCGCGGATCGCCTGGGCGAAGGCATCGACGGAATGGTGCTCGGGGACATAACCCGCCTCGAAATGCACCTCGGCGGTGTGATGATAGTCGCGCATGATAAAACCGTAGAGGATTTCCGCGAGGAAGCGCCGTTCCTTCACGCCGAGCCGGCCCATAATGCCGAAATCGACCGCAACCAGTCGGCCTTCCCGATCCACGAACAGATTGCCGGGATGCATGTCGGCGTGGAAAAAGCCATCGCGCACCGCATGGCGCAGGAAGTTCTGGATCAGCACCTGGCCGAGGCGCGGCAGGTCGAGCCCGCGCGCGACCAGCGCCGCCCGGTCGGAGAGCGGCGTCCCGTCGATCCATTCGAGGGTCAGGACTTCACGCGCGGTAAGGTCCCAGTTGATCGCTGGCACACGAAAGTCGGGATCGTCCTTGGTGTTCTCCGCCATCTCGGACGCGGCCGCCGCTTCGAGCCGCATGTCGAGTTCGATCGCCACCGAGCGGGCAAGCGTCGCGATCACCTCGGTCAGGCGCAGCCGGCGCGCTTCGGCGGAAAACCGCTCGGCCTGGCGGGCAACAAAGCGAAAGGCGTCGATGTCAACCCTGAGGCCGTCCTCGACGCCCGGGCGCAAAACCTTGACCGCGACGCGCCGGCGTCCCTCCGGCGTTTCGATCTCGGCTTGGTGCACTTGCGCGATCGAGGCGGCCGCCACCGGCGGGCCGAAGCGGACGAACACCGACTTGAGCGGAACCCCGAGCGCCTTCTCCACCACAGCTTCCGCTTCCGCCTGAGGGAACGGCGGCATCTTGTCCTGCAGGCTTTCGAGATCGGCGGCGAGCGCGGTGCCAACCACGTCCGGCCGCGTTGCCAAGAACTGGCCGAGCTTGACGTAGCTGGGCCCAAGCGCACTCAGCGCGGTCGAGAGGCGGGTCGCCCCGGAGGCGGCGGTCGGCCGCTCGATCAGGCGGGCGAGCCGCAGCGCCGTGCGCGCCGTCGCCGGCAGCGGGCGGGGATCGACCAGCGCAAACACCCCCTGCCGCGCGAAGACGAAGCCGGCGCGGGTGAGGCGGAAGAAATGGGACAGCGGCGGGATCACGGGGCGCGGCTTCGATCCTTGCCCTCCCCCCTTTGCGGGAGCGGGCGGTCCGGCGCCGGAACAATCCCGCGCGGACCAAGTGAGAGGTAATGCCTCGCTATGCGCGCCGGGTCTACCCCTCACCCGGCTCGCACCGCACCATGGCTTTGTGCTCGCCACCCTCTCCCGCAAGGGGAGCGGGGTTTGTTACAGCCGCCAGCCCGAATGCAGCGCGACGATGCCGCCGCTCATCACCTGCACGTCGACACGGCGGAAGCCGGCCGCACGCATCATCGCCGCGAAAGCCTCAGGTCTGGGAAACTTGCGGATCGATTCGACCAGATAACGGTAGGCCTCGGCGTCACCCGCCACCATCCGGCCGAGCATCGGGATCACGTTGAAGGAATAGAGATCATAGGCCCGGTCGAACCACGGCACGTCGACGGTGGAGAATTCCAGACAGTAGAACCGCCCGCCAGGCTTTAGCACCCGGTAGGCTTCGCTCAGCGCCGCATCGATGCGCGGCACGTTGCGGATGCCGAAAGCGATGGTGCAGGCATCAAAACTTTTCGCGGCGAAGGGCAATGCCTCGGCATTGCCTTCGACGAAGCGCACGGCCTCATCGAGCCCGCGCTGGACCGCGCGTTCATGGCCGACGGTCAGCATGTCCGCATTGATGTCGCACACCGTCGCCCGCACGCCGGTGCCGCCGGCGTTAACGACGCGGAAGGCGATATCGCCGGTGCCGCCCGCAATATCGAGCAGCGCGAAGTCGTAGCCGCCGCGCGGCGGGTTCACCTTGGTGACGAGAATGTCCTTCCAGGCCCGATGCAGCCCGCCCGACATCAGGTCGTTCATCAGGTCATAGCGGCGCGCGACGGTATGAAACACATCATCCACCATCGCTTGCTTCTCGGCAAGCGGCACGGCGCGGAAGCCGAAATGGGTGTCTCCGGGTGGATCGCTCATGACAAATATTCCCAGGCATTTTCGCGCGAACCGTGCCACGGAACTGTCTCCGGTGGCTATCGGTTCGCCGCTGAATAACGGGCCGCGTCAACAAAGGTTCGAGGCGACCATAGCGCGGGACGCCGGCCGATGCCACAAAGGCGCGGCCGTTGCCCAGGGTGCCATAGGCGCGAATCGGGTGAGCGCGCTATCCTCAGCGCAAGAACCGTGCCCCGGCTCGGCGGCCGCATGATCGCTCCACCTCCCTTTCTCACCAGGAAAGCGACGACCAATCAGTGACTTGGCCCTGCTGCGCAATTCTGATTCCTGCACGATCCTGCGGATGGAGGTAATATCAATTTTTGCTATTTTTAGGTATCGGCGACAGAATGACGGCAGGAGGTGCATGGCCATGAACATGAACGTATCGCTGACGGATGATCTGGCGGAGTTCGTCAAGGCTAAGGTCGCGGCGGGACGCTATGCGTCATCGAGCGAGGTGGTGCGCGAGGCACTCCGCCTGATGGAGAAGATGGAGCGGCAGGAAGCTGAAAAGCTGAAGCTGCTGCGCGCGGCGTGGAAGGCTGGAATTGATAGCGGCGACGCTGCGGAAATGGATTTCAAGGCGCTGAAGAAGGAAGCCCGTGCGCGGCTCGGCAAGGCGAAAGCGTGAGTCCGTGGCGAAAGTCTCCTTTACACGCCAAGCCCGCGAGGACCTGCTGCAAATCTGGCTCGGGATTGCGCCGCATAACATCGACGCCGCCGACCGGGTCTTTGATCAGATCGAAAAAAGCTGCGGGTTGCTTCGCGAGCATCCGCAGCTGGGTCCGGCCCGTCCAGAAATTGGCGAGGGGGCGCGGGCGCTGATCGTCGAGAAGTGGATCGCTTTTTACCGCGAGGTGAGCGGAGGCGTGCAGGTCGTACGGATCATGGACGGGGTGCGTGATCTGACGAAGATGGAATGGACGCCGGAGCGGGAATGATGCGATCTCTTATGCCTCGCGCGTGTGAGGGTTCGATTCCAACGCGGACATGTTCCCCGACGAAACACCAATGACTCGCGCGCACAGAATCATCCCGGACGCGGTAACCGCGGTGCAGTCGGAAGTTGCCGATCCCGCCGTATCCGCCTTCGTCTCCGCCAATGCCGGCTCGGGCAAGACCCATGTGCTGGCGCAGCGGGTGATCCGGCTGCTGCTTGACGGGGTGAACCCGGCGAAAATCCTCTGCCTCACCTTCACCAAGGCCGCCGCCGCCAATATGGCCAATCGCGTGTTCGGCCAACTCGGCGCCTGGATCAGCCTTGATGACACAGCGCTCGACGACAAGCTGCGCGCCATCGGCGTCAAGGCGATCGATGCGACCAAGCGCGCCCGCGCCCGCCGGCTGTTTGCCGCCGCCCTCGACGTGCCCGGCGGGCTGAAAGTGGAGACGATCCACGCCTTCTGCACCCGGCTGCTGCAGCGTTTTCCGTTCGAGGCGCGAACGCCGGCACATTTCTCCGTGCTCGACGAGCGCGGCAGCGCCGATCTCCTCAATCGGGCAACGCTGGTGGTGCTGCTTGATGCGGCGGCCCAGCCGGACGGGACGCTGGCGCGCGCGCTCACGACGGCACTGTCGGCTGCAGCCGATTTACGCTTGCGCGAGCTCTTGCGCGAGGCGGTCGCGCGCCGCGATGAGATCGTGCGCTGGATCGAGCAGGCGGGCGGCTTGGACAACGCGATCGCCCAGCTTTCCTCCGCGCTCGGGATCGGCACCGACGAAACGCGGGCCGCGATCGAAAAGGAGATCATCGATAGCCCGCACTTCCCAGTATCGGAATGGAGCCGGGTGGCGGCGTTGTGCAGCGCCAGTTCGGCCAGGGACCAGGACCAGTGCACGCGGCTGACGCTTGCAGCCAGCGCTATCGGAGCCGAGCAGATCGAAGCTTATCGTCAGGTCTTTCTCAAAGGCGATGGCGAGCCGCGCAAATCGGTCATCACCAAGAGTTTGGCGAAGCAGCAGCCGGACCTTGCAGCCCGGCTGGACCAGGAGAAGGAGCGTGTAGCCGCGCTGTTCAAGCGCCGCAGCACGGTGATCTGCCGCGACCGCACGGCCGCGCTCGTCACGCTCGCGCAGGGGGTGATCAGGCGCTACGACGCCGAGAAGAACCGGCGCGGCATGCTCGATTATGACGACCTGATCGACCGCACGCTGGCGATGCTCGATGCCGTCGAGTCGGCCTGGGTGCACTACAAGCTCGACCGCGGCATCGACCATCTGCTGATCGACGAAGCGCAGGACACGAGCCCGAAGCAGTGGGAGATCGTCAAGCGTTTGGCCGCCGAGTTCACGGCCGGGATCGGTGCGCGCACGGTCCATCGCAGCATCTTCGCGGTCGGCGACGAGAAGCAATCGATCTTCTCCTTCCAGGGCGCGGCGCCCAAGGAATTCGCGCGCATGCGCGGCTATTTCGACGCTACGCATCGCGACAGCGGGCTCACCTTCGTTTCGCGCGATTTCCAGTTTTCCTTCCGCTCGGGCGCCAATGTGCTCGGCGCCGTCGACGCGGTGTTCGCCGAGCGGGATATCTTCGCGAGCGTCACCTCCGATGCAGCCGGTGTGCCGCCGCATCTGGCGCTGCCGGATGCCGCCCCCGGCCTCGTCGAGGTGTGGCCGCTGATCGAGCCTGACGCGGCGCGCGACATCGAGGGCTGGGATGCCCCGTTCGACGACGTGCCGGAAACGAGCCCGCAGGCGACGCTCGCGCAGAAGGTCGCGCAGACGATCCGCGGCGCGATCGATCGCGGTGACTGGATCGCGAGCGAAAGCCGCGCGCTACGCGCCGGCGACGTGCTGGTGCTGGTGCGCCAGCGCGGCCCGCTGTTTGAGCAGGTCATCCGCGCGCTGAAGGATAGCGGTGTCGCCGTCGCCGGCGCCGACCGGCTGACGCTGACCGAACACATCGCGATCATTGACCTGATGGCGCTCGTGGATGCGCTGCTGCTGCCGGACGACGATCTTGCACTTGCGATCGCGCTCAAGAGCCCGCTGTTCGGCTGGGACGATGAGGCGCTGTTTGCGCTTGCTTATGGGCGCAAGCGCCCGCTGAGCGCGGAGCTCGCGGCCCGCGCCGACGAGCAGCCGGCATTCGGCGAGGCGCTGGCGCGACTCGAACGCTGCGCCACCGGTGCGCGCAGCGGCGGCCCGTTCGCCTTCTTCTCCTGGCTGCTCGGCGCCGAGGGCGCGCGCCCCCGCATCCTGGCGCGGCTCGGTGCCGACGCCGATGACGCGCTCGATGAATTCCTGGCCCTCGCCCTCGACTATGAGGCGCGCGAAACACCGACGCTGCAAGGCTTCCTCGCCTGGCTGCGGGTGGCGGAGACCGAGATCAAGCGCGACATGGAGATCGCGCGCGACGAGGTGCGGGTGATGACGGTGCACGGCGCCAAGGGCCTCGAAGCGCCGCTCGTCATCCTTGCCGACACCACCCAGCCGCCGGCCGGCCCGCGCCCGCCGCAATTGCTGCCACTTCCGCTCGGAGATGCGCGAGGTGGCGAACCCGTGCGCGGCCTTGTCTGGGCCGGGCGCAAGGAAGGCGATGGGGTTGCGCTTGCCGCGGCTCGCGATGCCGCACGCTGCGAAGCCGTCGACGAGTATCGGCGCCTGCTCTATGTCGCGATGACCCGCGCGGCCGAACATCTCATCGTGTGCGGGTGCCGCGGCAAAAAAACGCCGCCCGAGGGCTGCTGGCACGACCTCATCATCAGCGGGCTCGCTGGCAAGGAGGGCGTGATCACGGAAACCATCGCGGGGCAGGCCGGCGCGGTCCATCTCTACCGCAAGGTCGCGGCCGCCCCCTCCCCTCCCCCCTCGGCTCCCGCCGCCGCGGCGCCGCCAACCGAGGCCGAACCCGACTGGCTGCGCCGGCCGCTGCCACCGGAACCGTCGTTCGCCGCCCTGTCGCCTTCCCGCGCGATCGAGCATGAGCCTTCGGCTCGCACGCCGAAAAGCCCGAACCGTGAGGCAGCAATCGCCCGCGGGGTGCTCATTCATCGGCTGCTGCAATCGTTGCCGGAGATTCCGCCGCGGCAGTGGGCCGCAGCCGCGCAGGATTTTCTCGCGCGCCATGCCCAGAAACTCGATGCCGAAGCCCGCCAGAAAATCGCCGCCGAGACCCTCGCGGTGTTGAATGATCTGCGCTTCGCCGAGCTGTTCGTGCCCGGAAGCCTTGCCGAGGCGCCGATCGTCGGCCGCATCGCGCGCCCGGGGGCGCCGCCGCGCCCCGTCTCCGGCCAAGTCGACCGGCTGGCGATCACGCCCGATAGCGTGCTGATTGCCGACTACAAGACCAACCGGCCGGCTCCCCAACGGCTGGACCAGGTTCCCCGCCCCTATATTGCCCAGCTTGCCCTCTATCGGGCGGTACTGACGGCGCTCTACCCGGACCGGCTGGTGCGGGCGGCACTCGTCTTCACTGATGGCCCTTATCTGATCGAGGTTCCCGAACCCGCGCTGGCGGAGGCATTTCTCCAAGTCACCTCAACGTGATGGCTGCTTGACGCTGTCGGGCCGGCTTACTAGGTCTTTGCCCGTCCGCGGATGCGAACCCCGCCCGCCGCGAACAAATCAAGAGGTTTCCCATGGGCGTTGCCAAAGTCTCCGACAAGGATTTCGACACGGAAGTGCTGAAGTCGACCACCCCGGTCGTCGTCGATTTCTGGGCGGAGTGGTGCGGACCGTGCCGCATGATCGGGCCGGCGCTGGAAGAGATTTCCGGCTCGCTGGCGGGCAAGGTCAAGATCGTCAAGCTCAATGTCGATGAGAATCCGGCGACCGCCGCCAAATATGGCATCATGTCGATCCCGACGCTGATGCTGTTCAAGAACGGCGAACTTGCTTCACGCCAAGTTGGCGCCGCGCCGAAGCAGAAGCTTGAGCAGTGGATTACCACAGCGGTCTGACAATACGATCGCGCAAAACCCTGACGAGATCAGGTTTGGTGGAGACGAGAACAGCCGCAGCCCCGCCTTTCGAGCTTGACGACATCATCCTGGTCGACCCGGATGATGTCCCAACCGGTGTCGGCGCCAAGACCGACGTGCACCGGCGCGGCCTGCGCCATCGCGCCATCTCCATCCTCATCCGCAATCCGCGTGGCGAGCTCTTGATCCAGCGGCGCAGCGCGGCGAAATATCATTCCGGCGGACTGTGGGCCAATGCCTGCTGCAGCCATCCGCGACCAGGCGAAGCCCCGCTCGCGGCGGCGCACCGCCGCCTGCCGGAAGAGCTGGGCTTCGACTGCCCGCTGACGCCGCTGTTCAAGACGCATTACCGGGCCACGCTCGATAACGGCTTTATCGAGGACGAGGTGGTGCATGCGTTCGGCGGCGTCTATGACGGGCCGATCTCACCGGCCCCAGCGGAAGTGAGCGAATGGCGCTGGATCGGCCTCGACGCGCTCACCCGCGACCGCCGCGCCCGGCCCGA
>Ga0315553_10004038_pt1 | contig 11222 bp, 8 predicted proteins | sample SalMarSW160140MG_FD_203099 | JGI IMG/M metagenome (GOLD analysis project Ga0315553, IMG submission 203099) | Salt marsh sediment microbial communities from the Plum Island Ecosystem LTER, Massachusetts, United States - Salt Marsh Sediment SW1601-40 ... | reverse complement strand
CGAGCGAATGCCGCGCACGATCGCCAACCGATCCATCAACCGCGCCTGCCGCGGCATGTGCTCGCAAAGCTGGATGCCCGGCACGCTGGTGGCAATCGGCTGAAACTCGCCGCGAATTTCGGCCGGCGCGTCCGGCTTCATGTCGTAGCTGTCAATATGCGAAGGCCCGCCGCGAAGCCACACCATAATGACCGACTTGCCGCGGCCGTCTTTGGCGACATCGGCGCCGCTGGCGCTCGGGTTCTCGCGCCGCGCATCGTCATTCGCCGCGCGCGCCTGCAAACGCAGAATATCCGGCAGCGCCAACCCGCCCATCGCCAGTGCCCCCACACGCAGCACCTCGCGCCGCGTGACTCCGTCACATAACCGAGTCGGCCGACCGAGAATGCTTAGCATGGGAACCTCCTTGCGGGCAGAGTGTACGCGAACTCTAGAGTTCGTCGCCCGGTATCGACATTTTACCGGGTACGGATTTTCCCGCAATCGCGACGAATCTGCGCCCTGCGAGTTTGAGAAGGTCGCACGCCGTCACGATGGCGACATGGGCAACACAGAACAGTCCGATCCAGACCGCTATGCGAAAGGGCCACGACTTTTCGGCGGGTGGCCACGATATGCGGTCCCACTGCATGGTGGTAAGAATGTAGATCACGTTGTCTAAGGCGAATACGCCAGCCACGGAGGCTGTGACGACGAACATCGCAGCAATCGAGAACGTACGCTGACATCGGATGAAACCAATCAAATCCCAACTTGCGAAGCCGACCGATGCAGTCATCAAAGAAATCACTACGATATTGATAGTGAGGTACGGAGCGTACCATTCGCGATTCATCTCTGTGACTTGCCATGAAGGGAGAAGGTACTGCGTGCTGCGAATTCCATGATTCATTGGCCACCCGTACGTGGCTGACTTTTCCATATATGTCCTTGGCGTTCCTTCGAAGACATCCCACTCACGACACTGAGCACCCACCATGATGGCCGCGTAGCCGCTCGTCGTAAGTAGTAGCGCGGCTATGGCGAGTAGCCCACCGCGTTCGCTCTTCCTAGCGGTCTTATTCATGATCCTCATCCGCATTCATCAGCCGCACCGGTTTGAATGTTGAGTCGCCGGTTTGCTGGAGGTAGCGGAGGCCTTGTTGGAATACCGCGCGGGGGGCCCAGCGGAGGGCTTTCGACCAGGCGGGGCGGGGTTCGTCGCGGAACCAGGCAATGTGGGCCAGCGCGTAGCCCAGCATCGGCTCCGACAGGTACTCGGGGCGGCGGAGGTTCGTGCTGGGCCAGTAGTCGAGCTTGCCCGTCGACTTGCGCGGGTTGTTGGCCAGGAACACGCCGAACCCGTGGTACACGGCCGCCAGGTCGGTGAGCAGCTCGTTGTCGAAGGCGTTGCGGTCGGCGCGGCCTTCGCCCAACAGCCGCTGATGAGCCAGCTCGTGGGCCATGATGCCGACCAGATCGGACGGCCGATCGACCATGCCGCGATCGATGCGAACGACTCCCTTGTTCCACGCCCCGTCGCCTTCCTGCCACGTGCCGGCCGCGATGCCGGCCGACGCGTCGACGGCGAGAACCGATCCGGGCGTGCGATCGCTGTACAGCTCGACGTCCAACAGCTCGGGGTCGACCTCCATGTACTCGCACACGCGCTCGAACATTCGCCGCACCGACTCGGCCGAGCCGTCGTAGGGGTCGGGAAAGTACTCGCTGGTCGGCAGAATGATCCGCCGTTCGAGCAGAATGTGCAGCCCAAACTGCCGACTCAACCAGCGGAGCCGATCCTCGACCCAGCGTTTGGCCTCGCCGTCGCACGGGCAAGTTGGCCGAGACCAGGGGAACATGGCGAAGAGCTCTCGCGCACGATGTCACGGTGGCCGCGTTGACGGAGACCACTATTTGCTCGCCGTCGGGTTGTTGCGGTATGGCTTGCCGGCGCGATAGAGCTCGAGCATTTCCGCGCCTTGCGCTCCATATTCATCGGGATTTAATTCCACGCCCTTATTGGCCCATTCGATGGCCTTATCGAAGTCGCCGGCTTCCGCATAGGCCGCCGCAAGCACAATCAAGTGGCTCGCGTCGGCCCACTTGGTCAGTTCGCAGGCGCGGGTAGCACTCTCCACCGCTTTGCGGCCGCTGCGAAGCTTTTCGTCAGGGCAAGTCGCCCAGAGCCAGGCCCGGTCGCTGTAGGCCGAAACATATTCGGGATCGAATTCGAGCGACTGGTTGAAGTCCTCGACGGCGTCGGCGTAGTGCCCCAGTTGATACCGAGCATGTCCGCGGGAGTAATACGCCGTAGGGCTTTTCGCATTACGGAGAATGGACTCCGTATAGTCGGCCACGGCGAGTTCGTACTCGCCTTTACAAGCATGTGCGATGGCGCGCCACCAGTAAGCCCCATCGTCGTCCGGTTCGAGACGGGTCGCTTCGGTGAAGTCGGCAAGGGCCTTGTCGTACTGGTCGCGGTGGAGCCATCCGCGGCCACGATATCGATAGGCGACGGCAAGTTTGGGATCGAGGCGAATCGCCTCGTCAAAGTCGGCGATTGCCTTGTCAAGATCCGTCTTGTCGACCCAGGCGTCGCCCCGATCGACATATGCATCGGCGTACTCGGGTTTGATGCGGATCGCCTCGGTAAAGTCAGCGATGGCCTTGTCGAGCTCGCCCTTGATTTGCCACGCGCGGCCACGAGAGACGAGGGCGACGGCATCGGTGGGATCAAGGCGAATCGTCTCGTTGTAGTCGTCGATGGCGTGGTCGTACTGGCCCTTGTTGTGCCAGGCGATACCGCGCTTCCGGTAGGCGGAGGCGTCTTTGGGGTTGCTGCGGATTGCGTCGTCGTACTTGCGGATGCTCGCATCGTGATCGGGGGTGCTGGGCGAAGTGTAGCTGCGGAGAAGGTCTGCCTCGAATCGCTTGGGGTCGAGTTTCTTGGCCGCGTTCTCGTCGGCGATCTGCTTTTCGAGCTCCATGATGGACCACACGCGACTCCGCCCGAAGTAGGCGGCGTAGTTTCTGGGGTCGAGTTGGATCGCCTTGTTGTAGTCGGCTCGAGCTTTCTCGCGATCGTTCTTTCGCGCCCAGGCGTCGCCGCGAGCGCTGTATGCGTCGGCGTCGTGCGGCGCCAGCTCGATCGCTTTGTTCAGATCGGCCAAGGCTCGGTCGTAGTCGCCCTTCTCGGTCCAAGCGGCGCCTCGGCCGAGATAGGCGGGGGCGACTTCCGGGTCGCGCCGCAACGCTTCGACGAAGTCGGCGATCGCCCGGTCGTAGTCTTCCTTAGCCCGCCAGGCGTTTCCGCGGCCGACCAATACGCCCGAGTCGTTCGGGGCGATGCGGATCGCCTCGTCGAAATCGCTCATGGCCTTGTCGAACTCGCCTTTGGCGGCCCATGCGGCGCCGCGGCGGCCATAAGGATGAGCGTCCTTCGGAGTGAGGCGAATCGCCTCGTCGTAGTCGGCGATGGCTTTGTCGTAGTTTGCCTTGCGTTGGTACGCATCGCCGCGGCCGACGTAGCCCCGGATGTCCTTGGGGTCGGTACGGATTGCCACGCCGAAATGGGCGATCGCCTTGTCGTATTCGCCCTGGTCGGCCCACGCTTGCGCTCGGCCGAAGTAGGCCCGCAAGTCCTTCGGGGCAAGGCGGGTGGCCTTGGTGAAATCGTCCATGGCCTCGTCGAACTCACCGCTTTGCCGCAAGGCGTTGCCGCGGTCGATATAGGTGGAGGCGTCCTTGGGATCGAGTCGTATCGCTTCGCCGAAATCGACGGCGGCCTTGCCGTACTCGCCGACGTCGACGAGCGCTCTCCCGCGGCTCAAGTACATCTGCCGGTCCTTGGAATCGAGAAGAATCGCCTGGCTGAAATCCTCAATCGCCTTGTTGATTTCTTGCTTTTCGCGCCGCGCGAGTCCGCGACAGTAGAAAGCGGCCGCATTCTTGGAATCGAGACGGATAGCCTCGTCAAAGTCGGCAATCGCCTCGTCGGATTTGCCGAGCGCGGTCAACACACGACCGCGAGCCACGCGCAGGCCGGCGCTTTCCGGTTCCGCCGCAATCGCGCGCGTGAAATGGTCGATCGCTTCCGAAAGAGGGGTTACGTCGTCGCGGCGAATCCAGCCCTGGTCGCTACCGCTGACTCGCAGCGAAACGCCTTTGACCTCTTCGACAAGGAGTGTGCTGCCCTGCGAAACGGGCTTTCTCTTGCCACCCTCGACGCGAAGGTTGGCATCGGCGGCGATCACCACGACCTTGTCGCCGACTGTCTGCGCTGCGAGCGGCGCGGTTGCAAACGACAGCCAAACGGAAACGGCCGAGAAGACAACAAGGCGCGTCATGGCACGGCCTCCGTGGGAGAAATGGGATCCCGACGATATGCGCATCATAACGACTTGGCGGCGCCGGTCCTACCGTTTACGGCAAATCGGTTGTGATGGTTGCCGCTTAGTCGGAATTGCAATTGTCGGTGACGGGCGACTCCACCTCGCGATACGGTTTCCCCTCCCTGTATAGCTTGAGCCGCTGTTGACAACCGGCGCACTCGAATCCGCTGGAGTCATTTGTCCGGGCGCAGCATGGGCGAGCCGAGGGCGCACATAGGCAGCAAACATGCCGACCATAACCACGGCTTGAAGTAGTACCAGAACGGCGCAATAAGCAGACGACGCAAAGAGAGCGCAGATAACCCCGATCAAGGTGGTGAGCAGTAAGAGCTCGGAAACACGGAACTGAAAAGGACCGCGCCGCGACTTCGACCCGTCGGACTTGTCCACCGAGCAGAGCACGATGGACGAGATTGCGATTCCAGCCAGCGAGCCGAAAAAGAAGCGTAGGGACGTGAACAGAGCATAGTAGCCAATCCAGTGCTCCATCGCATCGGGACCCGGCGCGATTGGCCCGGCCAGAGCGAGTGTCAATCCTCCGCCGACGGCGGCGACGGGGAGCCATTTTGCGGACGCCAGCGGATCGCTCCGCAGCCGCAACCGCCGAAACGCCATGCAAAGACACCCAAACGCGAGAATACCAAGAATCGCGGTGACTACGGCGCACTGCGCGCCCGTTGGCGGCGGTGCCATCGCGATTAGGTACATGGTCTTGCCCACTTCCAGAAGCTGCGTTCACGCCGTCCGTAACATCTGCCGTCGCGCTTCAGACGGATGAAAATGGAACCTGCGGACGGAATTCGCTTCAACGCATGCCAGCATATCGCTTGGGGCTTTCGCGGGCAAGAAGAACGAGACATGCGCTAACGGCTCCGACGACGCGATTCCCGGCGCCGATCCGGTTGCCAATTCGCCTACAGGGCGCTACTCCACGTCGCGATACGGCTTCCCTTCCTTGTACAGCTTGAGCCGCTGTTTGCAGCCGGCGCGCTCTTCTTGGGGCGCCAGACGCAGGGTTTCCCTGGCCCAGGTGCGGGCTTCCTCGAAGTTGCCTACCTCGGCATTCGCGGCGGCGAGCGTGCCGACGCAGTACCAATTGCTGAAGCCAGTGAGTTCGCACGCTCGATTGGCGAGCACGAGTGCCCGCGAGCCATCGCGATAGTTGTCGTCGGGACAAGTGGCCAGAAGCCATGCCAGATTGTTTTGGGCGGAGTGATCTTGCGGATTGAGTTGAATCGCATGCTCGTAGTCCGCGTGTGCGGCAGCGTAGTCGCCGAGCTTCGCGTGCGCAATTCCGTGGCCTGTGTACGCGCCGGCAAACTCGGGGTCGAGCCGAATCGCTTCGTCGAAGTCGGCCAGCGCTTTGTCGAACAGTTTGCGAGTCATGTTGAGGCTGCCTCGCTGGCAGTACGATCGGCAATCAAGCGGCACCGGCTCCTACGGTCCTTCGCCTAGAAACTGCGCGGCCAGATCGGCCAAGCCGCGGCCGAGATACTCCCGTGCGGCACTTTCGCCGGCGTCGCCTCGGTGCGCATGGCGAACGAAATCAGGGAGCTGGCGGCGATGGTCGGCGATAAGCAAGTGGAACAGCACTTGCGACAAGCGATAGCTATGGAGCTGCCCCTCGTCGGGTAAGTAGAAACCTCGGCCCCACCAAAAGTTTCCCAGACCGTTCTCGCGCCAGTAGCGCCTGATGTCCGACGCGGTTTTGGCGTCGAGGTGAAAACGAGCCCATGTTCCGATGCCGGCTTCCGCGGCCAACTGCGTGACTCCCTCTTCGAGCCAAAGGGGCAACGTCAGGTGCGACAGACAGGCGTGCTTGATCTCGTGGAGTACAGTCCGCTGCACCGAATTATCCGAAGTGGCGTGGGCGGCGATGTGGACGTATCCCTGCCGCACGCATACGCCTGCCGAAGCGCCGTATTCGCCTTCGCGGAAGAACGGCCAGATGTAGTCGGTATACGTGTCGTCGTCGGCGAAGAGCAGAATGACGAGCGGACCGATTTGGCTTTCGGTTGCCAGGGCTCCCAACGCATCGGTAATCGCCGCGATGCCCGATTCGGCGTGCCTGAGCAACGACTCAGCAAGCTCATAGTCTCGCGGCGCGAAAACGACGAGGCTTTCCGTTGCGACCGTTTGATATTGGTTCCCGAGCGCTTTGTTAAGCACAGCGAGCCACTGGTCAACGATGTCGGCCCACGCCTGCGGTCGATCGGGTTCGGGAACGTGCTTGTCGACCCAGGCACGGATCGCGTCCCAGTTCATGCGGGGCAAGTGAAACGCGCCAGGGATTTCCGAAAGGTTGACGGTCACGGGTCCGCCTTTAGCAAAAACTTACCGAAACGCGCGCCACGGCCGCAGCTTGTGCGCTCGTCGGGCGAATCACCCTTCCGGATCGTTGAGCAGTTCTTGCAATCGCACCCGCAGCTTGGGCGAGAGGCGATCGAGCCAGGTTTCGTCGATCAGGCCGACCGAGATCATGTCTTGCAGGTGCACTTGATCCTTGCGGCGGAACGAGGTGAGCTTCATTCGCACGAGGGGCTCGAGGGGCAAGGTGCGGGCGTCGATCGCCGGCACGGGTTCCGGATAGTCGTCGCGCACCTTCTCGCCCGCGAATACGACGTGAACTGCGTCGCGGGCCTTGGCGTCGGGGCCGTCGAGAAATATGCCGTCTGTTTCAAGACCGACTTCGGAGAGGGGGACAGGGACCCTTTGCCTCGCAGACTCGGCAAAGTGAGCCAGTCCCCGTCGGTCTTGAAACAGGCTCTCTGTAACGCCCGCCGAGCGCCGATAGAGGAAGCCCGCGCCTTCCAGCGCCTGAATCGCGCGTGGGAGATCGGCGCGGTTGAGGATGATATCGACGTCGCGCGTGTTGCGAACCACCGACTCGTCGACTTGCGCCACCCAGTATTGCACCGCGTTGCCGTCGACCACGGCGTACGGCACACCGGCGGCGTTCAGCGCTTCGGTCGTTCTGCGTAATCGATCCTTGACGTTTTCCACGGCCCGCTCGATTCTGGCCCACAAGGCGTCGCCGGTATATTTGATTTCGACCATCGGTGACCTCGGCGGGCAGTATAGCCGACGGCGATTCCCGACGCGACGGAGGCGTCGTCGCGCCTTTGTGTCCGCGCGGACGGTGCGTTGGGTTCCGCGACCGCCACATCCATGTGGCGGCTATCTATGGACGGACGGACTGGATTCCCGCCTGCGCGGGAATGACGGGGCGCACTGGCCGACTTCGCTTGCCAGTGGCACTTAACGGATTGCACTGGCCGATCCACCGAAGGCGGACTGGCCAGTGGCACGCCACTGCGAATCAGCTCTCACCCTCGCCCTCACTGTCGCCCTCACCCTCACTCTCTACCCGGAGAAGAGCAGTGATGAGGTGTTGCGATGTAAGGAAGGGATCGGAAATCTTTGACCCCAGCGGGCCGCAGGGTGTTTCGCGACAAAGACTCCCGACTCCTTCATTGCGTCGATCCCTTTTTCGCGTTCCTTCATCACTGCGAATGCAGTTGTGAGAGGCGCTCGCGCGCCGTGTCGACTTGCGTTTGTGCCCACGGTTTGTCGCCGTAGAGCACGATGATGCCGTGCAGGATGGCCCGCGCTTTGGCCGGTTCGCTTTTCGTGAGTCCGCCGGCGCGGTCGATCTGCCGCTCGATTTCGTCGCGCGTGGCCTGTTGGTCGGCATCGGATTCGGTCTGCAATTGCTCGAGCTGTCGCCGGGCCAACTCCACGCATTGCCGGGTTTGGGGCGAGGCGTCGTCCTGATTGCCGAACACGTCGATCAGCGCCTGAAACCGCTCGGCGGCCGCTGCAGGATCGTACGTCTTGATTTGTACGGCCTCGAAGTAGGCCCTTTCCGCGGGGGCAAGCTCCTCGCCGCGAAGGCCGAATCGCGCGCGGAGCTCCAAGCTGCGCTGATCGCGATAGAGTTGTACCTGGTCGAGATAGCCTCGTACTTCGCCAGAGCGGGGATCGTCGGCGAAGCGATCGAGGAATTGTTCCATGTCCTCCTGTCGCTCCAACAGCGGCGCGGTCTCGCCGGATTCAGCGGCGGTGCGGATTCGCTCATAGAGCGTGTCGGCCGACGTGGGCCAGGCGAGGTAAACGACCACCGCCACGATCATCGCCGCGGCGACCACGAGCCCCGCGAGCTTGACGATTCGATTTGGGTCGTTTTCGTAATGGTCTTCGGCTGCGCCGAGCTGCGGCCTTTCGATCGAGTCTACGTGCCAGCGCTGCGATGGACCGCCGCCAGACGGGGAGACCACCGTGACGGCCGACTGCGGCGATGCGCCCGAGTCGGATAGCGATGCGTCGGAGTCGGTCGGCGACGCACGCGAGCCAGACGGCGATCCGCCCGAGTCGGACGTGCGCAAGGTGCCCGAGTCCTTGGTGTGAATGTCGCTCCCGAAATCGACGGTCGCATCGGTAGGCACATCGTCGGGCGCCTTTTCACCGGCGCCGCCTGGCTGCGCGTCGTTCGATGCTTTGTCGAGTCCCGCGGCATCGTCGGCCGGGCCGCTCCCGGCGGTTGAACCGGATGGATCGGCGGAACCCGCCAATTCGAGCACCTCGCCCAGTCGATTTGCCAGCGCCTGGGCCGTGGCGATGCGTTGCCGCGGGTCTTTCTGCAGCAGGCGATGCAGCAGTTGGTCCAGCTCGCGCGGAGTGTTGGGGGCGAAGGCCGTCACGGGCTCCGGCGTTTCATAACGAACGCGGTGCACGGCCTCGGCCACCGAACGGCACACGAAAGGCGGCCGGCGGGCCAACAGCGCGTAGAGAACGCACGCCAGGCTATACAGGTCGCTGCGGGCGGAGGCGGCACGCCCCTCGGCCTGTTCGGGCGACATGTAGTCGGCCGTACCCACCATGGCTCCCTCGGCCGTGAGGTGCGTGGCGGTGAAGAGTCGGGCGATGCCGAAGTCCGACAGCTTCACCTGCTGCTGCTCGTCGCGCAGCAGGTTGGCCGGCTTCAGGTCGCGATGGATCACGCCACGATCGTGCGCGTGCTTGAGCGCGGAGCAAACCTGGATGCCGATCTCGACCACCTCGCGCCAGTCGAAACGTCGGCCCTCGCGCAGCTCGTCCTGCAAGCTGCGGCCGGAGAGCAGCTCCATCGCGTAGTAGAGCTGTCCGTCGTGGTCGCCGTAAGCGAACATCTCGACGATGTGGGGATGCCTGAGCATCTTGAGCGCCTCGACCTCGGACAGAAAGCGCTCGCGAAAATGGGAGTCGGCGGCCGACGCGGGAGATAGCAGCTTGACCGCGGCAACTTCGCCCGTCTCTTCGTGTACGGCCGCATAGACCGTTCCCATGCCGCCGCGTCCCAGCACGCGATTCAGGCGGTACGGACCTACGGTTTGCCCGATCATGTCGCGAGCCTGCAAAGTGGTGGCGAAGTGGCGGCGAAATGGCGGCGCCAGCCAAGTGCGTATTGTATGCGGGGGAGTGGGCCATCGAAACAAGCGAACGATGCGCCTGTCGTGCGCAACGACTCGACACGTGAGGCGGCGTGGTTGGAATCGAGCGCGGACCTGGCGGGGAAACTTTGCTCGAGAACGAGCGCCTCGCGTAAGAAGTCAGGCTCGGGCAGTCGCGAGAGCGCGATTACCGCAGCGCCGGAGTGGGCCGATTCGCGACGCCGGTTGCGCCCGAGGGAGCGGCCGAATCGAAACCGCCCGCGGGCATTTCGTCGGGCCCGATGAGGGTTCTTCCCTGCTGCGATGCCGCGCCGGAGAAGTACATGCCATCGGTTCGCACGGGAGCCGGACCGGCACTTTCGCCACGACCGACGTAGGGCGGCGCGGAGGCGACGTACCGCAAGGGCTGGCTACCCGACGGTGGCGCCGAGGCGTCGTACGGCAATGGCTGGTTACGCGACGACGGCGGCGCCGAGGCATCATACGGCAATGGCTGGTTACGCGACGACGGCGCGGAGGAGGTGTGCTGTAGCGGTTGCCCATCCGGCGGCATCGCAGGGGCGCCATGCTTCAGCAGTTGGGCGTCGATCGCTTCGCGCCGCCGAGCTTCCGCGTCAGGATCGGGCCCTTCGTCGCTGCCATGCTGCAGATCGGTGCGATCGAAACCGCCGGGCGGGAGCGAGTCGAAGTGCTCCGCCCCCTTGATATTGGTGTCCTCGTCGAGCATGCCTCCCGACACCACGTCGGGCGGGTGCGATCCGCGGCTGACGACTGGGACCTCGTGGAGGAGGTAGTCGGAAAGTTTCCACGGGTTGCGGCGGAGTCGTTCGCGCTGGTTCGCGTCGTGGTAGGCCTTGTCGGGCCACGCGCCTTCGGAGAGGTAGATGCCGTTGTAGTCCAGCAGCGATCCCTTCTGGTAGTGCATCTGCTTGATGGAGAGCGTGTACTCGACCAACGAGCGATAGAAGCGGCTCTCGGCGTCGGCCAGGCGGCGTTGGGCGTCGAGCAAGAGATCGAGGAGTCGGGCCTTCTCGTTCTCGTCGGCGTCTTCGTACACCGCTTCCAGCGCGGCGAGCTGCTGCCGCGCGGCGAGTCGGCGGTTGTAGTTGGTCTGGGTGACGACATAGGCTCGTTCCTTGTCGGCCCAGGCGCTGCTCAGGTCGTGCGTGACTTCGTGCTCCTGCTCTTCCAGGATCGCCCGTTCGCGAGCCAGCAGCAGCTCGGCGTTGCGGACGGCGGCGTGACCCTGGCGGAAGCCGATGGGGAGCTCCATTTCGACTCCGAGCTGCCATTCCTGAAAGTCGCCGGTGACCAGATCGGCGTAGGCGTTGTCGAACTGCACGGGCTCGGGATCGGGATCGATCAGGTCGCGGCCGAAGCCGCGCCAGCGATACCGGCCGATGGCGTCGAGCTTGGGCAA
>Ga0315553_10004034_pt1 | contig 11228 bp, 2 predicted proteins | sample SalMarSW160140MG_FD_203099 | JGI IMG/M metagenome (GOLD analysis project Ga0315553, IMG submission 203099) | Salt marsh sediment microbial communities from the Plum Island Ecosystem LTER, Massachusetts, United States - Salt Marsh Sediment SW1601-40 ... | reverse complement strand
GGAGTTTGACAAGCTGGCTCGTATCACCATCCACCAGCGGCAGGTACGTCTTGTGCACCAAGTCCGTTGGCGGAACCTCTGCCTTGTTGAGTCCCAGGATATTTTGGCCGCGGTCAATCTGCTAGGCGAGTCGTCGACGCTGCCGCCGCGCCTATCTATGCCCACATATCATTGTCACACAGTTCCCAGCGGGAGCGCTCCGCTTTCTGCGGAAAATCTAACGTACTGCGTCCGATCGAGTCGCGCGGAGGGCGTTGCGGCAATAGGGGTCGCCACGATCGTAAGGCGATAGTAACCGCTTCGGCACGTCTGTGCCCCGATTGCTGCCCCCCCCAATAAAATCTACCGATGGGTATCGGGAACCGCCGGGCAAACGGACGCGCGACCGAGGCGGGCCACCCTCCGGCGGCTTCGCCGCGACGACGCTGCTGACCGGAGGATGTGACGAGAACGACGAACGGCTGGCCCAGCGGGCTGCCCAGAGCATGCAGCGGCAGGCCGAACAGAACAAACAGATGTCCGAGCTGCAGTGGGAAGTGGCCCAGGGCGCCCGCCAGCTCGTCGAGGCTGATGCGGAAACCCGCTCCAAGTTCGTGGCGATGCAGGGCGAAATGCAAAAACAGCAGGCCGAGGTTGGCCGTCAACAACGAGGCACTCGAGAAACGCGAGTTCCAGGTCGAGCGCGAAATGCTGGCCAAGGTCCGCGGCGTGCCCGTCGAGTCCATCGAGGCACAGCCCTATCGCTATGACCAGGAAGTGAACAACGCCGTCGAGCGGCGGCAGTCAGTGTTCGAAGACGAGCTATTGGCCGAGAGCGAGCCGGGGCGGCGGATTCGTCAGCTTCGGGTCGAGAAAGATAGTCTTCTCGATACAATTTGGATCGCAACTTCCCCACGCGAAATTAAGGTTTTGTGGACCAAGGTGGGCGAGCTGTTGGGCGACGAGCAGACTGCGCTGGTGCGCGACGCGCTGGCGATCGAGCCGGTGGAAGATTGAATCCCGAATCGCCGTAAATCTCGGGGCCGCCCGCAAGGGCGACCCCGGGGACTTTTCATTTACGTATCCGAGCGAAGTGCTCTGACAATTCCTTTCCGCCGCCCGCTACCTCGTTTCGATTCACCAAGCCTGGGATCGAGCCAAGTTCCCTTGGCGCAGCCCGCCGCACATCTCAGGCTGCTTTGCGGGCAGCAGATCCGTGCTGCTGCTCGTGCACCGCGACAGACTCGACATACGATTCGCGGAATCGGCGCGGGTCCGATGCAGGAAAGCACACACCGGACGCCGACAAACCACCGTCGACATTCAGCTCGATCCCACTGATCATCCGCGCGTCGTCGCTGCCTCGCCAGGCAATGGCAAGGGTGACATCGGATGCTTGAGCGAGTTCGCCACGCCGGCTCGCGGAGCATAATACGCCAGTGCCCATGCCGGTCAGGACTGCACCTCGCGACACCCCCGTCCTTGGGTACTGGTGCATCCCGATGCGCATGCGAAGCGCGTCGCGGCGATTCGACGCGAAAAGTCGCTGGAAGCGGCGGCTGGGCGCCGTTGGCTCGATCGCTAGTTCCGTCGAGCGAGACCGCCCATCAGGCAGATTAACCGCTGAGTGGTAGGTTCGAGTACTGCACGGGGAGGTCGAGCCCGACATACGTCGCGGCAAGGTCGCGATACGACGCAGGGGGCCGATACTGGAACCATCCCCAGTTCGCATGGTAAGCTGGTTCACTGACAACACCGGCTGGATTGCCGCCGACCCTTGCGGGCAGCGGACAACCGGGCGCGAGCGTTTTCCAGATCGCCGGCTGTCCCACAGAAAGCTCCCGCAGATGATCGGCAAAATCGTCGGCCATTACCGCATCACGTCCAAACTGGGGGCAGGCGGTATGGGGGAAGTGTTCCTGGCCGAGGACACGCGGCTGCAGCGCAAGGCGGCCGTCAAATTTCTGCCCGCGGAAATGGCCGCCGATTCCGACCGGCGGCAGCGGTTCTTTCAAGAAGCCCGAGCCGCATCGGCGCTCAATCACCCACACGTTTGTGTGGTGTACGACGTCGGCGAGACGGACGACGGCCTGCCCTTCATCGCGATGGAATTCGTGGAAGGCCGGTCGCTCGACCTCCTGGTCCGGCAGGGGCCGCTGCCGGCATCGCAGGTGGTCGAGATTGCGATCCAGGTGGCGGACGCTCTGGACGCCGCCCACGCGCGGCGGATCGTTCATCGCGACATCAAACCCGCCAACATCAGCCTGAACGAGCGGGGACAGGTCAAGGTGCTCGACTTCGGCCTGGCCAAACGATTGCCACAGACTGCGGCGGGAGGTATCGGCGATGCCACGTCCGAAATGCATCAAACACAAGACGGCATGGTCCTCGGCACGCCCGCCTACATGAGTCCCGAGCAGGCCGTCGGCAAAACGATCGACCACCGCAGCGACCTGTTCAGCTTAGGCGGCGTCATCTACTGCCTGCTCACCGGGCGGGCACCGTTTGCCGGCGCGAGTCTGGTCGACGTGCTCGACAGTGTGCTGCGCCGCAAACCGGAGGCCATTGCCCGCTTCAACTACGAAGTTCCCCCCGAGTTGGAACGCATCACGCTCAAGCTGCTGGCCAAAGACGTCGAGCGGCGTTACCAATCGGCCCGCGATCTGCTCGTCGATCTCAAAAGCCTGCATCGCGAGCTCGACTCTGCTGCCGATCTTGAATCCAGCCCGAATTCGTCCGTGCCCGGCGGCGCGGGGTGGGAAAGGCAGCTCGCCCGAACTACCGCCAGCGGCGTCTCGGCAGATTCCGGGCCGTTGCCGACTCCAATGGAGCTGGCCCAAAGCGACGTGGTGATCACCTACGCGAATCTCGATGATCAGCCGGTCATGGCGGCTCATCAGGGGTGGATCTCCCAGCTCCATCAGAACCTGCAGGTCCGCGTGGCGCAGCTTTCCGGAAAACGGGTCGCGGTCGTGAAACAGTCCGGTAACACGGTGTCGGCGGAGAACGAGGCCGAGGTGCTCAAGCACGTGCCGCAGGCCAAGACGGTGGTCTCCGTCCTCTCGCCGCCGTTCGTCAAATCGAACGGGTGCCACAAGATCGTGGAGACGTTCTGGAAGAATGCCTGCGATTCGGGACAGTTTGAAGTCAACAACCGCTCGCGATTGTTGAACGTGGTCAAGACACCGGTCGAGGAGAAGGAGCTGCCGCCCGAAATCCGTTCGCTGTACACCGGCCTGGTGCCGTACGAATTCTTTGAACGCGATCCGGAGACGGGCCGGATGCGGGAGTTTGACGAGGCGTTTGGCGACGCGGCGATCCAGCGGTTTCACGAGCGAGTGTACGACGTTGCCTACGATATCTCTCAGGTCCTCAGGTATCTGGGCGAAGTTCCGCCGGCGGGCGGCAACCGCACCGCGCATCCCAAGACCATCTTTCTGGCTGCCACCACTTCCGACCTCGAACCGCAGCGGGACCAGTTGCGTCGCGAGCTGATCGAGTTGGGGCACGAAGTCCTTCCCAAGCAGCCCCTGCCGCTGGTTGCCAGCGAACTAGTCGCCGCCGTCGAGCATTGCCTGAAGCAGGCCGACATTGCCATTCACTTTGTCGGCGAGCATTTCGGCCTGGTGCCCGAAGCGACCGACTTGTCGGTGGTCGCCCTGCAAAACCAGGTGGCCGCCCGGTTCTGCGACAGTTCCCCGCTGCGGCGGCTGATCTGGATTCCCAAGGGCCTCGCTCCCCGGGACGAACGGCAGGCGTCGTTCATTCGGCAGCTCGAGTCCGAGCCGCACACCGTCACGGGCGCCGAGCTGATCGCCGACACGCTGGAGAATCTGAAGGTGCTGCTGCGCTGCCGCTGGGAACGGGAACAAAAAGAGCAGGCCAAGCCCGTTGCCGCGCCGGGAGCGGAAGGGGCCCCGCGGGTGTACCTGATCTGCGATCAGCGGGATGAGGAGGCCATTGAACCGCTGGAAGACTTCTTTTACTCGCAGGGGATGGAAGTCAGCCTGCCGGGTTTCGAGGCGGATGAATCCGAAGTTCAGCAGATCCACATTCAGAACCTGCGCGACTGCGACGCCGCGCTGATTTACTACGGCGCGGCGGGTATGCACTGGGTCGATTTCAAAATCCGCGATTTGCAGAAGGCGGCCGGGTATCGAGATTCGGTTCCGATTCCGGTCAGCGCCGTCTATCTCGCGCCGCCGTTCAATCGCCGCAAGGAGCGCTTCAAAAGCGTCTCGGCAGACGTTTTCCGGCAGGCGGAGGAAACGTTCGACCCGGCGTTACTCGAAGGTTTCGTCGAATCCGTCCGGCTGGCCAGGGAGTCCGCGAAATGAACGGGCCGAGCCAACAGCGCGACAATCCTTTTCCGGGTCTGCGACCGTTCCGCAGCGACGAGCACCATCTGTTCTTCGGCCGCGAAGAGCAGACGGCGGCGCTATTGCAACTGTTGCGGCAGAACCGATTCTTGGCGGTCGTGGGGACGTCGGGCAGCGGAAAGTCGTCGCTGGTGCGGGCCGGCATGATCGCCGCACTGCACGGCGGCACCATGGCGCACGCCGGGTCGACCTGGGAAATCCTCATCCTGCGGCCGGGGGGGAGTCCCATCGAAAACCTCGCCCGAGCCGTAGTCGACGCCGACCTGTACGACCCGGACGACCCCAGCACACTGCCGCGCCTCTTGGCGACTCTCAACCGCAGCCGTTACGGCCTGGTCGAGGCAGTCAAGCAATCGGGCGAGTTGGAACCAGGCACCAACCTGCTGGTGGTGGTCGATCAGTTCGAAGAGCTGTTCCGCTTCCGCCAGCAGGGAGTCGGCTCGGAAGAAGCAGCGGCGGCGTTTGTCAATCTGCTGCTCACGGCCAGCCAGCAGGCGGAATGCCCGATCTACGTCACGATCACCATGCGGTCGGACTATTTGGGGGACTGCTCGGAAATCCCGGGTCTCGCCGAAGCCGTCAACGAGGGGGAATACCTTATTCCCCGCCTGCTGCGCGACCAGAAGCGGGATGCCATCGAGAAACCGGTCGGCGTGGGAGGGGCTAGGATTGCCCCGTTGCTCGTGCAGCGGTTGTTGAACGACGTCGGCGACGACCCCGATCAGTTGCCGGTGCTGCAGCACGCCTTAATGCGGATGTGGGACGTCTGGTCGACCAACGGCGAGAACGGCCGACCGATCGACTTCTGCGATTTCGAGGCCATCGGCGGGCTCGACGCCGCTTTGTCGAATCACGCGGACGAAATCTACGATTCGCTGCCGGATGACGAGCACCGGGCGGCCTGTGAGCGGATCTTCAAAACGCTCACCGAAAAAGGGACCGACAACCGCGGCATCCGCCGGCCGACGCGCCTGGCGAAACTGGCGGTCATCGCCGGTGCGGACCGCGAGACGGTAACGACGGTTCTGGATGCCTTCCGGCAGCCCGGCGTCACGTTTCTCATGCCCGGCCGCGAACTCGATCTGGATGACCGGACGGTTCTCGACCTGTCGCACGAAAGCCTGATGCGCGGCTGGCGGCGGCTGCGGGGGTGGGTAGAAGTAGAGGCGCAATCGGCGCGCATCTTCCGCCGGCTGCTGGACACGGCCTGGCTGTGGCGAGAGAGGAAAGCGGGCTTGTTCCGCGATCCCGATTTGCAAATCTCGCTGAGTTGGCGGGACGAGGAACAACCCAACCGTGAATGGGCCGAGCAATACGGCGGCCAGTTCGATACGGCCATCGTATTTCTGAACAGCAGCCAGGCGGAGGCGGAGGCGGAAACCCGTGCCAAAGAGACGGCCCGTCAGCGGGAGCTGGAACAAGCGCGGCAACTTGCCGAAGCCCGCCAACAACGTCTGGAGCACCAACAGCGCGCGGCGACGAGGTTGCGCGCCATGATCGCCGGCCTGGCGGTGGTCGCGACGATCGCGGGCATCGCCTGTGTCGCCGCGATGGTCCTATACAACAAGGCCGACAGACTGGCGGTCCTGGCTCAGAAGGAAGCCGACAACGCGAACCGCAGCGCCGACGAAGCTAACGAGGAGCGCCAGCGAGTCAAGCAGGAGCAGCAGAGAACTCAAGACGCTCTCACGGAAGTCGAGACACAAAAGTCAAAAGTCGACGTACTGCTGGATAAGTCGCTCGTCGCGGAGGATAAGGCCGTCAAGGCCGAGCAACGCAGTCGCGAATTCCGCTACGCCACCGACATCCAACTGGCCGGCCGGCTCATCGAAGACGAGAACGCCAATGCCACTCAGATCCAGAGCTTGCTCGCGGCCCACGATCCCGCCGGCAACCCCGACTTGCAAGGCAAAGGCGATCTGCGCGGTTTTGAAGCGCATTACCTCAGCCGGGTGGTAGACAGCCAGGCCGCGGTATTCCCGGCCGCGAGTGAAGCAATCGTGGCTGCTGTGGTCACGCCGGAGGGAGAGCTCGTCACGCTGGACGACCAGGTGCGACTACGGCGCCTGAATGTCAAAACCCGGCAGGAGACGCGAGCGGTTCTCGATCTCGGCACCGATCGCAAGCCGCTCACCAAGGCGTTGTCTCCTGACGGTAAGTTGGTCGCGCTAGCCGTCGGAAACCAGGTCGTCCTCCTGGATGCGGCAACCGGCGAGGAAACCGGCCCGGCGATTCGGAGCGACGCCCAGTTCGGCCTCATTTTCACGCCGGACAGTCATCGGCTCGTTACCATCGGCAGCAACATCGGTTGGTGGGACGTCTCTACTGGCAAGCCGATCGCTCTCCAAGCCTCGGGAATCGGGAACGTCTCCGCCGAACAACGAGGCCGTTTGGTGTCGATTTCCGCTGACGGTAAGACCGTCGCCGTCGGCGGCCTGAATGTCGCGTACGCAAGCAGTTCGTTCTCGGTCTTCCGGCTGGATGAGGAGGCCCGCGAGGTGGAGCTGCTGCTCCAGGCATATACGCCGAACATGGGCAGCATCCGCACGGTGGCGATCAGCCCGGACGGCACGAAGCTGGCGGCCAGCCAGTTTTTTTCCGGTCGGGTGATTCTGTTCGATTGCGCCAGCGGCCGCCCACTGACGAGCAACGCATCGGAACACTCGGCCTCCGTTTCCGCCATCGGTTTCAATCCGGCCGGCAAGGAGATGGTTACCGCCTCGCTCGACGGTATGGTCAAGGTCTGGGACGACTACGAGTCGCTCGAAACCGCGAACAAATCTCTTCTGGGACATACCGGCGAGGTCGCGCTGGCGACCTTTACGTCCGATGGCAAACGGCTTGTCAGTGCCGGCAAGGACAAGACCGTCCGCCTGTGGGATCTCAGCCGCGAGGGGACGTCGCTGCGCCGTGCGCTCGCGGGCAATCTTGCGTATCGGGTGGCATTTTCTCCCGATGGCCTGCTGCTGGCGACAAGCGGCGTCAATTCCAACGGAGTGTCGATCCGGGAGGCCGCCACCGGCGAGGTGGTCCGCAACCTGAACCGGCCCAACAGCGAGTCCCAGCCGCGTCCCTCCCCCGCAAGTGTGGCTTTTTCACCCGACAACCGTTGGCTGGCCGTCGGATACGGCGGGGCGGCCAACCAGTCCTACATCGAATTGTGGAACATCGATGCCGACCACGACCAATCGCCCGTGATCCTGCCGGCGGCGACCGAAATCCCCGGCTTTAACGTGTCGCCGACTACCGGCATCGTCAGCGCCCTGGCCTTTTCGCCGGACGGCAAGTTCCTCGTCGCCGGTTTCGGCTCGCTCTACAGCCTGCCGACCGGCGACATCGGCGATTTCCCGTTGCAGGTCATCGACGTGTCCGCCCGCCGCACCGTCCGCCTGCTGGACGGGCACCAGAATTACTGCGTGTCGGTCGCCTTTTCCCATGACGGCGCGCGGATGGCCAGCGCCAGCTATGACGGCACGGTGCGCATCTGGGACACCGCCACTTGGAAAACGCTTTTCGTCCTTGACAATCCAGACTCCTACTCGGACCTCGGCCGGCGGCGGATGTTCGACGTGGCGTTTTCTCCCGACGCAGCGCTGCTGGCCACCGCCAGCCACGAAGGCAGCGTCCACGTCTGGAACGCCGCCACGGGAGAACTCGTGCAGACTCTCCGGGGGCATACCAACGGCGTGTTGAGCGTGGCATTTTCTCCCGACGGAAAAACGTTGGCCTCCGGCAGCCAGGACAACACCATCGGGCTGTGGAACGTAGCTACCTGGCGCGAGTTGATGCGCCTCGAATCCGGCGGCAGCGATTATTCTCCCAGGGCATTGGCCTTTTCCCCGGACAGCCGGCAGTTGGTCGGCGCGGGCGGAGTAACGCTCTCCTGGTCGACGCGCCCGATGGACGGCAGCTCCCCGGACCAGTTGGCCGCTCAGCTTGTCACGCTGCTCGAATCCCAAGCGGACTTCCAGAACCGCATCCGCATGCTTTCCGATAACCTGCGTCTGCACGAGGCGCTGGCCATCGTCGCACAGCAGAGACCCCAAGACGATCGCGTGCTATCGGCACTGGCGGCGACCCGCGCTAACTGGCATGCCTCGCGCGAACAATGGCCGACCGCGGTCGCCGAGTTAGACCGGCTGAAAAAGCTCAACTCCCAAAACCCCGCAGGCTGGCTCCGCACCCCGGCGCGGCTGCGGATCGCGCGGGCATGCATCGAGCAGGACCGCCCCGCCGACGCGGTGCTTCTATTGGCGCACGGTGCCCGGCAGCGTGGGGAAGACGGCATCCCGATGGCCCGCGAACAGGTCGCCTTCGGCTTCGGTTACAAAGTCGATTCCGGAACCGTTAAAGTCACCGATCGCCCGACCGGTTTGGGAACCCCTTCTGTCGACCTGTCGCCGGGGGACGTCATCCTGAAGATCAACGACACCGAACTGACCGCGGAGACCATCCCCCAACTCGGGACATTGTTGCAAGGGAACGCCGGGACGAAACTTCGGCTCACCGTGCGGCGGGCGGCCGGCGGACAGCAGGAAGAGGTCGAAATCACTAAGGTGAAGCACTTTTTTGATCCGGTCACCAGCGATCTGCTGATCCCGCTACGAGCGGCGGTCGACGAACGGGTCGAGAAAGACCCGGCGAATGTACCGCTGCGCGAGGCGCGTGCGGAACTGGCGCTGCAGTGGCAGGGGAACAACGAGGCGGCAGCCGATTTGACCGCCGCCATTGACGCGCTGGTGGATCAAGCGAGCGACGAAACGGCCCAAGTTCTGGTCCGGCTGTATCAGCGTCGCGGGACGGTCAATGCCGCCCTGCGTAGATGGCAGCAGGCGGCCGGCGACTTCGCCCACGTCGAAGCGGAAGAATCGACCGACGAACTGCTATTGCGCAGTCAGGCGGAAACGCAGGCGGAACTGCTGCTGCAATGGGATTCCACCGGACAAGGTTCCGAGACCATTGTCCCCACCTCCGAAACGGCCGAAACGAGCTGGCGCTATACCACGCAGAAACCGGCAGGTACATGGAACCAAACGAGCTTCGACGACTCCGCCTGGCAGCAGGGCCTCATGCCCTTCGGCACCTCGGAGCGCGACCCGCGGACTCCGTGGACGACGCCCGACATCTGGCTCCGCCACACGTTTCAGGGGAACCCGTTTCTGGAATGGCAACCCCTGTTCCTGAAGTTCGACGTGGACGACAGCGCCGACATCTACCTGAATGGGAAACGGTTGTTCCAGCGAGGTACGTGGACCCAGAGTGAGTACGTGTACCAGGCGGTTGAAAGATTTGCGCCCGACCTCATCGCGTCCGGCACCAACGTCCTCGCCTTGCACTGCCACAACAACCAGCGCGGCGCGATCATCGACATCGGACTCTACGCATCGCCGAAGTCCTCCAGCGAACTACAGAAGCTGCTCGTCGCGAGAGCGCTTTCCGACCCGTGGCAGAAGCTCGCGGCCATTCATCGGTTCAACGATGACCACCAGGCCATTGACCGGCTCGTCGCCCGGCGACCCCAGGCGGCCGGAATCATCGGTGATCTGTACATCCAACAGAACGATGGTGAAGAGATAGACTGGCAGCGAGCCATCGAGATTTACAGCAAAGGGATCACGGACGAAACGCCCGATGCCGATCTGCTCGCCCGACGAGCCCGCGCGCAGGAACAACTGCACGACTGGGCCGCTGCCGCCGCCGACTGGGAGCACGTTGCGAAGATCGAGCCGGACGGGACGAAGCTGCTGACCGAATTCGCCAATCGTTTAGCGCAGGCCGACCAACGCGCGCTGGCCTCGGCCCAGCGCGACGAAGTCCGTCAAAGGTTCGAATCCCTTTTGCAGGCCGACCCTGCCGACGAACTCGCCGTCTCCGGCCTGGCTCGGGTTCTGCTCGACATGAGCGAACCACAAGAGCTGGAATGGACGGCGCTACAGCCTGCGGACTTAACAACCGCGGGAGGCGCGATCCTGACGTTGCACGAGAACGACGCCTTATCGGTCGAATCGTCCGAATCCGAGTCGGACGAGCTCCCTCTGCCGAAACTGCCCGATTCTGTGAAGGCCATCCGGTTCGAAACGACCGCAGTCGACGAATCGAATCCGAGCCCGATCTCCTCCTTCAAGAAATACCGCATTCAGGCTGTCGGTTCACCGGCCTGGGAATCGGGGGTGCTGCACGGGCGCTTTGTGCGGATCGATCTGCCGGGAGACAACAGCCAGTTTCCAAGGCTCCCGGCCGATGCTGAGCAAAAAACGATCAACCTGGCCGAGTTGCAGGTGTTTCAAGGCGAGCAGAACATCGCGCTGCGGAAAGTGGCCCGGCAGTCCAGTGACTATTCAAATCAATTTGCGGCTGGCGCCGCCGTGGATGGCAATACCGCCGGGAATGATCAGGGCAATCCGTATGCCCATACCAGATTCGAGGACAACCCCTGGTGGGAAGTGGACCTGGGCAGCCAGCAGGCGATCGATCGGATTGTGGTTTGGAGTCGAAATGAAGGCGACCTCTACTACAAACGCATGAATCATTTTCGCATCCGGGTGATGGACGCTTCCCGCAATGTCATGTGGGAACAGGTTGTCGATCAAGCGCCGAATCCGTCACGGGAGATTTCCTGCCGGAGTTTTGTCGTGGAGATGTCTCCCGCAACCGCCACGGACGAGTCGCCCTGGTCGCTGCTGTTGACAAAAGACGCCGGCCTGACGAGCGGGCAGCGTTTCCGAATCTCCACCGCCGATGAGCTCTATTCGCTTGAGACCGAAGAGGCCATTGGCCAGGCGCGGAACATCTCCGACGCGATCGCGCGGCTGGCGGCGGCTTACGACTATTACGGCGATGTTGTTGCGTCGACCGCGTGGTTCGGCCGAG
>Ga0315553_10004033_pt1 | contig 11232 bp, 4 predicted proteins | sample SalMarSW160140MG_FD_203099 | JGI IMG/M metagenome (GOLD analysis project Ga0315553, IMG submission 203099) | Salt marsh sediment microbial communities from the Plum Island Ecosystem LTER, Massachusetts, United States - Salt Marsh Sediment SW1601-40 ... | reverse complement strand
CCGTCCAGATCAGCGAGGACGAGATCCCCGGCATCGAGGCCCTAGGCGTCCCCAACTACATGAGCCTTCTCGACATCCCCGACGAGGTCGACTACGTGGTCTGCGCCGTCGGGCGGGCGATCAGCCCTCGCATCGTGGCCGATTGCATCCGCAAGGGGGCGGCCGCTGTCACGCTCTTCACCTCCGGCTTCGCTGAGACGGAGGAGGAGGAGGGCGTTCGGCTTCAGCAAGAGCTGGGCGACATGGCGCGCAAGGCTGGCCTCCTCCTCATCGGGCCCAACTGCATGGGCATCTACAACCCCCGCTTGGGCCTTCGCCAGAGCGAGGAACAGCCCTGGGGCGAAGCGGGCAACGTGGGCCTCATCTCCCAGAGCGGCACTCACTGCATCAACTTCAGCAACCTGGCGCACGTCCACGGCGTCAGGTGTAGCAAGGCGGTCAGCTACGGCAACGCCGAGGTGCTGGACGTCGACGATTATCTGGACTACATGACGAAAGATCCCCAGACCGAGGTTATCGGCTTGTATGTGGAGGGCCCCCGCGATGGCCGTCGCTTCTTCGATGCGCTGCGAAAGGCCACTCGCCTGAAGCCGGTGGTGGTGTGGAAGGGTGGCCAGACGGAGGCGGGCGCCCGCGCCATCTACTCCCATACCGCCGCCCTCGCCACGCGGGGATCTCTCTGGAACGCCGCCATGCGCCAGGCGGGGGCCATCACCGCCGACAGCCTGGAGGAGATCGTTGACGTGGTAAAGGGCCTCCTTTACATCGAGCCTGGCACCGGCCGGCGAGTGGGCCTCGCGGCTATGACCGGCGGCCAGTCGGTAGTCATCGCCGATGCCTTCGGCCGCACCGACCTGGAGGTGCCTCTCCTCACGCCCGCTTCCTACGAGAAGCTTTCCTCCTTCTTCAACATCATCGGCGGCAGCTATCGCAACCCCCTCGACGCTGGCGGCACCGTCGCTATGGGCTTCCGCCCGGACAACCTGGAGCGCATGCTGGACATTCTGGCGGAGGACACCAACGTCGACGCCGTCGCCTTGGAATCGTCGGCCACCTTCCTGAGTGGCCGCAGGCTCATGAGCGCCACCCTGCTGGACAAGATGCTGACCCTCTTGTCGGACTACAAGAAGCGCTGTCAGAAGCCATTTCTCATGATCCTCCAGCCGGGGCACCTGGAGGGAGAGATGGTGAAGATACGCACCAAGTTCCTGGAGCGAGGCATCGCCACCTTCACCGGCTTCCAGCAGGGGGCCAACGCTCTGAGCAAGGTTATAGGCTACCATCGCTTCCGCGCCGGCCTGGACTAGCTGCCTGCCATCTCGCTCTATCTCCCCCATAGCTCACACGATCTCGCCTCATCTCTTCACAACTTGCACAATTCCTGTTAATTGATATAATGATTTGCGTCCCCAGCGAAGATTAGGGCGCAGAATGTTCGGTCTGAGATCGGCGCGAAGCCGAGCCATCGCGACAGCCGTATTGTGTCTTCTGCTTCTGACCGGCGTGGCCACGACGGCCGCAGCAGACCGCGTGTCAGACGCCACCCTCTGGCTCCTCATCGGCCTCAGCGCTGCCGCCTTCGCGCTGGCCGCCGCCACAGTAGCAGGGGCTATCGTGTCGACCGTACGCCCGCTGGCCACGCTGCGCGCAAGCGCAAGGGCCATCGCCGACGGCGTCCCGGGGGTACGGGCTCAGGTGTCCGGCCCGGAGGAAGTGGCCTCGCTCGCCCGCGATTTTAACGCGATGACCGATGCCCTATCGGCCAAGACGAAGGAGTACACCGATACCACCAACCTGACAGGGGTCACTCTGCTGAGAGTAGACAAGGATAACAGGGTGACTTTCCTCAACGACGCGATGTGCGAGTTCCTCGGCAGGTCAAGAGAAGAGATCCTAGGCACCCCAATTGTAGAGTACTTGCATCCCGACGACGTAACATCGACCACCCAGGCAGTCCGGCAGATGGTGAAGAGCGAGCGGCTGGCACGGGGGATTGTGAGCCGCTACGTCACACCGATGGGGACGAGGGTAACGGAATGGAACGGCTACCCCATCTTCGATGAGCAGGGCCGATACGCTGGAGTGCACGGTGCGGGGCGCGACATCAGCGAATGCAAGCGGGCGGAGGAGGCGCTGCGGGAGAGCGAGGAGCGGCTGAGGATACTATTTGAGTTTGCACCGGATGCTTATTATCTGCATGACTTGGAAGGCAACTTCGTCGACGGCAATAGGGCAGCAGTGGAGTTAACCGGCTATAAGAGAGAGGAACTGATTGGAAAGAACTTGCTGGAGTCGAACCTGTTTCCGCCAGAGCAACTGCCAAAAGCGGCTGCGACCGTGGCCAAACTTGTACAGGGGCTACCCGCTGGGCTGGACGAGTTCACCCTAATTCGGAAAGACGGCAAGCACGTTGCAGTGGAAACAAGGGGATTCCTGGTAAAGATCGGAGCACAGGCTCTGGTGTTGGGTATTGGCCGCGACGTCAGCGAGCGCAAGCAGGCCGAGCAGGCGCTGCGGGAGAGGGAGCACGAACTTGCCAAGCGGGTCAAGGAGCTGAACTGTCTCTACGGCATCTCCGTTCTCGTTGACAAGCCCGGCATTTCGCTGCAAGAAATACTGCAGGGCACAGCCGACCTGATTCCCCGGTCCTGGCAGTATCCCGAGGTGACCTGCGCACGAATCATCGTCGATGGTCAGGAGTTCACGACGGCAAACTTCAAAGAGACGACTTGGAGGCAGACCTCCAACATCAAGGTAGGCGGCCAGCGGGCTGGCAGCCTGGAGGTTTACTACCTGGACAAGAGACCCGAGAGCGATGAAGGGCCCTTCCTGAAGGAAGAGAGGGCCCTGATCAATGCTGTTGCCGAGCGATTGGGGCACATCAGCGAGCGCAAGCGGGCGGAGGAGGCGCTGCGGACAAAGGATTCTGCCATAGAATCGTCCATCAATGGCATCGCCCTGGCTGACCCTGAAGGTAACCTGACATATGTGAATCCCTCCCTGCTGAGGATGTGGGGGTATGACCATGACAGCGAGATGCTGGGAAGGCAAGTTACAGAATTCTGGCAGGCCAAAGAGAAGGCTTACGCGGCGGGAAGAGCATTGCGTGATAGGGCGAACTGGATAGGCGAGCTAGTTGCTCTGAAGAAAGACGGTTCAACGTTCGATGCCCAGCTTTCCGCAACCACGGTGACAGACGCGGCTGGCAAACCTATTTGCATCATGGGTTCATTCGTGGACATCAGCGAGCGCAGGCGGGCGGAGGAAGCCCTGCGCGAGAGCGAGGAGAAATACCGTCTGCTTGCCGAGAATGTCACAGACGTCATCTGGACCATGGACACGAACCTGCGGTTCACCTACGTCAGCCCCTCCGTCACACGTCTGCGCGGCTACACTGTTGAGGAAGCGATGGGCCAGACGGTGAAACAGATGTTGACTCCCGCCTCTCTCGAGGTTGTCAAAAAGGTCATCGCTGCTGAACAGGTGAGAGAACAGATGGAGCAGAAGGACCTGGCCCGCTCGTTGACGCTGGAGGTTGAGCAAACCTGCAAGGACGGCTCTACAGTCTGGACCGAAGTCACACTGACTTACCTGCGCGACTCAAGTGGCCGGCCTAGCGACATCCTGGGCATCACACGCGACATCAGCGAGCGCAAGCGGGCGGAGGACGCGCTGCGGGAATCGGAGGACCGCCACCGCGCCATGTTCGAGCAGGCGGCAGACTCGATCGTTCTCATTGACGCAGAGACCGGAGCGCTGGTGCAGTTCAACGATAGAGCGCACCAGGCCCTCGGCTACACCCGTGAGGAATTCGAAAGGCTCAAGGTCTCCGACTTCGAGGTCATTGAATCCGCGGAGGACATAGCCAAGCACGTCGAGAGAATCCTCAGGGAGGGAGCCGATGTCTTTGAAACCAAGCACAGGACAAAGAGTGGTGAGATACGTGACATCCAGGTAAGCAGCAGGGCCGTTACCCTGGGCGGGAGGCACTTCACCCAGGGCATCTGGCGCGATGTTACCGAGCGCAAGCGGGTGGAGCACGCTCTGCGAGAGTCGGAGGAGAAATACCGCAGACTGATGCAGGACTCCATCGATGGGATAGCGATTGCCGAAGGGATGGAGATAACGCTCGTGAACCGGGCATTCCTGGAGATGTTCGGCTACGAGAGCGAAGAGGAGGTCGTTGGTCACCCATTCACCAACCTTGTATCACCAGAGTATCGAGAGATCATGGTGGAAAGGGGTTATGCCAGGGAGAAGGGCGAAGACGTGCTCGCCCGGTACGAGTTCAAGGCTCTGCGCAAGGACGGCAGCGAGTTCGACGCTGATATCTCTGTCAGCGGCATAGCCTACAAAGGAAGGTTGAAACGGCAGGCGGTAATCAAGGACATCAGCGAGCGCAAGCGGGCGGAAGAGGCAGTTGGAGAATCAGAGGAGAAGTTCAGGAACATCTTTCAGAGCGCCAGCGACGCCATAATGTATCTGGACACGTCCGGAAGGATCCTCGATGTCAATGAGAAAGCCGTGGAGGTGTTTGGTGGGCCAAAGGAAGAGCTGTTGGGGAAGCACTTTGCGACAATAGGAGTGTTCAATCTCAGGGACATCAAACCGCTCATGACTAGCTTCGCAAGCATACTTGGCGGCGAAAAGGCGAGCGTTGAGATACGCATCAAGAACAGAAAAGGCCAGGAGAGGTTCCTGGATTGCACAGGCTCCTCTCTTAAGGTAGATGGCAGGACCCCCGGCATGGTGGTGGTGGCTGCGAGGGACATCACCGAGCGCAAGCAGGCGGAAGAGGCCCTCCGAGCGGCCAGGGAAGACATCGAAAGCAGAGTGGAGCGCCGGATGCAGGCAGTGGACGGCTACGGCCTCACCTTCCGCGAGCTCACGATCCTCCATCTGGTAGCGGCCGGCGAATCGGACAAGGAGATCGCCACCGTACTGGGCATCAGTCCCCTCACGGCTCACAAGCACCTCGCGAATATCCTTGAGAAGATGGGCGCCGCCTCTCGTACGGAGGCGGGCGTGCGCGCTCTCAGGGAAGGGCTCCTCGACTAGGACGCACGCCGGCCGCACCTGCTGCTGACACTCGGCAAGCTGGCTCCTACTCCAAAATGGGCATGGACACGCGCTCGTTAATACAGGACAATTGTGAGTAGGTTCCATCCGACAGGGACGAGACGCCCAAGTCTACGACGTTTGTGAGTCGGTTGGGGAATGGAGAAAACTAGGAAGATGGCGCATGGCCGCCCGCTACGAACGATAGCGGAACTGGAGAGAGGGGATCACGCCTGTTGTCTGTTCGAGACGGAGGAAGAGCGTTGGGCGGTGCTCATGCCCTTCTTGCGCCAGGCCCTGGAGCGGGACGAGAAGGTGCTCTACATCGTGGATGCCCACACCGCCGAGGCTGTCTTGAGCCACTTGCGGGACGGCGGGCTGGATGTCGAACCCTTCCTGGCTCGTGGCCAACTGGTGATCCTGACCCACGACGAGGCCTACATGCGCGAAGGCCTCTTTGATCCGGATGACATGATCGCCCTGCTCCGGGCCGAGACGGACCAGGCCCTGATCGACGGGTACTCGGCCCTACGCATCACCGGCGAGATGAGCTGGGCGCTGCGGGGGCTGCCCGGCTCCGAACGCCTGATCGAGTACGAGACGAGGGTGAATGAGTTCTTTCGCGGCGGCAGTTGCCTAGCCATTTGCCAGTACGACCGGCGAGCCTTCGGCCCGGCGTTGCTCTTGGACGTGCTCTCCACCCACCCCATCGCCGTCATAGGCACAGCCGTCTACGATAACTTCTACTACCTGTCCCCATCCAACCTCCTGGGCCATGAGCCCGCAGAGGCGCGGTTGCACAATTGGGTGGAGCAACTGGCCGAGCGCAAGCGGGCGGAGGACGTGCTCCGAGGAGCCGAGGAAGAGCTCGGAAGCAGAGTGGAGCGTCAGGCGCAGGGAGCGAAGCGCTATCGGCTTACCCACCGTGAGCTGAGTGTTCTCCGTCTCGTGGCAGACGGCAAATCGGACAGAGATATTGCGGCCATACTGGACATCAGTCTCCTCACGGCTCACAAGCACCTCGCGAATATCCGCAAGAAGATGGGCGCCGCCTCTCGCACAGAGGCGGGCGTGCGCGCTCTTAGAGAAGGGCTCCTCGACTAGCAGGCACGCCGATATCCCCTCGCCTGATTATTCCTCGAAGACGAGATTTGCCCAATAATAAGTATGGACAAGAAGCGCCCAACCTAGCATAATTCATAATTGTCCCTGCTGAACGCAGGCAGGGCGGACGTCTATCGGACTTCTGTGGGCCGGCCGGGGAGGGAGGGGCGCATGCTCGGATTCCATCGCGATCCCCACGATCAGTTTCACGATTCGCCTAAGCAGGACAACCCGGGGGGTGCGGACCCGCCGGTGCAGCAACGCTATCGTGTGGGCACGGTGGATGGCCAAGGCTGCGAGCACTTCGGCCAGGCTGTCGTGAGTCAGGACTGGCACGCCCAGCTTGGCCAGCTTGTGGACGACGACTTCTGCATCGTCATTCTCAGCGAGCCGATCTCCGGCTCCCTCGGCCCCATCGGCGCAGGCGTAGCCGTTTGTGTGCCAGGCGAGGCGGTCTCCGGTGGCCTTCGCCTGCGGGAGACTGCCACCGCTTATAAGGTGAAGGAGAGGAAGGGGCAGGCGTCAGACAGTGAGGAAACGCTCACCCTTTCGTCGAGCGCTATAATCGCCCTGGCAGATGGCCAGCTTCTGGCGAACCCGCCTCTGGAGATCGGCCCCGCCGACATCTTCACACCTGGCAAGGCAGCACCGCGCCTCGGCCTCTTGGCCCAGGTTCTGCTGGCTCAGCGGGCGGCCCAGCCCTATCTGCACAGCCTGGCAGTCGCCCTGGCCGCTCCCGCCGATGCTGCCCCTGACGCTGGCTTGGCAGACCTGCTGCCAGCCCTGGGCCAAGCCCTGACGGCGGCCCGGGATAAGCTATCATGCTTTCAAGACCTCCTGGCCGACATGCCCCGAATGGCCAGCGCTCTGGAGAGCCTCGCCTCCCTGAGCGAAGCCACGACGACGGCATCCTTCGCCGAGACCGCTTGCCGCCTCTATTCCAGCCCCAGCGACCTCGCCGAAGACATCTATCTCTGTCGGGCTCTGGTCGAGAACGCGGATGAGGTCAGCAAGGCGGCGTACATGCGGCGCTTCCTCATCGAGGCGGTGGTACCAGAGAGCGAGCCCGATTTGGCCATCGATCGCACCCTCGCCCTGGAGGAACTTTCCTTCGCCACCCTGGTCGCCGAGCCAAACCGCTGGGCCGCCATGCGGGTCGCCTTCGAGCGGTTCCGCCAGCGGTATCAGTGCGCCTACGTCAAGTACCACCAACAATACTGCGAGGCACTTTTGACCATCCACGCCCAGCTCTTGGACGCCGCCGACCACGCTCATGCCCTGCGCCGTCTGAATACCCTCAGAGAGATGGGGCCGCCCTTGGGCGAGGGAGCCCTGGCCGAGTATGAGCAAATACCTCAGCGCATCGGCGCCTGCCTGCTGTCCGCCAGTCTGGAGCGAGAGCTGAGAGATGCTCCTCGCTGCCCGGCCTGCAACATGTCCATGAACGACGAGCCGCCCTGGGACGATGTCCAGCGGGTGAAGCGTCGCCTGGAAAGGGCCCTCAATCAGCAGTTGAAGCGCCTGTCATCCAAGGCGGTGGGGCAAATCCTGGCGGCCAGCGGTGAAGCGCGCGTGGAGCAGTTTATCCAACTTGTGCAGGCCAGCCGGGCCCGCTCTCTGGCCGACGTCCTCGACGACGAACTCCTGGGCTTCCTTCGCCGCCTCCTGGTAGAGGCGCGCGTGAAGTCTCTCCTGGCCCCCGTCTTCGCCAGGTTGCAGGAGCCAATCCCCGACCTGAGCGAGGAGGCAGTGGAGGGCATAGCTGACCAAGTGGCGCGCGTTATCCACGATGCCTTCAGCACCAGCCAGGAGGCTCTCCCCGAGCAGGCATGGCCCCAGTTGACCCCCGGTACCGGTGAGCCTTCGCCTACATGACCGTCCCCTTCCCCGATGTTCGCCTCGTGGTGGGCCTAGGCAACCCCGGCCAGGCCTACGCGGCCCATCGTCACAACGTGGGCTTCTGGTGCGTCAGGCGACTGGCCCGCGACTGGAACATCAGCTTCAAGAGCACCCGCTCGGCCAGGGTAGGCGAGGGGCAGGTAGACGACCAGCCCCTGGTGCTGGCCAAGCCCCGAACCTTCGTCAACCGCAGCGGCGATGCGGCGGCCAGCCTTCTCCAGCGCTACGAACTGTCGCCGCAGCAGATGCTCGTCATCTGCGATGACCTCGAGCTGCCGGTGGGGAACATCCGCCTGCGGCCGCGCGGCGGCGACGGCGGCCACAACGGCCTGCGCGACATCATTTACGCCATCGAGAGCGAGGACTTCCCCCGCCTGCGCATCGGCATCGGCCGACCGCGCACGGCCGAAGGGGAGCCGATCACCCACCCTCTCGTCGTCGCCAAGTACGTCCTGGGTGAGCCCGAGCCTGAGGAGCAGGAGGCGCTGGATGCGGCGGTGGAGCGGGCGGCGGAGGCGGTGGCCTGCGTCCTCCACGAGGGGCTGGCGGTGGCCATGAACCGCTATAATTAGTCGGCTTGTAGTGTTTCGCTCCATGTGGGAGATGCAGGGGCACATCCTCTCTGACCGCTCATCCTGAGCCTGTCGAAGGATAAGCGGGGGCTCATGGTTCGACAAGCTCACCATGAGCGGCTCCTGAAGGCGGTGGAGGCGGTGGCCTGCGTCCTCCACGAGGGGCTGGCGGTGGCCATGAACCGCTATAACTAGTCGGGTTGCTCGCCTACACGGCGGATTGCTAGAATATCGTCTAGGGGCTGGTCGAAGTGACCAGCCCCTAGAGGCGTTTAGCAATGAAGCTCTCCGGCCTGCTGCCGCTGATACGCTCCACCAGCGCCCTCGCCGACGCCCTGGCGGCCCTCGAGCAGGGCTCGCCGCGACGCCTGGTGCTGGGGGTGAGCGACGGTGCCAAGGCGGCGACAATCGCTGCCCTGGCCGAGGATCTATCGTACCCCATCCTTGTGCTGGCCCCCCGGCCCGACCGCGCCCGCGCTCTCGTCGAGGAGCTAGCCGCCTGGCTCGGGGACGATGGCCGCGTATTCCTCTTCCCCGAGCGCGACCCCCTGTCCTACGAGCGCCTGGCGCCCGACCCGGAGGCGGTGCGCGACCGCCTGCGTGTACTGACGCTCCTCTCGGCAGCCGGTGATGGGTCAGCGCCTATCGTTGTCGCCTCCGGCCAGGCGGTGGCCCAGCGCACGCTATCGCCCCAGGCTCAGGACGAGGCGATGGTCACGGTCAGCACGAGTTCGCCTCTGGAGCCTGAAGCCTTCCTGCGCCATCTAGTCCTCCTCGGCTATCGTTTCCTGCCCCTGGTGGACGAGGCTGGCCAGGCCAGCCGTCGCGGCGGCATCATCGACGTCTTTCCTCCGACCAGCGACATGCCCCTGCGCATCGAGCTGCTGGGCAATCGAGTCGAGAGCCTGCGCCTGTTCGACCCCGCCAGCCAGCGGTCCGTCTCACCTCTGGACGCGCTGGCCATCGGCCCGGCGCGAGAGGTGCTCCTGCCGCCGCCGGGGCTGGAGGAGCTGCGAGAGCGTCTGGACTTCGCCCGCTGCTCGTCGGGGGTGGCTGATCGTTTCCAGGAGGAGCTATCGTCGCTGGCGGCGTCCGCCTCCTTCAGCGGCGATGCCTTCTACGTCCCCTTCCTCGCTCAAGGGGGGCTGTTGGACTTCCTGCCCCCCGAGGCCGTCGTCGTCTGCGACGAGCCCTCCGACCTCGCGGCCGCTCTGGACGAGCTGGAATCGCAGGCCCAGGAGGTGCGAGCCGAGATGGAGGAGAAAGGCGAGCTACCCACCGGCCTACCCCTGCCCCATCTCACCTGGCGGGAGATGACGCCCCATCTGGAGGACCGCTGGCAGCGCATCGACCTGTCCCGCTGGGCCAGCGGCGAAGGCGATGGCTCCCTGCGTCCGCCCTTCTTGCCTGCCCCCGCCTACGGCGGCCGCCTGCGCACGGTCATCAGCGATGCCCTGGCAGGCCTGCGCCAGGGCAAGAGCTTCGTCATCGTCTCCCAGCAGGCTCCTCGATTTTCTGACCTGCTCGACGAGCAGGACGTCGTGGCGACACCCAGCAGTGAGGTCGTGGCGCTTGTCGAGCCGGGCGCGCTGGCCGTCATCCAGGGCTCGCTGCCCGGCGGCTGGCGTCTGGCCGTCGACTCTCACGACCTCACCCTCCTCACCGATACGGAGATATTCGGCTTCACCAAGCAGCGGCGCGCTCTCCCTCGGCGGGGGATCGACCGTCAGGCCTTCCTGACCGAGCTGGCAGAGGGCGATCACGTGGTGCACGTCGAGCACGGCATCGCTCGATTCGTCGGGTTGGTGCGCCTGACCTTCGATGGCCATGAGCGCGAATACCTGGAGCTGCACTACGCCGGCGGCGACCGGCTGTTCGTGCCTATCGACCAGCTAGACAGGGTGAGCCGCTATGTCGGCTCAGGTGACCATATCCCCAGCCTCACTCGCCTGGGCAGCCAGGAGTGGGCTCGTACCAAGACGCGGGTGCGTCGCGCCGTCGGCGATCTGGCCAGGGAGCTGCTGACCCTCTATGCCGCCCGCGAGGTAGTCCCCGGCCACGCCTTCCCGCCCGACACCCCCTGGCAGATGGAGCTGGAGGCATCCTTCCCCTACGTCGAGACGCCCGACCAGCTCCTGGCCGTCCGCCAGGTGAAGCAGGACATGGAGATGCCGCGCCCCATGGATCGCCTGGTGTGCGGCGATGTGGGCTACGGCAAGACGGAGGTGGCCATTCGGGCCGCCTTCAAGGTGGTGCTGGAAGGGATGCAGGTGGCGGTGCTTGTGCCCACCACGGTCCTCGCCCAGCAGCACTTCCAGACCTTCAGCCAGCGGCTGGCCGGCTTCCCCCTGCGCATCGAGATGCTATCGCGCTTCCGCTCCGAGGCTGAGCAGCGCCAGATCGTAGCCGACCTCGCCACGGGGGCGGTGGACATCATCATCGGCACCCACCGCCTCATCCAGAAGGACGTGCAGTTCAAGAACCTGGGCCTCGTGATCATCGACGAGGAGCAGCGATTCGGGGTGACCCACAAGGAGCGCCTGAAGCAGATGCGGCGCGAGGTGGGTGTGCTGACGCTCTCGGCCACGCCTATCCCCCG
>Ga0315553_10004032_pt1 | contig 11234 bp, 13 predicted proteins | sample SalMarSW160140MG_FD_203099 | JGI IMG/M metagenome (GOLD analysis project Ga0315553, IMG submission 203099) | Salt marsh sediment microbial communities from the Plum Island Ecosystem LTER, Massachusetts, United States - Salt Marsh Sediment SW1601-40 ... | reverse complement strand
CGTCGGCGTCGGACGGGGCCGGATCGCCCGAGGGGTGATTGTGCACGAGGATGAGAGCGGTGGCGCTGAGCTCCAATGCCCGCCGGATCACCTCACGCGGATAGACGGGCGTGTGATCGACGGTGCCCACTTGCTGCACTTCATCGGCGATGAGCTTGTTGCGCTTGTCCAGAAACAGCACCCGGAACTGCTCCCTTGGCTCATAGGCCATCTGCGCGCGGCAGTATTCGATCAGCGACGACCAGGAATCGAGGACGACGCGGTCGGGCACGCTGTCGCGGCCGAAACGCTGGGCGGCGGCGAGGACGATCTTCAGGTCGGCGGCGGCCTGCGGGCCGATGCCGTCGATCTCGCGCAGGAGCGTCTCGGGCGCGCTGAGCGCTTCCGAGAAGCTGCCGAATCGCCCGATGAGCGCCTTGGCGATCGATTTGGTGTCGCGGCGCGGCAGGCACAGGAACAAGACCAGCTCCATCAGCTCGTAGTCCCGCAGCGCCCCGGCGCCGGCCTCTTGGACGCGCTCGCGCAGCCGGCGGCGGTGACCGGCGTAGTCGGGCTCGGGCTTGCGGCCGGTATCGGCCGATGTGCCGCGCTCGGCCATCGCTGGCCTAACCGCGGGCGGCCAGGGGGCTGTCGAGGCCGGCCGGTGAGCGGGTGAAGACCTCGTTGCCCTGGGCAGTGATGCCGATGGTGTGCTCGGCCTGCGCCGACAAGGTCCGGTCGCGGGTTACCGCGGTCCAACCGTCCGAGAGAATCTTCACGTGCGGTCGGCCCAGATTGAGCATCGGCTCGATTGTGAAGATCATGCCCGGCTTCAGCGCCACGCCGGTGCCGGGGGTGCCGAAATGCATGATGTTCGGCTCGTCGTGGAACAGCCGCCCCACCCCGTGGCCGACGAAATCCCTGACGACGCTGGTGCGCTGGGATTCGGCATAGGTCTGGATCGCGGCGCCGACGTCACCGGTCGTGTTGCCGGGAACGGCCGCCGCGATGCCGCGCTCGAGCGCCTCGTAGACGACCTCGATCAGGCGCGACGCCTTTCGCGAGACGTCACCCACCGGATACATCCGGGAGGTGTCGGCATGCCAGCCGTCGACGATCAGGGTGATGTCGATATTGACGACGTCGCCGTTGCGCAGCGGCTTGGGCGAGGGGATGCCGTGGCAGACGACGTGATTGACCGAGGTGCAAATCGAATGTCGGTAGCCGCGGAACAGGAGCGTCGCCGGTATCGCACCGTGATCACGGGCAAACTCGAAGGCCAGCCGGTCCAGCTCCTCGGTCGGCACGCCGGGCCGGACCTGTTCGACGAGCATGTCGAGCGCCGAGGCGGCGATGCGGCCCGCCTTGCGCATGGCCTTGAACGCCGCCGCGTCATGCAGCGGGACCACACCGGGGATTCTTTTGGAGTCGGCGCGTGCGGGCGCGTAGGTGACCATGGGCTACGACCTGGCTGGGTGCGGTGAACGTAGCTTCAAGGGCCGGCGATGGGAAGTGGGCGCCTGAGCGTCACCGCCTCGGTGCTCACCTCGCAATCGTAGCAGAGCATCTCGACGCCGGCCTCGCGCGCCTCGGCGAAGGCCCGAGCGTAGGCGGGGTCGATGTCGGCGGCCGGCGAAAAGCGCGCGCAGTCGCCGCGCTGCACCACAAACACGGTGACCGCGCGCTTGCCCGCGTCGACCATCGCGGCCAGCTCGCGCATGTGCCTGGCGCCGCGGGCGGTCACCGCGTCGGGGAACTCCGCGAGACCCGGGGCGCGGCTGAGATGGACGTTCTTGACCTCGAGGTAGCAGTCGGGTCGGCCGTCGCCGGTGAGCAGGAAATCGACGCGGGAGGCCTCGCCGTAGGCGACCTCCGGCCGGATGGCGGCGTAGCCGGCGAGCGGGGCGATGGAGCCGGCTTCCCAGGCCTCGCGGACGATGCGGTTGGGGTGGGCGGTGTTGATACCGACCAGGGTGGTCGGCAATTTGACCAGCTCCCAGGAATGCGCCAGCTTGCGCTTGGGATTGTCGGATCGGGACAGGAACACTGGCAATCCGGGCATGGCGAGCCCGGTCATGGCGCCGGGATTGGCGACGTGCACGGTCAGGCGCTCGCCGTCGTCGGTCGTCACGTCGGCGAGAAAGCGCTTGTAGCGGCGTTCGAGGCGGCCGCGGGTGAGAGGCTGGGGCAGGCGCATGGCGCCGGTTCATGCACCGGGCCGGCGCCGCGCATCAACCCCAAAACGGCCGATTCACAGGTCGCGAATGACCCTGCACGGGTTGCCGGCGGCGAACACGTCCGGCGGGACAGATCGGGTGACCACGCTTCCGGCGCCGATCGCGGACCGGGCTCCGATTGTCACTCCAGCCAACACCACAACGTTGCCGCCCAGCCAGACGCCGTCCTCGATGACGATCGGCGCACCCTGGGTGATGTGACCTTTTTTGTGTCCTTCGCCATCGCGCAGGATCCGGTCGGATTCCCTGAGCGGATGGGCGACGGGATAGAGGGCGCAATTGGGGCCGATCTGGACATCGTTCCCGATGCGGATGGGATAGGTGTCGAGAAGCGTTGCGTTGGCGTTGAGGAATGAACCGCTGCCGATTTCGATGTTGAAGCCGACGTCGACGGTGAGCGGTGCCCGCACGACGGTTTCGGTGCCGATGCTGCCCAGAATGCCCGTGAGCGCTTCCTGCGCGGCTTCCAGCGAGTCGAAATTCGTCGATCCAAATGCCTGCGTTCTGGCGGCCGCGGCCATCACCGCGCCAATGAAGTCGAAATCCGGCATCTCAAAGGGTTCGCCAGCGCGCACGCGCTGCAGCCAGATTGGCGTATCGGCGTCCATGGCCCATCCTCCCGGTGAGCGAAAACCCCGGCGCCGCACCATCACGGTTCCTCGAAGGCCAACTACAAGACCGGCGGCCGCTTGACCGTCATCGACGGCGGGGGCAATTGTCTCGGCCTGCAACAGGTTGCACATGAACGCTATCACAAACCCCACCGCCGCGATGGTTGTCATCGGCGACGAAATCCTGTCCGGCCGGACCAAGGACAAGAACATTGCGACGGTCGCCGAGTTCTGCACGGGACTGGGCATCGAGCTCAGGGAAGTCCGTGTGATCCCGGACGATATCGAGACGATCGCGGCGGCGCTCAATGCGCTGCGGGACGACCACACCTACGTTTTCACGTCCGGCGGCATCGGGCCCACCCATGACGACATCACCGCCGACGCGGTTGCCGAAGCGTTCGGTGTCGAGCTGCCGGTCGACGAGCGGGCGTTGGCGGCGCTGAAGTCCCGGTTCACGGACCTCGAGATGACGCCGGCGCGCCTCAGGATGGCGCGCATCCCGGTCGGCGGCGAGCCGATCGAGAATACGGTCTCGGCGGCGCCGGGCATCCATATCGGCAACGTTTTCGTAATGGCCGGGGTGCCGATGATCCTCGAGGCGATGCTCGAATCGCTCGCCCCGAAACTCAAAACCGGGGTGAAGCTGGCCTCCGATTCGGTCGAGAGCCGGGTCGGCGAGGGCACCTTCGGCGACGAGCTGGCGGAGATCCAGGCCGCGCATCCGGACGTCAGGATCGGCTCCTACCCGCAATTCGGCCGCGGCACGGGCTATTTCGCCAAGATCGTTCTGCGCTCGGCAGACGAGGCGGCGCTGCGGGCGGCCACCGAGAAAGTCCGGGAGCTGGTGGCGCGGCTGCACCGCGAACACGGGATCGAGCCAGAAAAGGCGGGGCCCTGAGCCGACGGCCGTAGCAGCTCGCACCTTGCGCTGCCAAGGCGCCGGGCTTAGTCAGGCGGGTCAGCGGGCGTGGCGGAACGGTAGACGCACGGGACTTAAAATCCCGGGAGGGCAACCTCTTGCAGGTTCAAATCCTGCCGCCCGCACCAGCCTCGCTCATTCCCTGTCGCGCTCCGCATCCGCCTCGGGCACCGGCTGCGCCTCGTCGGCCGGCGGCTCGGCGGCCGTGCGGTTGGCCGCTTCGGCGCGCGCCCGGCGTCTGGCCTGGCGCCTGATGCCGACCCAGATGAGCAGGGCGCCCGACATCAGAACCAGAATGCCGGCCCCGAAAAACGGCACCCCCGGGAAGTAGCCCGGCGCGCGGGCCGAAGTGGTGAAGAATGAGAAGAGCTGCGTGGCCGCCACCGGTCCTATGATCGAGGAGAGTGAATTCACCGCGTTGACGCCGCCTTGCAGTTCCCCCTGGGCGTTGTCGGGCATGCGGTTGGCCATCAGCCCGTTGATGCCGGGCACGAACAGGCCGCCCAGGGCGCCGGGGATGAGGAAGAGGTAAAGCCCCAGCTCGGTATGGATGAAGGCAAGGCCGAAAAAGCCGATGGCCGAGAAGGCAAGCCCCAGGATCGCGGTCGCTAGCTCCCCGAAGATCTTCAGCGTCGGGCCGACCAGCACCCCCTGCACGAGGGCGAACATTGTCCCGAAGATACCCAGCGAGTAGCCGACCTGCGACGGCGACCAGGAAAACCGCTCGATCGTGAAGAACGTCCAGATCGACGGATAGACCTGGATCGCCAGCGAGAACAGCATCAGCGACACCAGCCCGGTCACCACGATCGGATAGCCGCGCAACTGCTTGAAGGTGCCCAGCGGGTTGGCGCGGCGGATGTCGAAGGGCCGCCGATGCTGCTTCTTCAGGCTCTCCGGCAGGACGAAGAAGCCGTAGATGAAGTTGAGAAAGGCGAGCCCGGCCGCGGTGTAGAAGGGGACGCGGGGGCCGAACTCCCCGAGCTGGCCGCCGATGACCGGGCCGAGAATGAACCCCACGCCGACCGCGGCGCCGATATAGCCGAAGTTGCGGGCCCGGTCTTCCTTCTTGGAGATGTCGGCGATGTAGGCCGTCGCCGTCGATATGGCGGCGCCCATGATCCCCGACAGGATGCGGCCGACAAACAAAAGCCAGATGGTCCAGGCGACCCCCATCAGGATGTAGTCGAGGGTCAGGCCGAGCAACGACAGAAGCAGGACGGGCCGCCGGCCGAACCGATCGGAGAGGTTGCCCAGCACCGGCGAGAACAGGAACTGCATGGCCGCATACACAAACAGCAGCCAGCCGCCCCACACCGCCGCCTGCGCGATGGTGCCATCGGTGTGGGGTCTGAGCGCGATGAGTTCCTGAATGAGGTGAGGCAGCACCGGGATGATGATGCCGATGCCGATGACATCGATCAGCACCGTGATCAGAATGAAGATCAGCGCCAGACGCGAATTCGTGACCGGCCGCATGGGCATCCTCATCAAGCCGCGCAAGCTATTGGCACGTCGAATCGGTCGTACGCAAGCGACACCCCGCCGCGCCGGCGCGTTGCGCCTTTCTAGGACGCATCGGCCCCTGCATCGAATCCGTAGAGCCAATCCAGGTGCGCAAGATGGGCATCCGGCGCCCGGTGCGCCACCACATAGTTGCGGATGTGGGTGAGCGGCCAGGGCAGGTGAAACAGCCCCCCGTTGCGCGCGGAGACCTCCCGGACCCGCTCGACCCGCTTGCGGCGACGGGCCGCGTAGGCAGCGAATGCCTCCTCGGCGGAGGGCCGGGTGGCGAGTTCGTCGGCCAGCACCACGGCATCCTCGATCGCCATCGCCGCCCCCTGCGCCTGGAACGGCAGCATCGCGTGGGCGGCGTCGCCCACAAGGCCAACCGCGCCGTCATGCCAGGATGCCGTCCGGACCGTGAAGATCGGCCAGAAGGTCCATTTGTCCCCCATGATCTTCATCAGATCGCCGAACACCCGGCTGCGCCTGAGATACCATCGGTCGATCTTTGGACGCGTCGGCGGGGTGGCCTGGAAGGCCCGTTTGGCCTTGAGCCGGGTGACCAGGACGACATTGATTTGCGCCTGATGGGGCAGCGGATAGGTGACGGCATGGAATCCCGGCCCCCAGAACACGCACGTGCGATCGAGCGGGACGAGGCCCGCCAGCTGTGCCTCGGCGACCAGGCCCCGCCACGCCACGTAGCCGGAGTACTTTGCCGACGGACCGCCGAGCAGGTCGGTGCGGGTTGTCGAGTTGACGCCGTCGGCGCCGACAAAGGCGTGCGGCCTGACATTGAGGGCCGAATGATCGGCGAGCTCCACGCCCATCGAAATGCCGCGGGCGTGCCGAACGAGATCGAGCTGCCGGATCGACCAAAGCACCTCGATGCTCGCCGATCGGCGGGCGGCGGTGAGCAGCACGCGATGCAGATCCGCACGGTGAATGACCGCATAGGGAACGCCGTAGCGGGAGAGGGCGTTTTGCCCAAGAGCCAGCGCCCGCAAGGGCTTCTGGCGCCCGAAGGGATAGACGTCGAGCGAGGGAGGCTCGAAGCTCACCTTCTTCAGCGCCGCGTCCAGCCCCAGTCGGTCGAGCAGCAGGCGGGCGTTGGGGCCGAGCTGCAGCCCGGCGCCGAAGGGGCTGGGGTGCGCCTGGCGCTCGAGCACGACGACGGAAAACCCGTGCCGCGCCAGCGCCAGCGCCAGCGTCAGGCCCGCGATGCCCGCGCCCGCGATGTAGATGGATCGCTGGCCGTCGGCGGGATGGGGCATCGAGGCTCAGCTGGGGGCCGATAGATAGCGCGCTTCGGGCGGCCGCGCCCTGTCCGGGGCCAGGTCCGGCGCGAACACGTAGTGGGTCGAGCAGTAGGGGCAGACGATCTCGGTCTCGTCACCCATGTCGAGATAGACATGCGGGTGGTCGTGCGGGGGCAGGGCGCCGATGCACTGGAACTCCCGCGAGCCGATCTCGATGCGGGGAGCGCCGCCGGAATTGTGATAGTGCGGCGTCGCGCCTTGAGCCATTTGACAACCCCCAACGAGCCGGGCGGATTCGCCGTGAAACGCGGCGGGGCGGACCTTATCTCACCCCGGCCGCGAATTGCCAGCCCCTTGGCCGGCCGGCGGGCGGGGTGCTAGTGAGCGCCTCCGATCCGCCGGAGCGACACGCCTTGGAGAGCTTCGATTCGAACGGATACCGTCTCGCCTACTCGGTTTTCGGGGCGGGTCCGCTGCTCGTGTTGATTCACGGCTTCGCGTCGAATTCGCGGGTCAACTGGATCGAGACCGGCTGGGTCGAACCGCTGGTGGCGGCCGGGTACAGGGTCGCGTGCCTCGACAATCGCGGCCACGGCGCGTCCGACAAGCCGCACGATCCGGACGCCTATGCGCTGGTGAAGATGGGCGGCGACGCGCTTAACCTTATCGCCCATTTGGGCGAACGACGGGCGGCGGTTGTGGGATATTCGATGGGCGCGAAGATCGCGGCGCATGCGGCGCTGGCCGCGCCCCAGGCGATCGCGGCGGCGGTCTTCGGCGGCATTGGTATCCATGCGGTTCGCGACATGGCCGACACAGACGACACAGACGAAATCGAGGCGGCGCTCAGGGCACCCGATCCCGGTGCGATTGCCAGTCCCGTCGGGCGCACCTACCGAGACTTCGCCGAACGGACCGGTTCGGATCTGATGGCCCTGGCCGCCTGCGTGCGCCCCTCCCGGCAGCCGCTGCCCGCCGATGCGCTGTCGGGATTGAGCACGCCGGTGCTGGTGGCCGTGGGCGCCAAGGACGCGGGTGCCGGCGCGCCCGGCGCGCTGGCGGCGCTGATGCCAAACGCCGAGGCGATCGTCATCGAAGGTCGCGATCACATGCGCACCAGCGGCGACAGGCAATTTCAGGCGGCGGTCGGGGAGTTTCTCAGCCGTCACTTTCCCGGCAAGTCGCGGTGATCGATTTGTCAGTACAGCCCGGTTGACCTATATCGGGCGCCAACGAGGCAAGGCACATGGCAGAGAAAAGCGAACGCAAACCGTCAATCCGCGCCGTTGATCCGGTCTGGCAGACCATCCGGTCGGAAGCGGAGGCGATCTGCGCGTCCGAGCCGTCGCTGTCGAGTTTCGTGGTCTCGACGGTCCTCAACTACGAGCGGTTCGAAGACGCGCTGGCGCACCGGCTGGCCGAACGCCTCGGCCACGCCGACGTCTCCGCCGATCTGATCCGGCAGAGCTTCGACGAGGCGCTCGGGGTCGATGCCCAGATCGGGGCGCGGGCGAGAACCGACATCGCGGCGACGCTCGAACGCGATCCCGCCTGCCATCGGGCGATCGAGCCGTTCCTCTATTTCAAGGGCTTCCAGGCGCTGCAGACCTACCGGTTTGCGCACGCGCTGTGGGGTCATGGCCGCAAAGACTTCGCCTACTACCTGCAAAGCCGGGCCAGCCAGGTCTTCCAGATCGACATCCACCCCGCCGCCCAGATCGGGCAGGGTCTGATGCTCGATCACGGGACCGGAATCGTCATCGGAGAAACCGCGACGGTCGGCGATCACGTCTCGATGCTGCATGAGGTGACGCTGGGCGGCACCGGCAAGGAACACCAGGACCGGCACCCGAAGATCGGCGAAGGCGTGCTGATCGGCGCCGGCGCCAAGATCCTGGGCAACATTCTGGTCGGAGACTGCGCCCGGGTCGCCGCCGGCTCGGTGGTGCTCAAGGAAGTGCCGGCGCGCATGACGGTCGCTGGCGTGCCCGCCAGGGTGGTGGGGGAAGCCGGTTGCACGCAGCCGGCGGTGGTCATGGACCAGATGATCGTCACCTACGACACGAACGAGTAGCCCCCGCGCAAAAAGAATCGCGTCCGGGCGTTGTGGGCAAGCGCCGGATCGCTATGGTGGGGCGGAGACCCGCCACGCCCTCAGCGGCGACCGGCGGCGCGGCATTCGGGGAGGGGCGGCGTGCAGCACGCAGAGATCATCAAGCTGCAGAACTACCTGCAGCACAAATTCGGCAATCCAACGATCGACGTGCGGCCGCGCGAACGCACCGAGGACTCCGTCGAGGTCTATCTCGGCGACGAGTTCATCGGTGTCATCTATGTGGACAATGAAGAAGGTGAGCTGAGCTACACCTTCACCATGGCGATTCTCGACTTCGATCTCGACGAGGTCCGCTAGAGCAGCGAGCCGAGTTCCGCGGTCAGCGCGGCGTCGAATTCACGCCAGGCGCCCAACACCCTTTCGTCGAACCTGATCACCGCCGAAATCCGCGGGCCGAGGGGCACGGTGCGCATGCACCCGGGCTGGTCGGCGCGCGCGTTGTCGAGCGTCAGGCATTTGGCGACGAACGGGTTGGCGTTGACGGGGTCATACCAGATTGTCTCGTTCTGGTAGCCGGCGTCGGCCAGCAGCGGCTTGCCGATGAGGCCCCGGGGGCCGCTGACCTGCGCGGGCGTGAAACGATGAATGTACAGCGTGTCGAGCAGGGCGGCGCTCGGGGTGGCGCGGGCGCGGGGCATCAAGGCGACGGAAGTGACCAGGCGGTCGCTGCGCCCTGGCAGATCGAGCGGAATCGCCAATTCGATGGTCTCGACGAAGCCGCCGCCGCGGGGCGCGCGCAGCCAGTTCGAGGGAACGTGCAACTCGGTGGCAGCAAGCGTGAAGTCGACGGGCGTGCCGCGTTCGAGCGGCGGGTTGTCGACGGCGCGGCGGGTGAGGGCGTCAAGGCAATAGGCCGCCACCAATCCCATCACGGAAACGACGATGGCGATGCTGGCCAGATGCAGGCCGAAATGTGCCGGCAGCCGGGGCGAGTGCGTGGAGAGGACAGCGTGCGGGGCGGCCATCGGTATTAACCAGTTCGAGCGCAGTTGGATGACAGGCGATTGAGCGGAGATTATGCTTAACAATTCGTGAAAAACCCGGACGCAAACCGGGATTTGAGGCGTTGAACGGGGGGACGGACCGCATGAGCCAGGACTTCACGCTCGCGATGTTCATCATTGCCGTAGGGCTGAGTGCCGCGGGTGCGGGCACCCACTTTTATCAGATGATCTTCAAGCAGGAGGCGATGCTCCGCTTCGACGGCAGGAACTATCTGGCCACGCTCGGCCACCTGTTCATGAGCTTCGTTTGCGGTCCCTACATCATGTTGCAGCTTGGCTGGCGGCGACAGGCCAATGAAGGCGTGTCGGTCAGCTCGGCCTTGCTGGGGTCGTTCATAGCGTTCAGCTGGAGCTTCATCAGCGGCCTGATGGTGCTTGGCGTCTATATCGCCAGCATCGGCGCCTGACCGCACAAGCCCGTCAGAGACGCGTGTAGCGCCGGCGAGCCGCCGCGGTCGTCACCTTTGGGCGGGCAAGGGCGCGCCCGATGGCCCCGCGGCAGACCGGTCAGTTCCGGATCGAGGAGGTGCGGTGGGTCTGCCGGGCGTCCACGAGGTTCATCCAGCGCCCGGAGTCGGTCTGGGACTGGCGCTTGATGTAGGTGTAGGGGGTATCGCTCCACAGCTTGATGAGCGTGGCCTGGTTGTCCAGGATGAGATCGCCCCGGTCGGTACGGACCGTCAGGACCGCATGACCGTCGCCGTTGTGTTCGCGGACCACGGTGACCAGAACCGTCGAGGCCGGCCAGCCCAATTCGATCAGCGCCCGCCGCTTGGCGAGGACATAGTCCTCGCAGTCGCCGTATCCGTGTGGATAGGTCCAGTATTCCTCGGTCTTGTACAGCGCCGCATCGGTGATCGGGATGACGTCCGAGTTGATCTCGGCGTTGATTTCGACCAGCTGCCGCCAGCGCGCTTCGGTCAGGGTCTGGTAGGTCACCACCCGGTCGTTGGGTCGGCATTCCACGGGGCGCTCGGCACAGAACTGCGCATGGCCCAGCGGAATCGTGGCGGGGCCGCGTTCGGCGACGAACGCCTCCCCGGGCGTGGCGGCGCCCGCCGGCGCGGCGGTGAGCGCAACCCATGCCGCAAGGCACAGGACGGCGATGAGGTTTCCGGGGGCTCCGGTTTCGGACATGACGCGTTCTCCCTGACGGGGAGGACGCTAGACGCACCCGTTTGCCGCGGCGCCAAGAATGCAAACTGGTTTTGATTCAAAATCAGTCGGTTAGCGATACCTGCCGTTAAGCATCGCAAGCCGCTGCAAGCCGCCGCAAGGCGTCGCCGGGCCGGCCGGGCACAGCCGGCCGGGCGGGACCGATGGGTCTTAGTTGACCTCGAGGTTCTGCTGAACGACCGTGAGCATTTCCTGCACCGAGGCGAATTCGACCGCGATGCCGTCGTCGAAATGCCTGACGACGCGCGCCCGCATGCGCCCAAGGGTCACCGGGGTGCCCATGGGCGGCCGCGCGTCGGTCTCGACGGCGGCGCCGGACAGGGAAATGTCGATGATCTTGCAGTTGTAGCGACGGCCGTCCTCCAGCGAGATCGTCGAATGCCGGATGTCGGGGACGACCCGCTCGTGCCGTCGGTCCTCGGGC
>Ga0315553_10004031_pt1 | contig 11238 bp, 5 predicted proteins | sample SalMarSW160140MG_FD_203099 | JGI IMG/M metagenome (GOLD analysis project Ga0315553, IMG submission 203099) | Salt marsh sediment microbial communities from the Plum Island Ecosystem LTER, Massachusetts, United States - Salt Marsh Sediment SW1601-40 ... | reverse complement strand
GGGTTCTCGGGTGCCCTGCCCCCGTGTCGGGGTGGCGGACGGATGATCCCAAACATGATGTGGTGGGTTGATAACCCACCCTACGTGTTTACTCGTGTGAACACCCACTCACAACCTTCGCTTCGCTACGGTTGAAGGTGCCACCCGACCACGCAACGGTTCGACTTCGCTCACCGTAAACGCCGGCGTGGGCATGCCACCCGGGATCACAGTGAGGGTAGAACCGCTACCACCTCAGCGGCGCCTGCCAGGCCTCGCGAAGATCGTCGATCGGAATGTCGGTCAACATGCGCCCGCGGCGACGCACGCGCCCGGCTGCCAGTTGCAGACGGTCGTACCACTGAAGGCGCCGCGTTCGGCTAACCCGCCCCAGCAACACGTGCGTGACCCCCGCCTCATCAAGAACATTCGCCACGGCGTCGGCGTTGTCGGGCGACACCTCCAGCACGTAGCCGCACACAACCGGCGTGAGCTGATCGCCCAACCCCAGCGACCCATCCAGCCAGCACTGGGCCCCCATCATGCCGCCCATCGACATCTCAGCCACGGCCAACGCCGCCCCGCCCTCGTTGCAGTCGTGCGCCGACGCGACCAGCCGGTCGCCGATGCACCGGGCCACCGCGCGATGAACGGCTGCGGTTTGGGTGAGCTTCACTTCGTCCCAGCAGTCCTTCAGCACGCCGGCCAGCACCAGCAGATTGCCCGCCTGCTTGAGGTCGCTTGTGACGCACTTGCTCACGTCCCACACCAACGCGCCGGCCGTCACCAGCAGCGTCGGCGGAATGGCGATCCGCCCGCCCGGCGCGTCCAAGCCCAGTCGCTCGGCGTCGGCCGGGTCGAGGCGAAACTCGTTGTGCAGCGAGTCCTTGCCGCTGACGAACGGCGTCCCGTAAGCCTTGGCCGCGTCGTAGCACGCCTGCGACGCCCGCACAAAGCCACCCAGTTTGTCCGCATCGCCGCAATCGCCCCAGCAAAAGTTGTCCAGAATCGCCGTCCGTTGCGGATCGCCACCCACGCACACCACGTTGCGTATGGCTTCGTCGATCGACGCGACCGCCATCCAGTATGGATCGACCTGGCCCAACTCGGGACAGATCCCACAGCCGATCGCCAACCCGCGCTCGCTATCGAGCCGCGGGCGAATGACGGCCGCATCGGCTGGCCCGCTCTGGTCGGCGCCGACCAACGGCTTGACCACGCTGCCGCCCTGCACCTCGTGGTCGTACTGGCGGATCACCCATTCCTTACTGGCGACGTTGGGGTCGGCCAGGCATCGCTTCAGCCGTTCCTCCAACCCGCCGGGCTCGGCCGCCCAGTTTCGACCGGCCCGCACAACCTGCCCGCCGCCGGTCCAACTCGCCTCGCGCGGCGCTCGCGGCAGGCCGTCGTGGACGAACTTCATATCCAATTCGCCGACCGTTGTTCCCTCATACCGCAGCAGCAAACGCCCTTCGTTGCCGTAGTGGCCGATGACCGTCGCCTCGACGTCCTCGCTGGTCAGCAGGGCAAGCAGCTTCTCGGCGCGATCGGGCGGTACCGACAGCACCATCCGCTCCTGCGCTTCGGAGATCCAGATCTCGTCGTATCGCAGGCCCGCGTACTTCAGCGGCACCTTCTCCAGATCCACCACCGCGCCCAGCTCGGCGCCCATCTCGCCCACGGCGCTGCTCAAGCCGCCCGCGCCGCAGTCGGTGACGGCTGTGTAGAGCGGGCCGTCCTGGTGATCTCGTGCGGCCAGCAAGGTGTCGAGAAACGTCTTCTCGGTGATCGCGTCGCCGATCTGGACGGCGTGCGAGAACTCGTCGGCGTGGGTGTCGGTCAACTCGGCCGAACTGAACGTTGCCCCGTGAATGCCGTCGCGCCCCGTGCGGCCGCCGACCACCACGATCAGATCGCCCTCGCGCGGCTGCTTGCGCGCGAATCGCTTGGGAATCAGGCCGATGCACCCGCAGAACACCAGCGGGTTGCCCAGGTATCGCGGGTGGAAGCAGATCGCCCCGTTGACCGTCGGGATGCCCATGCGGTTGCCATAGTCGCGAACGCCCGAGACCACCCCCTTCATCAGTCGGCGCGGATGCAGCACCCCCCGCGGCAACTCATCGAGCTTCATCTGAGGCGGGGCAAAGCAGAACACGTCGGTGTTGGCGATCGGCTTGGCCCCCAGACCACAGCCGACAATGTCGCGGATGACCCCGCCGATTCCGGTGGCCGCCCCGCCATACGGCTCGATGGCTGACGGGTGGTTGTGCGTCTCGACCTTCAAGGCCACGCCGTGCTCGTCGTCGAACTCGATGATGCCGGCGTTGTCGTCAAACACGACAATGCACCAGTCGGCCCGGCCGTCGGCGATCAGTTCGTGCGTCGCGCGGGCCACCGTGTCGGCCAGCAGGTTGCCGTAATGCAGCTCGACCTGGCCCTCGCCGCCGCCGGGCATGGGCTGGCCGCGATAGACCACCTCGCTTCGGAACGTCTTGTGGACGCAGTGTTCGCTCCAGGTCTGGGCGAGCATCTCCAGCTCGACGTCGGTCGGATCGCGATCGAGCCGGCGATAGTAGTCCTGTATGGCCCGCATCTCGTCGACCGACAGGAACAGGTCGGCCCGCGCCGAAAGGTCGGCCAGGCCCGCCTCGTCCAACTGCCGCATCGGGACGTGCCTGACCTCCAGCCGGTAGCTCGGCGGCTCGGGTGGCGGAGCCAGCGGACGGCGCTCGAAGAAAACGTCCTCGATGCATTCGTTCGCCAGCACGCGCGTGGCGATCAGCTTGAGCGTCTCGCGGCCCGGATCGGGCTCGAACACGTACCGCCGGGCGGTTCGCACGTCGTCGACGGACACGTCCATCTGCCGAATCGCCTGCCGCGTCGAGTTGGCTACCGGGTCCATCACGCCGGGCTTGAGGTGCACCTCCACCTGCGCCCCGTCTCGCGCTGCCTCGTGAGCCTGGTCGCCGACACCCGCCAGCACGTACCGCTCGGTGACCGGGTCGGCCAACAGCTCAGCCGCGACACGATTGGCGTCGCTCTGATCGATCTTGCCGGTCAGCAGGAAGATGCGCGAGGTGCGAACCCGCTTGATCTGGCTGATCCCCAGGTCTCGCAGGTCGCCCAGGATGCCGGCTGCCTGCACGTCCAGACGCGGCGCGATCGCCTCAACTTCAATTCGCCAAAGGTCCATCCCGCTCCACCTACACTTTGTCGTTTCCAGTCGGGCTTCGTCAGAGTCTGCGCCGCCCGGTCAGTCGTGGCAACAGTCACATCGAGACGCGTCCGGCGGCACCACAGCCCGCGGTCAAGCCGGCTGATCGAGCAGTCTCTTGGCTATCCATGCGTCGCGCCGGCGCTTGGCATCGCTCAGCAGCGCCACAAGCTTTGCCTGATCGCCCTTGGCCAGCGCCTGTTTGGCCTGCTGCAACAGTGCGATCAATTCGTCCACGGCCGACACCAGAGGCCGGCGATTGAACTCGAAGATGTCGCGCCACAGACCCGGATCGCCCGAGGCAATACGCGTAGTGTCCATCAGTCCGGTCCCGGCAACGTCCAACCCACCCGACTTGGCGCCGGCCAGGAAGATGCACGCCGCCGCCAAGTGCGTCACGTGGCTGATGCGGGCGATCAATAGGTCGTGCTCGCGCGGGCTCATGCGGGCCACGCGGCATCCCAGATCGCGCCAAAACCTTTCGACCAAACGAGTTGCCGCAGGTTTCGTACGGCGTGTCGGCGTGACCACGCACGGCGCGCCGGCGAACAGATCGGCACGCGAAAACTCCACTCCGGTTTTCTCCGAGCCGGCCATCGGATGCGCCCCGACGAAGCTGACCTCCTTCGGCAGGAGACGTTCGGCCAAGCGGACCGGTACGACCTTGGTGCTGCCGACGTCGGTGACGACGCAGCCGGCGGGCAGGTGCGGGGCCATGGCGGCGAAGATCGCCTCGAACCGGCCGAGCGGGGTGGCCAGCACCACCAACTCGACATCGCGCAGGCCCCGAGCGAAGCTCAGCGTGGTCTTATCGACGGCGTCGAATCGCTGGGCTCGGTCGAGCGAGCTGCGGCGCCGTCCTATGCCGATCCGCAAACAGCCGCTTCCCGCCGCTCGTAGGGATAGTCCCACCGAGCCGCCCAACAGGCCCACACCAACGATGGCAATCCGCTTTAAGTCTTTTATTGATCTGATGTTACGTACTCGAAAACCGGGGTTGGATCGGTGCAGCAATGTATCGGTATCGGCGGGGGAAATCAACTTTTTTCTTGCCGCGGGCGGTGGGGGTGCTAACCTATTCTGAATATTTGACGGGCTGGGCGCGGGCGGCGTGGCCGCGTGATGCATGAAGTTGGCCCTTTTCTTGTAGAGTTATCAAGGGATTGAGCATGGCCGATCCAGTGGCGAAGAGTTCAGGCTCAGCAAGCGGGCCGAACAATCTTGATTTTGAAAGACCTCTTACACGGATCGAAACCCAGATACGCGAGTTGGAGGCCAGTCAGGCCCGCACGGGCCGCGACTACTCCGACCAGATCCGCAAGATGCGGGCGGAACTGCTGACCACCGTGCGCAAGACCTACGCCAAGCTGACCGCGTGGGAAACCGTGATGGTGGCCCGCCATCCGCAACGGCCTTTGACCACCGACTACATCCAGATGATCGTCAAGGACTTCTGCGAGTTGCACGGCGACCGGGCATTCAGGGACGACAAGGCGATCGTCACGGGGTTCGGTCGCATCGCCGGGCAGAAGGTCATGCTGGTGGGACACCGCAAGGGCAGGGACACCAAGGAGAAGATCGAGTGCTGCTTCGGCTGTGCCCACCCGGAGGGGTATCGCAAAGCCTTGCGGGCGATGAAGTTGGCGGCCAAGTTCGGTTTGCCGGTGGTGTCGCTGATCGATACGCCGGGGGCCTATCCCGGCATCGGGGCCGAAGAGCGAGGCCAGGCCCAGATCATCGCCAAGAACTTGATGGAGATGTCGCTGCTGCCGACGCCGATCGTCATCCTGATCATCGGCGAGGGCGGCAGCGGCGGCGCGTTGGGCATCGGCGTGGGCGACCGGGTGGCGGTGATGGAGCACGCCTACTACTCGGTGATCTCGCCGGAGGGCTGCGCGGCGATTCTGTGGAAGTCGGGCGAGTACGCCCAGCAGGCGGCCGAGCTGTTGAAGATGACGTCCAAGGAGCTCAAGAGGTTTGACCTGATCGACGAGGTGATCCGCGAGCCGTTGGGCGGCGCCCACCGCAACCCGCAGCAGGCGGCGGCCAACGTCGAGCGGTACCTCTCGCAGACGTTGCGGAGTATGAAGCGGACGAAGATCGATACGCTCCTGGAGCGTCGCTACAAGCGCCTTCGTGAGTTGGGGTCGTTCTTCGAGGCGGCTTCGAGCAAGTCGAACGGCCGTGTGAAGAAGGCGGCCGCCCAGTCTCTGGCCGCCAGCGGGTCGGCCGCTCGCAGCTAGCCCCATATCACCGACGGGGCAAGGGGCATCCCTGAGGACATCCGGCAAGTCAGCGCGGGGTGAGGCGCGGTTGCGATGCGCGTCACGCAGTTGGACGGCTTCGCGCATTCGAACGCAGCAAGTCGCCTAAGTTACGCTTTTACAGTGCGATAGGTTGTGTTGGGGCCGGGCGGTTGTGGCCGGCTGGTCACCAGTGTGTACCGATAAAACCGCGATGCGCCTTGTCCGAGCGTGCCCTGGCAGGTATCATTTTGGTAGCAGTTCCATTTGTTACCGTTGCGCAATTGAATCACGGGTCATGCCGCTGGGGACGCGCCCATTGGGTGATGTGGCGGTCATATCGGCGGCGGTGTCGAAACGGAGGCGGGACATGTCAAGCTTCGGGCGGATCTTGCGGATTCTGGTAACGGCCTCGGTGGTGACGGTGCTGCTGGGCCCGTCGGTGTGGGCCGGCTCGACGGTGGAAGGGACGGGGCTGATCTTCGCGGCCCGAGTTGAGGGCGCAGTGGAGGGCAACCCCTACTTCGACCCGAACTCCCCGTACCCCCACATGCAGACGCGAGCGGCCGACGCGGCGCTGGGAGTCAGCTATGGAGTGGTCAACTGGGGTGGGGAGGTCTGCACGGCGGGCGAGCAGCATCGCCTTGCCAAGTGGGACGACCCCAACGACGACTACGAGCGCTTCGCAACCTGGGGTGGGGGCGATGCGTGGTGCAGCCCGTTTCAGCCGACCCGCGGAGTGGCCCGCTACGATCAGGACACGTTTTTGGCGTTGGGGTGTTTCTACTCGGTCGAGAACGCCAACGGGGCCTATCCGCCGGTGCTGTTTCAGTTGGAGTATCGCGACGACTGGTTCAGCACCCCGCCCTACACCCAGGATCAGTACCTCGACAGCATGAACTACGACAGCATGTACCTGCTGCGGGCGGCTCCCCAACCGCCCCCTCAGTGGGGTCCACGGCCGGGCCCGTTTCTGACACCGCCGGGGCCGGTGGACTGGACGTGGACGGGCTGCGGGACGACGGGCAAGCTCCAGATCGCCGATGCGGTGGGCGTGAGCGTCTGGAGGTATTGCTGGGAGCCGAACGAGCCAAGTTACGACTACATCACCTTCAGCACGCCAACGAACTTCCGCCAAGTGGACAACGCGTGGGATCGCGACGCGGGCGACCTTTACAAGGGGTCGGGGTATGGGGTGGACAGCCCGATGGTGGACTTGGCCATCTACTACGGCATGGAGGACGAGAACGTTGTGTACACCGCCCAGTACGAGGGGCGCATCTACAAGCTGACGGGCAGCAAGACGTTGGGCTATCGCCGGCTGGCCGGTCAGCCCGCGCCGGGGGCCCGGATCGGCGATGGGACGAACATCACGTACGGGCCGGACTACTTCTTCCCGGTGATCGTCGGACCGACGCTGCCGAGCGACGTGGCTGGGGGCGGCCCGACGCTGGGCGACTACGACAACCCCAGCTCACCCGAGGTCGAGCCGACGGGCATCAGCCAGGTGGAGCTGTTCAACGCCGAGCCGAACAGCCCGCTCGACCCGATCGTGTCGAACCGGCACTACACGGGGCTGGCGGTGGACTGCGGCGGGCGGGTGTATGCGGTGAGCGAGCGGATTGTCATCGTCGGTGGACCTCCGCCAATGCTGAAGTATGCCGGCACAGAGGCGGACGTGTGGAACGGCGCGCCGGGCGACTACGGCCCGAACCGGATCGCAGGAACTTGTGTTGGGTTCGGCGAACCTAACGATCCCTTGTGTCCGACATGTCTGTTCGGCCAGACGCTATCAGACCCGTGGGGATGCTGGACCGACCCCAGCAATGCGGAGGTGGGCGATAAGTTGGTGCTGACGGCCGGGTCGGTGGCGCCGGAGTTCCTGAACGTACCGTTCACGATTCTGGCGATCGATCCGCACGGTGAGGAAGCCAAACTGGACGGCGACTGTGGGGATTCGTACGGCAACTTCGACGTGACGTTCATCGTGTACCCGCCGGGCGCAAGCCCGATTCCCGATCCGAACACCAACCCGTTCTTCAGTCAGGCGCTGATCGACGTGTACCAGCCGGACGGGACGCTGGATACGACGATCGACCTGAATACGCTGACACGCCCGGACGGGGTGTCGCTGGGCGATTACCTCTACGACGGCGGCAACATCCACGGCCTGATCGTTCACGGTGACGTCGAGATCGACCCGGGTTTGGTGTACGTGAGCGATCCCAACGCTCCGGATTACGACCCGAACTGGCCGATGGATCCGCTGGCCGGGAATGTGATGCGCCTGTGGATTCAGTGCGCGGGCGGCGACGGCGACCCCAACACCGACGACGGCCTGGATCTGGTGGTGGTCGACATGAACATAGCCTTTGACGGGACGGTAAGCGGTGCGTCGTTTGTGGGCGGGATCGACGACGGCGAGCTTCCCATCGGGATGTTCGCCCGAGGCGACTACACGCAAGGATTTGAAGCGTGGAACCTTTGGATCGCCCTCGGCGATGTGGAGTTCGACGGCGAAAGCAACATGGTCTGGATGGGTGGGCGGGGCGTCAACGACAACCGCTATGCGGGCATCTCGAAGGAGACTATCCGCCAGGCGGTGTACGGCATGGTCGATGAGAGCGACCCTAACAGCCCGAACTTCGGCGACGGGATTGTGGGGATCGATGCGTTCAGTCTCGACCTGAACCTGTACGGGTTCGGCACCGACGTCGGCATGGCGTTCGACAACACGCCGCTGGTCAATTCTGGTGGGTGGCCGCCGTGGCCGTGCGTGCTGGTGGACGTCGAGCCGGAGATCTCGCTGCCGAAGACACAGAACAACGTGATCCTGTGCGTGTTCGACTGTGCGATCACGCTTCCGCCAGCGGGCAACCCGCTGGTGATCCGCGACATGACCAACGGCTGCGCGAACGTGAGCGACAGGTTCACCTACTCGGTCGACCCGGACGATTCGACGGGCCACACGCTGGAGGCCAGGGAGAACGGCGACCTGTTGCCCGACATGACGTGGTACCAGGTGAACTCGGCGTTGGGCTGGACGACGGTGCAGCCTTTCCAGTTCGAGGTTTGCACACTGGAGGGCGACTGCAACGACAGCGGGCGCGTCACGACGGCCGACTACAGTTGCGTCAAGCAGTGTTTCGGAACGCCGCCTCCGCCGCCGGACGCCCGGTGCGACCTGAACGGATCGGGACGCATTACGACGGCCGACTACAGCGTGGTCAAGGCCAACCTTGGCCACCGCGGACCGGCCAAGCCGGCATTGTGCCCCTAGGGGGTACGCCGGTTCGACGTCCGCCGCCGAAGCCGTGAGCGGAAGTAAACGAGGTCAGATCGACACGTGCCGGTAGTCTGCCGCACCGGCGCGCCGACTTGCCAGGTCGAATGGGGAGGGGCGGAAGCCGTAAACGGGCTGTCTGTTGGGGGTAACGGCCTTGATCATTTCAGTTGGTGTAAAAACCGCTCTGTGGGGAACAAAGGAGGCAAGGCGATGAACAAGCGCGCATGGATCGTGGCGATGGTTGCGGTTCTGTGCAGCATGAGTCCGGGGCGGGGTGAGATGCTGATAGAGGGACCGGTCTTTCCGGGGGTGGAAATGGGCTGCTGGATACTGGAGGACGTTCACACGGGGTGGACGTTCAACATCTTCGGCGGGCCGGAACGAAGCGTGTGGCTGTTGGCCTGGGGTCGTCCTCGTCCCGACTTGATCAGCTTCTGCATGCAGGGCCAGATCTTCGAGGTGATCCATTACTGGGTCGATGGGCTGGCGGAGAAGGTCTCGAGCGATCCCGGGTGCGACGGCACGCTGTGCAAGATGGCGGATAACGCCCTATGCATCACGTTCAGCGCGCCGATCACATTGGGTGACGGACCGGCGCTGCAAATAGCCCGCGTAGGTGGCAGCCCTGACGTCAGCGCGTCGTTTGTCTGCTGCGTCGAGCCGGACGGGCTGACGCTGAAGGCGACCGAAGCGGGCAGTGTGCTGAACGACCGGAACTGGTATCGAGTGACGCCCGGGTCGGGATTGGACGTGGTACCGTTTACGTTCGACGTTTGCGTGCTATGCGGAGACGCCGACGGCAACGGCCGCGTGACGACGGCCGACTACAGTTGCGTAAAGGCGGCGATGGGTCAGCGTGCTGACGTGCGGGCCGATCTCAACGGCAGCGGGCGGGTGACCACCGCGGACTACAGTGTGGTAAAGCACCATATGGGCTGCGTTGCACCGGAGCTGTTCGACTATGGCGCAAGCCCGCGACCCGACGAGGAAGCGGAGATCCTGGCGATAGAGTACGGTTCATCCCTGCTGGCCGACGACGCCATGTACGAGCGGATTCATCGCGACCTGGCGGCGATCCGCGCGTATCAGCCTGAAGTTGCAGAGGTCGTTCATCATCCGGCTTGGGCGCCCGACGAACTGCTGGCGAAGGTATTCAGCGGCGTGCCGACGAGTGAGTTTGAGGCGCTGAATGCCTACTACCAAACGACGATTGGCGGGACGATCTCGCGACCCGATGGAACGACGTATCTCTTGAGTTTTCCCGGACGGCTGTGGATTCCGTGGGTGGCAGACGAGTATGAGGCGCTGGCGGAAGTCGATTACGCCGAGCCCAACCACCGTTACGGCGAGGCAGATGCCATCTACATTCAGACGGGCTCCGGCGTGTGGGAATACCACTTCGTTCACGGGTGGGGAGACTGCATGGCGGGCTGCATCTGGCACGCCTGCTGGACGTTCGAGGTGGATGCAAGCGGCTACGTTGAGCAAACCGACACGCTGTGCGGGTGGTAACCACGGCCGGTAACGTTGCACACGACAGGTGCAGTGGGCTCTTCTACACGGCTTGCGGGGTCGGGTGAGGCGTGTCGAGCAGCCACCTGGCCGACCAAGGCGGAGGTATGCAACTGGTTACATTGCCTGCACGTTGATAAAATGATGGTGATGGCATTGCGCACCGTAGTGATGCGCGAGCCGCGTGTCGGTTGAGGGAAGGAAGCGCTCGCCCGTGTGTGATCGTGCCAGTCCTATCGGACCCACCGAGGGCGGGTGTGGCCAGCGACGTCGGCGCCTGAGGACCCTGGCGGTACGAAGTCTCCTGCCGGCTGGCTTAATGGTTTTGTGCGCCGCCTTGCCGGCCGGGGCGCACGTCGTCCAGCACATACCTTCGCAAATAAGTGGATGGGACAACACGTCGGTGCCCGTTCCGCATCCGCCGTTGCGCGATTGGCCGGACCATAGTGCCCCGGTCAGTGTGGCTGCGTTCGACAAGCAGGCGTTGCAGGCTGCCATCGACAACGCCATCGCCGTCGGCGGCGCGTGGGACGCGCGCGTCGTCGTCACGCAGGTCAACTGGATAGCCGATCCGATCCCCGCCGACTTTGCGCCGGTGGTCGGCTCGGTGGATATCGATCCGGATACGCTGGTGTGGTTTGGCGCGAGCGCCTACGACGCGGGCGCGGGGGCGTGGCGGTATGGCGGGTTCGATTATTCGAGCTATGCAGCGGCCGTCGGCGCAGGAGCAGCGGGCGGCGACTCGCTGGTCGAAGATGAGCTGGAATGGGAGGTGTTCTGGAACACGGGGCTGCCTCAGCCGTGCTGGGACATCATCATCGACGTGCCGGAATCGCTGATTACGGCCTATCTGGATAACCCCAGCGCCGACGCGCTGTTTGTCGGATCGAGGAAGCACGACGGCTACGTGAAGATTCTTGGGCACGACCAGTGGATCGGGCAGGCCGATCTTCGGGTGAACATCCGCAGCCAGAGCCCTGAGACAGCACCCACACTGGTGTCGG
>Ga0315553_10004030_pt1 | contig 11238 bp, 12 predicted proteins | sample SalMarSW160140MG_FD_203099 | JGI IMG/M metagenome (GOLD analysis project Ga0315553, IMG submission 203099) | Salt marsh sediment microbial communities from the Plum Island Ecosystem LTER, Massachusetts, United States - Salt Marsh Sediment SW1601-40 ... | reverse complement strand
GCTGTGTGCCGTGTCTTGGCTGATTGCGCTGGCGTCGAGTTGGTATGCGCCGGTACGCACGGTGAGATGACGCGGGAAGATGGGCTCGCCGCTGGCGCATTCGTCGCGCAGCTTCAGCAAGTTGCCGGCGAGGAGCAGCCTGTGTTGAACGACCAGGCTCAACTCGTCGCGTCCGACTGGCTGCGGACAACCTCGGGCGCCGACGGACAGGCGACGCTCATTGAGGCACTTCGTCACAGCCGTGGGGGGCGCAATCTGACCGCGATTCATCAGGACAGCGATATCGCGCTGGCGGCGGCGATCGATTCGCTCGACGTCGTGCCGCGGTTCGACGCCGCCACGTCGCGCATAACGGCGCTATAGACTCGACTTACATTCCACTGCGTCTCAGTGGCGTAGACCTTGTTGCACGTCGGCCGCTACACTGGGGCGCGCGAAACCGCAAGCGGTGTGGAAACCGCACGCGGCATGGCGGCACGCAATCTGGCGCGATCCACCGCGGTGACTCGGGAGGGAACGAATCTTGACCCTGGATATGGACAAGCTCGTGGCGCTCTGCCGTCGACGGGGCTTTTTGTTTCAGTCGAGCGAAATCTACGGCGGCATCAACGGCTTTTGGGACTACGGCCCCTTGGGCGTCGAGCTGAAGCGCAACATCAAAGAGGCGTGGTGGCGCGACATGGTTACCGCCCATGACGACCTCGCTCCCCCTCCCGGCGCCCCCGAAGCCTACGAAATGGTGGGCCTCGACACCACGATCATTGTCCACCCGCAAGTGTGGAAGTGCTCGGGCCACTACGACCTGTTCAGCGACATGATGGTCGATTGCCGCACCGAGGGATGCAAGGCGCGGTTTCGCGCCGACCACGTGCCCGACAGCCAGTGCCCGCTCAAGCCCAGCAAACATCCCGGCGAATACGAGAAGTGCAGCCTCACCGAGCCGCGCGAATTCAACCTGATGTTCAAGACGACCATCGGCGCATTGGGCGGCCCCGAGGACGTGGCCTTCCTGCGCCCCGAGACGGCCCAGGGCATTTTCGTCAACTTCAAGAACGTGCTCGACAGCACGCGGGTCAGAATTCCCTTCGGCGTGGCGCAGATGGGCAAGAGCTTTCGCAACGAGATCACGCCCCGCAATTTCACGTTTCGCTCGCGCGAGTTTGAGCAGATGGAGATCGAGTTCTTCTGCCGCCCCGAAAGCTCGCGCCAGTGGTACCAGTATTGGCGCGATCGGCGGATGCGGTGGTACGTCGAGCTGGGGCTGGCCGGCGAGCGGCTGAAGCTGCGCGAGCACGACGCCGAGGAGCTGAGCCATTACTCGTGCGGCACGGCCGACATCGAGTACGCGTTTCCGTTCCTGGCCGAGGGCCAGTTCGGCGAGTTGGAGGGCGTGGCCCATCGCGGCGACTTCGATCTGCGGAGCCACATGGAGGGCAAGCTGGTCAAGGACGAGCAGGGCAACCTGGTGGTCGAAATGGGCCCCGACGGCAAGCCGAAGTGGCGCGGCAGCGGCAAGGACCTGTCGTACCGCGACGAAGCGACGAACGAGCGATTCGTGCCGCACGTGATCGAACCCTCGGCCGGCGCCGACCGCGCGACGCTGGCGTTCCTGTGCCAGGCGTACTGCGAGGACGAAGCCCCCGACGAGCACGGCAAGATGCAGAAGCGCACCGTGATGCGGTTTCATCCCCGCGTGGCGCCGGTCAAGGCGGCGGTCTTTCCGCTGGTCAAAAAGGACGGCATGCCCGAGGTAGCGCAGGAGATTTACCGCGCGCTCAAGCCGCACTTCGTCGTGGCCTACGACGAAAAAGGCGCGGTGGGCCGCCGCTACCGCCGTCAGGACGAAGCGGGCACGCCGTTCTGCATCACGGTCGACGGCCAGACGCTCAGCGACCGCACGGTAACGATCCGCGACCGCGACAGCCTCAAGCAGTGGCGCGTAAATGCCGACGACGTGCTGGCGGAGTTGCAGAAGCGGTTGCGGTAGCGGATACGAAGCGTTGATCCGCGCGCGTCGAGTCGCCCTGCGAGATGTGGCTCGTGTGATCGCGCGCATCGCCGTTTCTCGACCTCTTGGTATGTCCCATGCAAGCTGCACTGAGCCAGGTTTGTTCGCTCGACTCGACGTTTGAGAATGACGTCGAGCAGTATGCGGCGGCGAAGTGTGGAACGATCGAGGTGTGGCTCACCAAGCTGGAGACGTATCTGGAAACGCACTCGATTGACGAGGCGCGGCAGCTTTTGGCCGATCACCAGATGGTCGCGCCCGTGGCGAGTTTTCAGGGGGGATTGCTGGCCAGTCAGGGCGGGCAGCGCGAAGAGGCGTGGAACCACTTTCGGAAGCGGCTCGAACTTTGCAGGGCGATCGGCATCGGCACGCTGGTCGTGGCGTGCGACGTGCCCGGGCCGGTGGGGCAAGCCGATATCGACCGGGTGCGCGCGTCGCTGAAACTGGCGGCCGAAGAAGCCGCGAAGAATGAAGTTCGCCTTGCGCTGGAGTTTCAGTGCCGGTCCGCATTAGGCAATAACCTGCAAACGGCTGCGGCGCTCGTCGACGAAGCCGCGAGCCCCAACCTGGGCATCTGCTTTGATGCCTTCCACTGGTACGTCGGGCCCAGCAAGGAGAGTGACCTGGGTTTGTTATCGCGCGAGAACCTGTTCCATGTGCAGCTCTCGGATCTGGCCGATGTGCCGCGGGAGTTGTCCGCCGACTCGCACCGCATTTTGCCCGGCGAAGGGGACATTCCGCTCGAACCGGTGATCGCGCGGCTACGAGAGATTGGTTATGAGGGCTGCGTGTCGCTGGAGCTGATGAACCCAGTCCTATGGCGGGTGGGGCCGCTCTCGTTTGGCGAAATCGGAATGACGTGCCTGCGGCGGCTACTGGGGCAGGCGGGGATGTGAGGAGCGAGTTTTCAGTGACGATGTGTCAGTTGTCCGTGGTCAGTTGTCCGTTGTAATCCGGCGGCACTCGGTCGTTCAGCGCTTCGTGTCTCTGCCGACTGAAAACTGAAAACTGAACACTGAATACCTTGGACGAGTCACGCCACGCGGCGTTTCTCGGTTTCGTCCGCCGGCACCACCAGCCGGAATTTGCCGGTACGCGGATCAGGGCCGAGCGTGGGCACCTCTTCGACGCGGAAATGCACGTTGTCGAGGTGCTTTTCAGCCAATAGCGCGTGCCAGCGGTGGTAGATCACCTGCTCGGCGCGTTGCTTCTGTTCGGCAGTGAGCCCGGTCTGGTATCGCACGCGGAACAGGAATGACGTTTTGTCGAGCGAAACGGCCTGCCATGCCGCCAGGCCCGGCACGTAGAACTCGACGATGATGTTGCCGTGGATGAAATCGTCCTCGCCGCGGCGGTTGGTGAGAGTGAGCGCGTTCTCGCGGCGGCCCACGATGTTGCGCACGCGGCGGTAAGGCCACTGTCGTCGTCGCCTGGTTGCAAGCGACACGACCTCGTCGGGCACCAGCACGTCGTCCATACGGTAGCGAATCAGGGGAAGCGTGCGGTTAAACAGGTTGGTGACGCAAACGTGGTCGTCGTGCAGCTCGTAAACAAGATCGTCTTCGAGCAGGTATAGCCCGTCGTCGCCATCGAGGTTCATGCCCATGTACAGGTGCTCGCTCGACGCGTACACGTTGTGCATCTTCACGCCGAACACGCTTTCGATGTACTGCTTGCTCTGACCGGGCAGCATCTCGCCGCCATTGCCCACGTGCCGCGGGTGAATGTGCAACGTGCCGCGCTGTTGGGCTTCGGCCAGCATGTGGATCACGCTGCCATAGCCGGCCAGGCGATGCGGCTGAAAACGGTTGAGCCCTTCGATGATGTGGCGAAGCGGCTGGCTCACGTCGAACGTGCGCACGTTGTGAAACAGGCGATTGGCGCCGTGGTTGCCGGCCAGCATCAGGCTCACGGCCGTGAAGTGCCCGCGCGTGGCGCCGAGAAACGCCGTTCGCTGCCGCAGTCGGGGCGGAAGGGCGCGGGCGATCTGGCTGGCGCCGATAATCCATTCGTGGTGCGAGTAGACGAAGAAAGCCACCGCCCCGGACGTGCCGGACGTGTGGACGACATGGTACCGGCCGTCCAGGAGATCGCGCGGGTCGTTGGAACGGGTCAAAAACTCTTCCAGGCGGCGCCGCGTGATCTGTCGGTCGGTGACAACGTCGTCGAAACGATCGATGAGCGTCCGCTTGGTCAGCACCGGGAAATGTTCGGGACAGCAGTGCTGCGAATCGATCCGCTCGCGGCGGATCACCTCGCGGTAGTAGGGTGAGTGCCGGGCCGCGTGTGCCACCAGTCGGCCGAATCGCTCGTGCTGCTGTGCAAGGAGCCGCTCGCGCGGCAGCCATCCCATTCGGATGTGCCCGAACAAGGCGCGCAGCCAAGCGGCCGTTTCCAGCGGCGAGTACGGATTGCGCATGGACGCCCGGGAAGGGTGAGAATTGCGAATGTGCCGAACGGCAAGTGCCGCGAACCGCGCGATTCACACGGCGGCGGCGGCGAGAATTGCGGGGCGTTAGATACCGGATTTTCGCCTGTCGTGGCAAGAGCAATGCCGCGAATTGCGTGGATGGCAGCCCCTTCGCTCGCCGCCAGATTTCCCCTTTCTTGCCAGATTCACACGTGGCGGCGATAATCTACCTGTCCCTAAACCGGGCGGGGACCTCCAAGGAGGAGAAGAATCATGCGGGCAGCATTCACCGCGGGAGCGGCGGTATCGCTTTTTGCGCTGCTTTTTGCGGCGCCGAGCTTTCTGTCGCACGCCGCTCGGGCCGACGACGTTCGCGACGGCATCATCCGCACCCACAAGCTGGGCGACTATCCCAGCGCTCCAGGTGGCGGCGCCCCGACATTGCTAGGCGGCAGTCACGGCGGAGAGGGCCACGGCCATGGGCACGGATCGGGCAATGGCCACGGCGGCAATCATTACGGCTCGAACTACAACTACTTCATCTCGCCGGGAATCGGTTACGGCGCGTACTACTCGTATCCATCGGGATATTACGAGTTCGGCTACCCCGGCTACTACGGCAACGGGCCCGTGTACCGACCGTGGGAGTGGGACTACGGGCCGCTCTCCACCATGCGGATGATGGCCGTGCAGCGGGCGATGCTTGGCGTTGGCACAGCCGATGCGCTCGAACGTGAGCGGTTGGAGCTTGAGAAAGCGATTCTCCTGCGCGAACTGGCCAAGCGCGACGCCGCTGACCGCCGCGCCGCGGGTGATGATGGCGGCGACGCTGGCGGTGCGCCCGAGCCGGATCTTCGACTCAAGCGCGAGGCAGCCGATCGCGCTGTCGAGCCGCGAGACGTATTCCGCCCCCGCACCTCGAACCCCGCTTCGCGCGAGCGGGCACTGCGATTGGTGATGGCCGGTGATGCCCACTTTGCCGAGCAGCAATACCAGTTGGCATTGCAACAGTACAAAACTGCGGCCGGGGCGGCGCCCGATCTGGCGACGCCCTATTTGCGCCAGGGTTTGGCGCTCATTGCCACGCGGCGGTACGACTTGGCCGCCGAAGCATTCAAACGGGCGCTCGATGTCGACGACGCCGTGCCCGACAGCGATTTCCGGGTCGATTCGCTGTACGGCGATCTGCGCCTGGCCAAGAACTCGCACCTGGAAACGCTGGCCACCCGGGCTCTCGACAAACCCGACGACGCCAACATGCTCTTCGTGCTCGGGGTGTTCCTGCACTTCGACGGCGAGCCCGAACGGGCAGTGAAGTTCTTCCGCAGGTCGGCCGAGTTGTCGGGCGACATGGCGCCGTACGCACGCCCGTTCGTTCGCGCGGCGTTGGTCGACAAGGCAATCATCGGCGAAGAGGACGGATTGGGGATTTGACAGATTCGGCCGCGGCAGCGTATCGTCGCGGCTGCAAATAGCCGCGGCCGGAAGGCCGCGGTCTGGTGTAGCCGCAGAGACTTCGCAAGACCACGAGGATTAGCATCATGATCGGCTCGACGCCATTTGCGCAGGTACGATCACGTTGGGCGCTCAGGCACCGCGCATCGCGGGCAGCACATTCGCTACTGGCCGCACTGGTTTTCCTGGCGGCATTCTCCATCTCGGGTTTCGGCGCCCAAGCACTCCGGGCACAAGACAACACGCAAGGTCCCAAGCCGCCCGAGGGCGTGACGTACGAACGCGACATCGAATACGGCACCGGTGGCGGCGAGCCGTTGCACCTGGACCTGGCCCGACCATCGCATCGCGATAAACCGGCCCCCTGTGTGGTCGTGATTCATGGCGGCGGCTGGGCGGCGGGCGACAAGTCGCACCATACCGACCTCATCTTCCAGCTCGCGTCGCGGGGATATGTCGCGGCCACCGTGCAGTACCGCTTTGCCCCCGATCACCGGTTTCCCTCCCAGGTTGAGGACGTGAAGTGTGCCGTTCGCTTTCTACGCTCCCACGCCGATGACTACGGAATCGATACGAAGCGGTTCGGGGCAATGGGCTTCTCGGCCGGCGCACACCTTTCGATGATGTTGGGCTCGATGGGGCCGGACAACGGCCTGGAAGGGGAAGGAGGATGGCCCGATCAGCCGAGCCAGGTTCAGGCCGTCGTGTCGTTCGCGGGTCCCACCGAACTGGCGGCCGACGATCTGCCACCAGCGGCGCTGGGGCCGGTGAAGGGACTTTTGGGCGGTTCAGCGGCCGAGAAGCCGGACCTGGCCGAGAAAGCCTCACCGCTGTTCTATGCGAGCGAGGGCGACGCGCCCATGCTGCTTTTCCACGGCACCAAAGATCCCATTGTGCCCTATTCGCAGGCCGTGAAGATGGCCGAAGCGCTGACGAAGGCCGGCGTGCCGGGGCGCATCGAACTGATCCTGGGCGCCGGCCACGGATGGGGAGGCGTCGATGCCCACCGATCGATGGAGCAAACGTTTGAGTTTTTTGATCGATACCTTACGCCGGAGGAATGAGCGCAGCGTGAGGTGGAGTGGAGCCCGCTTTGCGCGGGAAAATCCAAATCCCAAGCACCAAATCACAAACAAAACTCAAGCTCCAAACTTCAAACGATATGACTGCGACTTGTCCCCTGCCCACCGGAGCACGATGAGTTGAAAGACCCGCTGGGCGACGGCCCCTATCGATATTCGCCGAGCGATGATCCAAGCGCCGCTCCGCAGGGACAGCCCTTCAGTCAGCTTGTGATGCAGTATGTTCGTGGCGCAGTGGGGGGCGCGACGGGCGGCGCCTTAGGATGGGTGCTCAGCCTGGCACTCATACGCTGGGGCGTGCTCTCCACCATGCTTCCCGGGCTACTGATGGGAATGGGCTGCGGCTGGCTCTCGGGAACACGGTCGCATGTATTGGGTGTGGCGGCGGGAGTCGCCTCGTTTGCCATCAGCGTCGTGGCAACGTGGCAGATCGCGCCCTTTATTGTCGATGACAGCTTGCACTTTTTTGTCATGCATCTGCACAAGTTGCCGCTCATGTGGCTGCTGATGATTGTTCTCTCGGGCGTGTGCGGGTATTGGTTCGGGCTGGGGCGTCGGCCGTATAATCGGCCGGTTGGTTACCAAACGGGAAACCAGGGCACTCGGCAGCCCTAGCTGGACTCGCGAGAATGCATTCGCCATGAGGTTTACCTGCACACTTACGCGGACGGCGGGCGGCCAGTGGACGGCCCATCACGAGAGCGACGCCGTCGGCGTGGTGAATGTCGTGGCGGCGTCGCGCGACCTGTCCATCGACAAACTGCGGGGCGAATTGCGATACCGCCTGGAGCTTTGCCCCTGCACGGGTGAATCGTACCGCCACATCGACGTGGAGATTATCGAAGCGCCGTCGGGCGAGTAGGTCCCGTCTGCCGGGCGGGACCGACCGATGTGGCCCTTTGTTGTGGCCGGTCTCCTGACCGAGCCACGTAGCTGAGGGTCTCCAAGGTTACAACTCTTCGCGGGAGACCTTGCGGTCGAGAAGTCGGCAGGGTCGGGAGACCCGCGCCGAACTACAGGTCCCGCTCGGCAAGCGGGACCTACTTTTGGGCCGAACTATTTCGCCGTCGAATCGACGCCTTGGCGGCGGAGCTTGGCGCGGGCCCGGCTGAGCGTGGGGCCGACGCTGTTTTCCGGCATGCCCACGCTGGTGCTGATCTCCTGGTAGCTTTTGCCTTCCAGGTGGTACATGCGTACTACCACCGCCTCGGGCCCTTCGAGCGATTCCAACAGCCGCTCGACTTCCTCGCGGTTGCTAATCCGCTGCTCGTGCGTCGAGGGCTGTCCGATGACGCCCTCGGCACCCGATTCGGCCAGGCTGGTGGTGGTGCGCCGCTTGAGAAGCTCGCGAACCACCACGCGTCGCGAAACCACCGTCAGGTAGGTCGCCAGACTGCTATCGCCACGGAAACGGCGCAAGATGGCAAAGTCGTTGTTGACGACCGCCAGAAAGACGTCGGCAGCCAGGTCTTCCACGTCCTGGGGCGAGAGTCGGATCGAACGGCACTGGGCCGCATGGTTGATTACGTGAATCACCAGGCCCAGAAAGCGGTCGACGAACTCTTCCCACGCTCGCGGCTTACGACCTAAGCAGCGCGACAACAGATTACGATCAATCTCAGAGAGGGCCACGCGTTGATACCCCCGCGAGGACTTGGCCGACCGGGCTCCTCCGGGCCCGCGTGTCGTCGGCGGCACTTATCCCCCCGGTTTAGTTGTTCCCCCTGCTTCCTCCCGATTCTACGGTGGCACTGCCAGTGAAGCAAGTCGAATGCACATAGGGCGATGTGCGTGCAATGCGGCGGTATCTTGACAGTTTTGGGGCACCTCACTACCATTCGCTGCGGAGAGGGTGGCCGGGGTCGCTGAAGTTCTTCGCTCGTAAGAACTTGCCATGGGGGCGCTGGACAGGCGTAACGCCTTGAACTCGCCGCCAACCATGCTACGCTTTGCGGTGACGCGTCCCAGCACAAACCCAGGTCGGTTCTCAGCAGCACGGGCGAAGAGTTCGACCCCAGGCTTGGTGCCCTACGTATAGGAAAAGGCCGTACCCCTCGCTTCACGCGGCCAATCGATGTCCGAATTGGGCGAAGTTTTCCCAGGAGGCTTTTGTTCATGACCCACGTCGTTGCCCAGCCGTGCTTTGGCTGCAAGTACACCGATTGCGTCGTCGTGTGCCCGGTCGAGTGCTTCTACGAAGGGGAGCAGATGCTCTACATCCACCCCGACGAGTGCATCGACTGCGAAGCCTGCGTCCCGGAGTGTCCGGTGGAAGCGATTTTCCACGAGGACAATTTGCCGGAGGAATGGGCGGCCTTCACGGCACTGAACGCTGAAATGTCGCCCCAGTGCCCCGTCATCACCGAGAAGAAGACGCCGTTGGCCGAGAGCTAGCGGGCGGGCAGTTCGCGACGATGGCGCGTCGGATTGGTGCCGTATGCGCCGGCGTCGATCTGTCGGGTGGGCGCCGCTTGCCTGAAGCGGTGCATTGCGCTGATGTGTGCGATGCGCGCTCTATCGAGAAATCGCCGCGCTCGTTGGCGCATCTAGTGCGCGAATTCCAACGACGCGGCCGCCCCGTTCACAAACGTCTTCCAGCTTTCGTAGCGGGGATTGCCCAGCTTCATCGTAAGCTGCGGGCAATGCTTGGGACGAGCGGGCGAGCGAATCAGGTGCATCCGCGCTTCGTTGGGTGTGCGTCCCCCTTTGCGCGTGTTGCACGAAAGGCACGAGCAGACGACGTTATCCCAGTTCGTTTCGCCGCCGCGACTGCGGGGAATTACGTGGTCCAGGCTTAGTTGCGAGGAGGGGTAATGGCTGCCGCAGTACTGGCAGCGATGACCGTCGCGGGCCAGCAAGTTGCGGCGATTGAAGCGAGGGGCGGGGAGCATGAGCCGGTCGAATCGCAACAGCCGAACGACCCGGGGAACGCGAATCTCGAAGCTGACGGCGCGAACCCAGTCGTCGTGGCCATTTTTTTGGCCGGCCAGAAGCTCGCTCACTTCGCACCACGACTGAAAGTCGTAGTTGGCGTACTGGCCGTCCTCCAGGTGAATCACCTCGGCCATCTCGCGGTAGAGCAAAACGAACGCACGGCGAACCGTGGTAATGCGAACGGCCGCGTAATAGCGGTTGAGAACCAGCACGCTGTAACTGAGCGTACAGCCAGGCTGAGAATCGTGCATACACGCCTCCGGTTTCCAATGCGAGCCGCTGCTCGTGGCCAGGCCGTGGGAAAACCGTCGGCGTGCTGGCGCCCGGCTGCAAACTCCTCCGCGTTGCCTGGGGAGACCGTCGGGAGGCGGTTCCCGCGCTACAGGCAAGTGGAGTTTCTATTCTAGTCATCCCGTTTTTTTCCGGCCAGTCGCGGACCGGGAAAGTGCCCCTGGCCGGCACCGGCCGCAAATCCCGCAGGGTCGCGGCGGCGTGCCGGTCGCAAGGTCGCGCGCGATCGCTGCATCATGGTGCCGCGGTGCGATTGTTGTGCCAACATGGGTCGTTCCACGCATCTTCCCGGGGGTGTCCGACAAAACGGCTTGCCGCCGTGTGCAATTTCGCATTACCATAAAGGAACCAGTCGTCCATGGCGGGCGACCTTGCACAGCAGGCGACCGCGCAATGCGCGGCCAGTCAAGGGCCGGGGATATGATTCATTACACCTGTGACCGCTGCCATCGAAGTCTCGACCCGCAGGACGACCTACGATACGTCGTCAAGCTGGAAGCCTATGCGGCGATGGAGCCGCTGGAAGTCGACCAGGCCGAGGACGACCGAGACCACCTCGTGGAAATTCAGGAAATCATCGAACGCCTGGAAGCCGGTCAGAGCCCCGAGGTCGGCCAGGACGTTTATCAGAAGCAACGCTTCGACCTCTGTCCCGATTGCTACCGCAAGTACATCCGCAATCCGCTCGGCAACGAGGTGGCGGCGGAGTTTGGCTTCAGCCCCAACTAGTCGCGGTGGCTCACACGCCAGGTGGGCGGTACCCACCCTCCGCACGCGAATGGACTGCTCCGTCTCTGGTCATCTCCCGCCGGCGTGGACCCTCTGACCATGCGCATGCGTCGGCGACGGACTCGCTTGGTATTGCTCGTCGCCGCGCTCGTCGTCGTTGTTGCGGCGCGCGTCGGCTACGACTGGCTATTTCGCGAAGATAGCGCTCCGCTCACCGCCGGGCCGTGCGAAGTGGTCCGCGTGGTCGACGGCGACACGGTCATCGTCCGGCAGCAGACCAAACCGCCCGATCCGCCAAGCGTGAACGAAGCCCGCGTGCGCCTGCTGGG
>Ga0315553_10004029_pt1 | contig 11240 bp, 10 predicted proteins | sample SalMarSW160140MG_FD_203099 | JGI IMG/M metagenome (GOLD analysis project Ga0315553, IMG submission 203099) | Salt marsh sediment microbial communities from the Plum Island Ecosystem LTER, Massachusetts, United States - Salt Marsh Sediment SW1601-40 ... | reverse complement strand
ACAGCGCATCCGGTGAATTGGTTGTAAATCTAATCATACTTGTCGCTACGGTCGGCTTCTGTTTGCTTGGGGTTAGACGTGAGCTTTTCTCCCGCGCTTAAATGGTTCATTGCGCTGTTGCTTCCGCTTACTCTTGTATGGAAGTTGACGCTGAAAACCGAGGACTCGGTTCAACTTAAAGATGGCATTACCAAATTTTTGGTCGTTCACAATTTTGCGGTTTCCGAAACCAAGCAGGAATTGAACGGAATGCCGGTCATTCGCGCCACAGCAAAAACTTGCGAAATGCTAATTTTCAGAGCTTCTCCTGATGGTTGGACTCGTGATCTGATACGCAAATTCGCCACTGCAAGCGACCACATTTTCATCGTCTTTCGCGGCAAGCTTTACACCGACCAATCTAGCTGGATAACGATGGCCGGCTATCTGCAATCCAAAATTTTTTATCGGCTAGGATTGGTGCCGCACGTAAGCGCTGTAATCGCAGCGATAGCGTCTGAAGACTGCGACGCCGAGCGCTTGCCGTGGGACAGACTTCGCGATTTTTGATAAACCGTTCGGCCTAGTTATTCGGTATCGTGGTAGCGCTTTTCGAGGCTGGCTACCACGCGCTCAGCAGTTCGACCGTCCCACAGATCAGGTCGTCCCCCTACCCTGTCGGGCCCGGCCAACACTCTATCGACTTCAATATCGAGCGCTTCAAGTTTCACTAAGCGGTTACTGCCTTCAAGAATGGTCACAGGCCGCTCTGTGTTGTCACGCAGTGTAAGACAAGGAATTCCGAGGTAGGTCGTCTCTTCCTGCACACCGCCCGAATCGGTGAGCGTGAACCGCGCCTTGTTGACGGCACTCATAAACTCGATATAGCCGAGCGGCGCAGTAATGCGCAGTCCAGAAATGCGCTCAAGTCGTGGAAACAGACCAGTCTCATTCAGGCGACGCCGGGTCCGCGGGTGTAAAGGCAACACAATATCCACACGGCTGGCTATTTGTTCAAGCATGGCGACTAGGGCAGCCAATCGTTGCGGGTTATCAACGTTTGTAGGACGATGCAAAGTGACGACAGCAAATTTGAAATCGCGAAGACCGTGCTTGCTTGGCCAATTGGCGCTTTCGATTTCATTGCGCAGCATTTCAAGCGTATCGATCATAATGTTGCCGACCCGCTCGATCTTCTCCGGTGGGACGCCTTCTCGTGTCAGGTTTTCATCTGCATCAGCAGATGGCGTCCATAACAGATCGGCTATGGCATCTGTTACAAGCCGGTTGATTTCCTCCGGCATCGTCCGGTCGAAGCTTCTTAATCCCGCCTCGAGATGAGCAACCGTCAACAAAAGCTTTTTGGCCACAAGAGCAGCAGCAAGCGTTGAATTGACGTCACCGACCACGACTACCCAATCGGGCGGATCAGTAAGGCATACTTTCTCATAAGCCGTCATCACCGCTGCCGTCTGCTCGGCGTGGCTGCCACTGCCCACCTGAAGCATGTAATGCGGCTGCGGCAGTCGCAACTGTTGCAGAAAAATGTCCGACATCGTCTCATCGTAATGCTGTCCGGTATGGACGATGGAAACGTCGAACAATTCCGAGCGCCGGGAAAGAGCATGCCAAAGTGGCGCGATCTTCATGAAATTCGGTCGTGCTCCGGCAATCAAATGGACGCGCACGCTCATAAAAATAAGTCCCAGCTATGGCTTATGCCGAATATCTTGGCACAATACCGGAATAGTGCTTTTATAATTATAGCTGAAATCGATGAGTAATCTATTTTCATGACAACATTATAAGTCGAATTAACCTAAACAAGCTGAGGGCTGTGTCGTTGGTGTGTTTTGCGTTTATAAGGATGCCGGACCGGATCATTACGCCGGGTTTCAACACGCCAAATGCATTCGAGTTAGCAAATAGTGCAGCGACTTGGAGTATAGGATGTGGGGTATATCGGCGGACTTTCCAGAAATAGGAAACGCCCTGACCTCGTGTGCAATTTCCCTAACATCGACGAGGTGGAGGTCGGCGCCCCTGTGTAGACGGGCTAGTGGTTTGATTCATTCGGATAATTCCGATCCGTCACTAATTTGTAAGTTGTCATCAACCGCTTTTCGCAAAGGCAAATGCCGATCCAAGATCTTTCGTTTGGAACGCTGACCCCCCAGGAAAAATGACTACTAGCCCGATAGAAATGGGAAAGCAAACGTCAGGTCCACTGGCCGCCCTTATCTGCTTGAAATGGTTCCGGGGAATATCAATGGCAAGAGACGGATCTCAAACTTTTCTAGCAAGCGCTATTTCCCGGGCTCGTCGTCGATGTCTCGGCGTCTACTTGTTTCAAGTCAGACGGATTTGGAACAAGCTTCCTACTTCCGTGCGCCTTCTTTCGCCAAGTCGCGCATACGGTAGACATTTGCACACCCTTGTTCGTCGTCATGCCGAGCGGAAACAATATTTTGCGACGTTTTTTTTGCGAAATCGGGCAGAGCTGGAATTGATACGCCGCCTGCTGGACCAGAAACCACATGGTGCGAGCGTTGACATCTCTGTGTTAGCGTGCAGCAAGGGCGCCGAGGTTTATTCTGTTCTGTGGGCAATCCGTTCTGCACGTCCAGACTTGAGACTTAAAATAAACGCAGTCGATGTTTCCCAACAAATTCTGACATTCGCCGAGAATGGAGTCTATTCGCTTACCAATAGCCTCGATGCCCCGAGTACGGCGGATCGTAATGGCATAACAGAAAATGTGGATGTGGCCCGCAACACCACCAAGGATCAAGACAGGCCAATTTTTGAGCGCGTGACTTCCGAGGAACTGGAGGCGATGTTTGAGATAGAAGGCGATCAAGCGCGCGTCAGGTCATGGCTCAAGGAGGGAATCAACTGGGTCCGCGGTGATGCCGGCGACCCGAATCTCATCGACGTTCTAGGTCCTCAGGACATCGTGCTGGCAAATCGGTTTCTCTGCCATATGGAGGTCGCGGCCGCGGAGAGGTGCCTGCGTAACATTGCGCATTTGGTTGCGCCGGGCGGGTACCTCTTTGTTTCGGGGGTCGACCTGGATGTGCGGACAAGAGTGGCACGGGCGATGGGCTGGAAACCAGTGACAGATATGATCAGGGATGTCCACGAAGGCGACCCTTCTTTGAGACGCGGTTGGCCCTTGGAATACTGGGGTCTGGAACCATTCTGTGACGATCGGTCCGATTGGAGGATTCGCTACGCTTCAGTCTTCCAGATCGGCGAGGCACCTTCTGCGAATACCAGAAAAACGAGCGGCGCCGAGATGAAGATCGTCGAGCGGCTGCGTCAATCTTAAGAAAGAAAGGTCGTCACTGAATGCGTTTCATGGAGACCGGCATCGTGGGTGCCAAGGTAATACATCCAAGTCCGCACCAAGATGAGCGCGGGCGGTTTCTACGAGCGTGGTGTGCCCGGGAGTTTGCAGAGCACGGTCTCGATTTCCTACCGGTTCAGGCGAATTTGGGGTTTAGTACTACAAGAGGGACCGTTCGCGGCATGCACTTCCAGGAGGCGCCAGCAATTGAGGCGAAGCTGGTCCGTTGCACCAGAGGGGCCATCTTCGATGTGGTTCTTGACCTCAGGCCTGAGTCGTCATCATACGGCAAGTGGTATGGCGTAGAACTGAATGCCGAGAATGGTCAAATGCTTTACGTACCCGCGAACTGCGCGCACGGATACCAGACTCTCAAGGAATGCACAGAGGTGTACTACATGACTTCTGGATTCTATACTCCAAGCGTTGCGCGTGGCGTACGATTCGACGATCCAGCATTCTGCATTCAATGGCCGTTGGTGCCCACAGTGGTTTCTGAACAGGATCGCAACTGGCCGCTCGTCGAGTGGCAGGAGATTCATTCTTGAAAAGAAAAACATTATAGCTGAACGACCGTTTGCTACCTAAATTTAGGTACCGTCGCTCAGGATAAGGAGCCGCCGATGATTGTGGATACCGCTCTTCGGGAGCTAGAGGCCAAGGGTCAACCGATCCGCGTCGGAATGGTTGGGGCCGGCGCAACTGGCCGCGCCATCGCGCTGCAGCTTGGCACACCGGTGCCGGGAATTCGCCTCGTGGCGATCGCGAATCGGACGCCGGCGCACGGTGAACGGGCATTCCGGGAGGCTAACATAACGGCGTGGAGCTGTGCGGGATCTGCTCGAGAAGCGGAAATGGCAATCGCTCGTGGGTTGCCAGTGCTGACTGATGACCCATCGGTGCTTACTGCCTGCGATGCAATTGATGTCCTCGTTGAAGTAACTGGCACGGTTGAGGCTGCAGCCAGTGTAGCCCTCGCCGCGTTTGATCATGGCAAGCATGTAGTTTTGGTGAACGCCGAGCTCGATTCCCTTCTTGGCCCGATTTTGAAGGCAAAGGCAGACCAGGCCGGGGTGGTGGTCACGCATACTGACGGAGACGAACCGGGGGTCGCGATGACCCTCCTCCGCTATCTTAGATCTTTGGGTCTGCGTCCTGTGGCGGCGGGTAATATCAAGGGCATGGTCGATTACTATCGGAACCCCGAAACTCAGCGAGCATTTGCCGAGAAAAATGACCAAGACGCCAGGAAAGTCACTTCATTTGCCGACGCCACGAAGCTTTCCATGGAAGCGACAGTCCTCGCTAATGCGACGGGATTCCATGCTGGCCGGCGCGGGATGTACGGCCCCGCGTGCGAGTACGTCAGGGAGATGGCGAACCTGCTACCACCCGAACAGATGCTCGCCACCGGCCTAATCGACTATGCCCTAGGTGCCGCCCCGCACACCGGTGCATTCGTCATCGTTCATGAGGAATCGCCACTGAAGAAGGCTCAGCTTGCTTACTACAAACTTGGCAACGGCCCGTTCTATGTCTTCTATACGCCATATCATCTGCCTCACATTCAGATCGCTTCGACCATAGGCCGGGCGGTTATCCATCGTGATCCGACCGTTGCCCCGATCGCTGGCCCCGTCTGCGAAGTGGTGACTGTAGCCAAGCGTGACCTAAAAGCCGGCGAGCGTCTTGATGGTATCGGCGGGTTTTGCGCATATGGGTTGATCGACAATGCCGCTGCAGCTCGCGCTGCGGCAGCCCTGCCAATTGGCCTCTCGGAAGGCCGCGTGTTGAGTCGAGATATATCGAAGGACGATGTGATCTCGTTCAATGATGTGGACGCCCTCCTTGGCCGCGAGGTCGAGGCGCTTTGGCGCGAACAGAACGCGCGATGGCCGCTTCCGACGCGAGCGCAGCAGGCAACATTGATGCAGCCGGTGCCTGCTGGAGTGGCCTCATGATCGGCATACCTCTCTCGGTGGCGATGCTCGCTCTCGATTTCAGAATCGCACTATGGCGGACTTGGGCAGATCATGCTTAATCGTTCGTTCTGGCAGGAGCGCAGGGTCTTCGTCACCGGGCATACTGGCTTCAAAGGTAGCTGGCTATCGTTGTGGCTGCACGCGCTCGGAGCAAAGGTAACAGGATATGCGCTCGACCCGCCAACCCAGCCCAGTCTGTTCGAGCAGGCAAATGTCGCCGGCTGCTGCGTACGCTCAATTTGCGCGGATATTCGCGATTTCAGCCGACTCAAGTCCGCGTTAGCTGAATGCCGCGCCGATGTGGTTATTCACATGGCTGCGCAGTCTGTCGTGCGTCGCGGATACGAAGACCCCATCGAAACTTATTCCTCGAACGTCATGGGGACGGTTCATATTCTGGAGGCCTTACGGCAGCTACGACAGCCATGCGTAGTAGTCAACGTCACGAGTGACAAGTGCTACTCGAATCGCGAGTGGGTTTGGGGATATCGCGAGACCGAGCCCATGGGCGGTCGGGATCCCTATTCGAATTCGAAGGGTTGTGCCGAACTTGTGTCCAGCGCGTACCGAGAGTCCTTCTTCCCTCCCGCGTTGCTTAATCAGCACGGCGTCGCTCTCGCCAGCGCTCGCGCCGGAAATGCCATCGGGGGCGGCGATTGGACCAGCGATCAGCTCATTCCCGAGCTCATGAGGGCATTTCTTGCGGGCCACCCCTGTTCCATCCGCAGCCCTTCGGCAATCCGGCCGTGGCAGTTCGTCATGGAGCCGTTGCATGGATATCTCACTCTCGCTGAGCGGCTCGCAGAGGATGCCTTCCGTTTCGCCTGCGGCTGGAACTTTGGCCCCGCCGAGGCAGACGCCAAGCCCGTTTCGTGGGTGGCCGACGAGTTGGTGCGATTGTGGGGGGATAGCGCCTCATGGAGTCGCGATGCTAAAATGCACCCGCCGGAGGCTCACTTTCTTAAGTTGGATGCTTCCAAGGCTAGGGCCTGTTTGAATTGGTATCCCGTCCTTCCTTTGCACCAGTCCCTCGGCTGGATCGTCGAGTGGTACCGAGCCTGCCAAGCGGGGGCCGATCTCGGATTACTTACCCGAACGCAAATAGAGCGGTATGAGACACTCTTACAGAACTGAAATATGCCACGCACGCTATAACTACCCGTGCGACAGATGCTTTTAAAATTTCTGCATATCTCACGACAGATGGTGACGAGTACCTAGGCCCACAAATCAAGGAAAAGTTCTTTCAAATGCAAAACATTGTCGTCCTCGGAACTGGAATGGCCGGGTTCGGTGCCGCTCACCGACTCCACGGAGCGGGCGTGACGCCCATGATGTACGACAAGAACGGTTACTACGGCGGCCACACAACGTCTTTCCGCTACGACACCAACTTCACCTTCGACGTCGGCCCGCATATTTCCTTTACCAAGGATCCCCGTATTCAAGATCTGTTCGCCGATAGCGTCGATCAGCAATATGAGACCGTGCAGATTAACTTGAATAATTATTGGCGCGGCTACTGGCCCCGTCATCCGGTCCAACTACACCTCCACGGACTTCCGGAAGACGTCATCGTTAAGGTCATTGCCGACTTCGTGGAGGAGCGGCAGGGCCCCGAGCGGCCGGTGAAGAACTACGCTGACTGGTTGCTGGCGAGCTTTGGCCGGACTTTCGCAGAGCTTTTCCCCATGCAGTACACGCGAAAGTACCATCTCACGACCGCCGAAAACATGAGTACCGACTGGCTGGGCCCACGCATCTACCGCCCTAGTCTGGAGGAGGTATTGCGTGGCGCGATCTCGCCGTCGTCCCCACACATTCACTACATCACTCACTTCCGCTACCCCACTTACGGAGGATTCGTATCGTATCTAAAGAAATTCGTTCCGCTCGGGGAGCTGAAACTGAATCATAAGCTGGTATCAATCGATCCTCGGACGCGACAGCTCGGCTTTTCGAACGGGTTCCTAGCACCCTACGACGCGCTCATCTCTTCAATACCGCTGCCAGATCTCGTTCGTATGATTCAAGGCACACCGCCTGATGTCTTAGACGCTTCCCGGCGTCTGGCATGCTCAACGTGTGTCCTCGTGAATCTTGGCGTGAATCGCGAGGACCTTTCCAGTGCCCACATGACCTATTTCTACGACGAAGACATTTGCTTTACGCGCATCAACTTTCCCCACATGCTCTCTCCCAACAATGTTCCCAAGGGTACAGGAAGCATTCAGGCGGAAGTCTACTTCTCTGACAAGTACAAGCCATTCACCGGCTCACCCGATGACTGGATTCAGCCCGTCATTGCCGATCTTCGTCGCTGTGGCATTCTCCGCGAGGAGGACCGCATCTTGTGCAGCAACGCGATGTTGCTCCCCTACGCCAATATCATCTTCGACCTCGACCGCACGGCCGCCCTCGAGACTGTGCACGGCTATCTTGACGATCTCGGTATCGCCTATTGCGGGCGTTATGGAGACTGGGGGTACATGTGGACGGACGAGAGTTTCAAGAGTGGGGAGCTAGCCGCGGAAAAGGCCCTATCCAGCAAAAGCGCTGCCTACGCCCCCTCAACAACGGGGGTTGCGACTTGACGTGGGATGAAACGGTTCAGGAGCCTAAGAGGATTGGGCTTCTAGAACATTTCGGTACAGGAAATCTCGGGGATGATGCCACTGTTGCCACTGTATTGCAGCAGATCAGGCGCCGATGGCCCGATGTCTCGATTACAGGCTTGTCGCTAGACCCCTCTGATTCAGAGGCAAGGCATGGCATTCCGTGTTATCCCATCCGACAGGGTAATTTGTCCTTCTCTCCCGAGCCGCATGAACCCGCGACAAATAGCGGAACAGTCTTTAAGGACAAATTGAGAGCCCTGCTCGACGAGTACCGGCTCCTCTTTCCGATCCAAAAGACGCGGCGGGTTTTTAAAGACCTCCTGTTTTTGATCCGGAAGCCATGGCATTTTTTTAGCGAACTCCTCTTCCTGACCAGGTCGTACCGGGTCGCAAAGTCCCTCGATCTACTTGTCGTATCCGGCGGCGGCCAACTGCTCGACGCCTGGGGTGGCCCGTGGGCATTTCCGTACACGCTTTTCAAATGGGTTTTGCTCGCCAAATTGGCGGGGGCAAAGTGCTATTTTGTGAATGTCGGAGCGGGACCGTTAAGATATCGTCTGAGCAAATGGTTTGTGAGACGCTCGCTGCTTTTCGCCGAGTACGTCTCCTTTCGCGACGAGAAATCCAGGGCCCTCATTAGAGAGATCGGATTCAAGGGCGAAGCGCCCGTCGTTGCCGATAGCGCCTATGCTTTCCAAGTTCCGGATTATGACAACAAGCCAGGCGACGCGCGACGAACGAGCGAACTGGTTATTGGTGTTTCTCCTATGGCTTGGCGTGATCCGCGCCGCTATTGGGATAAAGATCAATCCAGCTATGAGAGTTTCATCCGGACGCTCGCTGATTTCTGCGTGCGTCTCATTCGCAGCCACCATAGATTAAGGCTGTTTAGTTCCGATATCTGGTTTGATTCGCAAGCAATCGTCGATCTGGAAGCCGCCATAAAAAGTGAGCTCACAATCGACACGTCACCTTGGATCATCCACGAGCCCATTAAGGGCATCGACGAGTTTTTTTCGCAGCTGTCGCAAGTTGATTGTCTTGTCACATGCAAATTTCACGGCGTCGTATTTGGACATCTGATGAATGTACCTCTTATGGCGATAGCGCATCACCCAAAAGTCTCGACGTTGATGGACGATTTCGAGCTCACAGAATACTGCTTGGATATCAGCAAGTTTGATGTTGATGGTCTGACAGAGACATTTGAGCGCTTGGTGGCTAATCTCAATGACCTCAAAGTTCGCACGCCCCGCAAAGTGGCGTTTTATCGCAAGAAATTAATCGCTCAATTCGATCATTTGTTTCCTGTCGCGCACACAGAACCTGTTAAATGCCTAGAATTGCTGGAGAGCACAAGTTGACCGCGAATATGGATCCGCTCGTCAGTGTAGTTACACCAGTCTACAACGGCGAATCGTACCTGAGGGAATGCATTGAAAGCGTGTTGGCGCAGACTTATTCAAACTTTGAGTACATTATTTTAAATAACTGCAGCAAGGACGGAACACTTGCGATCGCTCAAGAATATGCGTCGAAAGACAAGCGCATTCGCGTGCATAGCAACGATACGCTGTTGCCCATTATTGCAAATCATAACAAGGCGTTCGGTCTAATATCTCCGGATAGCAAATATTGCAAGGTGGTTTCGGCCGATGATCAGATCTTTCCAGAATGCATCAGGCGAATGGTCGACTTGGCCGAGGCGCACCCGTCCGTAGGTATCGTAGGCTCATACCAAGTTAGTGGGAGCGGAGACGACTGGGAGTTGAGAATCGGTGGACTGTCATATTTTAAGGCAGTGGTTCCTGGGCGAGAGATCTGTCGTTTGCACTTGCTTGGCACGCTGCACGTTTTTGGAAACCCCACGTCAAACTTTTATCGCGCCGACCTCGTCCGGAACAGCGATGCTTTTTTTCCGAATGAAACCGCAGAAGCTGACGTAAGCGCATGTTTTAAGCACTTAAAGTCTGCAGATTTCGGGTTTGTGCACCAAGTATTATCGTACGAAAGAGTCCATCGGGAGAGGATGACAACGACGTCCATGGCATTAAATGCGTACCTGTCGTCCCGGATTAATGACTGTTTGACTTATGGGCCAATCTATTTGACCCAGGACGAGCTCGACATGCGCATTCAAGATTTACTTGGACAATATTATAATTTCTTGGCCAAATCCGTATTTTATTCCAAAGATAAGGCGTTTTGGGCCTTCCATAAGAAAAGGCTTCGCGAGCTTGGTTATCCGCTCGATACCGTCAGGCTCTCTATAGCAATTGTGAAGAAGTTGTTAAATTTAATCCTTAATCCAAAACGAAGCGTTGAATTGCTACTTGGACGTACCGATGGCGGCCAGATTTAACACCTCGGCTTTACAAAAACCCTATAATACAGTTACGGGACAATTTTCTTGGTAACACCCAGTATTGCTCCATGCCGACTTTACGCCAGTGGCATTGGCGAATGCGAACGCCGCCAATGCGGAGGTAAATCATGAAGGTCGTACTCTTTTGCGGAGGGGCCGGAATGCGGCTCAGGGGCTACGTCGATGATGTCCCGAAGCCCATGGTGCAGATTGGGACACGCCCAATTCTCTGGCACCTGATGAAATACTACGCCCATTTCGGGCACAAGGATTTCGTTCTTTGCCTTGGCTATAAAGGCAACGTTATCAAGGATTATTTTTTGCAATATGACGAGTCCGTCTCGAACGATTTTGTTTGGTCGCAGGGCGGCAAGAAGATCGACTTCATTAGCCGCGACATCGATGATTGGACGATAACGTTTGTCGAGACCGGCGCCAACGCGACCATCGGCGAGCGGCTTAAGGCGGTGGAGCCGCACCTGAAAAACGAAGAGATTTTCCTGGCCAACTACGGGGATGGCTTAAGTGACTTGAATCTTCCCGAAATGATTGACGAGTTCCGCGAGAGTAATGCGGTGGGTTCATTTCTCCTGGTGCAGCCGACGGCGAGCTTTGACATTGTCGAATTAACGTCTGAAGGCAAAGTGCGTCAGGTCTCGCCGTTGAGCCGGTCGGATATCTGGATCAACGGCGGCTTCTTCGTGTTTCGGAAAGAAATTTTTCGCTATATCAAACCAGGTGACGAGTTGGTGCGGGAGCCGTTTCAGCGATTGATTGACAAGGGTGCGTTGCTGGCACATAAGTGCACCGGTTTCTGGCAATGCATGGACACCTTCAAGGACAAGCAATGCCTTGAGGAGCTCAACCAGGGCAACCCTCCCTGGAAAGTCTGGAATCACATATCACCACGTATCAAACGAGTCGGTAACTATTCTGGCTAGAGCACA
>Ga0315553_10004028_pt1 | contig 11242 bp, 8 predicted proteins | sample SalMarSW160140MG_FD_203099 | JGI IMG/M metagenome (GOLD analysis project Ga0315553, IMG submission 203099) | Salt marsh sediment microbial communities from the Plum Island Ecosystem LTER, Massachusetts, United States - Salt Marsh Sediment SW1601-40 ... | reverse complement strand
CCCCATTTGTTTCATGCTTTCAGTTCCGGCACGGACAACCACTTCCGCTCGTGCCACGACTGGATGGCCAGCTCGGCGAGCTGAACACCCTTGGCCCCTTCGAGCAACGTCCACTGGAACGGTTCGTCGCACACCACGTGACGGAGAAACAGTTCCCATTGTACTTTGAAGGCGTTCTCGTAATCGCGCTGGGCCGGCACTTCCTGCCAGGTGTCGAAGAAGTTGATCGGGTTGTCGACGTCCGGGTTCCAGACCGGCCGCGGTGTGGCGCCGTACGGCTGGATCCAACATTTGCGCAACCCGGCCACGGCCGAGCCCTTCGTACCGTCAACCTGCAGCGTGAGCAAATCGTCGCGCCGCACGCGGACTGTCCAGGACGAATTCATGTGGGCAATCACGTCGCCGGCCAACTCCAGCGTGGCATAGGCCGAGTCGTCGGCCGTGCACTTGTACGGCTGACCTTGCTCGTCCCATCGCTCCTTAATGTGCGTGGCGCCGAGGCAGCTGAGTGCCTGGACCTCGCCGAAGATGTTGTCCAGCACGTAGCGCCAATGGCAGAGCATGTCGATGATGAGGCCGCCGCCGCGCTCCTTGAGATAATTCCACGACGGCCGCTGGATCGGCACGGTGTCGCCCTCGAACACCCAGTAGCCGAACTCGCCGCGCACCGACAGCAGCCGGCCGAAGAATCCTTGCTGGATGAGGCTCTGCAGTTTCATCAAACCGGGCAGCCACAATTTATCCTGCACGACGCCGTTTTTCACGCCCGCGTCTCGCGCCAGGCGATAGAGGGCGTAGGCATCGTCGGTGGTCATCGCCGTCGGCTTTTCGCAGTAGACGTGTTTGCCGGCCTCGATCGCTTGCCGCACCGCCGCGACCCGCCGCTCGGTCGTTTGCGAGTCGAAATAGACCGTGTAGGCGGGATCCGCCAGCGCGCCGGCCAGGTCGGTGGTCGTCTTTTCGATGCCCGACATCTGCGCGAGCCGCTCGAGCTTGGTCGGGCTGCGGCCCACCAGGATGGGATCGGGCATAATCACTTCGTCGTCGCCGATTGCCAGGCCGCCCTGCCGGATGATGGCCACGATCGACCGCATGAGATGCTGGTTGGTGCCCATACGACCCGTGACGCCGTTCATAATGATGCCGAGACGATGTGTCTTTACGTCGCTCATCCCATGTTCCTCAAACCGTACGGCCAAGTATTCTTTCCAGGCTGGGGCGGATCGCAGCGGGGCAGGCCATCCGTTCAAAGAGGAGATTATATCGTTACGAACGACGAGGTTAAAGTATGCGGGCCAGGGGAGTGATCGGCCCGTGCGAAGGCGAGACTGGAAAGGCGAATGCCGAAGGAGAAAGAGGAAGTGCGGATTGCCGGGTGGCGAAGACGGATTGCTGACTGCTGACGGCTGAACGCTGCCTGCTGCCCGCTCGAATCGCTGCGCTACTTGGCGGATGCGGCCTGGGGAGGAATGGGAAACGGCCAACCGATGGGCCAGACGCCTTCCTCGTACCGGTAGTGTTTTGGACGGGAAAAGTACTCCGCCCGCGCCTGCTGTGCGAGCGGATGATTGGGGTCACGAACAAACTGGTATTGTCCCGGCTGATGCCCGGCGGCGCTCCAGACAAACGGGGTGCCGGCTGGCAGTGTCTCTACCGGCTCTACGGCCACACTGTCCGGGTAAACCTCAGTCTCAACAGCGAGACCGTTGGGATAATAGCCGAACGACTCGCCGGTGTAGGGATCGACCGGCAATTGTTCGAAATAATCGCCGACGAGCACGTCGAGCGAATGGGGCAGGCTGCCGTGCTCGAGCCGGTACGCCTGGAGGGCCAGAACCAACCGTGTGCCACGCTGCAACGTAACTGCTCGAACGAGGCCCTGATACATGTCGATTGTGCGAATGTATCCAACCATAAACGTGGTCCGCTGCCAGCGTTGGCGCAGTCGCCTGGCAGCAGGATCAGGATAGCCAAGGACCTGGTCCACCGACTGTCCCCACTCGAATAAAGTCAAGTCCAGTCCAGACCTTGCAGAATGGTTACATTGTCCTGGATCAAAACATCGAGCAGTCGCTGCTCGCGAAATCGTTCCCAGGGCAGAAACCAGTTGAGGTAAACGATTGGCTTGACTTCATTAGGGTCTGTGCATAGCGGACCTGTGCCGTTGATGAGCTGCTGAAAAACACGATATTCCCAGGCGAGAGCGCTCTCCCAACCGGGCTGCTGTTTGTCGAGCGAGGTAAACCGGTCGAGGGCGTGTTTGATTCGCTGGGGTGTCTGAGCGGGCGCCGCCGCCCAGTAGGGCAAATGCTCAGCGACCAACCAGTCAACCCGGTTGGCGGTCCAGCAATCGTTCACTGTGCCTCCCTGGCGGAGATTGTTCGCCAAGTGGAGAGCTGCCAGATATCGCTCGAGTGCTTTGTCTAGGTGACCTTCGCTGCTGAGCAACATGGCGTTCGTAACCAGCAAGTGGCCAAGTTCTTCAGGATCCCACTTAGCGTCGAATGAAAAATAGCTATCCGGACCGCGAAAACGGCAGGTCGGTCGCCGTGTGGCCTGAAGTGCTAGGTCGATCGACTTTTGATTTGCCTTGACCCAGGCGACCTCGCGGGAGTTGAGCGGTGCCGACGGCGAGGTGTAGGAAGCTTCGGCCAGGTGTTCCTCGCCTGGATAATCACTCTCTTTCGGCGGCTCATCAATTGGTTTCAGATCGCGCATGGCCTGCTCGTAAAGATCGGCGGTGGCCTTTTCCTCGGCGGTTCGCGGGCGGATGTAGTTGGCGATAACGATGCCGGGGTCGACGGCCGGGATCTCGTACACTCGATAGGCGATGACTGCCGCAAAGATTCCGAACATCGGCAGCAAGAGCGCCGCCGTGATCCGCAGCCGTTCTCGCCAACCGGTCCGCTCCAGCAGCCAACCGGGGGCACGCAGCCACGAGACCCCGAAGAGCACGAGGGGAATCGGTGCGACCGACCACCAGAGAGGGACCGACAGCTCGTACATCAACGACGACCAGCCGTAAAGGACCGACGTAAACAGCAGGGCCGAGAACCCGGCAATCAGTCCGCTGCGCATCAACAAGGAGCAGAACTGGCCGACGGCAAAGGCCAGTATGAAATATCCGGCGCCGAGCAGCACGGTTTCCTGCAATTCTGCCACGTTGTTGCCTCTGGAAAGCCATGGGGTTCCTTCCATCAAGAGGAACAAGGCGAACGCGGCAGCGCCAGCCACCAGAGCGCAGGCCAGCGATACCACAACTCCTACAATCTGCCGGCTGAACCAAATCTGTCGCCCGGAGACGCCCTGCTCGGCAAGGAAGCGAAAGCGATATTGCTGCTGGTCAGAAAGAAACAGGGAAGAGGATAAGAGGGGAGCGGTGATGAATACGCTCATGACGACGGCCGCCAGCAAGGAATTTGGTGCATGTTGATTTCTTGACTGATAGTTAATAATCAAAGCAATCGAGTAAGTGAGAAATAGAGACGCACCGGCCAGGACGGCCATCGTGCGCCACGACTGGTGCCACGACTGCCAGACAAGTCGACCAAGCCCGACGAGATAGGGCGGACGCCGGACAGCCGGTGAATCGACCGCCAGCGTCGTCATGCTGGAAGTGATAGGTCGCGGAGAAAACAACCTGGACCAGAACTGCCCGAAGGGGCGTTCCTCGAGCCAGTGCAGAGCCAGCCAGACGTCAATGGCCAGCACGACGGCAGAGACTCCCAGCAGCCAGGGCACGTCGTTGAGGTAAAAAACGTACAGAGTATCGGACCGTGGCAGGTTGGCTGAAAAGAGCAGCCTTATGGAGTGGGCGACGACGGACGAAACGGCCGCGCCCAGCACGGCGGCGATCAGCGGCCGACGGAGCAGCAAGGAAAACAACATACCGAAGGCGAGCAATTGGAAGCCCAGGGTGGCCCAGAACGTCCAAAACGCCCGCTGCTGGCCGCTTGGCGGCAGTTCAAACCTGCTGATCGTCCATGAAATCACCCACAATACAAGCAGGAAGGCCAAGGTGCTGAGAATCGCATGGACAAGTTTGCCGGCCAGCAGCCGTCGGGAATCGAGCGGCAGCGCACGGAGCAGTTCGAAGGTGCCTTCTTCCTTTTCCGTGGCGAACATGGTTGCGCCACAGGCCAACTCATAGAGTGCGGTAAAGACAAACGCGATGACGAATATGGGCGTAACGCGATCGTGAAAGTCTGACTGCGTGGGCCAATATGCTACGAGCAACTGCAAGGCAACCGTCACCACGGCCAGCCCCAGCCAGAAACTGCGCAGCAGACGGTACTCTTTCCACACCAGGCGCCAGACGACCGGGTCGTTCATTGCGATGCGTCCTCGATGACGGCGGAAGGTTCGGCATGTTCGTAGTCCACGCCTTCTGCAGGCTCGGAAGCCGATTTCAGATAAGCGACGAATATCTCTTCGAGCGACGGCGTGTGAATTTCAAGGTCACGCACGGACGGATCATCACGCAGCAGTTCGAACTCGTTGTCCGGCCGCTGGTCCTGATCGTTGCTCGGTGAGCGGACAATCATTTGCCACTGTCTGCCATGGTGCCGCTCGCACAAGAGTTCGCCCGCCAGGCGAGGTGGGGCCACGGCGCCGTCGGACAAGGTGACCGTAAGCTGGCGGACCGCCGCCTTGAGTTCGTCGAGCGGTTCGACCAACAGCAGACGCCCGCCGCGTATGATGGCCACGATGTCGGCCACCCGTTCGACCTCGCTGATCTGGTGGCTGCTCAACAGCACGCTTTGCCCGGCGGCGGTCAGTTCGACCATGCTTTCGAGGAACTCGCGGCGGACCAGCGTGTCGAGCCCGGAGGTCGGTTCGTCGAGCACCAACAACTTCGGCTGGTGCGCCATGGCCAGCGAGAGCCCCACTTTGGCCCGCATGCCTTTGGACAGCGCCTTGATTTTGCGGCCCAGCGGCAATTGAAACTCAGTAGCCAACTCGCGGTACCGGGTCTCGTAACCGTCGCCGTAAAAGCCGGCGGTAAACCAGCCGACCTCGGACACCGTCATCCAGTCGTAAAACGTGGGCCGCTCGGGCACGTAGCCGACCTGCCGGCGAATTTCCAGCCCGTGTGTTTGGCTGTCGAGCCCCAACACCTCGACACTTCCTGCACTCGGCTCGGTCAACCCGAGCATAAGGCGGATGGCCGTGGTTTTGCCCGCGCCGTTTTCGCCCAGTAAGGCAAACACCACTCCGGGCGGCACTTCCAGGGAGACGTCGTCGAGCGCGGTTTCGTGACCGAAGCGCTTGGTGACACGATCGAGGCGAATGATCGGTTGCATGAGAACACCAGGTAGAGAATTTCAGATGTAAGATTCCATATTGCAGATTTTGGATTGCGGTTTGCGGAATAGATTTATTTGCCTCCTAACTTTCTTGCTTCGTATTCACGTCAGGTGAGTCATTTGTTTGCGGTGCGAATATCTCGTTGGTTTGCGGCCGCTGCGTGGCGAGTTGCTCGTCGACCAGGGCGCGGATTTCTTCGTCGGTGAGGCGGCTCTGGCGGGCTTCGGCCACGACCTGGCCGATCCGCTGGCGGACCACGTCGGCTCGGATCTGGCGACAGCGCTTCAGCGCCCCGCGGGCGACGACCAGGCCGGTTCCTCGCACTGCGTCGAGCACCCGCTCGTCCTGCAGTTGTTGGTAGGCACGCGCGACCGTGTTGGGGTTGATGGCCAGTTGGCGAGCGAGCTGGCGGACGCTGGGCACACGGTCGCCCGGCTGCAGGGCATCGCCAGCCACGGCAAAACTGACCTGACGGACTATCTGCTGATAGATGGCGACCCCGTTAGCAGGATCGATGGCGAAAAACATGGTTTTGTGGTCCACGGAAACGAGGGACGGCCCGGCGGGCCTGCCGAGAACTGTATTAGTATACTAGTACAATAGCGAAGTAGTGCAGTGGCGTCAAGGACCTTTTCAGGACGACTACGTCGCCACTGCCCTCGGTGGTCCGCGTCTGTGGCGAGTTGCCGGCTAAAACGCCGCCGGATCGATGGGAAGGACCTATCTTGGGTTACCGTTGGGGGTGCCAGCGGTGTGGGGTTGCCAAGGCTCTGTCTGGCCAGGCGGTACGATCGGTTCGTTCCGGACACCAGGCAGGCCGGGCACAAAGCGACCCAAATGCAAAGAATCGCCTACAATAGAGATAGAGCGACTGTGATCCAGCGAAGTAGGCTGTGACGTTGCTGACAGTCGGTGTGCCGCAGGCATAAGCGGCATTCACAAAGGTTGCGGCATGCTGGCACACCATATTGTTGAGGCCGCAGATGAATCCGCCGAACTGCGAAGTACCGATGGCTCGCCAGCGCCGGTTGATTTCGGGAGTAGGGGTGCGTTTGTAACGGACGTTCCGACCGTATCGACTGGCCAAAGCAGGAAGATTGCTGGAAGGTTGAGGGATGGTGAACCTAAGGAATTGATTGGACCGATGTTATTATTGAGTCTTGACTTGGAAACGAAACGGTTGTGTTGCATTTTATGACGCAATGCTGGTCTCCCGAAGGTCGGCCTGCGTCTAATCAAGCGTCGATACGGGTTGCCAGGATAATTGAATAGTTTGGTCGAAGTTTCAGCCCGCCACGAGCGTCTTCCCGTTGTTTGGCCTGCATTTATTTGCTAGTGAAAGGCCAATTGCCCTGGATGGTAGAGCGGTTGTGACGCCTACGGGCGGCTCCTATAATGCCTACGAACGATCCCGGCCACGGAGATTGGCATACTTTGCCGGATAAGCCGAAAATCCTGTATTTGGGCGACGGCCACGATCAAGACGCCGACGTGCGCGAGCGACTCACCGAGCGCTACGAGGTCGTCGAGATCGCAAACAATCTAGGCGCACTGGCACATCTTTCAGAAGAGGCCTATGCCGGTGTGTTCGTTACGTCGGATCGTCTTGACGACGCGGCCACCATCGGCCGGTTGCTGCAGAACGAGAAGATTTTGGAAGGGATGCCCGACGGCGTCGTGCTGTTGGATGCGGAGAACACGATTCTCTGGGGCAACGGCCGCTTATGCCGGTGGTGTGACCAAGAAAACGTGGTGGGCAGCAACTTCTACGCGATTCTGGGGAGCCCGGAGATACTAGGGCCGGACTTCTGCCCCTTCCACACGGCGCTGGCGACCGGACTGCCCAGCAGCAGCACGCTGCGATGCGGGGAGAACCGCTATTACCACGTGCATGCGGCGCCGGTGCTGGAGGGTGAAAGTTCACCACACCATTTGATTGTAACGGTGCGCGACGTCGCACAGGAGATGCTCCAGCAGCAGAAGCTGGCAGCGATTCACCAGGCAGGCGTCGAGCTGTCCGATCTGACGGCAGACGAAGTGCAACACATGTCCGTCGACGAGCGGATCGAACTGCTCAAGTCGAACATTCTGCACTTCACCGAGGATCTGCTGCATTACGACGTCGTGGAAGTCCGCATGTTGGACCAGGCTACCGGGATGCTCGAGCCGCTTCTGTCGGTGGGCATGAAACCGGTGGCGGCCGCGCGCAAGCTGATGGCCGGTACGACGGATAACGGGGTAACAGGTTTCGTAGCAGCCACGGGCAAGAGTTATCTGTGCGAAGATGCGACGGAAGATCCTCTCTACCTCGAGGGTGCCCAGGACGCGCGCAGCTCACTGACCGTACCGCTCATCTTCCACGAACAGGTGATCGGCACGTTCAACGTGGAGAGCCCGGAACCGCGGGCGTTCGATGACAGCGACTTGCAGTTTTTGGAACTATTCGCCCGCGAGGTAGCGGCATCGCTCAACACGTTGGAGTTGCTGGCGGCCGAAAAGGCCAGCACGGCTGCCGAAAGCGTCGAGGCGATTCATGGAGCCGTGGCGCTGCCGGTTGACGATATCCTGAACGACGCGGTCAACGTGATGGAGCGGTACATCGGCCATGAGCCCGAGGTGGTGGACCGCCTGCAGAACATCCTGCGCAACGCCCGCGACATCAAACAGGTGATCCACAAAGTGGGTCAGAAGATGGCGCCGGCACAAGCACAGCCGTTGACGATTCAGGCCGAGGTACGCCCGACCCTGGTAGGGCGACGCATCTTGGTAGTGGACCGGGACGAGGCGGTGCGCAGCGCGGCCCACGCGCTGTTGGAGCGATACGGCTGTGTTGTGGAAACTGCCCACGATGGAGCCGAGGCGGTATACATGGTGCGCAACCTGGGCCGCGAAGATAACTACCACGTCATCATTGCCGATATCCGACTGCCCGACATGACCGGCTATGAATTAATGTGCAAGCTGCAGGAGATGATGGAAGTCGTGCCTCTGGTGTTGATGACCGGTTTTGGCTACGACCCGGGGCACTCGATCGTTAAGGCGCGTCGCGCCGGATTGCAGGCCGAGTTGTACAAGCCGTTCCGACTCGACCAGCTTCTCGATTCGGTCGAAAAAGTGATCACTACGCAAGGGCCGGTCAAGCTATCTTGACACGTAGCCGGAACGCGCAAGAGTTCTTAGCGGTTCCAATGAGTGCCGAATTCTTGCCGATCCAGTTACGGATCCACGCGGCGTTGTTACCCCATTTGTATCATGCTGATCGTTCAAGCCATTTTGCTCACGTTGGCCGCTGTCGGCCACCTTGTGTTGTGGACCTCGCTGGTCAATCGACTGCACGGCACGGGGCTGCCGCATCGGATTGTCGATGTGCTGGCACTGGTGTGCTGGACGCTGATGCTGGTGATCTTCGCGGCGGTGGTACTGGGTTACACGGCCGGGGTCGGGCCGTGGGTGAGTTTGCTCTATCTGGTGCCCTGCGTTCTGCTGGCCGTCCACTCCATCGGCCGCAGGCTGTATGTGCTCCTCTGGGGAAACGAGCCGGCAGTCCTGCTGTCAAATCACACCCGCACGGTAGATGTGGCGGAGGTGCTCGGCGACCGGCCGGTAGGCGACCGGCAAACCGAGTGGCTCGCACGGTTGCCCGGAAACGAATTGTTTCAACTGCGTGTTCAGCGAAAGGAATTGGCCATTCGCCGATTACCCCAACGGTTGGACGGCCTGTCGATCGTACATTTGTCCGATCTGCACATGAGCGGCCGGATTCGTCGTGAATACTATGACCAGGTTGTCGAAATGGCCAACGCCGAGCAGGCCGATATGATTGTGATCACCGGCGACCTGTTCGACACAGAGTCTTGCATCGACTGGGGTTCGCGGTTGCTCGGTGAGCTGCACGCGCAAGGTGGCGTCTATTTCATCTTCGGCAATCACGATCGCCGCGTGGACCACGTCCGCGCACGACACGAACTCAGTCACGCCGGCTTAATCGACCTGGGTGGTCGTTGGCGCGAGATCCGCTGGTGCGGCGAACGAATCGTGCTGGCCGGCAACGAGCTGCCCTGGTTCGGATCGGCCGGTCGTCAGGCGGACGAGAACGAGGCGGACCAATCAAGACCGCTGCGGGTGTTGTTATCTCACGCTCCGGATCAAATCGAATGGGCGCGAGACCATGACTTCGATCTGATGCTGGCAGGTCACACGCACGGCGGGCAAATATGCTTTCCGGTCGTGGGCGCGGTAGTCACCCCGAGCCGCCTGGGTACGCAATACGCCTCGGGCACGTTCGACGTTCCGCCCACTGTGCTGCACGTTAGTCGTGGCGTCGCCAGCCTCTGTCCTGTTCGTTGGAATTGCCCGCCGGAGTTGGCCGTGCTGGTGCTGCGAGACGGTCGCAATCTTTGACGATCTGGGAACTCATCGACTTAGCAGTTGCGTAAGTTCGACCATGAAACGGATTCGGGGGGGGCTTTCCGCTCGACAAATAAGCGGTCGTGCTCTTGCGCAACGAGTACCTCTACCTTAGAGCCCCGAAAAGATACGCCCGATCGCTCTAGCGCAAACGATGGGCGCGGCGGCGACGAATAATTAAGCCAGCCAAACCGGCGACAAGTAAAACGCAACTTCCCGGTTCGGGAACGATCGTGATCTGCTTGTCCTTGCTGATCTGGAACGTACCCCCGGGGTTGATCGTTGCATCCCATTGAAACGCCCAGGTAACATTGCCCGGACCGAAGGGCACGTCTTCGGTGGGCATGTTCAACAGATCGGTGGCCACTCCATCGTTCAACTTGGTAAGCGTGACATTGTAATCGTTGATCTCACGACGATTGGGATCCGGCGTTTCGACTGTTTCGCTAAGTACCACAGAGCCTTCAAACTGTTGCACGGTGTTCTCGTTCGTGAACACTGCGGTGTCACCCCCGGCAGTGCCGCCAAGGTCAAAGTCGACGTACTGAAAAAAGTGCATGTCTAACGGGCTTTCACCGGTATTCGTGATCGAAATCTGCTCGGCAACGTCTGACGTCCCACTGCCCGCCGAGCCGCCATTGAGCTTAAAGTCGACTTCAATTTCAAAACCGACACCTCCATAGACGAGGTTTAAATCCTCCGTGTCTAAGTCGCCATCACTGTCGCTCGGAAAATCGTTAAGCAAAGTCAGAGTATCGATCGATGCTTCGGGTCCGTTGCCGACACGAAACCAGAACCACTGTTGGAATAGCTGTTCAACACCGTCAACCGACCAGAAACGCATACCCTCTTGGCTGGTCGTATTAATCTCGACGATTGAGTTGTTGTCAACAAGCGTCCGGAGGGCCGCATTAGCTTTGTTTGCCAACGCGCCACCGAAAACTGCGAAGGAGAGAAAGGCGAATAACAATCCGCCCCCGGCCGTGCGCAAAAGAATGCTGGCACGGGAGTTGTAAGACGTTCTGGCCCCGATCACTGGCAGGTATCCTCTCAGACTGGATCTGCTGGCATTGCTAATTCACTGGCTTTGCGAATTCGACTGAATAAACTCTTTTACCCCCTCTGCTGACTTATAACCAAATCCACCGCGCATGTAAACGAAAAAAATGACATTTGACGTTTTTTTGCTTTCTATTCAGATGTCGTATCGCGGATCTTTTCTTGCAGTCAGCGGGGGGATGGCCAAAAACAGGGCTTGATTTTTACGCCAAATTACTGTACATATATATCGTTTTTGACCAGGTATTTAGCGTTTTTTTCCTGCTGCAGGCCGCTCTTGTGGCAATCGCTCGTGATTTGCCATGTACAGAGCAATCGCCGCTAAACTCGAACCTAGGAACCCAAAGCTTGATTTACCCTGTTTACCTATAGTCCGTGGACGCTCGGCTCCGAACCGCTGCGTTTGAAAACTCAGCATCGGAGACTGCTATGGTCGTTCCGGCAGACATTTTTCGAATACCTTCCGGGT
>Ga0315553_10004025_pt1 | contig 11246 bp, 8 predicted proteins | sample SalMarSW160140MG_FD_203099 | JGI IMG/M metagenome (GOLD analysis project Ga0315553, IMG submission 203099) | Salt marsh sediment microbial communities from the Plum Island Ecosystem LTER, Massachusetts, United States - Salt Marsh Sediment SW1601-40 ... | reverse complement strand
GTAGTTAGCATTGTTAGTGCTTACGCTAGGTTAATACTCTTTCCAACTATTTAAAGGTAAAAATTATAAGTAGGTAAAGGATTATAACAGTCTAAAAGTATAGTAGGAAATTACTATGGTCAAAACTTATTGACTCAATACGAGAAAGCTCATAAACTCAAATCAATTAGACTTAAGAAATTAAATAGAGTAAATAATTTGTTAGTGAAACTTATGCAAAAAATTATACTATATTTGTTTAAATATAAAAATTTTCGATACTTTTCTTAAGAAAATTTCGTTAAAGAAGCGAGATAGAATTGTTGTTTGAAGAAAAGAAGAAACCAGAAAAGAAGAAAAAGAAATTTGGAAAGACCAAATTGATTGCTTTCCTTATTTTGCTGCCTATAGTATCGTTATTAGTCACTTTGCTGATCTTAGCAATCCCTTACGGTATTGCCACTAGATTGGGGATGGAACTTGAAAACAATGATTATTGGACATATATTTTCCAAAATGGGTATTTCTGGCCTACCTTTGGTGTGGTTTTACTCGTCTCTCCTATAATCACAGCTATCTTGTGGATGGTCGTAGCGAATTATTGATTTTAAAACGAAAAATGTCCTAATACCAAAAAAAATCAGAGAAACTAAGTTAATTATGATTGAAATCAAAATTATTGAGTAAAAATTCGTCAAACTTACGAAAAAGAATGCAATTGCTCCCAAAATGGTGAATGTAATGTCGCTTCCTGAATTTACTACACTATCTTTTTTTTTATTAAATTTTACATAAGCTCTCAAGAAATTGCTATTTTCGATTATTTCCCATAAAACACTTATGAACAAAATTAATAATAAGCTTATAAATAATGGGATAAAGAGGATGAAGAAAATCATGTGTAATACATAACCTTTGAGAAAATGTCCCAAGCTAAAAGGGTCAACTGCCGCAATGCCGTAGTCTTCCTTGGTCCGTGCGATAATCATGCTATATCCTTTAAATTTTAATCCATTTTATACCGTATTGTGCAAAAAATTCTACCTTATTTTTTTAAATACATAACTTACTATGATTTATATAAAGAACCTTAAGTTGTTTAAAAAATGTATCGAAAACACAAAATAATAAAAATTGCCTTCATTGGATTGCTTTTAGCAGTAGTATTTGGTCTAGCGAATAATCAATTAATTAGATGCGAAGGTGAAAAGCAACCATCCGAAAATTTTGAACTACAAACAGCAAATTCAGGAAATTCAGTTCAATATGAATGGAATCGTACATGGGGAGGTGTTGATGTTGATGATGGTTGGGTTGTGGCGGTTGATTCATCAAAAAATATATATCTTGCGGGAGAGACAATGAGTTATGGGGTCGGAGAACAAGATATGGTACTAGTGAAATATGACGGAAACGGCGTGCAGCAATGGAATCGTACGTGGGGTGGAGTAAATTTTGATCGGTGCTTAGGAGTCGCGATAGATTCGTCTGATAATTTGTATCTTGCAGGATTTACGTATAGTTTCGGGGCGGGAGATTCAGATATGGTACTTGTGAAATATGACGGAAATGGCATGCAGCAATGGAATCGTACATGGGGTGGAGTTGGTTCCGAAGTTTGTGTTGGGGTAGCAGTGGATTCCTCAAATAACACATATCTTTCAGGATATACCAATAGTTCTGGGGCAGGATTTGACGATATGCTTCTAGTGAAATATGATCTAAACGGTGTGCAGCAATGGAATTGCACATGGGGTGGAAATAATGATGACTTGGCTTATGAAATAGCATTAGATTCTTCAGATAATATTTTTGTCGTAGGGAAGACAGAAAGTTTTGGAGCAGGAGGCGAGAATATATTTTTAGTTAATTATGATGGAAACGGCGTGCAGCAATGGAATCGTACATGGGGCGGAGATGATGATGATGCTGCCTATGGAATAGCTTTAGATTCTGCAGATAATATTTATATATCGGGAAAAACAGAATCTTTTGGTGCGGGACTTCGGGATTTTGTTCTTGTCAAGTATGATAGTTCTGGTATTCAACAATGGAACCGCACCTGGGGTGGAGGCTTACCGGATTATAGCAATGGAGTAGTAACAGATTTGTCTGGTAATGTATATCTTGTAGGAGACACATTTAGTTATGCCCTAAATCCAGGAAGTAGCGATATTGCTTTAGTGAAATATGATGGAAACGGTGTAATGCAGTGGTATCGCACGTGGGGCGGAGATTCCTGGGATTTGGGTAAAGCAGTGGCGATAGATTCATCTGGCAATGTATATATTGGAGGATTTACTTATAGTTTCGGAGTTGGAGCTTGCGACATGGTTTTAATAAAATATAAAGCAGAATCTACTTCTACAGGCATTTCAAGTTATAATCTAGTCATAATTTTAGGAGTTTTAAGTATCAGCAGTTTTTTCTTGGTTAAAAAAATAATGTCCAAAAAAACTAAATTATCGAGATTAACAGCCCAGATTATAAACTTTTATTCGTCTCGGTGATAATAGGAATAATTGCGCTGATCGGAATCGTCACGATTATAGTTTGGAATAAAAGATCTCGATCAAATTAGTTAATCCTTTTTTTTAAATTTTAGTTAATTCTAAGAATAAATAATCAAAATCTAAATTCTCTGAAAATCCGTAGTAATTAATTATATGAATGGGCTTTATAGCAATTTTCTTTTTAATGCAAAAAATTCTACCTTAACTTTTTTTATATTATAGGTGGATTAATTCAAGTAAAGAATTAGATTTTTTTAATTCTCTAAATATAAATTAAAAACTCTGAAAAAAGTGAAATCTAAGCATATTAAAATGAAGTCTTATATATGGCTCAAATCGAGAAGAAAGCTAGGCCACAATATCTCGGGAAAGTAATGAAGGGAGTTGGCGTTTTAACTCTGTTAAGTATAGTTCTTCCATCAGCTGTTCAAACGGGATCTGGAGTATGGAATTTATTGTGGTATATTGGTATTTTTTGGGGAGGAACTGTTTATGGTGAACAATTTATAGGTTTTATTAATGATGCTTGGTACATGCCAATTGGAGTAATTACAATGGTTTTATTAATTATCGCATTAATATTTATCGCTATATCAGCTAGAAATATAAACAAGGAGAGAAATTACAAATTAGCCACAGGAATGAGTTTATTTGGCAGTATTTTAGCCATTATTAGTCCAATTGTATATTATTTCTATTTGAATGCAGAAATGTTTTGGGATCTATATCTTCCTGTAAGTATATTTCTTTCAATCATAGCAGGAATCTTAGGAATCATATGTGCTATCATGGTTGGGTTTACTTCTAAATTAAGATCAAAATCAGGTGAAAAGTAGAATAAAGAGGAAATTATAATTGGGATTTTTCCCAATACCTTTTTTTAATTTTTTTATGACCATAGAATTTGAAAATAAATATTTAAAAATTAAAAGTTAATTTTATGGCTTAAAAAATCCTAGTAAAATGGTGATTAGTACCATTATTAATCATGTAGATAATGCAAAAAAACCTACCTTATTTGATTATATAGCTAATATGATTAAAGTTGATTAATAATAATTAAGACATACTAGGATAAATAATGAAAATGAAAAGAGATAAAAAGAAAAATTTAATCACATTCGCAATGATGATATCTTTATTAATTACGATTATGTCACCAGCTTTCTTTACAAATGAAGAAAGAGAGCAGGATTTATTCAAATTCGGGGGTGACGGAGGGATGAAGCCAAAAACATCTTATTATGAGTGGTACCAGACTACTATGAATGTTCACTCCTATGTTACTGGATTTCATGTTGCAGACGCTAATAATGATGGTTACAATGATCTTGTACTTGCTAACGGAAATAATAAAACAGCTTCTATTTTAATATGGAATGAATCAATGCTTTCTTGGAATGAAGAAATAATAAAAGAGTTTGGAGAAACGGTTGATGCTATTATTATTGAAGATGCAGATAATGATGGTTATAATGATTTAATTGCAAGGAACTCTGATAATTTAACAATATTATTGTGGAATGATATTTCAAAAGACTGGATAGACAAGATCCAATTTCAAATAGAAATCTATATTGTATATAATTATATAGATAATTTCGCTGTAGAGGACGCAAATAATGACGGTTATAATGATATAGTTGTGAATGACGAGTATGAAAGCGAAATATTCTTTTGGAATAATACAATTGATGATTGGAATGATCCCATTTTCGATGATGGTCTTGGAATAAGTTTAAATATAAAGGATGCAAATAATGATGGTTTTAATGATTTAATCGCCTATCACCCATGGAACGGTAATCCTGGTAGGAATAGGGTTATTATAAGATTGTGGAATTCTTCAATAGGGTATTGGGATCCTGAATTTAATATCACGGTAGCAGAGGATGATATTTCAAGTCTTTTTGTTGAGGATGTTAATAACGATGGCTATAATGATATTATAACTACTAACTACGAGCACTCTTTTCCATCCGAAAACAAAATTTCCATTCGACTTTGGAATGAACATACTCAATATTGGGATCCTCTATTTACGAAACCAATTGAAGAAGCTAGTTCGATCAGTTCTGGAGATGTTAATAATGATGGCTATAGTGATATTATATTATATGGTGAAGCTTATATAAATTACCACTGGGAGGATGTAATTTTCATTTTAATATGGGATGACGAAATTAAAAACTGGAAAACTCCTGTTAATAAGATCATAGACAACCCAGAAGTTCGTCCTGGTCCAATAGTTACGGATGTGGATAATGATGGAGATTATGATATTGCTTTTTTAAGCTCTGGTAATGACGAGATCACTTTCATTTTATGGGAATTTTTCGATGTGTATAGTCCCATTGTTAATATACATGATCCACTCGATGGAGATGTCTTTTATTACGGTCCACCGAGTTTTTTTGTAGAAGTATCAGATAGTAACTCCTCTATTGATTCAATGTGGTATAGTCTTAATGGAGGAATTACAAATTATACATTTTATGATAATGGGACTATAAGCCTAGAAGCATGGGAGGCTGTATTGGATGGGACTGTTAAAATTACATTTTATGCAAACGATACAGAAGGAAACATAGGGTTTAATGAAGTTACTGTATATAAAGACATGCATCTTCCCAGTCTACAATTTAATTCTCCATATTGGAATATTACCTACTCAAATTTCTTGCCTATAGATTTTTCCTTTAATGATGACACTTTAGATGAAATCAGAATTATTATGGATAATTCACCAGAGGTTAATTATTCCGTATATCCTTATTTAGATTATGCTAATATTCTCGGAAGATGGCAAAATTTAGATGACGGACAAATTAGTATCGAATTTCACGCAAAAGATATACTGGGAAAAGATAACATATATGTTTTTGTTGTCAATAAAGACACTACTGCTCCTGTTATTACAATCAATTCTCCAAAACAATATGATAAATTTTGGGAGGATTCTCCTCATTTTGATATATCTATTGAAGAGCCTAATTTGGATAGTGTGTGGTATGAAATAGAAATATTTTATTATAAATCTGCTAATTTTAGTATAACAGAATTAACTGGAAGTGTTGATAAAGGTTTCTGGGATTCTTTAGGCGATAATTACCTTGGTTCATCATGCAGAATAACTTTTTATGCTAACGATACCCTTGGACATCTGAGTTCTAAATCTGTAGTGATTAATCGAGAGGTTCCAGGACCATCTCTTTCTGAACTAATTATCTTGAGCTCTATTATTGGTGGAGTAGTGGTAATAAGTATCGTAATTTACTTTTCGATAAAACAAAGGCTTAAGAAAAGAAAAACATAACTCAACAACTTTTATTTTTTTATTTTGGAATACCTATAAATCTAATTTTTTAGTTTCAGAATCAGATTCATTTTCAAGAGCTTCGTCCTTCTCTTTCAATTCTTTATAAAGCTTTTGGAAGTCTTCTGTAGTTAAGAACGGAGATTTAGCAAGCTCGAGTTTGATCTGTTCATATTCTGTTTCATCTGGGATAATGTTTTTTAATTCGTTTTCTAACTGTTTAGGTATATTAACCTGACTTTTTAAAAGCAAAGGTTGCCTGTAGCTTGTAAACATCCGAGATGGAAAATTAGAAAAGTACTTTTGAACAAGCGTATAAGCGTTCTTATATTTACTCGTATCCTTTTCGTTAGAAATTAGTTGTTTTTGGAACATTGATTCAAACTCTAACGCAAACCCACTCAATGCGTCTCTAACTAATTTTGAAGATTTTGACGAAATAAGCCCAATTGTAATGTATTTTGATTCGTGCATTAAAAGTACGCCCTCCTGAAGATGGATATCCAATAGCCCTCCTTTATGTAAAACTTCTTCACTCATGATCTGAATAGCATTTATGAATCCCGCGAACATGACTTCACTCACGTCAGATTCGGACCAATGGTGATCGAAGAGCAAAAAACCCTCTTGATCCTTTACAGATATTCGATATAAAGTGAAAGGGAGGACATAAATCAGTTGTGGTTGATACACTAACATGGAAGCAACAATCAGCGCTCCTACTCCAATGGAGAGGTTAGAAAAATGGATGAGAAATGGAAAAAATACATTCATTAAATAGAAGATGGTAGATCCAATTGATGCAGTGCAAGTACCAATAAAAAAGATAGCTGATTCTCGCTTAATTAAGAAAGGAGAGTTCTTCCAGGTAATATAGCCCCAGTATAGGAGATATATCGGTAATATTGTCGATATGATTAACGCTATAATTTCAAAAGGACCTCTCCACGCAATAGTTAGAACCCCTTCTTCGATCACAATGACAATCGATTCAGGTTGGAAAACTAGATAGCAATATAAAACGACGATTCCAAACACTAATATCAACCCTCTTGAATAAATGATTTCTTTCTTAACATAATTAATGCAAAAAATAAGAAATAGGGTGGGAAAAATCAGTGTGAGTGCGTGAATGATGTTGATCGTCTTGTTTAAAAACAGATTAGATAACCCCTCTATATAAAAAAATAAGGCTAAAAAGTTCCATGTTAACCGAAGGAAGAATATGGCTCGTATATTTCTCAGTTCCTTAGACCGAAATGTGTATATAGCCGTGAATAGAAGAATACTCCCCGTGATAAAAGTTGAGATTACATAAATAGTCCAGTTCAACACCATTTTTTAGGCCTCCTTCTTGACAATAGCTAATTGAGAACCTTCAAAGACTGATTTTAACATTTGGTGGACAGTGGTACTAATACATATCAAACCATTATCCTTAGTTACCAGTAGACCACAATTTTCTAATTCCTTCAAGTGGTAATATATGGTTTCACGGGTTTTTCCCAGTTTTTCGTATATTAAGAGCTTTTCAATGCATTCCTGATCAATAAACAAATAAAAAATATTTTTGTTAGTATTATCTCGCAATAAAAAATACAAAAGTCCATGTTCATCATCAATATTACTAGGAACGAATATACTATAATTTTTAAAAGAAATTTTTTTGATATAATTGAATTTAATTAACATGTCGAGATGCCAAACCAATTGACCTGTGCTTCCCATCTTTTTAGCGTAAAATTTTCTTTTTAGAGCGGAAAAATGAATCCCTTGATTATAAAGTATGATCTGGAATAAATAATTTCTAAATTGATTGTCTAAAACCGAATCCCGCGTAAATTTGGAACCATCAACCAGAAATTTATTATCAATCAATAATTGAATGATTTGCAAGAGTCCTTTTCTCGGTATTTTTAACCTTCTTTTTGCTCTTTGATATAGGGTATGTGTGTCGAGAAATTTATTTTCATTCGCAATCTCTTCTGCGATTTCTAATACATCTTGCACGCTGGGATGTTCCAAAGAGAGCATGATACACCACAGAGAAGGAAAGATTGAATTTTACTAGTTAGTAATAGTTGACTTTTTAGTAAATAATTGAATTTAATTCTATTTAAAGCTTTCTTGCAAAAAATCCTCCCTAATGAATTTAAATTAGCTTAATTTAATCACAAGTTAACTGAGAATGAAAAAACACGTTAATTATCAATACTTCTTCAGTTTAATTTGTACGGTATTCGTTGTAGTTGTAGCTATTTTCATTCTTTCCTTCACCATCTTGAGTTCTTTCAGTCAGTCTAGCGAATACCCTGCCATTTATGGATACAATTTGGAAATTCTGATATTTATTTTCTCCCTAATTTCCATTATAACCATACTCTATTGCAGATCAAGAATTAAATATTCACCACCCAATATCAACCAATATCAATAAATTTGGAGTTAAAGAGTAATGCAAAAAATCATACCTTATAATTATTTATACAAATATGTAATCCTAATGTGTAAAAAACACTAGTTAAAATATATCTAAAATGAAGTATTAAAAAAAAATCAATTTTAAAGTAAATATTTAGGTAGATTTTCCATTTTGAAAAGAAATATAAATAATTTAGTCTTGGTTGTTATGTTCTTTGGATTTTCCCTACTATTCATAAGTTCGTCATTAATCCTCAAAAACTATGAGAATAAACCACCATTTCAACCGATTGCTAGTGCGGGTGAAATTACTCTCCTTACTCCCGAGAATATCACCTATATAACTGGAATGGATGGTTATTTTGCAGGCACCTATAGTTTCGAAAATGAAAATATCGGTTTTAATCCTTCAAATTGGAATGTATTTGAAGATGGTGGCTACGTGAATATAAAGGATTCCTATTTAGGACATAATGAGGTGGTAGAATTATGTAAGAATTCTGGTGGAATTGTAAGTTGTCGAAATTTATTTGAAAACAAGACTAGTGGATTAATTGAATTTTGGTTTTGCTCAAATAGAACAGATCAGGAATTTTTAATAAGGATCAGTGATGGAGAATTTTATGGTGGCAGGATTGAAATCAAATTTGGGGATGATGGTCAATTAAAGGTACTTGATGGTATTCAAATCTCGAATATTATTTCATATGTAGGAGATACTTGGTATCACTTAAAAATTGAGTGGGATATTTTTCAGGGAGATTTTGATTGGAACTTAAGTTTGAATGATACAGAGGTTGGAACTTTTTCTTTTTACGGTAATCCTTTTAATCTCAATAGGATCATATTTAGTAGTGATATAAGTTCTCCTTCTGAGAATGCATATTTTTACATAGATGCAGTTGGTTATTCTTGGGATCAAGAATACGAAATTGGGGATAATCTATATGAAGGATTATTGGTAAACTTTGAAACAACTTTGAGTTTTGAAACATTTTGGTGTGAATTAGATGGTATTCATTACAAGAATTTTATAGGGAACCATACAATTCCAATGATACAATATGGCTCCCATTCCCTACAGGTTTTTGGAACCATATCTTCTACAACCTACTCTTCAAACATCGTTCATTTTACAACCTTGGTGGATAGGTGGGGTCCATCAATAATCATTAAATCACCAGGTGAAAATAGTATCCATATCTTTAGGCCTCCTATATGTGAAATTGAAGTAAATGATCCCAATGGAGTAAATGCGACTTATTACATGCTCACATATGGAGGGGTATCCTCTTCACTAACGAAATGGGAAGGTTTTATCAATTCAGATGTCTGGAATTCAGCACCTGATGGAGAGATAACCATTACTTTTTATTCTCAAGATGACCTTGGAAATTGGTCATGGAAAAGTATCACGGTAATAAGAGCTCTTAAGTTATTGATTCTAATCATTGGATTACCCTTATTGGTTTGTATAGCATCACTAGGGATTTGGTTATTTTTGCGAAAAAGAAAGAAACTACGGGAAACTGTGGAAAACATGAGATATGAGGATCTTCAAGAAAACATGGTGATCGTGAAAGGAAAGAAGTACAAAAACAAATCATTGGAAGGACTAACTTTGCGCAATCTTAAGATTTCCTATGTAGGTGAAATATTTGGGTTCGAACAGCTTTCAGAACTTAAGAAGTTAAACTTAGCTCAGAATAACCTGACCTCTATTAAGGAACTGGGACATAGCGAGAGCCTAACAGAATTGGATTTATCCCAAAACAAGATAGTAAACTTGTCAGGGATTGAGAAACTTACTAACCTGAAAGTTCTCTATCTAGATGAAAATAAGATTGTAGATATCTCACCAATATCGGGGCTTTCCCATCTTCAAATACTTCATATCAGACATAACGATCTTCCCACTTTGGATCCCTTATACGACCTAATTAACTTAAGTTCCCTTTGCATAGAAGGAAATTATAAGATCGTGTATTCTTGGGAAAATACCTTGTTCAAACGTCTTCGCTATCTTGATATCAGGCCAAAACCGACAGTTAGTTATCAAGAAAGCGATAAAGTAAAGAGTAAGAAAGGGAATACAAAATTGATTGCTTTCCTTATTTTGTTGCCTATAGTATCGTTATTAGTCACTTTGCTGATCTTAGCAATCCCTTACGGTATTGCTACTAGGTTGGGGGTGGGGATGGAAGATTACTGGACATATATTTTCCAAAATGGGTATTTCTGGCCTACCTTTGGTGTGGTTTTACTCGTCTCTCCTATCATCACCGCCTTTTTGTGGTTTGTTGTACAGGATTATTGATTTTAAAACACTATATGCCCTAATACTGATAAAAAGCAAAGAAATTAGTCCAAGTATGAGAGAAATCACGATTATCGCAACGAAATTCATCAAACTCACATAAAATAATACTAGCATAAAGAGAAACGATAACTCTTACAATAACAATTCATACGGACGACTACGACTATACCGTTAAAAAAGCTTCATGGGATTAAATTAAAAAAAAACTACTTTTTACCTTATTTCTTCTTAATAATTTGAAATTTATGAAGGTTAAATCATCTGAATTGATAAATTCTACCTTTTTTGGATATAATCCAAGATATTTAATTTAATTAATAAAAAGAAAGAAATAAAAAAGTATTTCTCCATTTCCTATTTTCAACAACTCCTAATATTTCAATCAATTAAAAGATAACTACTTTTATATAAATTGAATCATATAATAATTAAGAAAAATCCTTAAAGTAAATCAGTGAATAATCTTGAGCGAGGTTACTATATTCTTTGTAATGGGAACCAAGGATATTCCACTAATTCCAAGTAATAGATATATTTAAGAATTGGTTATGTAATCGAAGAGATCAAAAAATTTTTAAAACATCTATCTACACTTTCACAAAACGAACAAATAAAAAACAAGGTTATCTCCTAAAAAAGATGACCCCAAAGAATTACAGTTAAATTAAAAATAGAAAAGAGTGGAGGAAACAAATGG
>Ga0315553_10004022_pt1 | contig 11250 bp, 7 predicted proteins | sample SalMarSW160140MG_FD_203099 | JGI IMG/M metagenome (GOLD analysis project Ga0315553, IMG submission 203099) | Salt marsh sediment microbial communities from the Plum Island Ecosystem LTER, Massachusetts, United States - Salt Marsh Sediment SW1601-40 ... | reverse complement strand
ATCCTTCAAGCTATGGGGCGCAAGTATACCCGTGAGTACTACCTCGATCTGGTAGCGCGGATCCGAAAAACCATCCCAGAGGTTTCCCTAACAACCGATATATTAATAGGGTTTCCCGGGGAGAGCGAGGCGGACTACCGTCTGACTCTTGAACTGATGCAGCAGGTGGGCTTTGAGGGTGCCTTCACCTATCGCTACAATCCCCGCGAGGGAACCAGAGCCTTCGAGATGGGGGATGATGTTCCCGAGAGCGTCAAGAAGGAACGTCTGAGCGGAGTGATCGATCTGCAGCGGCGCATTTCCCGGGAGATCAAGAAACGCAAGCTCGGAAAGGTCGTCGAGGTGTTGGTCGAAGGGGTATCCAAGAAGAACTCATCAGAGCTGTTGGCCCGCACCGAGGGGGATGATATGGTCGTGTTTCCCGATTCCCCTAACCGAATCGGGACCTTCGCCCGGGTTCGACTGCAGAGCCTTCAGGGATCGACCTTTCGGGCTGAACCGGCCGAAGCGGAAGGTGATTGAGGAAAAAACGGCGTCTATGGGATTCCGGCAGATCTTCCCGACCTTTTTAATACTGCTTCTGATTATCTCTGTATCCGGGCTCCACAGTCAGGACAGCGACCGCCGGGGCGCTCCATCCGTCTGGGATCCGCTCCTGGAAGAGGCTCGGGAACTGGCGGAGGAGGGCAAGCTCCAGGATGCGGCCGTCGTCTACACCAGGTGGTTGGCGGAAAACGCCGGCCATGCAGACTTCGGCATGATTCTCATTGAGGCCGCGGACTCTCAGCTGTCCATCGAACGAGCCCTGGAACTGCTGCGGGTCTATACCCCCAGGGTGGAGGATGCGGGACAGCGGGAGCTTTGCCGGGCTGCCCAGATAGACCTGTTGGAGATGCTCGGGCGCACCGAACAGGCCCTGGGATTGCTGCGCTCTTTTCCCCCGACACCCCGGTGGTTGTACCGCCAGGCCCAGCTGCTGTATCAGGAGGGATTGGCCGAAGAGGCGGAGAAATCCCTTGAGCAGGCGCTGAAGGCCCTTCTGAGCGACGAAATCGGTGAAGTTGATACAAACGTCGTGCTGGAAGCCCGTATCCGGCTGCTTCAAGCGCGGATCTATGCGGTTCAGGATCGAGGCAGAGAGGCGGAAAACCTCTTTCAGCTGCTGAGCATGAAGTACGGAAACACAGCGGTGGGGCCGGGGATCTACCTGGGCTACTACGAATATCTGCTGGCTCTGGGCCGAACCGAAGCGGCGAAGGAGCAGCTGGAAAAGCTGGCTCGGATTTTTCCCGACTCGCCGGAGCTCGCCCTGGCTCGATCCGAGGACGGACAGGAAACCATAGGGTTCGCTCCCACACCATCGCGCCTGCTGCCAAGGGAGCTGCCCCTGGCTCAGGAAGGTGGAGAGGTCAGGCCGAGCCGGGACCAGCCGGAGAGCGCTGAACAGCCGGAGGCGGAGCAGGAAGCAGCTGCGGCGCAGCCTCCAAGCCCCACGGTGCTCGTGCAGACCGGATCGTTTCAAGACAGGGAAAACGCCGAGTACATGGTGCGGGATCTCGAAACTCATGGCTTCGAGGCCGGGATCGTGGAGAAAAAGATAGGCAGCACCCTCTACTATCGGGTGGTGCTCGGCCCGCTGATGACCCTGGATCAGGCTCAGGCCGTGCTCATGAAGTTGAAAGATGTCGGCTTCGAGGGGGTTCTACTCTTTCCTGAGTAGAGTAAAAGATCGAACCGGCCAGTCAAAGGGGTCCGGCTAAAGGGACAATCCGGGGGTGAGGCAGTTCGGATCGCTGCTATCGCTGCTGATCGTGCTTCGGTTACCTGATCGCAGGCTGCTGCTCCGACTTCTGTCAGCCGGAATCCTGAGTCGACTCGGCTTCCGGCTCCGACTCCTCCTGGAGTTGTTCTTCATCCAAAATTTCGAGCTGCTCGAATACGATCCGGGTCTCGGAGGTCGGTTCCACGCCGTGGACGCTCAGCTTTCCCGGGACCAGGGACAGGGTGCGGTACAGATAAGTTCCCTCCTGCTTTTCCGTGTACTCCATGATGTACGTGGCTGTTGTCGTGGGAAGTCCATTTACGTCCATTCCCTGCAGGTATAGGACGTCTCGATCCAGGCGGATCACGGTGAATCCCCCTGAGAAGTCCCGCCCCTCCTCGATCCAGGTGAAATAGGGAGGCTCGAAAATGATTTCGAAGCCCGCTCCGCTCTGGTACAGGCCATCCAGCGTAATCTGTGCGGCGTTGATCGGGGTCCGGGCCTTGCTCAGCAGATCCTGCTGCAGCTCCTCGTTCAGCTTGAAGTAGCGGCCGAAAGAGCGGTCCCACTGCTCGGAACCCAGGATGGATACGTCGATCGTATTCAGGGAGACTACCTCGATGTTGAAGCGGCGCACGATCGATTCTATAGACTCGTTGGCGCCGAAGGCCAGCAGCCGGTTGGAGAGGCTGCGGAAGGAAGCCTGCCAGGTGTATACCTCCTGGACATCCCCCGAGTACACGGTGATGAGCCGCTGCTCGGGAAGGAAGAGCAGGATCTCCTCCTGGCCGTCGGTGCCGGCCAGATACCAGGGACCGGCAAGGAACTCCTCGAAAGCCTCCACCGACGGATCGGAGAACAGTTCCTCCAGCTGCTTCTCTTCTATTACCGCGCCGGGCAGCTGTTCCTTGCTGGTGAGAACGTAGCGGTTCTGCTGATACTGCCAGTAGTAGGTCCGTTTGACCTTGTCCAGGATGTTCTCCGACTCTGCATCCCGGCTGTAGGCATAGATCACGAAGCTCGGTCCGTTCTTCTGACCCAGGCGGTAGCCCTCGGAGCGTTCCACCTCGTCGATCTCAATGCTCCCGTCGGCCACGATGCGCAGGATCTCTGTGAAGTACAGACCCAGACCGGTGGGCGATGGGGTCTTGCGAAACAGATCCAGGGTCAGCTCGCCAGAATCGTTCATGCCGCGGCAGACGATCTCGAGGTTGTGATCCCCGACCACATCCTTCAAAGATATTTCCAGCAGTCGGAGGTTGGTGGCGTTTGTCAGGCTCTCCCATGTCCGCGAGTAGGTGGCACGTATGGGATCGTAGTCGATCACCGCGATCTTCAGGGGAGCCTGGGGATCCTTTTTCTCGCGGAGCACCAGGATCTGCTCGTCGTTGGTATCAAGATCCAGGTTGGTGTTGATAACCCGGATAAGCTTCTCCGTGTCATCCAGCGGCACCTTGGGGGTCAGCTCCAGGGTCTCCGCGGTAATTCCGTTCCCGCTTTCCGCTCCCGGGCCCGAGCCATCGGCCACCTCCGGCACGATCTTCCGCGTGCCCACCTCGGCTTCGTTGTTCTCTTTCAATACGTCGCAGCCGGACAAGGCAGCCAGGAGGGACAGGAGCAACAGGACGAAGAGAATTGCCGGAACCAGTCGGAGCCGGCCAGATCTTCGGGTGTTCCCTATGTTCATCCTTAGTTACTCGGTTTTCGCGGCCTGGTTGTTGAAGTATTTGTGAAGCATCTCCAGAATTTCCACCTTCATTACGTCAAAGGGGCGCACGCATTTGAAGCCGGCGGCGGTCTTGTGCCCACCGCCCCCGAGACTTTGCGCGATGGTCGCCACATCGATGTTGCCCTTGGAGCGCAGTGAGCAGCGTTTGACTCCCTCCAGATTCTCCTTGAAAAAGACGCTGACCCGTATATCCCCGCTGCGCAGAGGGATGTTGATGAGCAGGTCCGATTCCTCATAGGTTGCCCCTGCATCCCGGAGCAAGTCCTGGGTCATAGTCTGCACGGCTACATGATTGTCGTAGTGCAGCTCGAGGGTCGACAACACCCTTGACATCAGCACCAGCGAACTGATGGAGTTGCTCTCATACACGCTCACGTAGGTTTCATTGGGCTGGACCCCCAGTTTCACCAGATCATGGGCGATCTTGAAGGTGACCGCCGTGGTCTTGGGGTAGATAAACGATCCGGTGTCGTAGAGGATCCCCATGTACAAAGCCCGGGCTATCGGCAGGTCCAACTCCAGCTGCATCTCCCGGAACAGGATGTAGAGAATTTCGCAGGTGGAGGAGGCGTTCTGCTCGATATGGTTTTTCGAGAGTTGGACGGTTTCACTGTCGTGGTGATCCACAATGAAGTATTCCTTCACCCGCGGGAGGATCAGCGTCGCAACCTGTCCTATGTTCTTGATGTCGTTTACATCCAGGATGAACAGCCCGTACTCTGCAATATCTTTGGGAATCTGTTCGGTCCGCAATAGAACCTCGAACTCTCCGCTGGCGGCGACGAAGGCGAACTTCTGGGGAGCCGGATCGGCGTTGAGGATGCGGGCGGTCTTGCCGAGTTTGCGCAGTGCCAGCAGCATCGCGTATTCGCTGCCCAGGGCGTCTCCGTCCGGGGTCTCATGCGCGGTGATTATGAACTTGTCGTACTTCTCGATGAAATCAATAACCGCCTGATTTGGCATTGGGTTGGCTCCGTTCGCTCACTCGTGGTCCGGTTCTTCGCGTCTGAGCACGGTGCTGCTGCGGGGCAATTCCTTGACGGAGCGCAGCTGCCCGGCACCAACCCGAGCGCCGACCAGACAGCCTGAACCGATTTTCAATCCTTTGGGCACTTCCGCATTGATTCCGATCACCGTCACCCCTTCGCAGACCTGTTTGGGGAAATCGAAATTCCGGGCGCCTGCTTCCATCATACCGATACTCGCGCTCTCCCCGATATTCGACGATCCCAGATCACCAACATAGGGTAGAACCAAAGTTTTGTACAGTTGGGCTTTGGCACCGATTCGGTTTCCGTTCATAACCACCGAGTTCACCACGGAAGCGCCTTTGTGCACCACCACGCCGGGGAAGATGAAGCTGCCCTCCACGGAGCCCTCCACCCGGGCTCCGGCGCCGATGAGGGAGTTTTTCACATGCCCGCTTCGGTCTATGAGCGCTCCCTTGGTGGTGGCAGCGGACTTCCCGGGAGTGCGCAGCTTCTCCAGCAGCTCCACCGTTGCGCTCTGGCCGACAAGCCAGAGGTTTTCCTTGTACAGCTGGGTGAGATTGTTTTGAAACAGGATCTTTCCGGGTATGTTCCGTATGTTTTCAAAAGAGGCATGGAGGAACTCAGAGAACAGGGCCATTCCCAGCCTGGGTGAGGATGATCGGCTGTCGCCGTAGCTTTCCAACTCTCGCAACAAGGCGCGCTTTCCGGCTACATAAATGTGGGTTTCCACGTTCTGAATGGAGATTCGCGTGATCGAGTTTTTGGCGTTTTCCACTACCCGCCGGAGTGCTTTCCTGTCTGGATTGCAGACCAGATTCAGGGGGCAGATCAGAATCGTCGGGGAGGGGTCCCGGTCCAGGGTTTCCAGCAAGCCTTCGATCCCCCGATCCACGAGGATCAGTCGCTCCCGATCTCCCTGCGATCTGGCGGCTATCATGGATGCCAGGCCGCGGTAGCGCGGCTCGGCAAGCAGGGTGCAGCCGGAATCGCTCAGGGCGGAGAAGGCGGCGACCGCGAAATCCAGCAGACAGTAGTACCCCCAGAAGGGAAAGGAGGCGCTGGGTACTTCGTGGCTGAATCCCGGAAGGTCGTCCGGGAATCCACTTTCGACTAAATAAACACTGCAGGGACTCATAGAGGAATCAGGGAGATTCTGTGCTAATCTCGTCAAGATTGCAAGGCCCGAAGGCGCTGGTTGAGTACAGCCGGTGGTGAGCGGCCAAACGGCGCCAAGCCCACCTGCGCAGGGCTCACCAACGCCGGGCCCGCTGGAACGAAGCCAACCGGCGCAGGCTGTGCCGGCTGCCCTAACCGATCCGGGCCAGGCGGACCGTGATGTCCTTCTTCTTATCCAGATCCAGCCGCACCCGGAAGTCGAAATCCAAAATGTTCAGGGGCGCGTCGTAGAACTTGGGGAAGTGCTCGGATTTAAGCACGGTCATGCGCACCCCCTTCTGAATGGCCATCAGCCGAGCGATGCTCTGGGGATTGCGCTTGGGATTGACGAGTACCGCCCCCTCGGCAAGCTCTAGATAAAGGGGCTTTCCCTCCTTGATCTTGTAAACAGGCTGATCCGCTTTCTTGGTCCCGGTGACCAGCTGAAAGCGGTGCTTGACCTTCTTCACACGGCGGATGAGCAGCACGATCAGCAGTACGATCAGGATCAGTACGGCGAGTGCAATCAGCATCCACCACCAGAAGTTCTCGAAAAAGGTCTTCACATGGTAGTCGACGGTGCTGACTACAGGCAGAAAACGTTTCTCACCGGAAAACTCGAAGCGCAGGCTGCCGGTGTGATCTCCGGCCTCATCCGCCGCGGGGAGGCGCACCGAAATTCCAATGTCCTTAGTCGAGTCAGGCGGGAAAGTGAAGGAGGCAGTATCCTCCAGGATGTTCTTCTCTATACCGTCGGGCAGGGTCAGGCGGATTCCGCTGAGTCTGACGGTCTGATCCTCCGTGTAGCCTTTGCTCTCCACGCTCAAGGAAACTCGGCTGCGGCCTCTGTAGTCCACGGGATCCAGGGTTACCGGCCCGGTGACCTCCAGGGAGGAAAGAAAATCCCCGGTTTTTTCCACCATCTCTTCCACCGTAGGCTGCTCAGACAGATCGGTGTAGCTACCGGCCAGCTCGTCGGCCAACTTCTGGGCCTCCCCGCCCAGACCCACACCCAGGATGTGGATCTTCCAGCCTTTCATCTGGATGATCTTGGTATTCTCGAGGAAGGCGTGATTGAAGCTGCCGTCCGCGGAGTAGTACTTGCTTTCCGGGGGCGCCTCCTGGATGCCGTCTGTAATCAGCAGCAGGTATTTCTTGCGGCCCGGCCGTGCGTACTTCTCCACCTGCTCACCCAATACATCCAGGGCGTTGCCTATGTCCGTATACACCCCATCACCCAGCAGCTGAGCGATGATGGCCTTGGCCCGCTCCTTGTCCTCATCACTTTCGATCGTGATGGAGATCGGGATCTCCGTTTGACCGTAGAAGGCCACGACCAGGAAGAAATCCCCCTCAATGAGCAGCTCGTCGATGATATAGCTGTTGACGTACTCTTTGACGGCTTCGATCTTGTCGTTCTCCGCCATGGACTTGGACTTGTCCAGGGCGATGATCACATCGATCGGCTCCTCCCGTTCATCAGCGGCAACCCAGGAGGGCAGGATAAGGGAAAAACCCAGGAAAACCAGCAAAAACAGGCGAAATTTCATCAGAAAACTCCTCGCTCACAGCATGCAACATATTTTTTTAAAATGGAAGTGAAAAAAAAATTTTGTGCTTTACATTTGTGTCTAGGTGTGGATAATTTACTTTAAGACCTCGAAATGAAGGAGAATAGCCATGGCGAGTCTTGATTTACCCAAAAGTCCGAATGTATTTCATCCGGAAAAACCAAGCGCCGTAGGGTCTCGAAACTCCCTCGCCCAGGAGTTCAGGGATCAGCAGGCGGAGGTGGATCTGCTCCTCAGCGAAGAAGTAGACAAGGTGATGAACCATATACAAGCCAAACTGCCCCCGCAGATCCTCGAGAGACTGGATGTGATGGGTGGTTTGAAGGAGAAGATCTACAACTACTACAATCAGAACTATCAGAACATGTTCAACCGCTATAATGTGACGGCGGAAGATGAGATGGTGAAGAAGGTCAGGAACTTCGTGGATAAGGAAGAGATGAAGACCCTGGCCCGCTACACCCCCAAGGAGATCTCAGCCCTGCTCGATGCCATCGGCGGGATGGACAAGTTCAACACCGGTGAAATAGAGAAATCGATCGTTAACATGTACGGGCACCTCCACGGGCACATCCAGCGGGGTGTGAACGACCTGGAGACCATGACCAACAGCCTGTTGCGTCAGAAGAGCGATGTCGGCGCGTTCGTCCGGGGCCAGAATGCCTACTCGATCGTCAAATGTTCCTTCAAGGACAGCACCCACAGGCCCAAGACCGTATCGGATGTCAAGCTGTCGGTGAACATACTGGATTCCGAGCTGATCAGCCCGATCTTCCACTATCAGGTAACTGTGGAGTACCTGATCAAGGACATGCTCTCCAAGCACATCCTGGACCTGATCGATAAAGAGATCGAGGGTCTGAAAGAGCAGATCATCGACGAGGGACGGGAGGAGATGTCCGACGGAGAGATCCTCTTCCAGAAGATGGGGAGGGTGGAGAAGTACACCTCCGACGACAAGGATGATCCCAAGAGCAAGCGCTACACTTTCTTTGCCAAAAGCCTGATGGACCGCATCGAAGGACTGCGCGCGGAGATCGATCCGGAAGAGTACGATCCGGTGAACATCCGGGAGAATCTGAAGAAGATCATCGACCTGGAAAACATCCGCAACCGCGGATTCAACACCTCGATCAACTCGATCACCTCGATCCTGGACACCTCGAAGATGGGCTACCAGTATATCGAGAACCTCAAAAACGCAAGGGAGCTGGTCATCCGGGAATACGAGGACACCGATCCCGCTTCCCTGCCGGATGAACGCTACTCGATCAAGCTGAAGTATTACGACCAGGCCCAGCTGCTGGAAGAACGCAAGGCCTACGACGTGCAGATGAAGAGCATGGAAGTCGAAATCCAGCACCTCTGGGACGTCCTGGATATGGTCTACGAGGATTCCAAGTTCATGAAAGGGATCCAGGACTTCAAGGATCTGGCCAAGCGCAAACGCAACAAGATCAAGAGAAAGGTCAAGGCCCTGACCGGGGATCCGATGTACGAAGACATCGAGAAGACCTGGGATGAGGTCACCTTCGTCGTGTCCGGGGATACCGAAGTTGAGCGCATGAACCGCACCTACCTGCCGGAAAAGGACAAGGTCAAGAGGCGGATCATCCTCATGCGGGATAAGCTCCAGAAGGTTTATGAGTACAAATATCCGATCCAGCGACGGGTGGCCGAAGAACGGCTCAACTACCTGGAGGCGGAGTTCAACAAGTTCGACTACATGATCAACCCCTATCACATCCAACCAGGGTTGATTCTGGACGTAGACATCACCTCGATCAAGAAGAAGAAGGCTACTCTGGAAGGCATGGCGAACGTGCTGAACGAGTTCCTCTTCGGCGTATCCAAGGGATTTGCCGATGCGGCTTTCGCCTCCTTCTCCAGACGGCGCTCCACGGTGCGTGAGGACATCGCCATGTCCTTCGGTGAAGCCGGTATGGCCGAAGAAGGAGCGGCAGCGGCCGGTTCGGAGTTCGTGGACATGATCCACACCGGAGAAACCGCCGCCTCCCAGGTCAGTGAAAGACCCAGAAGCGGTGTAGTGGACTCTACCAGCCGCGGACGGGGACGGCCTAAGGGCAGCAGCAGCGGACGGAAAAGCTCCAAGAGCAGCGGACGGGGACGCTCCCGAGGATCTTCAGGACTGAAAGAGATCTAACATACGAAATGCTGACATGTGGTGATCCTCTGCCCGAGCTGGCGGGGATCACCATTTTATTTTGTTCTCACTGCAGCGGCTATGACAGCTGCGGTGGGTTTTGATAGTTGCGGGACAAAGAAGAGAAAACGAAGGCTCTATAAAACGAGAGTCCGCAAGCAGGGGGTAATCATGGCAGAGACTACATACGAATACGTCGGTTTGAGCACACGGGACGGGTTCAACCGTTCCCTTCGTCACTTTCTGGCGGTCAATGATATCGTACCGGAGTTCGAATCAAAAACGAACCTGGCTGACGCGCTAAACGGTTTGCTTGAAGAGAAAGCCATCCAAACCAACCAGATCGGTCCCATCGTGAACGCCCTGTTGGTAGGGCATCCGAAGTACAACTACAGCTCCCGTTCCTACAACCTGACTCGGAATATCGCGGAGTTCGACCCGATCGTCTCCGAAGTAGGGAAGTGGGATGCGGTAGATCTGGTTGTGGCTTACTACCACCCGGACCTGGGGCTGACCCTGATTAACCCCAAGAACAAGCAGCACTGGGAATCCGCGCAGGCCCTGAGAAAGAATGAGCTCGCCACGATTTATGCGGGGACCATGACGGTAAAGGCGCCGGAGAAGCTCCTGGAAACGGCCATCGACGCGTTGATCTCCCTGCTGGAAACGGGCAAAGTCCGAACCCCCGCCTCCCTGATCCAGGGGAAGTTTAAGTGGAAGGCTCCCAAACCTCCGGCTGCGCCCAAACCCAAGGTGAAAAAGAAAGCGGGCAGACTGCCGGCCCGAACCAAGGCCGCACCTGCCCCCAGCGCTGCTCCGGCCGCCCCTCGGGCAGCCGCTCCGGCGGTGGAAGTTCCGTCGAAGAAGCGCCGCATGACGCCGATGTACTCGATCCCGGTCAGCAACGAGTTGTTCCACAATGGGAACGTGGAAGCCTGGAAGAAGATCATCCAGAGCTACAACATGAAGTATCCCGGTCTGGAGGTGTTCATCTTCTACGAAGGCGAGCGCATCCACGACATCAACACCCTGTTCAAATGGGGCAAGGTCAAGCACGGTTCCACGATCATGATCGCCGTGGCAGGGGAGGAGATCAAGGATCTAGCCAAGCTGCAGCGGTACCTAAGGCAGGGGGCCAGTCCGGACTTTGAAGCCTTCCTCCGGTTTCCGGTCAATACCGTATTGAACCTGTTCTAGCTCAAGGTAAGGGGTAGCAAGATGAAAGGAAACGTTTACTTTTTCAGCGACAAGGAATACATAAGCAAGGAAGAGATTCTGAACAAGATCGGTATTCGCGGTCGCCGAGCCATGGAACTGGCCGAGCTCAAGCTGCCGATCCTGCCGGGATTTGTCATCGACGCGGAGATTGCCTCGGACCTTGCGGACATGCCGATCAAGAAACACCTAAAGAGTTTCTTTAAAAAGGTGGAGGCGGGCACGGGCAAATATTTTGGTGATCCGGCCAATCCCATGCTGTCGAAGATCGTCATCAGCCCCTCTCTGGTCATTACCCATTATCCTACGCTGCACAACTACGGTCTGACGGACAGCACCCTGCCGGGCTTCGTGAAGTTCGTAGGAGAGAACTTCGGCCACCACGAGGTCCAGTTTCTCTGCAAGGGCACTCTGGAGATAGAGGCCCGCATAGCCGAGCTGGAGAAGAAGGCGAAGTACGCGGCAAGCATCCGTCAGGCTGCGGACAAGCTCGGCAGGCAGCTGTCCAGCAAGATGAGCGCCCGTGAGCGGGATGCCAGCGTCAAGGAGATAGTTCCCCTTCTTCCGGAGGGCTTTTTCTCGGGCGACGCCTACGATCAGCTGGAGCTTGCCCTGCAGCGCATCAGCCACATGCTCAGCCTGGATGAGATGAACAACCGAGA
>Ga0315553_10004021_pt1 | contig 11257 bp, 6 predicted proteins | sample SalMarSW160140MG_FD_203099 | JGI IMG/M metagenome (GOLD analysis project Ga0315553, IMG submission 203099) | Salt marsh sediment microbial communities from the Plum Island Ecosystem LTER, Massachusetts, United States - Salt Marsh Sediment SW1601-40 ... | reverse complement strand
CGCACCGCGCGACCGCCCGCGACGCGCACCAACGTGCGGCCTTACGCTTTGCCACGTACGATCTGGCCATGATGGTGCTTCGCCACCGCTTCCCGCAGTATGCCCACTTGCTGGAGCACATCCGCGACATCAACCCCGAACGGCTGGGCGTACCCCTCAGCCAGATTTACCGCATGCTGCTGGCCGTGCCCGAGCGGATCACGCGTTCCGAGTTGGCGAGCGCGCTCGGCAAGGCTTACAGGGGCGAACTCGACGAATGCTTCGGCACGCACGCCGAGCCGGCTGGTTACGACCTGCGTAATGTAATCGTATACGGTGCGGCGGAGTGCGCCCGCAGTCGCATGGCCCCCGATTTGCTGGAGGCTGGCGACCTGGCGACGTTCGGGCTGCTGATGACCCTCAGCCACGCGGCCGATCGCGTGGATCCGTCTTCGCCACCGACGATGCCGAGTGGAATGGCGCGGGCGCCCGACGCCGTCGGCAGCGCCGGAGTGACGGATCGGGAATCTCGCGCGACGGATCTCCGCCACGATGGCAGGCTCGGGTCGGCGGGTGGTTCGGCGGCGCGTCTGTTGAGTGAGCCAACCGACCCATACCTCCAGGCGCGGATTGCCGATCTTGCCAGTGAGAGCCCCGATCGCGTCACACTGGGCCAACTCCACATGTTGCCGGGGCGATGCCCGTGCAGTACACGGCGGATCGATCGCATGGTGAACATCGCCTGCGGGGTAGAAGGTGTCTACGGGGCACAGCTTGCGGGCGGCGGGCTGGGGGGGTGTGTTATGGCGCTGGCCGAACGGGATGCGATTGGGCGTCTGCGGCGCGCCTTGCGGCAAGGGTACTATCAGCCAAACAGTCTTGCCTGCTCGGTCGATGTGTACAGCCCGGTCGAAGGGGCAGACCTCCTGCGTTTGTAGGTACGTTTCGACGGTATGACGGTTACCGGTCACAGTTTGGTGCGGCGGGCTCGCCCGAGTGAGTGCGGCGAAGTGCTGAGGCTGTTGTTCAGGCGGGCCGATCTGTCGTCGCTGGCGGTGAGGCGTCAAGTTGAGGCGTTTGCGTCATTTGCGGAAAGTCAGAAGCTGTCGCTGGACCTCCAATGGCTTATCGAGCGCAACGGGCGGGCGAGCGCAGCGTGCATGCTGATCTGCTCGCCGGGGCGTTGCGGAACCGTGTTGCTGTCGGACGCCGTCGAGGCGGCCGACCACGCCGGGGCGGCGAGCGCCCTTACCGAACTGGTCTCGACGGCAAGGCAGCGGCACCTACGGCTGGTGCAGGCGCTGTTGGAAATGGATTTTGCCGGCACGGAACTGTTGGCCGGCGCGGGGTTTGCGCGGGTCGGCGAGCTGCAATACATGGAGCGCCCAATCGGCGGCGTTGCGCGCCACCGTCCCGCGGCGGGTCTGACATGGGTGACGTACGAACGCCAGCGACACGCGACATTCGCCCGGGTGATCGAGGCGAGCTATGAGGGCAGTCTCGACTGCCCGGCGCTGACAGGGGTTCGCCAGATCGGAGAGGTGATCGAGGCGCACAAGGCTGCCGGTGTGTTCGAACCCAACGGCTGGTTGTTGCTGATGTGTGAGGGACAACCGGTTGGGGTATTGCTGCTTTCCTCTGTCATATATCGTCCGGCCATGGAAATCGTGTACATGGGTCTGATTCGGCGGGCACGGGGTCGCGGGTTGGGTCATGTGCTTGTGCAGCGAGCGGTTGCCGAAGCGCAACAGCGTGGCGTCGGCGCCTTGATGCTGGCCGTGGATGCAGGCAACACCCCCGCGCGACGGATCTACACGGCCAACGGCTTTGACACGACGACGGAGCGTCAGGTATGGCTGCACGTTCTCGATCGATCGCGTAGCGCATAGACTGGCTCGTCGCCGTGTTTTCCACCGTTTCCCCACAATCGGCGAAGCGATGTGGACAACCCGTTAGTCCAAAAAATTTTGCGCTGCGTAAATATCTGAAGGCACAAGCGGTACGCGTGGTGGATGAATTGGGCGTCGAATTTCGTATTGACGCATGATTTGCGCGGCGTTACTATCGGCCCACCTAAGTTCATGTAAGCCGGTTGAGGCGGCGCGGTAATCGGCCTCGGCACGGTCCTGTCGATTGGTCGTTTCATTCGTAGCGTAGAGAGGCCACCCCGGTGGCAGGGGGCAGGTTGTGAGTTGCGCAGTGACGGAGACGATCGAGTTAATCCAGAAGAAGTTGTCAGAGACGATCGGGCAGCAGCGCTACGGGATATGGTTCAAGAACGCCACGACGTTTTCGATGACGGACGGTTTGGTGAGTGTAGGCGTCCCGAATCACTTCGTGGGCACGTGGATTCAGAACCATTTCGCCGAGAGCATTGTTGAAGCCGCAAAGGAAGTTACCGGGCGCGACGTGCAACTGACGTTTGCGATCGATCCTCAGTTGCACGTATCGTTGCGCAAGAGTCAGTTGAACAAGCAGGCCGATTCGGTCGCTAAACAGAGCGTGGCCGCGGGACGCCCGGTTCGACGGACGGGCTATGTTCCTCCTCCGCGGGCGCTGCGCGGGCGCCTGGAAGACTTTGTGGTGGGTCGGTCGAATCAACTGGCCTACACGGCTGCCATGTCGATTGCTGAGGCGTCGACCCAGCAGTTCAATCCGCTGTTCCTCTACGGCGGGTGCGGCCTGGGCAAGACGCATTTGCTCCAGGGCGTGTGCAACGCTTTGCGGGACCGAGGGTCGCAGCGTCGGTGGCGGTACGTGTCCGGTGAAGAGTTCACCAACCACTTTTTGTCGGGTCTTCAGACGGGCGGGCTCAACGCCTTTCGCGAGCAGTTTCGCAGTCTCGACGTTCTGGTGATCGACGACGTACATTTTCTGGCTAACAAGAAAGCCACGCAGGAGGAGTTCCTCCACACGTACAACGCGATCGATGCGGCCGGCAAGCAGGTGGTGTTGGCCTCGGACGCCCACCCGAAGCTGATGGGCCGTTTGCCGGAGAATCTGCTCAACCGGTTTGTGTGCGGTATGGTGGTGCGCATCGACCCGCCGGATCACGATACGCGGTGCGAAATCCTTCGACGACGTGCGGCCAAGCTGAACCGGCCAATCTCTCAGGAAGTGATCGGCTACATCGCGGACAATCTTCGCGCCAACGTAAGGGAGTTGGAGGGGGCGCTGCTGAAGCTGCTGGCGTTTGCCTCGTTCATGCGCGAGCCGATGACGGTGGCCATGGCTCGCAGAGCTCTGTCTGACTACCTTCCTCGGGCGGACCGGCTGGTGACGGCGAACGACATTGAGAGCATCGTGTCGACGTTTTTCGGCCTGTCGCCGGCTGAACTGCACAGCTCGCGCAAGACGCAGACCATCGCGTTGGCGCGGGCCGTGGCGATGTACCTGGCCCGACGGCATACGTCGATGAGCTTTCCCGAGATCGGGCGGGTGATGGGCAGGAAGAACCACTCGACGGTGATTCTCGCCTGTCGCAAGATCGAACGAACGCTGGCCGAGAACGCAATGGTTGCATGGCAGAACGGCGATGGTCGACAGGAGATGCTCCTGCGACCGCTGCTGGCGCAACTCGAAGAGCAGATGGGAGCCCACCCGCCGTTGCCGCATCAGGAGCCGGCCGCTTCTGCTATCCGCGCTTCGGCCGGGTGAGTGTGCCAGGAGTGGGTGAAAGCTTAGCGAGTAAGCCGTGTCGCCTGGCAATCGGCTGATCGGGTCTGCTGTTGCCCGCCCGCACCATCTGACAGACGTTCGGGTCGGCGACGGTAGGTCCCTGGGCAACCACGCCGCGACGCTATGCTTGATCTATAGGGGGATTATGACGATGCTTCCACCAAGGTCATGACGAGCCGGGCGCCGCGTGGGCGATTCATAGCCGTAACACCGGGTGATCTGCGATGGCTTTGATTATCAGCGTTTCGGGCATACGAGGCGTGGTCGGACGGGAGCTGACGCCCCAGGTGGCTGTAGAGGTCGGGTGTGCCTTTGGCCATTTCCTGGGCGGTGGCAAGGTGGTGTTGGCCGGTGACACGCGACCCAGCGGCGCCATGGTGCGAACGGCGGTGGCCTCGGGCCTGATGGCAACAGGATGCACGGTTGTAGACCTCGGCGTGGTGACAACGCCGGGTGCAGGGCTGATGGTGGGCTCACTGGGAGCGGACGGTGGCGTGGTCGTAACCGCCAGTCACAATCCTCCCGAGTACAACGGGATCAAACTGCTATCCGGGCAAGGCTGGGCTCTTCCGGGCGAGCAAATGGCAACCGTCCGCCAAATCCTCGATGCAGGCGACTTCCAGTTTGCAGACGGTGAGCATAGTGGGGTGATCGAAGACGAGTCGGACACGCACGAGCGGCACATTGCAGCCGTGCTCGGGATCGTCGACGCCGGCGCCATCGCCGCTCGCAAGCTTCGCGTAGTGTTGGACAGCATCAATGGGGCCGGTTGCGTGGGCACCCCCATGCTGCTGGCGAAGCTGGGGTGTCGGGTCGTCCACATCAATGCAGAGCCGCATGGGCGCTTCGCTCACATGCCCGAACCGATCGAGCCGCACTTGGAGCAGCTCTGCCAGGCAGTCGCGCGTGAAGGGGCGGACGTGGGGTTCGCTCAGGACCCTGACGCGGACCGGCTGGTTATCGTCGACGAACACGGCCGCTTCATCGGTGAGGAATACACATTGGCCCTCGCCGTGCAGCAGGTCCTCAGCCAGCGTCCAGGCCCGGTAGCGGCGAACCTATCGACAAGCCGATTGATCGACGACATTGCTGCGCGGGCCGGCTGCCGCGTTCATCGGACACCGGTAGGCGAGGCGAACGTGGCGCAGGCCATCGTCGCGCATGACTGTATCATCGGAGGCGAGGGTAACGGAGGCGTGATCGATCCGCGCGTGGTTCCCGTTCGCGACAGCTTTACCGCGATCGGACTGATCTGCCAGTTGCTGGCGGACAGCGGCAGGACGGTCGGCGAACTGGTGCAGGACTTACCCCGTTACGTGATGATCAAGCAGAAGTTCCCGTGCGATGCGGCGTGCGTCGCGGGGGCCCTGAAAGCCGTCGAAGAGGCGTTGGGCGGCGGGCGCATCAATCACAGCGACGGCATTCGGGTGGACCTCGAAGGCGGATGGGTCCACGTGCGTGCGAGCAACACCGAGCCGATCATGCGGGTGATCGCCGAGGCCGCGGACGAGCAGACGGCACGCGGGCTGACCGAACGAGCGCGAAGCGCGATCGATGCCGTCACGTAGTCGGCCGCCGCACACCCAAGCCGGCAACTGAGCAGGCGAATACCCGACTGCTATCAATCGGTCATCTCAGACGCCGCCGTCTGTGAAGAGGATTGCGCGCGCCGGGCCAACTCGGCACTGAAGGTGTTGAGGACGTCGGAGCAGTCTTGCGGATCGATCAGCACGTCGATCAAGGCAGGAGCCCTGCGAGCCGTGGCGGCCTCGAAGGCATCGAGAAACTCGCCGACGGTGTGGCAGCGATAGCTTCGGCCTGGCAGGTACATATCGAGCATGAGGCGGTAGTCGGCGGCGATCAGATCGTTGAAGGGCCCGGATACTACATTCTGGAGGGTAACGAAGCTGGAGTTGTTGAGGATAATAACGATAGGCGAAAGCCTATACCGCACGGCCGTAGCCAGCTCGTTGCCCGTCATGCGGAAGGCACCGTCGCCGACCAATACGACGGGGCGTTTCTCGGGCAGGGCCAGTTCGGCGCCGATGGCACCGGGTACGCCGAAGCCCATGCTGGTATAGTTGGCCGGGGCAAGAAGCCCGGTTTCCTGTGGGATATGCAGGCCGATGGCGGCGAAGAGGCAGTCGCCGACGTCGCAGACGATCAGGTGATCGCGATCGATTCGCTCGTCGAGCAGGCCATAGAGCGCGTTGACAGTGATTGCGTCGTCGCGCGCCGGGGCGGGCGGGTGGTCGACCTGCTCGGCCGCGGTGCCCATCGAATGCGTCAGCAGCCGCTTCGAGCCGAGCAGTGCGTCGACGTACGGCTCGAGTGCCACGCCGGGGAAAACGTGGTGCCCGATGCGGGCTTCCTCGTTGCTGACCGAAATCGTCCGACGCGGATCCAGATGGGCCGTGTAGACTCCCAGGTTGAACTCGGTCATGAATGCGCCCAGCATGAGCACGCAGTCGCTGTCCTCGGCGGTCTGTCGAACGTGCGCTCCGCTGGAGAGGGCTCCGGCGTAAACGCCCAACGTTTCATCCTCGGGCAGGACGCCCTTGGCCTCGAGCGTGGTTACCACGCGGGCGCCTAGCTTGGCGGCGAGTTGCCGTACTTTCTCCGCCAGTCGCAGGCGATGGACCTCGATGCCGACCATCAAGACCGGCCGGTCGGCGTTGTTACACATCTCGATGGACTCGGCCACGAGTTCGTCGAGGGCCTCGGCGTCCAGCGGGACCTCGGGCAACTCGACCGGCTGAGCTGAAACGGGCGCCAGATACAGATCGCGCGGAATCTCGAGATAGCCCGGACGATTCAGCCGTTTGATCGTTGCGAGGGTTTCGGCGATCTGTCGCGGTGCGGTCACGGGGCTATCCAGGACGGTCGCTTTGCAGGTGACTTCCTCAAAGACGTTGCGTTGTGTCTCGAAGGTCCTGACGCGGTGATGCAGGAGCGCATTGGGTTTGCGTTCTCCGACTCCCGGTCCTCCCGAAACGATCAACACGGGCGATTTCTCGGCGTAGGCTTCGGCCACGGCGTTGACGCAGTTGAGCCCACCCACGCAGTAGGTGACCAGCGCGACGCCCAGCCCCTTGCATCGTGCGTAGGCGTCGGCTGCAAAACCGGCGCCGGGCTCGTGGGCCATCACGATGGGCTTGAGGCGACCGTCACGCTCGAATAGATCGTACAGACCGATGACGAAGTCGCCCGGCAAGCCAAAGACGTGGCGTACGCCGTGTTTGTGCAGGCTACGGACGAGGTACTCACTCAGTGTGATCATAATCACCAAACCCCATTGTAATGGCCCTGTATCAGAGCCTATGTCCGCAGGTCTCTTGCCTCAAGCGGGTGGCGGCTATTTTTCCTGCAACTGAAGTTGCCCTCGCCAATCGTCGGGCGGGCCGCTCTGTTGGAACTGACGGCAGGTCTGGATGTAGTACTCGGCAGCCGCATCGTCCGGCCGGGCCTTGCCCAATCGCTCGAAATGAGCAATGCAGTCGGACCAGCGCGCTTGCTTGAACAACTCGACCCCATCGGCGAATGAGTCGGCGTACGCACGAGTGTCGGCGTTCACCTTATCGGAGGGTCCCAGCAACTCGAAGACGGGCACGGTTTCGGTCTTTCCCTTGACCTGGAGATCAGCGAGGTACCGCAGCGCGAAGTCGTCGTCGAGCAGCTTTTTTGTGCTTTCGGCGATCAGAATCTGGGTTCCGAAGACCTTGTTGGCCGACTCGAGTCGGGCCGCCAGATTCACCGCATCGCCCAGGCACGTATAGTCGAGCTTGTTGACGCTACCGAAGTCGCCGACATAGACCGGCCCGGTGGCGATGCCAATCCGCATGTAAAGCTCTTCGAACTGATCGGCGAGCGGGTCGTCCTGGTGCTCACGCTTGAGCTGTTCGAGCGAGGCCAGGCTGTCCACCGCCGCCACGCACGCCTGTTGTGCATGCTGGGCCACAACCAGCAAGGGAGGGTTGAAAAAGGCGAAGATACCGTCGCCGTAGAACTTGTTGATGAGGGCGCTGTGGCGGTGCAGGACCTCGCTCATTCTGGCCAGGTACGGCCCGAGCAGGCTGCGGGTTTGCTCGGGGCCCAGGCGCTCGGCGATGCTCGTAAAGCCGCGCAGATCGCTGAAGAACGCCGTGACCTCACGCTGCACCGGTGATAGATCGCAATGGGCGGGGTCCTGCACGATCTCTTGCGCGATGGCCGGAGCCGTGTACTGTGCGAGGGCAGCCGCTATCTGGCGCTTGGTGCGTTCCTCGGTGAGCTGCCGGTACATGGTGATCAGCGACCAGCTTAGGAAGACCGCGAGGATCGGCGAGACGACCGCGATCCAGATCTGGTAATGGGCAAAGAGAATCTGGGCGTGAACGATCCAGACCAACCCGATCATCAGCAGCACAAGCAGCAGGCTTAGCCTGGGGCCGCGGCCGGTCGTAAAGGCGGTGGCCAGCAGGCCGCAGACCACGATCATCAAACCATTGGCGAGCGGTCCGGCCGGCGTGACGAAACGCTTCTGGAGCAGGCTGTTCAGCACGTTCGAGTGGACCATCACGCCTGGCGTCTTCTGGAACAGCGGTGTAGGCCTGATGTCGGCCGTCGCCGAGGCCGTATAACCAATCAGGCATATCTTCTGGCTGATGAGAGGTCTAAGCTCGGCGGTTCGGCGCCGGATTCGCTCGTCGAGCCGGGCGTTGGCGGCTTCGATCTGGCCCGACAGGCGCCCCTCGATCAGACGTGGGTACAGACGCCTGGCCGCTTCAAACAGCACCCGCTCCTGTTGGTCAGAGGGTTCCTGTTGTCCGGCGGCTGTGTAGTACTCGCTTAACACATAGCGAGCGCTATCCTCAAGGCCCTTGATTTGCTGGTTCAGGGCAGCCAACGCCTCCGAGGACGGGGCGTCTTCCCGGGCCGCGTCCTTGGGCTCGGAGTTCTGTCGTTGCATCTCGCTGCGGCGTCTTGCCAACAGCTCATAGTCGGCGTATGCAGCCGGGGTGAAGATGCGAACCATATCTGCCAGATCCAACAGAAGCCGCGTGTGGTTCTCGGCGATGGCTCTGCGGGCGTCGTAGATCTCCAGGATGCGTGTGATCGGCACGTGGGTGAACACGTGAGTCCAGTCGGCGGCGCTGCCGCCGGCCCAGTTGATCAGCAGTTCGCCGCGGCGGTCGAGCGGCACTTCAGCGACGAGCCCGCGATCAGGCGCCTCGAGTTTCAAGAGACGCCCGTTCGCTTCCAGTGAAACACCTTCATCAGGGACGCCGAGAATATCGCACGCCACAGCCAGCGCAAGCTGTTTGAGGACCGTGCCGCGGAATCGGGCGAAGAGGGGAAGTCGTCGCACCACGCCGTCACGGTCGGGCTCGAAGATCACATATCCGAACCCACGGGCATCGGCCAGCAGCTTGGGCAACGGCGGGGTCAGGTCGTGGGCTTCGGGCAGCGAGGCATCCTCTGCGAACGTTGCCGAGGATTCGCCTTGCAGCATCCGCAGCGCCTTCTCGCGCCGGTACGCCCAGAGCAAATCCTTTCGATCCGGAGCGGACAGGCTCGGAGCGTCGCCTTGTATCTGCTGCGATACGTATTCGGCCGTGGCGCTGGGCCGATCGTGCAGGATCTGTCCGACACGCTGGGCGGCCACGCGCCGCTTCAGCCCTGCCAACACGCGATCGATGTTGTGTGTGGGGCGACCGAGCCGATCTGCCAACTGCTCCAAGGTGAGCGTGAAATCATCTTGCAGGAGGCCCACGATCTGCTCGTCCAGCGACGTGAGGCCAGGCGAGTCGAGCCGGAAGAACAGCGGCAGGTAGACGTTGCCCGCGCGGGCGATCGCGCCGGCCAGTTCATCATCGTCGTAGATGGCATCTTCGGCGGTGACCTCGCCCCGCACGGCCAGATCGGGCTCGAGGTCGTAGTCGGCCGAGAGTTGGGGCAGCTCGAGTCTGGGGGCGCTCGGGTCGGCGAAAACGATGTCGAAAACGGCCGAGCGAGCCCCCAACTCGGTCAACAGATCGATCAGTTCGGCGTGGAGCCGTCTGGGCCAGGGCCAATCGAGGGCTTCGAGGCTGGCGTCGGTGATGTCGATGTGGACGATCCGAGGGTCGGCCTGGACGCGACCGAAGTGTCTGAAGCACGAGTCCAGCGCTTGAAGTTCGAGACGTTCGGTGAGCGCCGCCTGATAGGCCAACAGTACGGCGACGGTGACTGCCAGGCCGATCAGAGCTGCCCAAACGCGATGTCGTGACCCCGAGTGTGACAAGGTTGAATCGCTGAGGTTACCTCCGGCCAGCGCTGACGCCGAAGGTGTGGGCGTTGCACGGTCGCCCTACCTGCGGTTCGGCAGCACGATATTGTCGAGCCGTGTGCCGAAGAAGCCCTCATCCGTCGTCAGTCGGTCCACCGGCAGCAAAAGGGCGGCTGCCGCAGCCGCTCCTACAGGGAACCCGGCAGGCGGCAGCGGGGCGACGCGTCCGAACCTGAAGTAGGTCTGATGCCCGGCCGCTGGATCCAGCACGGCCAAGCCGCTCCCGTACTTCAGATGGAACTGGAGCTCCAGCCCGGACATGCGCCAGCCGAAGAAGTTGAAGTTGCGATCGAGCCGAGCCTGGGCGATGAAGCCCAGCATCAGGTTCGTGGCGGACTCGCCTGTCTTGACGTTGCGTCGCTGCTGGCTTATCTGCTTGAGCAACTCCAGTTCGCCCGCGCGGGCAAGCGAAACATAGTACCGCCCGCTGCGAGGTTCCTGATAGAAATAGATACCTTGGGTCCCCCGCTTGGACAAAGTGGCCACCGGCGAATCGATAGTGAAGTCGCTCCGCAACTCGCCCTCGGCCACACCGGCCCGCACCGCGCCATAGCCCAGGCCGAGCCGGGTGGTCTTGGTCGTGGCCGACTTGTGGAACTGATCGATACTGGCGAGTGTCATCCGTTCGACTTTGACGACGGTGTCATCGCCGAACGTGAGGACCACCGAACTTCGCAGGGAGGTTTTGATCTGAGTGCCGGCGGCATATTCGTCGCCGACCTTCGCACTGGTCCACGCTTTCGTCTCGGTTGGGCTGGTACCCGCCGGAGCCCAGAAGACGTTGCCGGCCACGCTTGCCACCTGAGTGGTAAGAGGCTCGACAGGCTGCGTCGTCTGCCCGTGCGCAGCCAACGCCGCGGTCAACACAACAAGCACCGCCGTTGACAGTTGCCTGATCATCATCATTCCCCGTCGGCCAGCTGCCATAGGATGATAGCCCACTCAGTCCGCCGTGACCAATTCGTCATCTCCGACGAACGGCCGCCCGTTCAATGCAAGCAAAGTTCGCCTTTATGGCGTCGGTTCGGGCATCTCGGTCTCGGCGGCTGCGTAGAGCCCGGCTTTTTGCATGTGCTCGTCGGCTTTGTGGAGAAGCCCCACGAACTCGCCGCCGCTGATGACCTGATAATCGGTTCCGGCATCGCCGGGCAGAAGCTCCTGGTACATCAGTTCGCGGAAGGCATATCGCCGATCGCCCAGGCCCCAACTGCCGAACGCGTGGCAGTTGATCCCGCCGCGAATCTGACACGTGCGCATGACCATGTAGGCCACCGCACCCTTGTCGATAGCCTG
>Ga0315553_10004020_pt1 | contig 11257 bp, 8 predicted proteins | sample SalMarSW160140MG_FD_203099 | JGI IMG/M metagenome (GOLD analysis project Ga0315553, IMG submission 203099) | Salt marsh sediment microbial communities from the Plum Island Ecosystem LTER, Massachusetts, United States - Salt Marsh Sediment SW1601-40 ... | reverse complement strand
AGTAAACCAGCCCTCAGCACCTCTCGAGCTGGCTGCTTTTTCTATATGGAATTCCTGCGCGGGCATAAAGCTGTAACCTATTAAATATAACTTTTTCCCTTCTTCGGATTTGCAAACATCCAGAATTACGGAAGCGTGACCTATTCCTCCACCCTCGTTTTGAACTATCATATCGCCAGGAATAAGTTCTTTTTTACTTACTTCCGCGCAACCCATTTTTAATGAGTAAGAATTTGAGTAGGAAAAGATCCACTTTAAAAAGCTTTTGTAATTCTTGCCGCTGCCTGCGAATTTCTTCTTATTTCCGCTGTAATCGAATAGATAGAGAAAATCTAATTTATTCACGTCTTTGTGGTATTCCGCCCAGAATCTCATGCAGTAATCAGCGCACTGTTCTAAGTCCGATTTAAATAAAAGGGGCATGTCGATAACACCAAGGATACTGTAGAAACCACCGGAACTTAGTGTGAATCCTCTATAGTCCAGGATTGTATTATTTTCCTTTAGAGGCAGATTCTGAATCCAGTCACTGTAAGACCCTTCAGGAAATTTTACTCTGGTGTAACCCTCTGGAGTGTTTATAGAATTTCTGACAGTCTTTTCCTGCGCGAAGGAATCGAGATTCAAGAAAAGTGAAAAAATTAAAAAGATTACAGTTTTTTTCATTTTAAATCCACCTTTTTTGTTTTATTAAAAATCTCAACTTTATTAATATTAATGATATACATGGGCAGGTCTAACTTGGCTGGGATTAACCCATTCTTTTAAAAAGTCAATTTTATCTTTCTTATCGTTATAAAATTTTTGCCACAGTCGCTCTTCGACTAAGAAATAGGGCATTTTTATCTCGACAGGTTTCTCGTAATTTCCCGTTTCCAGATAAGGTTCAAAATGGATAACACCAAAACCATATACAATTCTATAATATTCATCTAAATTTTCAAGCGGCGTAAAGTGAGTTCCTTCTATTCCGGTAATGTACCAGATAAATGAACTTAGACCTTTATGCGCGATAATTTTTTTATCCAGGGGAACATAATCCTTAATCTTCAGCATAGATGAGTATAAATCTTTGTAATCAGGATATCTTCTTGTATGAAATGTTTTAATTTTCGTGGGTATTTGACTCATTAGAAGTATAGATGTTATAAGAAATAATATTTGTAAAGTCGTTTTAAGTTTCTTTTTTGAGATTGAAACCATATAGCCAATAAATACACAGCAGGGAACTGTATTTATAATTAAGAAACGGAAAGCTATAGAATCCCAATCGAATTTAAGAAAAGGAAATATTAGTATGAGGGAAAAGGCAAAAAGAGTAGACAAAAAATATTTTTGTTGTTTTGGATTTTTAGAATTTTTAATGTAAGTTTTAAAAAAAGGTATAAATAAAAAGGGTATAATATGCAAAAAAATCAATTCTATCATTGTACCTATATTTCTTACAAAAATGATTTTTTTAAGCCTGTTTACGAGTCCGCTATACAGAGCAAAAGAACTGAGGAAATTTTTTAAATCCACTATTCTTAGAGGAGACAGGAAAAATGTAATAATTATAATCATTAAAAAAGAACTGCAAATAAGTAGAAGGAGTTTCTTGTTTGCTATGATTTTTTTACGTAGAGTTTCGTTATATATCAATATTATTATAAAATAAATAATTAGGAAAAGTACAGCTAATGCTCCCATTAGCTTATGAGTAAGTAAAGTTAGTATAAAGAACAAAAAGGTACAGATGATATATTTTTTATTGGAGAAGCTTGTATAAAAGAAAAACAGAAAGGTTAGAAAAAAAGTCATACTTATGTTATTCTTTTGAAGTTCAAAACCCAAAAAATTTTGAGTATAGGATGATAGAAATAATATTCCGCAAAGGAAAGCAATCCACTTATTAATACGTAATTTTATTGATAGGAGATATAAGAGGGCGGTATTGAAAGAACCGAATAAAAGCGCTGCTATTTTGTTGCTGAAAACAACATCTTGAGTAAACATCGCGAAGAATCGCAGGATTTGGAAAACAAGTGAATTATCCGCGATCAGTAACTGTCCTGTTTCCTTTAGAGAGCGAACCTGTAGGGCGTAATAATAACCGTCAAAACCCACAGCAAACGAGTTGGGGAAAAGAAAAAATAAACGGATTAAGATTGTAAGCGAAAAAAGAATGGCGATATGTAGGAATAAGGTAGTGTTTTCGGTATCTAAGAAAGATTTCCTATAGTTTCGATTATTTGATTTCACGATCTTTTTTATTGGAAGTTTAATCCAATTCCGCCTCCGATATTTCTAATAGCTCGAGTGTATTGTTTGTAAAGTCTGGTTTAAGCACTCCAATTTGTTTTAAGTCTTTATAATAGTGAAATTGATTGACGGCGGATATATATATATTACCTTTGTAAACGCTCCAATCAATTATAGATTCTCCACTTTTATTATAACTTATATAATCGTATTTGCAGAATATTCTACCCCATCTGGTTTCTTTTAAATATTTGACTTTATGTTCATCTATAAATATAAGCTTTTCGTCTTTATAGGTATATTCCGGATTATCTAAGACTTTTTTTATCATATCCTTATTTTCTTCTATAGATTTCTCAACTTCGAGGATTAAAGTTACGTTTTTCTTGGCGGTTTCATTTAAAAGAGCATCCGAGTATTCAGAATTGATCTTATACCATTTTTTCGAACCAAAGTATTTTTTATATTTTGGGGTTTTGAATTCTCTTCCGTATCTTGCATATATCTCGTTCCTTAGTAGAGCTAATTCTTCATCTGTTTTGAAAATGAGATTTTCAGGGGCTAGTTCTGCTTTAGTAGGGTCAAATTTATCATCGTATTCTTTATAAATGTATTTCGGTTTATCCTGCACTTTTCCTGCGAAAGCCTTACCAGTTTTGGATGATTGTTCTATACTTAGAATTAAAGCTACATTTTTTTTATCGATTTCCGTTAAGAAGTCATCTGAAAAATGCGGATTGATTTTATACCAACTCTTCGAACCGAAATATTCTCTGTATTTAGGAGTTATAAATTCTCTTCCGTATTTCGCGTAAATTTCATTTCGGAGTAATGCCAATTCTTCTGTTGTCTTTCCATGAATATCTTCGATTCTTAACAGGTGGTTATTTGGAAGGCTGCCGCTGTATTCAGGAAGCGGTAGTTTTCTCAGTTGAAGATTTACTTGAATCGTATCGATTGTTTTTGATTGGTCATATAGAAACCTAACCTTTTGTCCGGAATAAAATTCTTTTTTAAAAGTAAAAAGTTTTTTCTCTAAAAAATATTTATTGAGGTATAAATTGTGTTTCATTTCAAAGGGTGTTTCTCCTAAGAAATCTTTCCTGGAGTAAACCTTTGCACCTTTTGGGTTTGAGTCGAAGTATATCGCCATGTCTTTTTTTGAAACGTTTTTTACTATGGCAAAGACAACCACTGCTAAAATAAATATTAATACTACTGATAAAATGATGTTTTGTGTTCTTTTATTTCTCATACTTACCTCCTTTTTTGTTTGCTACTCTAAAATTCTGATTGTTTGATTTCAAGGGCTTCTTGATTTATTAATAAAAAGTTTGAGTTTCCGGTATTTCATCCGATATTTCTAATAAAATAAACGTGTTATTTTTAAAATCTGGTTTGAGCACTGCAACTTGTTGCATTTCTTGGTACCCAAAAAGTTTATTATAAGTAGATAGATATATTTTATCTTTATAAAGGTTCCAATTAATAATATCTTCTCCTCCACCGGTAGGACTTATATAATCATATAAGCAGAATATTCTACCCCAGTTAGTCGATTTTAAATACTTCACATGGCGTTCGTCTATAAATATAAGCTTTTCGTCCTTATAAGTATATTCCGGATTATCTAAGATCTTTTTCATCAGAGTTTTGCTTTTATCATTAGATTTTTCTACGTCAAGAATTAAAGCTATATTTTCCTTGTCTTTTTCGGTTAAAAGGTCGTCTGAGTACTCATGATTGATTTTATACCATTCCTTCGAACTGAAATATTCTTTGTATTTCGGATTCTTAAATTCTCTTCCGTGTTTTGCATATATTTCGTTTCTTAATAGTGCTAATTCTTCTTTTGTTTTGAAAACAATGTTTTCGAGACTTAATTTTAATTTGGTTAGGTCAAATTCATTGTCTTTATATTCTATATAAGTATATTTCGGTTTATCTGTGTTTTTTTCTGTTAAAGTTTTGTGATCTTTAGAGGGTTTTTCCAGACTTAGAATTAAAGATACATTTTCTTTGTCGGTTTCATTTAAAAAGTCATCTGAAAAATGAGGATTTATTTTATACCACTTCTTTGAACTGAAATAATCCCTGTATTTAGGAGTTATAAATTCTCTTCCATATTTCGCGTATATTTCATTCCGCATGAATGCTAATTCTTCGCTTGTTTTATCGAGTAAATCTTCAATTCTTAATTTCTGAGAAAGAAAGTCATTGTTATACCCTTTTAGTGACCTTTTATCTAATTTGAGGTCCACTCGAACCGTATCAGCGTTTTTTGATTGGCTCTCAAAGTTTGAGTAATTGTAAGAAAATGAAACGTGTTTCGTAACGAAGAATTCTTTTTTGAAGTAAAAAGTATTTTTACAAAAGAAAAATTCATGATTAGATCTATTGTATTTCATTTTAAAGGGGGTTTCTCCTAGAAATTTTTCATTTGAAAAAACCCTTGCTCTTTTAGGAGTTGATTCGAAGAATATGGACTCATTTTTCCGGGATACAGATTTTGCATCGGCAGTAAAAATTAGAGTTATAATAATTATTAAGACAATTGATAAGATAATGTTTTGTATTTTTTTGTTTTGCATGCTTCTCTCCTTTTTAGTTTATGTGCTAATTTTTAGCATAATTAAAACCAATATCAAGATAACTTACGCTTAAATTCTACCCTATCTTTTGTAGAATCAGGCGCCATATCTAAGCCTTTTCTTTTAAAAGTATATATTAAAGTCATTAATATTATGTTTATATTGTACTTGAGGCTTCTTTTACTAACATAATGATTGTCAAATTTCACTTGCAGTTTCTTATTTAAAACACCGTTTTTTAACAGATATATTTGAGCCAATCCAGTCCATCCGGGGGGTACACTGTTCCTGACTTTTACATTTTGCCCCTCTAATAAATTTTCAGGTAGGGGTCTCGGACCAACAAAACTCATTTTACCCGCAAGTATTAAATAAAGTTCAGGTATCTCATCGAGGTGGTATCTACGCAAGAATCTTCCGCACCAGTTCAATCTTTCCTGTTCAAAGAAAATTCTTCCACATTCCTTTCCCGGTAGCATTGTTTTAATTTTAAAATGTTTATAGAGTTCCCCTTTTTTTCCAATCCTTTTCGATATGTATATCGGAGGAGATCCAATGAAAATTCCGGATAGTATTAGGGAAATTAAAAGAAAAGGAAAAGAAAGAATTATTAAAATCAAAGATAAAATAACGTCAAATAATCTTATTGGTTCTAATAGAGTTTTGGAGTTAATTCCCATAGTGCTTTTTTATTATCTCCTTGAACTTTTTACCCCTGACGAATAAATCCGTGTAAAATGGCGCGCCGCTGCAGCCGGGGGATAGCAGTAAAGTACCTTTTTTTACATTCGAAAGATATTCTATTCCTGAATGAACCGCTTCCTCGAGGTTGTAAACCTTTATAATTTTATCTTTAGCGCTATTGCTTAACAGGGGTGTTATCTTGTCGCTGGCTAAGTCTTGATTAAAAAGTATAATTTTATCTGAAGTTTGGTTTAACTTTTTAGCGACTTTGTTATAAGATAAATTCTTATGGTGTCCGCCTCCAAAGATTGTAACAAGGGGGCAATATTTAACAGCTTCTAAGGCTAATATTACAGATTCGGGTGTTGTGGCAGCGGAGTCATTTATAAAGTTGATACCTTCTCTTTTATCCAAAAATTCAAATCTGTGAGGAATCCCTTTAAAATTTTTAAAACTCTCTTTAATTTCATCTATTTTAAATCCATAGGCTTTTATGCAGCAAATGGCTGCCAATAAAAGTTCTAAATGATGTTTTATTTTTAAATTCGGAGGTAGATTTTCATGTTTCGCGACAAGTTTTCTATTTTTGCCGGTTTTAAAGAAAATATTCCCGTTTTCACAGAAACAAATTTCTTCTGTTCCTGCGTGATTTATGGGTGAGTCAGAGAAAAACATCTTTTTTGCTTTTGTATCTAAATCTCTTAATTTCTTATTTTTCCAGGGTAAGACGATAAAATCATCTTTTTTTTGGTTTTTTGCGATAAAAAATTTATCTTTCCGGTAATCATTAATATTTTTATAGTGGTTTAAGTGATCCGGAAAAAAATTTAACCAGCAGGAAATATGGGGCGATTTTTTATGCCTGCCCATATGTTTTAACTGCCAGGAAGAAAGTTCAAGAACGAATTTATTATCCGTATCATCTACATATCTTAATGGAGATATACAATTATTACCAGCCGCAATGGCTTTAACACCTAAATTATTTAGCATGTGTTCGATCAGAAAAGTTGTATAGCTTTTCCCCTTGGTACCGGTTATTCCTATATAAGGTTTTTTAACTATTTCTGAGAAAATACCCATGGGAGTATCAATGATACTACCCGCTTTTCTTGCTGTTTTAATATACTTGTTATTTTTGCTGATAACTGGATTCGCGATGACAATATCAGCTTTTCGAAAATCCTTAAAATCGTGTTTTCCGATTTTTAAAGTGATATCCATATCAAGAATTTTATCGAGAGATTCCTTGAGTACATAAGGACTATTTTTATCTGTAACTGTAACAATAGCACCATGTTTTTTTGCAAATAGGACCGCTCCCACTCCACCGTCTTTTATTCCCAGCCCCATAATAAGAACTTTTTTATTTTTTAATTGGTTACGGGATTTAATCAGGTTCATGGGATAACCCCAAATAAAATTCTATCGAGTGTGTTAACTTTTAAATATTCCGGGTACTTTTCTTCATACATTTTAAATAACATATTCCCGAGCCATAGGTTGTCTTTTGAATAACAGCAATCTTCCGGAGAATATTTTGATTTTATAGAGGTGAAATCCGTATCTAAATCACAAGGTTGATTGTCAAAACCATCTCCGATGAACCGCTGGCAGGCTGCAAGTTTTTTATCGCTGGTTACAAGAATTGTCTTATCGCCCGCTAAACATTTTAATTCTGGGATTCTTTTTCCTAAAAGGAGGCGATGATGTCCTCCAATTTGTATATTGTATTTATCTGAAATCTCATACGCTTTCCGCAGCATTTCAAATTTCTCCTCTTTTTTCATATTGCTCTGGTGGAGTAAAGAAACCGATAGATTTTCTAATTTTAAAGAAGATTTTATGTACCTGATAAAATCCTCTAAACCAAGTAGAGTGAGATTGTCGAGAACCATATTTATGTAAATTGGGAAATCGTGTTTTTTTAGTAGTTTAATTCCGCTTGTGACCCTTCTGAAAGAGTTGGATGAATCCTTTAATACTCTTCTACTATTATTTATTTCTTCACAGCCGTCTAAAGAGGTAATATGAATTAAATTCTTCCTGTATGGTAGAAGCTTTTTGATAATTTTAGAGTTGATCAGAGTACCGTTTGTATTTATAACAACCATAGCTTTTGGAAAGGATTCGATAAATTTTTTTATTAATTTAGTTATTAAATCGAATTTTAAATACGGCTCTCCTCCTATAAATCTAAGCTGTGGAATTGCTTTTTTATCTTTTAAATCATTTATAAATTTATCCACTATTTTACAGAAGAATCCATTGTTGCCTTCTTTTTTGCTCTCCTCTTTAGGAATATAACAGTAGACGCATTCACTGTTACATTTCTGAGTCGGCATTAGATATAATTTGGAAACCATTTAAAAACCTCCGCGGCAATCGTGAGGTGTTATGGAATATGGGAGGGAAGCTTTACAAAAAGACGCTTTAACTCCGTTTTCTTCAAAAAGCTTTGCCAAATTTCTAAATAATGATAATCGGTATTCAAGGTTTGGATGTTTAGGTTGATCTGTTATTTCCTCATATTTTGGAAGGAAATTTGCGAATAATTCTTCAGGTATAGCTTTTTTTACATCACGTTCTAATATTTTATTTATTCGTAAGGTTTCTATTGTGACAGCTGTTGGTTTTAATTCACATAACCATTTCGTAAGATCCCGTAATCTTCCTTCGTCGGTAATTCCCGGGATTATCGGGTCTATCTTAACGACGGTTCTTACTCCGGATTTTACTAATTTTTCGATTAGTTCTTTCCTTTCCGTAGCCGATGGCAAGTCAGGTTCTAGCATTTTAACAATATCATCATCCAGAGTATTTAGAGAAATAGCGGCGAAAGTATTTTCTGCTTTAAAGAGTTTCTTGTCCCTGAGTATTAAATTCCCTTTAGTGATTACGAAGTAAGGGAAGTTTTTTTCTGATAGAAAGGTAAGAATATTTTCTGTATTTTTTTCTTTCTCTTCAAAAGGTGGATACGGGTCTGTCCAGGGAGAAAGATAAACGGGATTTCTTTTTTCATTCTCATAAAGCAGCCTTTTTTTTATATCATCTAAATCAGAGGAAATATAAGAATTCTTATCCGGTTCTGTCTTCGATATGCAATAAACGCAATGATAGTGGCACTTTTGATATACATCTATTTCAAAATTTATAGGACACAGGCCTTCGTATTTTGGCATTAGTTCCCCTTTAGTTCGCTAAAAACTTCATTAAGCGTTAAGCAGGCAAGATCAGCATCTTTTTTCTTTATTATATAAGGTGGGGTTAAGCGAATGACTTTGTCGTTGACGACACTAATAATTAAACCTTTATCGAGACATCTTTCTACTATATCCTCAGGTGTTTCTCTTAATTCGATTCCTATCAGCAGACCGATCCCTCTGATTCCTTTTACGATTTCAGGATATTTTTTGGCAACGTTCTCTAACTTTTGTTTTAAATCCCAGGATATGTTTTTAATATGTTTCATAAATTTTGCATCCTGTAATTTCTTCAGTAATATTATACCCGCCTGCGAGGCGACGGGATTGCCGCCGAAGGTGGAACCATGGTCATTTATTTCGAGGACATTTGAGAAACAGCTTTTTGTAATTAAAGCGGATATTGGCAGACCTCCTCCCAGAGGTTTGCCCAGTAATAAAACATCCGGTTCTACTCCGAAATACTGGTAGGCAAAAGTCGTTCCAAGCCTGCCCAGACCGCACTGAATCTCATCATAAATTAACAAAATATTCTTTTCGTTGCACAAAGTACGAATATGTTTCAAGTATTTCTTATCCGCGGGGATGATTCCGCCGTCACCGAGTATGGGCTCCATTAAAATCGCGCATGTATTCTCATTGGCAGAGGAATCTATAGCTTCTATGTTATTAAATGGTACTTCTATAAATCCATCTAGCATCGGGCCTATTCCCCGGCGGAACTCTTTCTTATTTGTCGCGCTGAGCGCGCCGTAGGTACGGCCGTGAAATGAAGATGACATGGTTATTATTTTACAATTCGATATTTTCTTGTTCTTTTTACTCCATTTTCGAGCCAATTTTATACTTAAATCGACTATTTCAGTGCCGCTGTTCGCGAACATAACTTTATTGCCGAAACTGCAATTAATTAACTGCTGTGCTAAAGAAACTTGAGATTTTTCATAGTAATGATTTCCAGTGTGAATAAGTTTTTCAAGCTGAGATTGCATTGCGTTTATTTGAGCTTTGTTATTGTGTCCAAGGCATAAAACTCCATGCCCGGTGAAGAAATCTAAGTATTTATTTCCTTTTAAATCGTAGAGCCAACAATTTTTACCCCTGTCCCAAATTTTGTTTTGCCTGTTTATTGTTTTAACAATTAATGCTTCGCCTGAAGTGTAAACGCCAGTTTTCATTTTATTTGATACCCCCTCAAAAATAATAGGAAAATAATCGTCTAGTGTCAAGGCTATTTATAAAACCAAAATAATCTTGACAATTGTAATATGGTTAGTTATAGATATTAAAAAGCAAGCGAGGTTTTTATTAAAACAAATAATTTGATAGAAGGACATTGGATTGACAGTAAATCAGGAAAAATATTTGAGAACAGGAATCCTGCCGACGTTGGAGATCTCATAGGTGTATTTCCCGAATCTAACCGGGAAGATATTAAAAGCGCAATTAAATCCGCTGTGAAATTTAGAGAAGTTTGGTCGGAAAAAACAGTTGCTGAAAGGGCAGATATTATAAGTAAATTTGGAACTTTATTAAATAAGGAAAAAGAATCTATCGCGGAAGTAATTACCAGGGAAAACGGAAAAACTCTTAAGGAAGCGCTCGGAGAGGTGCAGGAAGGAATAGATACGGCTTCATTTGCGTTTGGCGAAGCGAGAGATAATCTTGGAGTGACAGTTCCTTCGGAATTTTCAGGTAAATTTGCTTACACTACGGTAAACCCGGTTGGGACAGTCGGTATTATTACTCCCTGGAATTTTCCTGTCGCAATTCTCTGCTGGAATTTAATCCCAGCTTTACTTATGGGTAATACTATTGTTTTTAAACCTTCTCCTGAGGCCCCCGCGGCAGCTTCTAAAGTCATAGAACTTTTTCTTGAGGCCGGAATTCCGAAAGGAGTAATTAATATAGTCCATGGGGTAGGTAAAAATATTGTTGAAGAAATAGTCGGGAATCCGGATATTAGGACTATAAGTTTTACAGGTTCAACTCGTGTGGGTAGAAGAGTTGCCGAGATAGCGGGAAGAAATTTGAAGAGAATAGGGTTGGAATTGGGTGGAAAAAACCCTCAAATTGTGCTGGGGGATGCCGATCTGGAAAATGCTGTGCAAGGAGCTGTTTGGGGGGCTTTCGCGACGACGGGACAGAGATGTACATCGACCTCCAGGCTTCTACTACAGGAAAATATTTATGATGAGTTTTTAGAGTTGTTTTTAAAACAGGTAAAAAAATTGAAAATAGGAAATGGTCTGGATGAGAAAGTAGAGATAGGGCCTATAATAAACGAATCCAGGTTAAAGACAATTCTTCAATATATAGAAACCGGTAAAAAAGAAGGGGCGGAACTGCTCCTGGGTGGTAAAAGAATCCGTGGGGATAATTATGATAAGGGTTATTTTTTAGAACCGACAATATTTACCGGTGTCGACTCAAAGATGAAAATAGCTCAGGAAGAGATTCTTGGCCCGGTTCTCTCGGTTATAAAGATTTGCGATTTCGAGGAGGGAATAGAAATTGCTAATGATGTCGATTATGGTT
>Ga0315553_10004019_pt1 | contig 11257 bp, 9 predicted proteins | sample SalMarSW160140MG_FD_203099 | JGI IMG/M metagenome (GOLD analysis project Ga0315553, IMG submission 203099) | Salt marsh sediment microbial communities from the Plum Island Ecosystem LTER, Massachusetts, United States - Salt Marsh Sediment SW1601-40 ... | reverse complement strand
TATTATTATAATACTAGAATAATATACTCAAAACACTCATAGATTTCACGAATAATATATCTAAGCGTATTATTCTATTTTAAAGAAGTGTGTTCGATTGATTTAAAGAAAAAATCTCTTCAGAAGTATCTATCTATAAATTCTAAAACTCTTTTCTTTTTCTTACCATTTAAATTTTATTTTTTTTAATTAGGGGCAATAATTCAAATCTTTTCCTGTTATTTTTGAATTAAATTAACGCTAAAGTATTCAGATTAACCCCGCCAATAGATTTATGATTAATAGGTTGGACCAATCTTTGAATGATGATATATCTTCTTTCTTTCCATAAATATTTAAAATGTTGTGGTAGATATTAGGTATATTGATCACTTCTGAGTTTTATTAAGTACATCATAAAACAAGCTCAGATTTAAAAATGAAGGGAGAGTCAACCTGATAAATTGGTAAAAAAAAAGAAATTTAAAATATTGGTAAAAATCTTCTCGTCTAATCCAAAAGAAAAGATTTAAATTCGTCTAGAAAATCTTCAAAATCTTGCCCATCTGGTAGATCGTCTTTTAGTAAGTTATAATGAATAAACAATAAAGACGCTTCTTGTTCTAATTTTCCATAATAAACTGGAAATTTTCCAAAATAAACTGGAAAAAATGTAACTTTCTAAATTTATTTTTCCATGTAATTTACTTTCCATACACTCTTCTTACATTTAAATAACACCGAACAAACTGTAATAATAATTTGTTAGACCTTTTTTTATATTAAATTTGCAAATAAAAATGAAACAGGATGAATTTCAAAAAGTTAGAAATGCTACCATTCGAGAAGGTTAAAGAATTATCTTTAAATTTTAACCTAAAACTATCCGGCAAGCAACATCCATTACTTTTGCTATATCCGTCATATACCTTGAAAATTCCTGATCCGAGCAGTCTGTAATCCAACCAAGGAGTTTATTCTCGTATTTAGCCCGTAATCCATCCATTTTTTCGCTAAATATTTCCAAATCTACGAAAGATATGTTATTTTCCTTGAATTTAATAAAATTGTCTTTAATAATAGAATTGCTTTGCTGCCAACGTTCTTCGCATATATATTCAAACTTGTCGTGTTCTGCTTTGAATTTGGCGGCGTTAAGAAGTTTCTCTAATAATCTAATCCAAGGAGACACACCACTATTTTCAGACTCGTTATTAGATGTATCACTTTTTGAGTCTAAAATAAATTTAGACATTGTTTTTAAAGAATGGTACGGTGTTGCCCAATCGGTAATGTAATGAAAAACCCATCCGAGCCAACGAGACCAAGACTGATCACCTGAATTATAAGCTTCATAGGTTTTATTAATGTGTTGGATCGACAATTCCTTCGCTCTATCAGTATGACCAGCAAACCATCCGATTGAAGTCATTACCGCTTCGAGCATACCCTTACGCAATCCCTCTCTTTCTATTTCGTCCGGTTCTACTGATTTAGACACGAGTATTTGCAAGTTTTCGGAATCTATAGCATGAGATCCGTATAATCCTACTAATCGAGCTAACCCTTTATGCGTGATCTCTCTCAATTTACATCTTTTTTATGTATTTTTATTACCCTGAATTTAATTCTAGATTTTAGAATTTGGTTAATTAAAATAACATGATAATCTTTATTAAATTGTCTTTAGCAATTCTTAGAAGAAATATTAACGTTAAACTTTTCTATTTTCTCGTATTAAGAAAAATATAATCATCAAATAATTATGGAAAAATAAACAGAAGCTTTGGATAGACCTTTCAGGGTGTAAACCGCTTATCCAAAAGATGCTTATTCCCGTAATATTTCTCAACTTACTAAGATTTACCGACTATTATGGACCTCCGGAGAATTATTGGCATTTAAACGGCGTCGTAATTATAAACGAGGCGGAAAAATTGTTTGCGTTAGTGCCTTGGGAACGATATAAAGCTCGTTATAACCAGAGAAGACGACATTGGGAACTCTTAAAATACCAAAAATTATTTTTAACCAAAGAACAGATGGTTGAGGCTTACGGAGAACCATCCATCCTCTTTAAAAGCCAATTAGAGACGTATTATCACGATATTTTGGCTGATGAGTTCCGTTTTCGAAACATAACGCTCTTTACTGGAACAAGCGATGAGAAGACTGTCCAAAATTTTATCACTGACTTTTCTCAAGTAAGACTTGTTCAAAATGAATAAACTAACTTTGAATGTACCAAAATCAACACCAAAACCGACGAATGATTTTTTCAGCTCTCAGACTTAAGTTTTATCTCTTCTAAGATATCGTCGAGAAAGAACACGTGTTCTTTTCGTATCTCCCAGATCAAAACTTGGATGAACTCTTAGTAGCATGCGTAAGTTCTCCAAAACCTAATAATTCTATTCAAACGAAGGATGAAAATCCCATCGTAAAATCTCCTCAAGTTGAACTCTGGAGGCATTACTTCCCCGAAGGACCTCCCGTAGTAAACTGAAGGTTCAACTAAAACCAAGACTCCTACATTATCGTCCATCCTTTTGGTTAGAAGTATTTTTCACCGCTGCAATGTACAGGTTTACATTTTTAATATGAAGTGATATTATTAATTCGATCTGTCCTCTTATTTAAATAGAAGAGACTATATATCCATTTTTAAATAAAGGACAATATATAAAGAAATGAGCAAGCAAATTACAAAAAGACAACATGTTGTATCTCAGTTTTATTTGAAATCTTTTGCCGTTCAAACCAAACCTGGTCACTTCAAAATATTTTGTTATTTTAAACAACAAAAAAATAAAATAGAAAGGCTTGAAGTGAAAGATGTTGCTGTTAAGAAATTTTTCTACGACGATAATAAACTCCCTCAACCAATTGAGAGTTTTTTATCGTTTACAGAAAAAGATTTATCCAGAACTTACTATAAAATTGTAAAAGAAAAATCTATAAATAACTTAAATGAGAAGGAAAGAAAATATCTAGTTTACTTTACTTATTTCCAATATGTCCGAACAGAATATACAAGAACTAAAGCAGAACAGATATTAAAGGATATTATAGAAAAAGAGAAATCTAATTACTTGAAAGATCATACAATTGAAGAATGGAATGAATTTAAAGAGTTCGGCACGACTAAGCATCCAATCAGACTTCAAAAATTATTAATTGTTGTTGATGATAATTACTTAGAATATTGGAGGGATAAAGTAAACTTATCTACATTAAATATTATAAAAACAATTCTGAAACTTAAAACTAAGATATTGAATACTTTTTTTAATCTAAATCAAATTCTATTAGAGATTAAGCAGAGCAATATGGAATTTTATACAAGCGATCATCCAGTTTTATTTTATAGCAAAAATACTCGAAAAGATGATGAAGGAAATGCTTTTCTAAATATTCACGATTCCCAAACACAGATATATTATCCCCTTTCTCCCAAATTATGCTTAAATTTCTATAATAGCAAAATCTTTAGCGATTATAGACAAAAATATCCTTACATGAAAAAGGAATTATATAAATCTGATGTAAACGAGGTGAATCTTATTAATAAGTTAGTAACTCACGAAGCTTACCGAATGATTTTTTCTAGATCAGGGAGATTTAATATTGCGCAGAGTTATTTAGATCAGAATCCAAAGTTCAGAGAGATAAATCTAAGGAGATTCTATAAAACATAAAGTCTGTAATTCCACGATTGTATCTATTAATTTAAATAAAATCAAATTTTTCAGGATGTGATAGATTATAAAATTTAATTTTACTTACCACTTTTGAGGGTATTTTAATCTTTTTTATTATATTTCTTTTTCTTATTATTTAATCCTTGGGAAAAGAAGTAAAAATACTCAAAGAAATTATAAGTTTTATTAACTAAGAGAGTTTAAAATTTCTATGATAATAGGGGTGGAAATTCATCAATTATTAATCATCTAGATTATATTCAAATATACGGTTCCTTTCTGGATCTTTAAGTTCTGGGAAATTACCTAAACATGATTTTACAAATTGAAAATCGTTTGTTCTTGCAAATACAGTACGATGTGCCATAGCAATAATCTGAGTATTTATCCAATTTAATTCAGCTTCTTTCACGATTCTTTCTGTTTTTACTTTTCTATATTCCGATCTATTTTTATCATATAATATTAAACAAAGTTTAGGATTGAGGGGGAAAAAAATCTCGACACCTTCGGCTCTATAGGAAGCAGTACCATAACCAACAATCTCGTCACCGCTATAGATTGGATTGAAAACAACTACAGGATGATCTGAGGTATAAAATTCTTTAGATAAAGTACTTTTAGTTAGGTTCCACTCTAAATCTGAGATATATTCAATCATTTCACTTGAAGATTGAACATTTCCATCTTCATCTTGAAAGACATTAAACATTATATTGAATTGTGCCATCTGCCCTCGACTTTCAAGCAACCATTCTTGGTATTTAGGGGGTAAGTTATCAAATTTAGGAAAATCCTTAACTTTTTCAAATTTTTTATAGACTTCCTTAACTATTTGTACATATCGCTCCCTGGTAGATCTGGTTCGTTCATTTTGAATAAACACATACTCACACATACAATATCTTTCTGAAGCACTTAGATTTTTAATAGATTCATTTTTAATGATTTTATGGTAGACTTTTGAATGCTTCTTTTCTTTTTGGGAGAATAATTTTTCAATTTTAGGGGGAGCTCCTACATCATAAAAATGATTCTCCATACAAACCTGACCCACACTTCCTACAAACTCCTTTCCAGTTTCTTTATTGAAACATTTGACTGTAAAACCACTTTTTTTCTTTAATCCAAATTTTCTTAAATAAAACTGAGGTACATAATGCTGTTGTATATACTCTTTCATGATCTTACATTTCTACTTCTTTTTTAAATAAACTCAAAAATAAAAGATTATTAATTGTTATTGAGATTTTATGAAATTATAATTATTTATCTAAGACATATTTCTCCATATATTTACAACAAAATTCAAAAAACTTTTCAAAAAATTCGGAAGAAAGTTTTTTTCCTTTGATTAATTCACAAATCTCTTTTAATTGGATTAATTCAGGATTCTTTTTTTCGTTGTAAATAGAATCGTCATCTGTCAGAAAATAATACAATATAATTATTAGATTAAATGAAACCCATGACTGTCCTCTATAAGTGTTGTTTAAATGAGGTTGAATGTCTCTATTTTTCAATAACTCTCTCTTTTGAGTTGTGCTTATCACTTTTTCTAATTTAGGAAATATTACCATATCAATAAAAAGATGTAAGATGATCGAGACATGTTTAGCTACTAAGAATTGTTGTTCTTTTGGAAGGATTGAATTGTAAATTAATTCCTGATTAGGTGAATTTCTTAGATTTATTAATTTTTTGAACAACTCTTTGCTAATGGAGTTATTTATTTCAAGGAATACTAAATATTCCAGATATAAAAAAAAAAAATTATAATAATACAAAAGATTTTGAAAGAGATTTTTTTCTTCAATCCACATATACAATCCTTCAATAAATAACTCAGGCGAATTTGTTATAAATAGGATTCCTGAAAAATCTCGAAATGGAAATCTACATATAAATCCATTCTCGGGATTAAATTCAAATTCTTGAGGAATCCATAAAGGTTTATCTTGTTGAATGGATATTATTTGTTTATAGTACAATTTAACCCTTCTATTTTCACTACTTCTTTCAGAAAGTCTAAAGTTTTTTGCAGCGATTAAATTTCTAAATTTATCAACCTCATAGAGTCTTTCAAGAGGTAATATTATTATAGGATTTTCTAATAAATCTTGATAATCTGGAAAGATTTGTTTCATGATATCTAAATATTCTTTTGGTATTGAATAAAATTCGCGATAATACTCTTCATTCCAAAAATCTGAAGCGAATTCTCTGATTGAATTCTTAATATCTTTGTATCTAGCTAAAAAAGTTTCAGCTTTGTTCAATTCATTCATATGTTCATAAAAAACATATAATTTTTTATATAGTTCTGCACGTAAATCCTTATTTTCTAGTTGATTAGCAATATAAAGTGCATTACTGTATTCTTTTTTAATTGATCTATTATCATTCTCTTTGAATAATTTCTCACATTGTAAAATATGGTGATTAATGATTTTTTCTAGAATGGAATCTATTAATTTAGAAATTTCGATTAAAATTGCTGTAATATTAACTATAATATTTAAAGCATCTAAGCGAAAAAATTCTCGTTTCATCTTATGATAACTTTCTTCGGCATGTAAATGAATAAAATCATACCATTCTTTTTGATCTTTCTTTATATTTGCATGAGCATAATGTCCAAAGATAAAACAATCAAATATCTCTTCGTTAATCTTAAATTCTTTTGTTTTATTTCCTCTAGTTAATTTAAGATTAACCATTGGTGGTGATTGTAAAAATTGATTAATTACTTTTCTAAAATTCTTGAAATTTTTCACTTCATCTTGAAAAAATGGTTCTAAAGCTGGAAGAACTTCATCTCCAAGATATTGAAGGGAAGATCTTTCATTTCCTATTATAAAAAAACGAAAATCCAAAATAAAGGCTTTTATTGACTCTTCAGGAGGTTCACTAATACCAATTCTCCCTACCCAACCATTCTGAACTTTCTTAGCTTCTGCTTTGAGCTGTAATTGAATATTTTCTTTAAAATAAAATTTGAAAAAATTTGAATTTTCTAATTCTTTTATTTTTTGGTGGTAATGAATTATAGCGTCAATATGCTTTGACTTAATTTTTAAATTCTTAATGATCATTTCCTAAAAGCAATAAAATACTACTATCTTGATTCTATTTTTATATACAATTATGTCTCTAAATAATGTAAAATATAAAAATTTTTTAAGTTTAGCATTAATTTGCAGACATATTTATTAGATTATTAATAGTCTATTAAATTATTAATTTTTTTCAGTTTTATTAGTATTAAAATTTACAGGTATATTTATAAGTCCCGACAAAACTCTATTTAAGTGTAATTGATATCATAAATTAATTTCCAGATATGTCCATATTGAGTATACTTAAATTAACAGTAACTAAAAACAATCTAAAAAGTATAAGAAAGCTTGTTACTTAGATGAAATAGATGCAAAAAAGACGACTCCTACCTTACCTGCGCGAAATTGCAATTCTCTTTCAACCAAAAGGATGTAATGTAGGGTAGGAGTCTTGGTTTACGCTAAATTTTCAGTTCGCTAATGGGGGTCCTACGGGCGAGTAATACTTCCAAAGCTCAACCTGAGGAGAAGTTACGATGGGATTTTCGCGCTTCGGTTGAGAAGAGTTATCCAGTCTTGGAGAGCTTATGGACACCACTACTAGCTCGTTTAAGTTTCTAACGAAAAAATAGTATTCAAGATCGTTGTTGGCGTTAAACACTGGCGACGCAGATCCCAGCGTAATTTGTATCAGTTTTTTCTCCTCAAGTCTTTCTTTGTTCTCAAAAACACCCAATTTAGCCATTATTTTTTTCAGGAGACCAGCAGATTTGACTAAACTTCTAAAGCCAGCTACTCGATACCGGTCAAATACTCTTTTTTCAACTTGTTTTTGGATAGCTGACATTTCTATTCCCAAGATATCGCACAGATTAGAAACCCGACAGGTCGCGTTTCGAGTACAGAGTAAGGTAATCGAACACACCAATCCTACTATGATATCATCCTTAGTGTTCTTGATGTTCTCGTAAAATGTGTTCAGAATTTTCTTAGATTGATAGAAAAACGGCATCCCTAGGTTAAAGTGTTCTGTCATCGCTAAAATCCTGCGGACCACGTATTCTTTGCGATTTCTCTCCTGATATTGCGGCCATATACGGATAATTGAAAGCTTAAACGAGTTAAAATCCTTTTTTGAGATGTGTGCAACGTCCAACAGCTTTCTCTCGTGAATAGGTTTGCTATTTTCTTTGTAAAAGGCGTAAATAACGCTCGGAACCAGCATTGTTGGGTTTCTATACTTGGTTCCCGTAGCGATTTGAGAACGTATGAATTTGAACCGCTCCAATAATGGATATATGTCTTTGTTTGGGAGCTTTAAAGCGGTTATAATGCGCTTAATTTCGGCTCTAGCCGCGTTTACTACTATTTCCTCGTACGAACGGCGTGCATCTAGCTTATTCAAGGCTTCAATCCTAACCGAATTACTTACGCCAAACCTTTCTTTCTTGGTTCCTATTTGAGTCTTATTCATAACAGCGTATTGCAGGATGTCTTTGTCGTACGGTCTATGGTATTCTAATTTTTGTAACTCCAAAACTATTCCACAATTTTGGCACGAAAATCCTTCGTAAGTTTCTATAATGTCCATTGAACCGCACATATCGCATCGTTCCGAAGAATCTAACGTGGAACTTGCGTCTAACGAGCCAATTTTAACCAAATTGTAGCTTGCCATTTATTTTTACCTTACAATTCCAATATATTAAGTAAAGTATGGGCACCAGTTTGCTATTTGAATCTTGTGACTCGAGTGTAAAATATCAGAAACGCAGGAGGCATGGGAGTTTACGATTAGATTTACGCCGATCACCTGCCCTATTTTTTGTTTCCTCTACAAAACTGTCTGAATGAGAATAAGACGGGAAACATAGAACGCGCATTTTTTGCGAAAAATCATAATTTTGCAATTCGATTAGGAAGTACGTTGCAAGTCAAATTAAGGAGAAGATACATACAACAATAACACGAAGATTTTAAGGAATTTGTAATAGAGATATCGCATTATAACTTATCTTTTTCTCTTTGGGCTGAAAATCTCGGAGTTCTCCTTAGTCTTCGACGGTAATTGAAAGATACGAAAACAAATTAACTTATAACTGGGAGTCATTGAGAATTAAACAATATAAACAGCTCTTAAAAAAATTTTTCTTTTAAAAAGAAACACTATCTGGTAAATGTAATTTGATGCTATGGTCGTGTTTTATTGTGAGAGAGAAAAAAATGGAAAAAGAAACTGAAAAAAAGAACAAAGGGCTCTCTCGTAAGCCTGAGGAAGCCAAAAGAGTATTGTTTCGTCCTTGTAATCCTTTTATTTTTTCCATAAGAATTTGTATACAAAAGAGGTGAGAGAATCGTGAAACGAAGATTGTGGAGTAATCTGGTTTTATCGGTCGGCGTTGTATCTCTAATTGCGATAGTAGCTATTCTTCTGACTGTTAACGGAATTGCGTTTCGACCGTTCTTTTAGCCATTAATCTACCCTTTTTTTTCTTTTTAAAGGAAGGTAGGCTTAAATAGTAAAACTTCAAAATAATATTATCCAAAAAAGTAAAATTCGAAGCTAAAAAAAAATACAGGTGAGAAATCACGAAATTAAAGAGTATAATTTTATTATACCTGTGTCTTCTATTAGCGATAGGGCCTGTAATGATTACTTCACCTGTAAAAGGGGTTGTGCAACAAAAAACGAGTATTACAGTAGCAGATAAAGACTCTCATGTCGATTACGCAGTTCAGGGAAGAAATCGTGGAAATGATGTTAGGTTGAGAGTAGGGGGAATGTATAGGGGACACCCCCTATATGAAGCTTACATTCACTTCAACTTAACTAACAAACCATCTAATCTCATCAAAGCCGAGCTTACCTTATATATCTGGTCCGTTGAAGTGACAACAAATTATACGCTGTCTACAACTGATGAAAACTGGGACGAAATGACAATAATCTGGAGCAATAAACCTGCTCTCCTGCAAACTCTAGGGGAAATTACGGTTTCAGCCAATGATACCTATAAAATTGACCTTACATCATTAATCAATGCAAGCACGACAATTTCTTTTTGCATTAGCAAATCGGCTGGGGATGTATTTGAAGATGTGATCAGCATAGCATCAAGAAATAGAGCTTTTGACAAACCTAGAATAGTTTGGACCTATGAAGAAACGGTTCCATACGAATTTCCTGGTTTCGATGTTCCATTTGAAATTACTTTCTTGATTATAATCATCGCCGGTATTATTGGCGTTTTAATTGTGGTTTACATACTATGGAGAAGAGACTCCCGAGTGAATAAGTTAAGTTTAATTAGTAAAACAACAAGAATGATTAATTATGAACGATGAAAGTCGCGATAAAAAGAAGATTTATGATGTAATCGCGAAAAATCGATTTATTTTTGCTCTCGCGGGTAGTATTATTACTATAATCGCTTTTTATTTTCCTATGTTACAGTTTGTGTGGTATGACAGCGATCTCGGTGTACACGGGCGAGAATCACTCTGGGTGTACGGATATTATGAGGAGTATGGGATTATGGGCGATGTTGTGCTCTGGGATTCTAGTGCATGGTTTGGTGCGCTTGACGAACAAAAGTTTGGGATTGCGATGTTCTCTATAGCGTCAACGGCTATACTGCTTGCACTGGTCTGGGGAACAATTTTTATAGCCAGTAATATCTTAATAAGAAAGAGGAAGGAAGGGGTGTATTCTTCCAGATTATTTCTCTGTTTTTCTATAGGAATCTATGCTGTTGCGAATATATTTGTATTTTATTTCCCATTTATTGGAAATTGGCATCATCCACCTGATGTGTACCAAAACGGGCCACTTCTTTTCAATATAGGAGCTGTTTTAATACTTATAGGATATACCGTGAACATCAAGTCGATATTAAGAATCGTTTCTCTCTATGTAGCTGGAGTCTTGGTTCTTTTCGCTGGATATGCCTTATTCCAATTCCTATGGATGATTTTATGGTCTGGATATCCATTGGATCCATCGGGTGTTGAGTTTCAATTCAACCGCCTTGTAATACCTGCAGCTATAGCTATACTCTGGGCTCTTGCGATAGTGATAGTCAACCTGTTTATCCTAATTCTACGAAGAAGGATTAAAAGAAAATCACGTGTATTGAATAGATAACAAATTTTTTTTTGGCAAAAAAGAATCACCTCTTTTGAGCGCGTTGCTTACCTTGCTTGTCCTCTATACTTAAAAAAAAGGTAATAACTTTTCTTTCTGTCATCTATATGAACGCATTGATGCCCCGAGCATTAAACCTTGCTAAAAGACTTTTTGGATCTACAAATAGATTTCGTTCTAAATGTATTTCTCTGAGTTCATGTAAAGCGAATATATTTTGTGGAAGGTCCACCAATAAGTTGTCTCCTAAGTAGACTTCTTCTAAAGATACCATATTTTCGATGCTTCTGGGTAAGGATTCTAAGGAGTTATGGGAAAAATCAATTTGCTCGAGATTTACTAAATTCCCTAATGAAGCTGGAAGTTCTTTTAAA
>Ga0315553_10004018_pt1 | contig 11257 bp, 10 predicted proteins | sample SalMarSW160140MG_FD_203099 | JGI IMG/M metagenome (GOLD analysis project Ga0315553, IMG submission 203099) | Salt marsh sediment microbial communities from the Plum Island Ecosystem LTER, Massachusetts, United States - Salt Marsh Sediment SW1601-40 ... | reverse complement strand
AGGATGTCGATCTCCCCCCGCTCCAGGGCCCCCAACACCCTGCCGTGGGCACCCCGTCGTGTCGTGACGTCGCTGTCCATGCGGGCCACCCTGGCCTGGGGGAATAGCCCCTGCACCGCCTCTTCCACCTGTTCCGTGCCGTAGCCCACTAAGCGGATCTCCCCGCCGCCGCAGCGGGGACACAGTTGGAAAGCGGGGACCTCATAGCCGCAGTAGTGGCAGAGGAGGACCTTTCGGCGGGCGTGATAGGTGAGAGACACGCTGCACTGACGGCAGGTAAAGGGGGCGCCGCAATCGGCGCAGATGGCCGAGCGGGAAAAGCCCCGGCGGTTTAAAAAGAGGAGGGCTTGGCCGCCATCCGCCAGAGTGCGCGCCAAGGCCTCCTGGAGCGGCGGGGAGAGAACGCTCTGTGTGCCCCCTGTGTGACCTTTGAGATCGACCACCTCTACCTGCGGCAGGATCCCCCCTCCCACCCGGAAGGGGAGGTGCAGGGGGCGGTATTTCCCCTGCCGGGCATTGTAAAAGGATTCGAGGGAGGGGGTGGCGGAGCCGAGAACGACGACCGCCCCTTCCTGCTTGGCCCGCACCACGGCCAGATCGCGGGCATTGTACCGCACCCCGTCCTCTTGCTTATAAGAGGTGTCGTGTTCTTCATCCACGATGATCAGACCGAGGTCCCTACAGGGGGCGAAGACGGCGGAGCGGGCGCCGATGACCACCCGGGCATCCCCCCTGTTGACCCGCCGCCATTGATCGTAGCGCTCCCCTGCGGAAAGACCGCTGTGCAGCAGGGCGATCTCATTGGGCAACCTCCTCTGAAAGCGCCCGACCAACTGCGGGGTGAGCCCGATCTCGGGGACGAGGACCACCGCCCGCTTTCCCAGGGCCAGGGCCTCCTCCACCGCCCTGAGATAGATCTCCGTCTTCCCGCTCCCCGTCACCCCGTGCAGGAGGAAGGGACAAAAGGCATTGGCCTTCAGGGCCTTTGTGATCTCCTCTAAGGCCGCCTCCTGTTCCGGGGTCGGGTGAAACGGGCCTTCCTCCCTCGTCAGGGTCTCCAGGTTCGGCTCCCGCCAGACCTCCTCCTCCCCCACCGCCACGATCCCCTGCTGCTGCAATCCCTTGAGGATCGCGGTTGCCTTTTTAAATTGTTTGCGCAGCGCTGCAAGGGGGATCCTGCCGTTCTCACCCAGCCAAGCGACGATCTGCTGCGCTTGGGGTGTGAGGGCATCGTCCGAACAAGGAGGGCGGAGGATCTCGGCGAAGGCCGCTTTTTTGGCCTTGGTCCTCCCCGGCCTCACCCGCGCCTCCAGGCAGATCAGGCCCTTTCGCTGCAGGGCGAAAAAAGATGAGCGAGAGGGACAATCCTTCAGGAGCCTCTTTAAAGGACTCCCCTTATGGGGATCGATGGCCTGTAATACCTCGACATGCGGGGAATCCCCGGCAATCGCCTTGGTACCCTCCGGGGTCAGGGAACAGTGATAGGAGCTCTCCCAGTTGATCCCCGGCGGCAGGGCCGTCTTGATCACCTGCCCCAGGGGGGCGAGATAGTAATCGGCGACCCACCGGAAAAACCTGAGCATCCCCTCATCGAAGAGGGGCGCCTCGTCCAGGCAATCGATGATCGCCTTGATGTCTTTGTCCGAGATATCGGGGGGGAGATGGGTGGTCTGCGCCAGCACGTAGCCGGTGACCTGGCGCCTCCCCAAGGGGACCAGGACCCGCGTCCCTACGTCACACAGGGGTCTGAGCTGTGGGGGTACGGCATAGTGAAAGGTCTTCTCGACGGGGAGGGAAATGGCGACCTCTGCATACAACCCCCCGGTCTCGTGCTTTGCTCCCGGCATACCTCATGAGAGTAGCACCTCACCGGGGGGTTGTAAAGAAGAGCCCCCAGGGGGTCCTTGGCCCGCCTTTAGGGCCTTCCCGGCCCCCTCCTCGTGCCTCTCGCCTCGCGGAGCAGGCCGTGTATCTCGTGTCTAAACTCCGCCTGAAACACGATGTATCGCGCCTGCTTTTCTACGGGGAGGATCTTTTCGAGCTTCTGGAATCCCTCCTCCTGCACCTCGTGGAATTTTTTTTCGTTCTCCGCCAAGGCCCGTATGACCTTTTTCAGTTCTCCCTCCGAGGCATTCGCCTTGATCAATTGATCCAGCTCCCGCACCAGCTCCCTGTTTTCGTGCCGCAAGGTCCTTTGCTTTTCCTCATACTGGCGCAGGATGGGAAAGATTGTGGCCCCTTCCTCCTGTGTCAAATCCAATTCTTCGGTCAGCTTCCACATCCAGATGAGCTCTATCCGCTCTCTCAGCTCCTCCCTGCGCTCCTCATCCATCGGCCTGTTGTCCCCCGGTGCAGGGGGTCCTGCGGGTCGCGCCAGGACCTGTCCCCCGCTGAGAACCAGGGCCACGATCAGGGCCAGAGCCATAACATACCATTGTTTCTTCATAGTACTTCCTCCTTTTTTTAACTATAGGGGTAATTCGAGGAGAGGAGCCGATTAAACTCCTCCATCTCCCCTTCTTCGAGATCCTCTAAAACGGCAGAGATATCTTCTTCACCAAAGAGCTGCGTCAGCGCCTCGGTGAGGTCCGCCGCCTCCGTCGCTTTGAGGGCAATCGTCGGTTTTTCTGTCGTATCGGAGAGGCCGTTCAGCCCTCCCAGCGGGTCCGCTTCCGCTACAATAAGGGGGGCGACGGAGTAGGAGCGGGCTATCTCAGCAACGGCCTCATCCTGGGCGACCCACTCCCCTTGTCCAGGCCCGAGGACCACCTTGAGGGCGATCACCCCCACGATGACGGCCGCAATCGCACCCCCGGCAGGGAGTAGGACCTTCCACGGCAAGAGGAGAGGAAACCTCTTCTCCTCGGGAACGGGGCGCCTCTTGCGTATCTCCCGCATCACGCCCGCGGTGAACCCTTCCCAGAATTCCCCTGCTTTTTGGGGCTGGGGTTGCTGGGCAAGGCCTGTCCAGGCGCCCTGCAGGGCGGCCAGTTCCGCCCGGCACGCCGGGCATGCCTCGAGGTGTCCTTCGACCCGTTCTCGCTTCCTCTGGGAAAGCTCATCGCCGAGGTAGTCCGGCAATAACCGCTGCACCCTCCAGCATCTCATCTCTTTTCCTCCTGAAACATCGTTTTTAATCGTGTGCAGGCATGGTGAAAATTTGCCTTGACCGTCCCCACGGAACAACCCAATACCTCCGCGATCTCCCGGTACTTCATACCCTCGTTGACCTTCAGCATCACCGTGAGCCGCTGCCGTTCCGGGAGCCTGCCCCAGGCCTGCACCAGGAGCCGCTGGTCCTCATGCGCGATAAGCTCCTGCAAGGGGTTGGCTGTAGAAGGGGGGTCCATCTCCCCCAGGCTGTCCTCTCTTTTCCTGCCCCGGTCACGGAGGTAATTCTTGCACAGGTTGACGGCAATGCGATAAAGCCACGTCTTAACACTCGATCCATATCGAAAGCCTCGCAGGCCTTGAAAGGCCTTCAGAAACGTTGTTTGGGCCAGGTCGGCCGCCGCCCCCTCTTCCCTCACGTACCGGAGGGCGAGATAGTAGATCGGCGCTTGATATGCCCTGACCAGCTCTTCAAAGGCCCCCGCGTCACCGTCCAGGGCCCGCTCCACTAATGCGTGGTCCTCGCCTCCCATGGTTGGCACTATCCCTTAGACACCGGTGCTCTCGAAAGGTTTAACCGCAGCACGGTCATAATGGATCATGGTATCATATTGATACCCAATTTCCCATGGCGGCTTCCTGCCTTGGTCACCCCTTGTGAGGGTTGACCAAGGCACTCATAAGGCAAACTGTCCCACCTGTACTGGAATGTTAAAAGCGGATTTACTCCTGGGCCTATCTATGCTAATATCTTCTTATCTGGCCGAGAACGTTTCCCAAATGATATTGAGCCGTTATACCGCAAAGTTTAATTTCAGAATTCATAATATCATTATTTTGAATGTTATAAATATTTTAGGCAGATTGTTTTTCGCATGTTCAAACAATAGACAGCTGCCAATACCAAACGATATAAAAAAAATTTTGGTTATAAGAACCGGCAGTCTTGGCGACGTTCTGTTAGTAACTCCGCTATTACGTGCCCTGAGAGAGGCTTACCCGGACGCACATATAACGATAGTGATCCCTCCTTTAGCGCAAGAATGTTTAAAAGACAATCCTGATATAAATAAAATTATTACGACGGGCTTAGTGTGGCGGCGTGGTACATTTAATCCGCTAAGAATAATACGGTTGGGATTCCAATTACAAAAAGAACAGTTTGATCTCGGCCTTGACCCGAGAGGCGATATACGCAATATGGTGATTCTCTATCTGAGCAAAACGAGGTATCGAGTAAGCTTCGGCAACACTTCGGGGGGTGACTTTTTGCTACACAAGACTGTGACCTATCAAAAGAAACACGAAATAGATTCGGGCCTTGACCTCCTACGAGCCCTTGGCCTTGAAATACAGAATCGTAACATGGTTTTCAAGATAGATGAATCAGATTCTTCCTATATTCATAAATTTTTGACGAAAAAGGGGATAGGAAAAGGTGCATTCATTGTCGGTTTTCATCCCAGCTCATCATGGAGGTTTAAAGATTGGCCGGCGGAAAAATTTGCAAGATTGGGTGATTACTTGATTTCAAAATATGGCGCCAAAATAGTCGTTCTCGGCAAAAACGAAAAAGATTATACAATTGCTCAGCGCATCGATCACCTGATGGATAACAAGCCAATACTTGCCGTGAATGATCTTACCCTGAGACAGACGGTTGCCTTAATAGATTTAATGGATATTTTCGTATGTATCAGTTCCGCTCCTGCACACCTCGCTGCGATAACATCAACGCCAACGATCGTGTTGTTCGGGTCGGATGAAATGAACCTGTGGCTCCATGATAATCAAATAGGAATAAAAAAGGCGGTGGCGTGTTCTCCGTGCAGACAGAGAAAATGTCAGAGGGCTGGGCGTCCCGACCAGTGCATGAATTTGATAAGTGTTGATGAAGCAATTCAAGTAATTGAGAAAATCATGAGTAAAAACTGAGGTCATCGAGAAAAACAAATACGGTGCAACGGGTGAGAAAAGAGGAGAACTGCACGTTAACGCGATAAACCCAACCTTTTAGCTCGTTCCCTTCACATAGCTTGAATGTCTTCTCTGATGCACGAATCGACCGAAGAGTGGATCAAGAACGCGCTTTGCCATTGATCTGACAATATGCTGTACAGTAATGAAAAAACGTCTCGCGTAATCCATCCGATTTAACATTACTATTGTTCGGAAAGGATGAAAAACCCTCTTCCCTGCAGGCCTGGCAAGTTCCTCCTTAATAGTAGAGGGGCTTATTGCGGGATATGTTTGGGTTTGGCAGTGAAAAGTCTGTCGAGCGCCTTGGGGGAACCAATGATTGCAAAAGTGTGTATCATACATTGTGAAGCCGAGTATTTGTCCGAATAGCGAGATCCTCACTTCGTCGTTGCACAGTTCGGGGATTTCGATGCTGCTGTATGCTTCTAAAAACTGCCTCGGCAGGCAAATCCCTGGACCTTGCGCGCCATACGGTTTCATGCTGTAACCGAACTGCTCGTGTGCCCATGCGAGAAGACTATCTAATTCGCTTTTATAGGGTTCTTCTGCGGCCCAAATCCATCGGCCTGCAACCTCCTGTAGAGGTACTATCGAGGTCAAACCGATAGCATTGATGGGTATGTCCTTGTAGATATTATCCAATGAGTCTAACATAAGGAGGTCCCACTCAATAAGATGAAGCATATCAAAGGATAACGTGCTGCCGAATTCCGTATACCACATCCGGAGTGCCAAGTCTCCGTTTTGCCACTTCCAGCGTTCTGTTTTATCTTTGATACAATAGCAATGCTCCAGCCAAGGCATCAATTTTTTATGGAATTTTCTGTAATCCTTTTCCGGTCCACCGAAAAGCCCGTAGATCTTAACAGCGGGGTTAAATTGCTTAAGACATCGCACCCTATTTTCGCATATGGTTGGATGCGCATGGAATCTAAATACTATAATTCTCTTCATTTTTTTATGATGGCTTTGCCATGGTAAAGCAAAAGGAAGATTTAATCGTCGCTGGTAAGCTCAGGGCTATGCTGGGGCTTAAAAAACAGGCATGAGTACAGGAACACCGCCTGGCTTTTTTTCTTTCATTATCGGCCTTCTCGGAGAGCCAAATCTTTTTGAAATCATAATTGGCGGAGCGAACATTCCCGATCACATCGGTTAATTCGCATAATTTAATATCCCCATTCGGTTCCAAAACGCCGATACTATTCCCGGCTTGGCACCGAAAAGGCAATCCTCTGCCTTGGAGGACTCGAGTATATACCTTGTAAAGATACCGAGTTCTATTGGTAGCCAGAAAAGACTTTAATTTCTTGCTCTTCGTCTTTTTATTCCAATAACGGTGATACGATATTAACGTAGAGGCCAGATCATTCCACTCCTTATAGCCGGGAGGAACAACCCTTGTGTCATACGGAACACCGCGCACCGGCGAGGGACCATGTCCGTCAACCGGTAAACTATTCTTAACAAATTCGGACAAGGTGACAATCTCATCTACAGTGCTCTGAGTAACAACCGTAATAATATAGAGTTCCAGGTTATGCCGGTTCTTCTTGAGCTCAGCCAGGCCCTTGGTAGTTTCTATAACCCGATCGAAACTTCCTTCAACCCCTTTGATTGCATCGTGAGTCGTCCGTAGGCCGTCGAGCGACAAACCGATGGTAATATTACTGTGCTGACATTTCTGCAGTATGGCGTGCGTCATCTTTACGATCCTATCGGTATTAAATCCATTGGTGGGCAGATGAATATGGCAGATCTTGTTGTGTCGATAGAAGATCTCGCATATTTCGGGCAGATCGTCCCTCAAAAAAGGCTCTCCACCTGAGATGAGCAAGTTTTTGAGTGTGCCGAGCGAGTAAGAGACCTGTTTAATTTCATCCAAGGACAGCTCTTGCACATCATGCACCGTACTCTTATCCATAGTGTGTGCATAGAAACAAGTCCTGCAGCGAAAATTGCATTGGTAAGTAACGGCAAATATCAATTCATCTAAGACAAAGTTCTTGCGACCATAACCATACGCTCCTCTCGGCCATCGTAATAATGTTTTAAAATGTGCGCGCATTATTTCTCTGTCACGTTTTCCTATTATTGATTCCTTTTCGAGACTGTTTGCTTTTTCCGTTTTGTATGTTCATTTGCCTCTTTTATCAAGGCATCAAAAAAATCGAGATACTTCTGCGCTATTTTTGGTATGTTAAAATGCCGAGAGACATGTTCCCTGCCCGCTTGCCCCATCTGCTGTCTGAAGCCAGGATTTTCAGCTAATGCTTTTAAATAAGTATACCACTCTTCATCGGTACAGGCAAAATACCCGGTTTTACCGTGCTCGATTACCAACCGATCTGCTGCCGATGGAGTACAAACAACGGGCAAGCCGGCTGCCATATAAGTCAGTATCTTGGTCGAGGGCTTCCTTTGGAGATGGGCGTCGTCTAATGACTTGATTTCAACCCCGATATCGCTCTTAACGAGCACCCTTTCCCAATTGTGGGCAGTCCAAGGCCTATAACGGACAGATCCTCTGCTCTTGGGCAGCATTCTGGTGTGATACATAAGTATAATTTTCTTCTTCAACTCTTTTGCCAATCGCCTTACTATCGGTTGTAATATATCCATGCGGGGAAGATGTTCAGGAAATCCCTGCCACAGTATCGTTAGTGTATCGTCGTTCCTCTTCGTATAATCCTTGTGTCTGATGTTTATGATAGGGTGCTCTATCAGGACCATCTTTTTCCCTGACCCGGATAGATCTTCGATGTGAAGCGGACTCGACGCGATGAGGCCATCCGCCTCTTGGATCATCTCGAAGGTCTTGCGAATAGTCTGTATATCCCCTGTGTAGTACGGTCTGTCGACGATATCGTAAATGACTATCCTGCCGTGGAGCGCGGCGGCCGGCATACCATCGACCTCTCTGACAATCACGACGAGGTCGAACCTTTGCATTTCCTCGGCGTTGAAAAAAACCCCGGCACAGTACTTGTCGCTTATCTCATTGATACAGTTTACAATAGGGTCTATCCTCCATTTGCGGATGTGCAAATCATGTTCGCCGCTGATGATAGGCCCAAATCCGACGGTTATTTTCCGCGTTGTTTTACGGCTCAGCTCTAATGTTTTATACCAGCTGCGCTTGACCTGGCGTTTACCCTGGATAAATCGCAGCGGCAATCTGCGTTCGACGACGCAGAAGTAGGCCTTGTGTATAATCCTTGTACAGGCAGAGCGCAATCGACCTATCATCTTCTTCCCACGGTACACTGATTCCGTATACCGATCGATGTCACCTAACGAGCCCCTCATACAGGGCAAGCATCTTATCTGCGACAATATCCCAGGTGTATTCTGCTCTCACCAGCTTCGCCCCTCGCCTCCCCATCTCTTTACAAGCTTCCGAATTTTTTAGGAGCTCGAGGAGGGCCTTCGCCAAGGGGTTAACATCTACATCGACAACCTTGCCGGCTTGCGCCATTTCAACTTCAGGAAAGTTACACTGAGGGCTGATAATAACAGGAAGACCGCAGAGCATGGCCTCTAACAGGGCCATGCTAAAACCCTCGGAGAGCGAGGGGAGCACAAATACATCGGCGCAGTCGAACGCAGCTTTCTTTTCATTGCCCGTTAACATCCCCGTGAAAATAACCTTATCCGAAATACCTTCCCATACGAGGATCTTGTCAATGGTGCCTTTATATCCCCAATGGTCCGGACCGACAATAAGCAGGCACACAGCTTCCAGCTCTCTGACAACGCGCCCGAATGCCCGTGCAAGGGTGTCGAGTCCCTTGCCGGAACTAATACGCCCGAGAAAGAGAATTACCTTGTTCCCTTGTATGTGAGGATATCTTTTTGTGATCCACGCGCTGCTGGGCGGCCCTGCGAACTCGACGGGGTTTACGCCGTTGGGAATGATCTCGATATTGACGTCACCCACAAAGCGTACAATATCTTCAGCCTCCTTCGGCGAGACTGCATGGATTGCCGAGGCCGCCGTAAAGATCTTTCTTTGCATCAAGGCAGAGAAGATCTTTTTCTTAAAGGCCGCACGCCTCAAATTCCCCTGCGAGAGTTCACCATGAATGGATGCGACGATCGGTTTTTGCGTGCCCTTGGTTGCCTGATAGACGGCAAATTGGGGATAGTACCATATCCCGTGTGTATGGATGAGATCGAACCTCGGAGCCTCCTTCTGTATGGCTTCGGCTAACGGCTTGGAATATCCGGCCCAGTATTTTGCAAAAAAACCCACGGGGAACAGGGCTATGGTGACCCCTTCGTGCTTACCGATGCGTACTGTGGTATCCTTTCTCGAGGGCGCACATATAGTTATCTCGACGCCCTTTTTCGCCAAGACCTGCGTCAATTCGGTAACAACCTTGACTGCCCCTCCATCGCTCGGGTCTAAGCTGGCGACGACGTATAATACCTGCATGCCCTGCGCTCTCTCCTCTCAATCTCAAAAGGCTGACGGTCTCATACGATACTCATCTACGGTTTTATGCCGGAACCGATTATTCTCGGTGGAACCATGACAGAGGTGATACGTACATCATGCATTCCCTCAAACAAGACCTCCGTGAATGCCTGGGAACTAAACCTATAGTAGTCGCCGGGAAAGTTATGGACCCTGAACGTAACCGTCGCGTTATTAAAAAACCATCTCTCCACAGAGGGAACTACGCGGGCGAGCTGTCCAATAAAAAAATGAAGGTATTGTTCAATGGGAAGCGCCGCATACCCCGGAGTCCCTATGACCATAAGGCCGCCCGGTTTTGTGACCCTCCTTATTTCCGCGACGGTTTTCCAAAAAAACTTATCATGCTCCAGCACTGAATTGCATAATACTGCGTCAAACCGTCCGTTTTCAAAACAGGTCATGTTATTGGCATTGCCCTGGACTATTGAAAAATCATTATATCGATGAGGTCCGTCAAGATTGATCCCTATTTTCTCCGTAGCATTTTTGAGCGATCTCATAGTGAGAAGACTCTGATCATGCGGCACCGCCCCAACTTCCAGAACAGATCCCCGTACGGTTCTTTCCGAGCATATTCTTTCAAACGCGTGGTAGATCTTCGTATGCATGCTTCACCCCTTCACCCGCAGCCCTCGTGGGTTCGAGCAAATCCGCCCATGAAGAGCCATCGCTCGAGGGCACGCTATAACTGTTTGTTAATACCCGATAAACCTTCGAATCTTCCAACAGGTATTCATTGCCGACAACTCGAGCCTGTTCTTTTTGATCCCCTCCGGTTTATAGCCGTATTGCGCCATCATCGAAACCGTTTCCTCACTACAGGGTATGGTGGGAACGTTCTTGACGAAGACCTGCGTGTTCCGCTGCGCCTTTTTTATGATATTGTTATCAATAGCTAAATCCAAGAAGGTGAATATTCTGGTTACTTCTTTCGCCGGCTCTTTGCAGAGATCCTCATACCGGACATCGATGACCTGTGCCTTGTGCGACAGCTTTAACTCGGACACACTCCGCTCATGAGAGGTCCATCGCTCTACCTTTTCTTCCAAGGTCAAGCCGATCCAGAAGTCTCCGTCAATAGTTTTATTGAACCGTTCCGAGCTCTCCGCAACGGCAAAAGGATGCCGAACCATATGGATGAACCGTGCCTCGGGGAACAGCTCGAGGATAAAGGCGAGTAACTGCGGGTCGGTATGTTGAAACGGCTTTTTATCTCCTATCCAGAGCAGGTCTTTTTTTGACAGGGGTGGCAACCAGGGGTTGCCCTTCTTCATCATGCAGTGCTGCAGTGCAAAAAAGTTTTCTTGCGGACTCTTTTCTGTGGTTAACACAGAGCCGCATTGGCGTACGGTGATATCCATACCGCGGGGGGAATCCCATCGGTGTGACGCAAAAGGCTTGTTCTGATAAAATTGGTAGAGTATCCAGATCACATCCGATTCATGCGATATAAAGACGCGGGGGTGCAAATTCAGTATCCTTACGAGTTGGGATGTCCCTGAACGTTTGTTGCCCGTGATAAATACCGTCCCCGTCATTACCTCTCCGCTTCTTCGCTACCTGAGCGGCCTTTATAATACAACAAAACAGGATCGATCGCAGCAACATTATACCTAAAGTAGTCCCACCGATGGCGGGGTGCTACAAGCAGATGCTAAGGGCAGATGTCCCCTTGGGGATGTC
>Ga0315553_10004017_pt1 | contig 11260 bp, 8 predicted proteins | sample SalMarSW160140MG_FD_203099 | JGI IMG/M metagenome (GOLD analysis project Ga0315553, IMG submission 203099) | Salt marsh sediment microbial communities from the Plum Island Ecosystem LTER, Massachusetts, United States - Salt Marsh Sediment SW1601-40 ... | reverse complement strand
CGCCATCGCCAGGAGCGAGATTCCGGCGACAATCGCGGCCGTCCGAGGCCCGGTGTCGCGGTCCCAGTTTGTCGTTGTTGTTTCAATCATTTTTCTCTCCTCCCTCTTATTCATCTGCCTTTACATGGATTCGATTGTTGTGGTCATGGGTTTCTCGCTTTTCATAGCGTTGCCGGATTCCCAACAGTTCGAATCCCCTGGTCGGCTGCCTGAAGATCATTTCGCATCTCGGTGTCGTCGCTAGGGTCCAAGGTGATAACTACACTTCCCGTTTTGTGTCCATTTTCGACGTACCTGTGAGCATCCGATATTCGTTCGAACGGGTAGCGTCTGTCGATGACGGGTTTCAACTGCCCCGCCTCAACGAGTTCCTTCAGTAGTATAAGATCCTCTTTTTTTCCGTTGGCTACTACGGAGGCAACCGTAGCGAATCGCCCGTTTGGAGCCAGAGCTTTCCGGCACCGCGAAGGCGAAGCCTTGCCAACCGCATCGAAGATAACGTCGTAGAGGTCTCCAAGCTCTGCAAAGTCCTCTTTTGTGTAGTCGATAGCCCGCTCGGCACCGAGGGATTTCACCATTTCCAAGTTCTTGGGACCGCATACTCCTGTGACCCGTGTCCGGAAATACCGGGCCAACTGTACTGCGGCAGCACCTACAGCTCCCGACGCGCCGTAGATGAGAACCTTCTGGCCGCTTTGAATATGTCCCTTGTCTCTGAGGAACAACAATGCAGTCAGTGCCCCAAAAGGAATAGCGGCGGCCTCTTCATGGGAGAGGTTGGCCGGCTTACCGGCTACCAGACCGTCCTCTGGAAGACACACGTACTCGGCATGGGCACCGAGCCTCATCCCGGTAGATGCAAAGATCTCTTCCCCCTCGCTGAATCGCTCCACGTCTTTTCCCACCGCTTCGATCTCTCCGGCCAGTACAGACCCCAGTATTGGTCTCTTGGGTCGTATCAGGCCGCTGAAGAGTCTTATAGCGAACGGATCCGCCTTCCGGGTTCTCCAGTCCCCCGAGCTCACCGTGGTTGCATGTACTTTCACAAGTATATCATTGTCCCTGGGAACAGGTTTGGCCAACTCCTTTATCTGCAACACATCAGGCGCTCCGTACTTCTGGTATACAACAGCTCGCATTTGGGTATCCCTCCTATATATACATTAGCAAAATAGTAATAATTATATATATGGATGTCAAATAGTTTGACGGCCTATCGACCTTGAACATTGCCGCGACTGGAGCTATCATCAAGTCGGTTTATCACGAAGCGAGAGCGGCTTGGCTGAGCGCCCGGGGGTCAGCGCCGAGGGACGTTCTCTTCCTTAATAAGTGTGGAGGAAAACATGAGCACGGACGTTCGTCCTTCAGCTGTACGCCTGTATTTTCTGCCGGTTAAGAACCGCATCCCCCTCAAGTTTGGTCCCGAGATCACTACCCAGGGAACGGTAGTCCGGGTCTGCATGACGGTTACAGATTCCGCCGGGAACTGTGCGGAAGGGTGGGGGGAGACGCCGCTGGCTGCCACCTGGGTGTGGCCCGGCAGTCTCTCCTACGAGTACCGGGACGGCGTGCTCCGGGAGTTTTGCCTGGAGCTGGCAAAGAGCTGGGGCGGCCTCGATGAAAGGGGTCACCCGATAGAGGTCGGCCACACCTTCATCGATCGGGTTCTTCCGCAGCTGCTCACCCGGTTCAATGCGGATCGCAAGGACGAGGATGCCCTTCCGTGGCTCGGGGCGTTGGTGTGCACCTCCGCCTTTGACATGGCTCTGCACGACGCTTACGGCCGGCTTCACCGTGTACCGGTGTATGAGACGTACAACTCCGATTACATGAACAGGGACCTGTCCGGCTTCCTCGAGCCCGAGCCCGGCTCAGGAGCGGATTTCGCCGGTTTGTACCCGGAGGATTTCCTGCAGCGACCGGTCCCGACGAGACTGCCGGCCTGGCACCTGGTTGGAGGTACGGATCTTCTGTCCGATGAAGAACGCACCGGGGAGGAACCGGAGGACGGGTATCCGGTAGTGCTGCCCGACTGGATTCGCCGTGACGGGCTGACCTGCCTCAAGGTCAAGCTGCGGGGCAATGATTCAGCATGGGATTACCAGAGGCTCGTGCGGGTGAGCCGTATAGGCCGGGAGCTCGGCGTGGTCTGGCTGACCGCCGACTTCAACTGCACCGTGCGCCAGCCATCCTACGTTACCGAGATCCTGGATCGTCTGCTGACCGATGAGCCCGCTACTCATCAGATGCTGCTTTATGTGGAACAGCCGTTTCCTTACGACCTGGAATCCCACCAGATCGACGTGCACGCTGTGTCTGCCCGCAAGCCCCTTTTCATGGACGAGAGCGCCCACGACTGGAAGCTGGTACGTCTTGGACGCCGTCTGGGCTGGAGCGGAGTCGCCCTCAAGACCTGCAAGACCCAGACCGGAGCCATATTGAGCCTCTGCTGGGCGAAGGCTCACGGCATGACCCTGATGGTCCAGGATCTGACTAATCCAATGCTGGCTCAAATTCCGCACCTGCTGCTCGCAGCGCACGCCGGAACGATCAAAGGAGTGGAAACCAACTCGATGCAGTTTTATCCGGAGGCTTCCCTGCCGGAAGCGGAGGTCCACCCGGGCTTGTATCAAAGGCGGGATGGAACAGTGGATTTGTCGAGCATCCGCGGAGCCGGTTTCGGCTACCGCGTGGGCGAGATTCGGCGGCGGCTTCCCGAACCCGCCTTCGGGCGCGAACCTCCGGACCCATTCGGCTCCGGCGGCAGCCTCGGTTGACAGGAGCTGCGCGCCGACCTACAATGCCTCCGCGATGAAGGCTGTCGTCCTTTCGGTCAAGGGGTTCATCATTCGATTCTTCGTCAGGCACTACACCAAGATCCTCTCCCTTGCCGCCTTCCTCCTCCTCTGGCAGCTGGTCATCACGGTTTTCGGGATCAAGCAGTTCATTATTCCTTCGCCGCTGGCCACGTTTTCGACCCTCTTCGTGCCGGAGATAGCGCAGCGATATAACTGGCTCCTGCATATCCGCACGACGGTCTCCGAAGTCTTAATCAGCTTCGCCGTCACAGCGGCTTCCGGTATTTTTGTAGCGCTTCTGATCACCTGGTCCAAAGCCCTGAGGCGGATCATCACCCCTGTATTGACGCTTCTCAATTCGCTTCCCAAGATTGCCTTCGCTCCCCTGTTCTTGATCTGGTTCGGCTACGGTCTCGTCCCCAACGTAATAATAGCCGTATTGATCGCGTTCTTCCCCGTCGTTATCAATACCGCAACAGGTTTGAGCGCCGTAGAGGAGGACCTCCTGGATCTGGTTCGGTACCTGCACGCCAGCAAGCCGCAAATTTTTCTCAAGATTCGTATTCCAAATTCACTGCCCTACATATTCTCGGGTCTGAAGATATCCACCACATTGTGCGTGGTCGGAGCGATCGTGGGCGAGTTCGTCGCCTCGGCCAGCGGTTTGGGATACCTGTTGAAGGACGCCCAGGCCATGATCGACTCTCCGCCCATGTTTGCCAGCTTGATCCTGATCTCAATTTTTGGCCTGTCCCTCTTTGCTGCAATCTCTATCCTGGAACGCCTTGCCATGCCCTGGCAGGACCGCGTCAAGGAGTCCTGATGCGGCAGCCGATCAGACAGGAGCCCAGAGGAATAGGAAAAGCGCTGAAGAGGCACTACCCTTCGGTTTTAGTCGTTTTCGTGCTGTTCCTGGTGTGGCAGGCTGCCGTGTGGGTGTTCTCCATCCCGGAGTACGTTCTGCCTTCCCCCATTACCTCTCTGGGGCACCTGTTTGTGCGCCAACCTGATGCTTTCTACAACTGGAAGCTGCAGATCAGCACCACGGTCTCGGAAGTGCTGATAAGCTTTGCAGTCACCGCCGCGGCGGGCATCCTCCTGGCGATCTTGATCGCCTGGTCACAGTGGCTGAGAAATCTGATTATGCCGTTCTTCATCTTCGTGAACTCCCTTCCTTTGATTGCCATCGCTCCGATCATCCTGCTTTGGTTCGGCTACGGGTTGTTCACAAATATCCTGATAGCCTTCCTGGTCTCGTTTTTCCCTGTGATCATCAACACGACCACGGGATTGGGTGAGGTGGACGATGACCTCATCGATCTGGTGAGGTACCTGAAGGCCAGCAAGTGGCAGATATTCCTCAAGATCCGCATCCCCAACTCTCTGCCGTACATCTTCTCCGGTCTGAAGATCGCATCCACAATGTGTGTAGTGGGGGCGATCGTGGGAGAGTTCGTAGCCTCCGACCGCGGATTGGGTTACATCGTTATCAATTCGCAGTTCACCATGGACACGCCTCCGATCTTTGCCGCTCTCATCGTAGTTTCCCTCCTGGGAGTGGCGCTGTTCGGATTCGTGTCGCTCGTCGAACGAATCGCCATGCCGTGGCGCCAGAGCGAAACCCTGGCTGTCTGACTGATGCGAGGGAATTCCACGGGCTGTCAGCCCGTTTTAAAGATCCATAGAGGAGGTGCCTTATGAATACAAGAGGCAACAAAGCGGCGCTGGTCGTCGTCGTGTTTTTACTGTTCGCTCTGACGGCCTGGGCCGGCGGTGAATCGGAGGTGCAGAAAGTAAACTTCCAGCTCAACTGGAAAATCACAGGAGACCACGCTCCGTATTATGTGGCTCAGGAAAAGGGCTGGTTCGCAGAGGAAGGACTGGAGGTCAACATCATCATCGGCCAAGGTTCCGGTTACACGGTCCAGGCAGTTGATATGGGCAAGGCTGAGCTGGGGATTTCTGATGCACCGGTCCCGATAAAAGGCCGGGCTCAGGGCGCCAACGTGAAAATCGTGGGGATCGTGTTCGACAAGCATCCCAACTGCATGTTCTTCTGGAAGGACAGCGGAATCACAGAGCCCCGAGATATAGCCGGAAGAACGGTAGCGGTGCCGGCGGCTGATGGCCACAAAGTCATGTGGCCGGCTTTTGCACGGTTGATCGGAGTTGATCCCGACTCGGTCGATTTTGTCAACATCGAGCCCTCCGCCAAAGTAGCCGCTCTGGCTTCAAAGAGCGCTGATGCTGTTTTCGAACTCTACACGGGTAAACCCTTCATGGAGAAGGCGATCCCGCCGGAGAAGCTGGGGTACTTCATCTGGGCGGACTACGGCTTCAACGCCTACGCCCACTCGATCATCGCCCGGGATGACCTCATCGAAGAGAATCCGGAGTTGGTCCGCAGCTTCCTCAAAGCCGCCTATCGAGGTTGGGATTACACCCTCAAGAACCCGAAAGAGGCCATTGCGATCCTGGCCAAGTACCATCCGATAAACCAAGACGATTACCTGGCCAATCTCATGGTGGTTATGGATTTTTTCAAGACCGATCGATATAAGAACTTCGGCATAGGCTACATCGATCCGGATCGTATGGAGACCACCATCGATCTTGTGAGGCGATATCAGGGCGTGGACATTCCCTTCGAGCCGGAGGAGATGTACACCTCTGAGTTCCTGCCCGATCCGATGTACAAATACAACTGGTAGAGCGCTGAGGTCTGGGGCGGACCTGCCGGTCCGCTCCAGGTCGATCTTACCCGGCGCCGGGAAGGGGATGACCGTGGCTCACCAAAAACCGCTTCTGTCGATCCGAGAGCTCAAGAAAATTTTCACGACCCGTGACGGGGAGCTGGAAGCCCTGGGCAGTGTGAGCTTCGACGTTTTTCCGGGAGAATTCGTGACGATTGTTGGACCTTCCGGCTGCGGAAAAACCACTCTGCTCAAAATTGTGGCCGGACTGATCGAGAAAAGCGCCGGTTCCATCGACGTGGACAGGGAACATTTCGATCCTACCCGGGATGTCGGATTTGTATTCCAAAAGGCTCTGCTCCTGCACTGGCGTCGAGTGCTGGACAACGTGCTTCTGCCGGTCGAAATCCTGAAAATGGATCGCGCGGCGCAACGGAAGAATGCCGAGCATCTGCTGGACCTGGTGGGGTTGAAAGGCTTCGAACGCAGCTATCCCAAAGAGCTTTCCGGTGGTATGCAGCAGCGTGTTTCTATTGCCAGGGCCCTGATCCACAATCCGAAGCTTCTTCTCATGGACGAGCCCTTCGGGGCCCTGGATGCCCTCACCAGGGAGCGTATGAATCTGGAGCTCCTGCGTATCTGGCAGGAGGCCAGGAAGACCGTTCTGTTCGTAACCCACGGCATCGGCGAGGCGGTGTTTCTCTCCGATCGTGTAATCGTCCTGTCGGCTCGTCCCTCCCGCATGATCAAGACGCTCGACATAAAGCTCCGGCGGCCCCGTACTCTCGAGGTCAGGACCTCTCCGGAGTTCGGGAAGTACAGCCTGGAAATCTATAATCTTCTCGAGATTGTGTAGCTATGAAAAATGAACGACAACCACTTCTGGGTGTGGGCATTCGCGGAGCGGGGCAGGTATCCTACGAACACGCCCGAGCCATCGCGGCGAATCCACACCTGTTCCTTGCGGCGGTCTGCAGCCGGAGGATCGAGAGCGCGCAAGCCCTGGCGGATACGGCGAGCGAGGCTGCGACATCCCGTGGCGACGGAGGTATGCAGAAAGCCCGGGTGTACGAGCACTTCGAGGACATGCTGGCAGATCCCGCTGTGGAGATTGTTTCGATTTGCATGCCCAATTATCTCCATGCTCGCGAGGCCATAGCCGCCTTCGAAGCGGGCAAGCATCTGATTCTGGAAAAACCTCCAGCTACAACTTTGGAGGAGCTCGGGGCGCTGCGGGCTGCCGCGCGGCGGGCCCGTGTTCGTTCGGTGGTAAGCTTCGTGTCTCGCTGGCACCCGATGGTCCGGAACCTGAAGGCGTTGTTGGACCAGAAGGCCATTGGAAACATCTACTACACGGAAGTGGACTACTGGCACGGGATCAAGCCTACCTTCTCGAGCTACCCCTGGATACGGCGCAAAGAATTTGCCGGGGGGGCAATGATAACGGGGGGCTGTCATGCTGCAGACCTGGCCCGGTACTTCAAGGGGGAAGTGGTGGAGGTCAGCGCCTATCGCTGCCGAAGCCGCGAAGACTTCGACTATCCTACGACTCTGGTGGCGGCGGTGCGTTTTGCCGACGAAACCGTCGGCAAGCTTTCGGCTTCACTCGACGGACTTGCCTTTCCATATCAGATGAACATCGACCTGCTGGGTTCGGGCGGTGCAATTCGGGATAACCGGATCTACTCGAAGCTGCTGTTTCCCGAGCAGAATGACTTCGTAACCATAGCCACCCCCACGATCAACACCGGAGCCGTAGCTCATCACCCTTTCAAAGAGGAGATCGACAACCTGGTGGAGAACATCCTTCACGACGAGCCTGTGCTTTCCGACGTTCTTGATGCCTGCAACTCTATAGCCATTGCCCTGGCGATCGAGCAGTCCGCCGCCAACGGCAAGCCGATGGCCGTGCCCGTGGAGCCCCGGTGAACTCCATCAGCACGGGTAGCGGTGGGAGGAGGCGGGCATGACCAAGCATGTGATCGCCGAGATGTCCAGCCGGGAGTTCAGAGAGGCGCTGCGCGAGACCGACACCGCCTTCCTGCCGGTGGCTTCGACCGAAGTGCTCGGGGATGAAGGCCCTCTAGGGGCTGACACATTCGTAGCGGACGCTGTGGCTCGAAAGGTAGCGCAGCAGGCGGACTGTTTGGTGGCCCCGACCATACCTGTGGGGGACGCAAGCGAGCTGCGCTTCTGGCCTGGAACGCTCTGGATCGACGGGGAGGTACTTGGACGGCTGTATTGGGAGATATGCAATTCTCTGGTGAGCCACGGAATCCGCCGGATCCTGTTCGTGAACGCGCACCTCGGAAACCTGCGGTCCGTGGACTACTGTGGCCGGGCGTTGCGACGCAGGGGAGTTCTTGCCGCGCAGGTGGACTGGTGGCGGGTGGCGTTTGCCTGCGGAGAGAACCTGGTAGATTCCACTGAGAGTCCGAAGGGGCATGGAGGAGAAATTCTCGCGAGCGTCGTAATGGCAGCCAGTCCTGTACCGGTGGATTTCGGGAACGTTAGGTCGCAGGCACCCAAGAAAGCCGCCCGCTTTCACGCCAAGGGAAGCTCGGTGGGCGGTGGGCCATTCTATACCTATCCGGACTTCCGGGACTTTACCGATTCGGGCGGATGGGGCGATCCCGCAAAAGGGACCGCTGAGAAGGGCCGGATCATAATCGATCGAGGGGTAGAGCGAATCGCAGCTTTCGTCTTAGAGTTGAAGAGCCAACAGCTGCCGGAGACGCGTCCCGATTTGTAAGAACAGGATTCCCGAGTCCACTCAACAGTATTGCTCGTTTTTCACATAAGCTACTGCCTGCTCGAAAGACATGACCTGTCCCCTCGACCATTCTTCCGGGTAACGCTGCTCGTATTCGCCGAAGGCTTCTTCGGTTTCCTCGTCTTTTTTACCGACCTCGACGACCGTCTTTTCAACCGAATTTCCGCGCAGCGCCTGATAAGCTCCCAGTATACGAGCCGCCTGCCGGTGATGTCCCGCCGCCCGTGCGGCCATGCCTGATCTGACGAGCATATACAAAGTGTCGCCCCGGTCGCCGAGATCATCGAACAGCGAAAGGCCCTGCTTCAAATATCCAATGGCGCTGCGATGATCCCCGAGACCGGAAAGGGTCATGCCCAAACCTTCCAGGGTCCACGCGGTCATCCACCTGTCCCTCAGCTTCCGAAATCCCCTCAGGGCTTCTTCGTAGCGGGGCCGGGCTTCGTTATATCTCTTAATTTCGCAGAGCAGGTCCCCCAGGCCGTTGAGTCCGTGAGACACGCCCCACAGGTTCCCGAGCCTGCGGGAAATTTTTACCGCTTCTTCGAGCTCTGCTTTCGGGGAAAAATCGTCAAATTTTCCAGCGGTGGTGGCATAGGCCCAGATCAGGGCCAGAGAGGTCTGCAGAGGGTCTCCGACTTCCCGGGCAATCTCGACGGCTTGAACACAGTGACGATCTCCCGCGGATTGGTTTCCCAGCCATCGTTCCGCCACGCCCAGGTCCGAAAGCGTGGCTCCTTCCCCCGGACGATCACCCATCTCACGAAACAGCTTCAGGCTCTGATGATATCGATCCCGCGCGTCGGACCATTTCCCCTGGATGAACAGCATCCAGCCGAGAGCATTCAACGCTTTAGCCCGAAGTACCGTAATTTCCGCGGAAGAAGCTGCATCAATGGTTCGTTCCAGCCAGCTTTGTCCGTCGCTGAAATGTCCACATCGATACCAGAACCATTTCAGGGAAGCCGCCAGCAGGAGGGCCTGCTCGATCTGGCGCTTCTGTAAAAATCGGGACAACGCGGTGTGCAGATTGCGGTTTTCCCGTTCCAATCTATCGAGCCAGCGCAGCTGATCCGGCCCGTGCAGTTGGGCCTGCGCTTCCAAGACCAGGTCCAGAAAGTAGTCAGCGTGGCGACTGCGCACATTCCCCGTTTTGCCGCTGCCCTCCAGGCGGGTTCGGGCGCACTTCCCAACCGTCTCGAGCATGGAAAAACGGCTTTCCCCGTCCACGATCTCATGGCGGATAAGGCTCTTGTCGACCAGGGAAGCCAAAGTATCCAGGAGTCTCGACTCTTCACCCAAGTCCGGAGCGCCGCACACCTGCTCGACCGCCTGGAATCCGCATCCTCCGGAGAATACGGACAAGCTCGTAAACAACCGTTTCTCGTGTTCGTCGAGTAAGTTGTAACTCCAGTCTATCGCGCTGCAAAGTGTTTGATGCCGCACGGGACGGGTGCCGGAAAGTTCCCGCAGGAGTTCGAGTTTGTCCGTGAGCATCCCCATCAGCTCTTGGGAAGAAAGTACGTTCAATCGAGAAGCGGCCAGTTCGATCGCCAGTGGAAGGCCGTCCAAACGCCGGCAGATCTCCGCTACAGCCCGGGCGTTTTGATCCGTCAGAGAAAACCCTGGATTGGCCGCGGCGGCCCGTTGAACGAACAGGCGTACCGAATCTGTTTGCATAAGTGATCGTACATTGCGATCATCCCCGATCCTCGGGATTTCCAGGGGAGGAATCGTCTGCTCCACTCCACCCGCGATGTGCAGGTGATCACGGCTGGTGACCAGCACCTTCACACCCGGGCCGCCGGCAATGAGCTGAGCCACCCGGCCGGCTGCGGAACAAACATGTTCAAAATTATCCAGCAGCAGGAGTATCCGCCTGTTTCTGAGGTAATTTTTCACGACGGCGGGCAAACTGATGCCGTGACCGATCGGCTCTCGCACATCCAACGCCCTGGCTATTGCAGGAATCACTTCACTCGGTGCTCGTGCCCTGAGCAGGTCTACGAAAAAGACTCCGTGCTCGAACCTATCGGCCACCCGCGCCGCCGCTTCGATTGCCAACCGGGTCTTGCCCGTGCCGTAGGCCCCGGTAAGGGTCAGGATCCGCGCTGCTTTCCTGATCAGGGTGTCTATCAATTGCTTCAACTCGGTTTCCCGGCCGACAAACGGCAACGAGTCGACAGGGAGGTTGTTGGGACGATCCTCATGGTGGGATCTATGGTTGATAATAGTGCTGTGGGCACGAATTGCCCGCACAAGTTCCTCCGTCTCTTCCTCGGGATCCTCTCCCAACTCCTTTGACAGGATCTCCCTGCACCTCTCATACTGCCGCAGTGCGATTGTTCGATTTCCAGCAGCGGTGTACATCCGTATGAGCTGCCGATGAACCACTTCCTCGAGGGGATCCACTGCCAGCCATCTCTGTCCGAATTTTATTGCCGTCTCCAAATCTCCCCGATCTTCGAGCAGCATCACCAGCTGTCGGAGAGCGGATGCGTATTCCCTCCGTAAAGCCTCCTGCTCCATGAACTGCCACTCGTCGAATCCGGCGCTGTCTCTGAGATAAAAGCCGGAGAGAAAATCACCCTGATAGAGGTGAACCGCGGCGGTGAGTGCCTGCACTCGTTTCTCGGGAGCCGGGGTTTTTATAGACTTGCCTGTTACCAGTGCACGGAACTCATGCACGTCGACCCAGAGATCGTCTTCAATATTGAGATAGATAGTCGAGTCGTCGATCCTTACCCACTTGCTCCCGATACTCTTCTTCAGGATCGAGAGGGTGTTTCTGAAGTCTCCCCTTGCCCGCTGACGGGACTGTTTTGGAAAAAAAAGATCTATCAGCACTTCCCGGCTGTGGGCTTTGGCTGTAACAGCCAGATAGATCAAGAGTGCTGAAACCTTTCGCCGCGGAATCTGTACGGCGGTCTCGTCGAGCTGGAATCGAGGGGGTCCGAGCAGGTGCAGTGCCAACCTGGACATAAGAACATCCG
>Ga0315553_10004016_pt1 | contig 11260 bp, 10 predicted proteins | sample SalMarSW160140MG_FD_203099 | JGI IMG/M metagenome (GOLD analysis project Ga0315553, IMG submission 203099) | Salt marsh sediment microbial communities from the Plum Island Ecosystem LTER, Massachusetts, United States - Salt Marsh Sediment SW1601-40 ... | reverse complement strand
GCGGTCGAGGCTGCCGGCACGGAGCTCGGCCATCCGGAACCCGTGGCGCTGGAACAGGCGCATCGCATCGAGGTGGTCGTTGGCGAGGACGAGCCACACCTCCGAACGACCGTCCGCGAGCAGCGCCGACACGACCGCCTCGACGAGCTGCCCGCCGACACCCCGGCGCCCCGCCTCCGCCGGCACCGCGATCGCGTCGATCTCGTCGTCGTGGTAGGTGACGACACCGACGAGTCGATCCTCTCGCCACGCCCCGAAGCCGCCTCCGGCGAGGACGTCGCGGCGCTCGCCCGGGCGCACCCGCATCCGGCCGCCGAGCACGTCCGCGAGGAGCGCGTCGGCCGCGCGCCGGCCGGAGCTCTCCAACGGTCGGATCGTGACCTCGGTGAAGCCTGCGCCGCGATGCTGGTCGAGCGTCGGCGGCGCACTGACCCGTCTCGCCGGATGCTGCAGGAACCGCACCGGGAAGCCGACCGCGACGTCGGACCAGGGATCAGACGTCGAGACGCCGCGGGCGCGGAAGTGGTGCAGCTGCAGCATGCCCCCGCGGTCGAGGACGGGGGCCGCCGGGACATCCGCCGCCAGCAACGCCGCGACCAGCGCGTCGCGCTCTCGATCGCGGATCGCGTCGGCGATCCGTCCTTGGAGCTCGTCGAGGCGGGCCATTCGCTCGGCGAAGGCGAGCGCGCCGGCCTCACCGAGGTCGAGAACCTCGCACAGGCCCGACCAGAAGTGGTCCTCGGTGATGATGCTGAGCGCGAGCGGCTCCCCGTTCGCCGCTTCGAAGATCCCGTAGCCGGGTACGCCGCGCACGGCGGGATCGACGCCCTCCGCTCGCGGTGCCACTGCACCGGTCCACGTCGCCAGCACGTCGGCTATCGACAGGTCGACGTACTCGCCTTCACCCGTGCGCGCGCGACGAAGCGCCGCCGCGCACACCGCAAAGGCTGCGAAGACGCCGCCGGACAGATCGGCGATCGGCAGCCGCCCCGCCTCCGGGTCGCCGCCGTCCGGGCGGAGCGCACCCGCCCAGGCCTGGTAGTTCAGGTCGTGCGCGGGAGCGAGCGCGAGCGGGCCGATCTGACCCATCCCCGACAGCGAGCAGTACACGACCGACGGATTCCGCTCGCGCACGACTTCATATGCCATCCCGAGTCGGGCGACGACGCCCGGTCGGAATCCCTCGATCACGACGTCGGCGTCGCAAGCCAGCTCGAGCGCACGCGCGCGGTCGCCGTCGTCCTTCAGATCCAACACGAGGCTCCGCTTGTTGGCGTGCAGGCTCTGGAAGAGCTCCGGGTAGGCGCGCATCGGGTCGCCTCCCGGTGGCTCCACCTTGAGCACGTCGGCGCCGACCTCGGCGAGCAGCTGCGTGGCGTAGGGCCCGGGCCGCCACACGCTCAGGTCGAGCACCCGGAGTCCGTCGAGAAGCCCGTTCGTGCGCTCCGGACGCGCGGGAGGAGCCATCCGACCCCTAGGTCGCAGGCGGTACCAGCACCACGGGCAGGCCGCTGTGGTGCAGGACCTTCAGCGCGGTGCTCCCCAGTCGCAGACCGAACACACCACCGAGGCCGCGCGTCCCCACCACCAGCATGCTCGCCTGCTCACGGACCCCCGCATCGGTCAACGCCTTCACGGGGTCCTCCTGGAGGATCACGACATGGGTGGCGATTCCCGCTTCGCGCAATGGAGCCGCCCACTCGGTGCAGTCCTGCAGTGCCTGCTGGTACCAGCTCTTGGGATCGTCATGGGCGACCCACTCCGCCACTGGTCGCTCGGCGTGGGCGACGACCACCTCGGCGTCGAGCGCGGGTGCCACGTTCCGACACCACTCGATCGCCTGCGCGCTCCCGGGAGAACCGTCGGCTCCCACGAGGATGCGCGGCGGCGAGACACGCCGCGACGCAGCCGGCACCATGGCGAGCGGCCGCGTCGTGTGGTGGGCCACGTGGTGGGTCACGCTACCGAGATGCAGAGCATGGGGGTGACTACCCGCGCCCCGCGCGCCCACGATGAGGAGGTCCGCGTCCTCGCGGCCGGCAGCGTCGAGGAGCACCTCGCGCGGATCCCCTTCCAACACTGCGGTCCGGTAGCGCGCACCGACCGAGCGGGCGGCCTCGCACCATTCCTCGTCGAGCACGCGGTCGGCCTCGCGGCGCCGCTCCTCGTAGAGGTCGGGAGGTTCCTCGGCCTGCATCGGCACCCATGCACGGGCGACGACGAGCTCGGCACCGGTCCCGACGGCCAGATGCGCCGCCCATCGCAGCGCGGCCTCGGCACTCACCGACCCGTCCGTGCCGACCAGGATCCGCTCCATGTCCTTTCCTCCTCGTTCGTGCGGGTGCGGCGCCGACTCGTGGATTGCTCCTCGAGGTCCCAGCCTCTCACGCTCGACCGTTCCGGGTCGGCCCGACGTCGATCTGGACAAGCGTCGGCGTCGCGCACGACCATCGGGCCGACGAGGAGGTTCCCATGGAGCTGCTCGAATGTCATGACCGGGCACTCGGCGCGACCCGGGCGCTGGTGGCGGACGTGCGCGACGACCAGTGGGACGCACCCACGCCGTGCGAGGGCTGGGACGTGCGCACGTTGGTGAACCACGTCGTGGCGGGAAATCTCTGGGCTGCGGAGCTCGCCGACGGCCGCACGATCGAGGAGGTGGGTGACCGACTCGACGGTGATGTGCTCGCCGACGACCCGGTTGCCGCGTACGACGCCTCGGCGAGAGCCGCCAGCCAGGTCTTCCACGCCGAGGGCGCGCTCGAACGTCCCTGCGCGGTCTCCTACGGCCCGGTTCCGGGTTCCGTGTACCTCGGCCACCGGTTCATCGACGTCCTCGTGCACGGCTGGGATCTGGCCGTGGGAACGGGACAGCCCTCCGAGCTCGACGCCACACTGGCGCAGGCCGCGCTCGAGATCGTGGGGCCCCAGGCCGAGGAGCTCGCGGCGAGCGGCGCCTTCGGCGAGCGGGTCGACGTCCCCGCCGACGCGGACCCCGGGGTCCGTCTCCTCGGCCTGCTGGGACGAAGAGCCTGAGCGCCACGATGACGACGGCCGAGCAGGCCTTCGCAGCCTGGGGCGCGGTCGGGCGCGACGACCCCTATCCCCTGTTCGCCGAAGCCCGCGCGCGAGGAGCCGTGCACCGGGTCACGCTTCCCGACGGGCACGAAGCCTGGCTGATCGTCGGTCACGACGAGGCGCGGGCGATGCTCAACGATCCCCGCCTGTCGAAGGACATGCACGCGGCCCTCGCGCGCGGGACGGACGTCGTGGCCGAGGGGCTGCCCGGACCCGAGCTCGCCCGCCACATGCTCGTGGTCGATCCGCCGGATCACACGCGCCTGCGGCGGCTGGTCTCGGCCGCCTTCTCGGTGCGGCGGGTGGAGCAGATGCGTGGACACATCCAGACGACCGTGGACGGGCTGCTCGACGAGATCGCCGCCGGCGGGCCCGACGCCGAGATCGACCTGGTCACCGCCTTCGCGTTCCCGCTGCCCTTCACCGTGATCTGCGAGCTCCTCGGTGTGGCCCCTGGTGACCGACCGGCCCTGGGCCGAGCGTTGGGGACGCTGCTCGCCCCTACGCCGACCGACGAGGCCTACGCACGCGCGAAGGAGGCGTCAGACCAGGTCGTCGCGACCCTCGCGGCGCTGGTCGAGGAGAAGCGACACGACCCGGCTGACGACCTCGTGAGCGCGCTCATCGCGGCGCGCGACGGTGACCGGCGCCTCGACGAACGCGAGCTGCGATCGACGATCTTCCAACTGATCGTCGCCGGGCACGACACGACGACGACGCTCATCGGCAACGGCGTCGTCGCACTCCTGCGGAACCCCGGACAGCTCGCGGCCCTGCGCGCCGACCCGCAGCTGATCGCGGTCGCGGTCGAAGAGCTGCTCCGCTACGACTCACCCGTGCCCCACTCGACCTTTCGCTTCGCCGCCCAGGCGATCGACGTCGGCGACGTCACGATCCCCGCCGGCGCCCAGGTCGTCATCTCCCTGGCCTCGGCCAACCACGACGGCACCGCGTTCCACGAGCCCGACCTGCTCCTGGTCGACCGCGACGACGTCCGACACCACCTCGCCTTCGGGCACGGGATCCACTTCTGTCTCGGGGCGCCGCTGGCCCGCCTGGAAGGGCAGCTCGCGCTCGGATCGCTGCTCCGCCGCTTCCCCGAGCTCCGGCTCGCGGTTCCGGACCGCGAGCTGCACTGGGGCCACGGCGACGGCGTCGTGCTGCGCGGCCTCTCCGAGCTCCCGGTGACCCCCGGACCGGACGCGGGGAGGCAAGGCTGAGAGCAGACCGTCGTCGTCGACCACGACCAGTCCGGGACCGTCGTACGCCGGCCAGGTGCGCTTCGACTCGGGTGTGGTCCCCGGATCGCACGACTGCGTGTTCCCGGACGGCGACGCCGAGATCGGCTGGGAGGGGCTCCGCAACCCGATCTACGAAGAGGCAGCCATGGCCAAGGACCAGACGCTGCGCTTCGTCGACGGCCGCTGGCGCATGTGGTTCAGCACGCGCTCACGCGACGAGCAGGGCTACGCCACCTCGACCGACTGGACCGACTGGACCGACTGGACCGTCGACGAGGACCACGCGCCACCCGTCGGCGGGAGCTCCGACATCACCCGCGACGCCGACGGCGACTACGTGCTGACCCTGCAGGTCCCGGACGACCGGCCGGTGCCGGACTCGCGCAAGGCCGCCTACCGGGTCAGCGACGATCCCGACGGCTTCCACGATGCCGAGGTGCGACGCCTCGCGCCCGGTATCTACGACGACGAGCGTCTCATCGACGCCGCCCTGGTGCACACCGAGTGGGCGTGTTCGCGATCTTCAAGCGGGGCCTGCGCGAGACGCTCGACCAGACCCCGACCCTCGTCTACTCCCCGACGGGCCACCTCGACGGCCCGTGGGAGCTGGCGGGCGACGTCGAGAGCATCGGGCTGGCGGAGAACTTCCAGTTCCTCACGATCGACGGCAAGTGGCACCTCCTGGTCACCTCGATCCCCTTCCACGACCCCACGCTCTTCCGCCTGGAGGGCGATCCGGTCGATCCGCGCTCCTGGCTCGACTGGGCGCTCGTGGGCGCGTTCGAGATCCCCGAGGAGGACTGGAACACCGGCGACCACGAGACGCGGGGCATCACCTACGACATCGCGAACTCCGCCTACCTCTGCGACGCCCGCGCCGTGGACGGACACTTCTACCTGTTCTATGCGGGGGCCACCGACCTCGAGAGCAACGAGGGGCGCGGCCACCAGAAGATCGGCGTCGCGCGCTCGACCGACCTGGTCACCTTCGAGGTCCCCGGGGGCTGAGGCCGATGGCAAGCGACGAGACGCCCGCGCCGCTTCGGGAACGGATCGCGCGGCGCGTCCAGTACTTCCCCGACGGTGCGGACCTGGTCGTGGTCGCAGCCAACAGCGGCATGCCCTCACCGCCGGCGTGGTACCTGAACCTGCGAGCCCACCCACGCGCCCGGGTCGAGATCCCCGGACGCGAGCGCGCCCTGAAACCGACGACGGAGCTCCGGCGCGTCGTTCAGCCGCGCGAGCGCGTGCGGCGCGAACCGTTGGCGCGACGAGGCGAGCGGCGCGTCGAGCCCTGACCGCGTCCGCTCCTTCGCGGCCTCGACTCGGGCTCGTCGCCCGCCGGACCGAGGCCGAGCTCGCGCTGGAGCCGGCGGCTCTCGCGTCGCTGATCCGGAGCGACGAGCGAAACGACGAGCCCGGATGCACCCTTGCGGGCGGTCCGGCCCGACCGGTGGACATAGCTCTTCGCGTCGGCGGGCGGATCGAAGTGCACGACGCACGCGACGTCGTCCACGTGGATGCCCCGTGCGGCGACGTCGGTCGCAACGAGGGCGTCGACGGACCCCCGTCCGAACGCGGCCAGGGCACGGTCGCGCTGGTTCTGCGATCGGCCGCCGTGGATGGCCGCGGCCTCCACGCCAGCGTGGCCGAGCTTCTTGGCCACCTTGTCGGCACCGCGGCGCGTGCGGCAGAACACGATCGTCGGACCCTCGGCGCCGATGACCGCGGCGACCCGCTCGAGGCGGGCATGCGACTCGACCGGCTCGAAGTGGTGCCGGGCGTCACCGCCCGCACGCTCGACATCGGCGACTTCGTGGCGGACGGGCTCGCGCTGGTAGGCGCGGGTGAGCACGGCGACGTCACCGTCGAGCGTGGCCGAGAACAACATCGTCTGGCGTGTCGCCGAGGTCGCGTCGAGGGTGCGGCGCACGGCCGGCAGGAAGCCCATGTCGGCCATCCGGTCGGCTTCGTCCACCACGACGATGTCCACCGCGCTTAGATCCAGGACGCGTTGCTCGATCAGGTCCTCGAGCCGGCCGGGGCACGCGACGAGCACGTCGACGCCCTTGCGCAGCGCGCGGCGCTGGGCCTCGTAGCCGACGCCGCCGTACACGCTGAACACCCGCCGTCCGCGTGCCTGTGCCAGCGGGCTGAGCTCACGCTCGATCTGTGCGGCGAGCTCGCGGGTCGGTGCCAGCACCAGCGCCCGAGGTCGTTTGGGCGCCGCTCGCTCGACTCTCGCCAGGAGCGGTACTCCGAAGGCGATCGTCTTGCCGGAACCTGTCGGCGCGCGCCCGCAGACGTCGCGTCCGGCGAGCAGGTCGGGGATCGTCGCGGCCTGGACGGGAAACGGGGCAGTGATGTCGCGCGCCGCGAGGGCGGCGACGAGGTCCTCGGGTACGCCGAGGCCGGTGAAGCTGGACACGGGTAGGTGATCTCCTTGCCCCGGTCACAGGGCGGTTGCAGGGGGCACACTCATCTCGAGCAGCGCGGCACCTGGCAACGAAGATCGAGAGGGATCCGCCGGCAGAAGAAGCGGCGGCCGCGGATCCTGGGAAGTGAAGGTTCGCGTGTGCGAACAAGGGCACCCTAACACGCGCCTGCTGCCGGGGCAGTTCGCGGTCCTGAGCCGAATGGCTGTCGTGGATGCTCCGCGCGCGCATCACACGGTCCCGAAACGGGTACACACCGCGGAGTCGTGAGGTGAGCCCACCCCACGACTCGCAAAGGTGGGCGGCATGAGCATCTCCGCGGTGAGCACCTCCCTGAGGACGATCGGCGTCGTGACACACCCTGAGCGTCGGTGTGACGACGTCGTGCGAGCGATCGTGGCGTGGACCCGCCGGCAACACGTCCGCGCCGTGACCCTCGACCGCCCCGCCCGGCCTCCGGGCGCGTTCGACGCCTTGCCCGACGACGCCGCGTTCGCGGCAGCTGCCGATCTCGTCATCGCGGCCGGTGGAGACGGCACGATCCTGCGTGCGATCGGCGTGGCCGCGCCGGCCGAGGTCCCCGTGCTCGGGGTCAACGTCGGCCGACTCGGCTTTCTCGCCGAGATCGACCCCCCGGATCTCGAGCCCGCGCTCACCGCGATCGCGGATGGCGACTACGAGATCGAGGAGCGGCTCGGGCTCGATTGCCGGCTGCGCGCGAGCTCCGCCGGGACCCAGAGGATGCGTGCCTCCAACGACCTGGTCCTGGTGCGCGCTCCGGGACGGGGGCAGGCCGAGTTCGCCGTCTCGATCGACGGTGAGCTCTTCGCCCGATACGCAGGCGACGGGATCATCGTTGCCACCCCCACCGGCTCGACGGCCTACACGTTGTCCGTCGGTGGACCGATCGTGTCCCCGCTGACCCAGGCGATCCTGGTCACCCCGATCGCCCCGCACGGCATCTTCGACCGGACCCTGGTGGTCGACCCGGCCGAACAGCTTCGCGTCGACGTCCTGCGCGGCAGCGCACCGACGCAGGTCGAGTGCGACGGAGCACGTCACGGCCTGGCGCCGCCGGGAAGCCGACTGAGCGTCTCGAGGAGCGCTGCACCGGGGCGGATCGTGCGCTTCGGCTGGACGAGCTTCTTCGAGCGGGCACGACGGAAGCTCCGGCTCGCCGACCCGGCGGAGCTCGCCGAGCCGCCTCGGTCGGCCGAGGGGCTACGACGTCGCTTCGCCCGGCCCGGCCGCGACGCGGGCCAGCTCGACGCGTGAGTGGAGCGCGAGCTCCGCGACTCAGAGGTCCTGCTGGAGCTCCGCGGCCACGGCAGCAACGCCGTCGAGCACGTCGATGATGGCGGAGGGGTCAGAGAAGGTCCCGCCGTTCATGTAGAGGCCGAAGGCGTAGAGGTCGCCGCCGTCGGACTCCATGAACCCGGCGAGCGCCTGCCCCGGGACGAGCAGCGCTCCGGTCCCCGGGTCGACGCCGGCCCACGTGCCTGTCTTCGCCTGCACCTTGCCCTTGGCGGGGCTGTCGGTCTGCGCCAGCGTCAACGATCCGTCGGTCCCCAGGATGGGAAGCATCTCGGTGAGCTGGTCGCCCCACTCGAGCGAGTGCATCCACTTCAGCCACGTCACCATCGCCTCGGGCGTCGTCGAGCTGAAGTCGGCGCCAGCGCCGTTCAGCATCCAGACGTCGGAGGGTTCGATGCCGAGGTCGTCCGTGCGCTCGCGGATGGGGGCGAACCCGTCGTCGCAGTCGGTGGACCCCTCCTTCACCGCGAGGAGGCACACCGTGAGGTTGGCGCCGTAGTTGTGGGAGATCTTCCAGATCAGCGTGGCGATCTCCGAGATCGGCGGCGAGTCGATCGACGCGAGCTGTGCGTCGTCGGCGTAGGTGTCGGCCGCAGGCAAGACGGTCGCGTCGTTGACCGCGGCGGGATCCGCGGTCGTGGTCACCCCGGCGCGCTCGAGCGCCTCGATGAACAACGTCCGCGCGTACGAGGCAGGGTCCGGGACGTCGTAGACGTTCAGCAGCGGATCGCTGTCGGCCGCGATAGTCCCCGACACGACGAGCGTGTTCGTGGGCTGACCGTCGGCGTCGAGCTGGGGCTCGATGTCCACGCTCGTGTCCCCGCCCGCGGCGGCGGTCTCCACGTCGTCGACGAGGGTGAAGGCGCTGGTCTCGGGGATCATCTCGAGCGTCGCGGGCTCACCCTCCGACCCCGGTGTCGAGACCACCGCGACGAGATTGTCGTTGATGACGATCGGGCTGATCTCGACGTCGTAGGTGACCCAGGTCTCGAAGAGTCGGTCGTCGATGACGACGTCACCGTCGATCGAGGTCACCCCCGAGGCCGCCACCTGCTCGGCCAGGTCGTTCAACCCCGCGAGCGGGTCGCCGGGAGCAGGCTTCGCGCCCGGCAGGCCGTTGGCGTCGGGCTGGGGCGGGACGCTGTAGCCGAGCTCGCCCGAGCCGGCGTTGCGACCGCCCATCACGAGGTCGCCGGACGCCCGCAGCACGAGGTCGCCGCCCAGCGTGCCGCCCGAGACCGATCCGAGCCCGTAGACGGGTGTCTCGAGCGTGGCGTCGGGCCCGTAGACGTCGACCCACGTACCGACGCTGTAGAGCTTCATGTTCGAGCCCATCCCGGAGATCGCGTCGGCGTCGAGCGAATACACGGCGTCGCCGCCGCCGACCGGTGCGACCTGCAGCGACCAGCGCGCGTTCTCGAAGCCGGAGGCGGACATCGCGTCCTGCACGGCCTGCGGAAGGTCGCTCGCCGATCCGGAATCGTTTCCGTTGGAATCGGAGCTGCAAGCAGCTCCCGCCAGTGCGAGGACGGCAACGAGCGCCGTGGCTCGACGTACCAGCCGACCGCGCGACTCGGCGAACGCGCGCCCCCACCGTCTCCCGGACACAGTTTCAGCAGTCACCGAATCGCACTCCCCGTCGACGAGCCGGCCTTCGCGACCGGCCGACCCCTATCGGCGCTCGAAGAAGGGGCATGAGGACCGGCGGTCGGACAGGAGGCGAAGACCCGACGCGAGCACGGACAACCGGGCACGAACGGTCCGATCGTTACCCATTTCCCGGCCGCGTAGGCTCGTCGCGATGAGGATCCGCGGGCCCGTTGCGCTGCTCGCGCTCGTGGCGGGCTATCTCCTCTGCGTGCGTCCCCGGATGCTCCGCTGGGGCGCGAGCGACGAGGAGGTGCGCCAGCCCTACCCGGGCGCCGACCTCGTCCCCGACGGTGCGCGCAGCGCCACGATGGCGGTGACGATCGACGCGCCTCCCGCCGAGGTCTGGCCCTGGCTGGTGCAGATGGGCACCGACCGCGCCGGCTGGTACAGCTGGGATCGCCTCGACAACTTCGGGCGTCGCAGCGCCGATCGCCTCCATCCCGAGTGGCAGGAGATCGCCCTCGGCGACCGCATGCTCGCCAAGCCCGACGGCAGCGAGTGGTGGGAGGTCGCGGCGCTCGAACCGGAGCGGTTCCTCTGCCTGCGAATGTCGCTCGACCTGCGTGGCCAGCCGTTCGAGCCCGCCGGCGCGCGCCCGCGCTCGTTCACCGACTCGACGTGGGGCTTCCTGCTCGAGGAGCTGCCGGGCGGCCGGACCCGGCTCGTCGTCAGCGGCTACTGGTCACTGCGACCCCGGTGGCTCCAGCCGATCATGAGCCTCTTCGTCCTGGAGCCCTCGCACTGGGTCATGCAGACCCGCCAGTTCACCAACCTGAAGCGGCTCGTCGAAGGCGCCGGCACCGGTACCGCGGCGGCGCTCGACCGCGGCGACTGAGGCACTTCAGATGAGCGGCCGCTCAGTCGGCCGGGTACACGGTCGGCGGGCCGTAGCGCGTGGAGACGGCGGCCTTCACGGGCGCAGGCTAGGGCAGCGACCAGAGAGTGCGAGCCGGCAGCAGGGACACCGGCGGGCGGTATCGTCGGCGGCGGCGATGGAGCTCGCCGAGAACCGCCCGCGGGGCTGATGGCTCCTACTCCGAACGATCCTGCAGCCCGGAGGGTTGGGCCGAGATGCGCAATCGGGCCGGGCATCGTTGGAGCAGCCGGGTCCAGCCCGGGGTCCTCGCCGCCATCGCGCTCGGCGGGATGGCCGGGGCGTCGGCTCGCTACGGCATCGCCCGGTGGCTGCCCAGAGCAACCGACGGGTTCCCGTGGGCCACGTTCTGGACCAACCTCTCGGGTAGCTTCCTGCTCGGCTTCCTGCTGGTGCTGCTCCTCGAGCGGTTCCCGCCCACCCGGCTGCTCCGACCGTTCCTGGCCACCGGCATCCTCGGCGCGTTCACCACCATGTCCACCTACCAGGTCGAGATCGCCCTGCTCGTCAAGGACGGCCATGCCCCCACCGGCATCCTCTACGGGCTCGGCAGCCTCGCCGCCGGCATCGTCCTCGCCAACGTCGGCATCCTTGCCGGCCGACTCACTCCACCCCGCCATTCGGAGGTCAGATCATGAAGCTCGAAGGTCCCCAGCAGCGGCTCACGA
>Ga0315553_10004013_pt1 | contig 11262 bp, 11 predicted proteins | sample SalMarSW160140MG_FD_203099 | JGI IMG/M metagenome (GOLD analysis project Ga0315553, IMG submission 203099) | Salt marsh sediment microbial communities from the Plum Island Ecosystem LTER, Massachusetts, United States - Salt Marsh Sediment SW1601-40 ... | reverse complement strand
TTACCTACTAGTCCCGCACCAACCACAACAGAAGCTCCAACAACTACACCCTCTACTATGGCAACATCTAATGAAACGACGACTCCGTCTCCAACAGGTGGAGATATTTCTCTGCTTCTACTATTAGCGGGTGCAGGAGTAGGAGTTATAGTTGTGTTAGTAGTGATTATGAAACTACGTAAGAAATAGTGTTCACATGGAGTGCTCTGAAAAGAGCACTTTCTCATTTCTTTTTGCCTTGTAAAGATATCGAGGACGAATCAGGGAATATCACTGAATTTTAGTTTTAGGAATCTGGAGGGTTCTTCGCTCAATTGATTACTGCTAAGAGAATCGATGAATGAATCTATTCAATCCTGAACTTCGTTCCGTCTTTCTTACAGAGTATCCGGACTACATTACGACCTGTGTAGATGCAACCTGGTACACCTCCACCAGCCAAGACCCACTGTCCTGCCATATAGAAGTTCTCGAGTCCAGGTAAAGTTCGAGGTATTACCTCCATCAGAGATGCTCGTGTCATTTGCCATCCCATTGGCGATCCCCTGTAATTCAGAGTATATCTCCAAGTCGTATAGGGAGTTGCTATATCCGTAGCCTCAATCTGTGATGAGATTCCAGGATAATATCTCTCAAGGCGTTGGATAACTTCCTTAGCAATTCGTTCTTTATCAGCTACATATTCCTCTATGTTCTCATGGAGAGTCTTCCAGTATTCCCAATCAGTTTCCAACATAATCTGAATCACAGACTTCCCTTCTGGTGCAAATACATCGCTGTAATTGAAGACCCTTAGAGGAAGGATCTTGATTTTCTTTTCATTGATTACGATGGGATCATCTAGTAAGAATCCTGTAAGAGGCGCATCGTCTTCGAATGTTCTCGCAACACCAAGACTCACAATGAATGTGGGATCATAAGGCTTCCAAGTGGCATAACGTTTCTCAATTTTCTCGTCAGTGTACCTACCGTCAAGTAAGTTGAAGATTGTACTCTTTCCATCAGCTGCTGAAACAATCACATCAGCTTTGTGCTCTGTTCCATCTGACAATAAAACTCCAACCGCCTTGTCATCCTCCACGATAATTTTCTCAACTGTTGTTTTGTACTGAATCTTTCCTCCAAGTGACTCATACGTGCCTACTATTCGATTCACAAATTCATGACATCCATTTTTAATTAGCCCAATCATTCCAGCTGCTACTGAGGCTAATATCATAATCACAAACCAAATGGCAATATCTGGCGAAAAACTATATTCAATTATTGAACGAAGCCATGGATTTTGAAATCGCTTTGCATACGTTCTTGCAGACTTAGAGAACTTCCCATAAAAGTACTTCATGAATCCACGCATCTGCCACATCTCTTTCAATGAGCCAAAACGGCTCTTGAGTTCTGGAGGTGTTACATCCATTCCCATATCTGTTAGCAACGGAGAGTCACGTAGAGAACGAATTTCCTTAATGAAACTCCGAATCTCCTCTTTGTCTTCTGGAGATATTTCAAGGAAATCAGCTTCAAGCTTATCGAGGTCTCCAGTAAGGTCAATATGCTTCGAACCTGTTGCATCATAGAACCGGAGATATGTAGTCATGTCTTCAACAGCAAGATTGTCTACTGCACCTATCTCAGTGTATAGGTCATATATTGAACTCCCTGGTTTATGACAGATGAGAAAGTGAATACCACCATCAATTAGATACTCACCTCTCTTCCATACAGCAGCAACGCCACCAGGTTTTGAGTGGTGTTCGAATATTCTACTCTCATAACCATTCATTTGAGCGTAGCAACCTGCTGATAGACCAGCTAGTCCAGCGCCAATAATAATGATTGATTTCTTACTCATCTAAAAACACCCCTATTTTTCACCACGAATAGATTCAATGAGAAGCTCCAGAGCTTTGTTCCAAGTTTTCGCGATACTGATTTGATATGAAGTAGCTCTCCTCAATTCTGTATCAAATTTCTGATTCTTCTTTTTCAGAATCTCCATCTTACTGATGAAGTCCTGATTAACCGCTATTAGTTGGTAGAGCATTGAGGAAACAAGATTGGAAGACGCGATTGTGCGATACCTGAAACCTTCTTTCCGTGATCCGGCTTTCTCAACCACTCCGTAGGATTCTAGAATTTTTAGAGCTCGATTAACAGATGATATCGATGTAGGATATTTTGATGCCGGAAAAAGTTCACCTAGCCTTTCCGATATACTTCTTTGGGACCACTCTCTGGGTTCCAGAAGTAGAAGTCCTTCTATCCAACCACAGTATTCTGGATATCCATAGGTCTCATAGGTATCTCCAATAATCGTTAGAAACTTTTTTCGTAAATCTATAGAAGTCATTATGAGATTCTCAGTTATATATGGGATCCCATTAATTTAAGAATTTCGAAATTATGAAATTATGAAATTTTAGATGTGTTCCCATTAAGAGTTATTTCCATCGGGGACCCCATTTTCCCACTCTCTCTTTGTATTCCAAGAATTCAACTCCAAAGCGCATCTCAAGCTGTTTTTCTTCAAAATCAGCTATGTAATTATACACTAGAAAAACCATGCAGAAAGTCAAAATTGACGCAAGTGAAATTACAGCTACTGCTAAGGTTAGATAGAACAAGACTGTGCCAAGGTACATAGGATGTCTGACACTGGCGAAAACACCTTCAGTTCTCAATCCAAAGGGACCGGAATTAAAGAGGGCTTTGTGGGATGCATCGATGAGATAAAGACACACTATGAAAATTATTAACGCTAAAAAAAGAGGCAACCAAAAAGGAAGTAAATCTGCATATACTGTAGTAATTCTTAGAAGAAAAGCATCTAAAAACCAGACGATGAAAAACACGATTCCACAGACTAATTGATATGTATGATTTTTAGGCATCATCATTTCAAGAAATTTCTCTTTATCTACTTCGCCCATATTTGATATTACGCAGTATTGTTGATAAGTCTCATTGATAGCGTCAATAATCTTGATCCAAATGAAATGATTATGATACGAAAGCAAATTACTTTCTCGTAATCGTACTATATTATTTAAAGCTAGATAGATATATATTATAATACAATATAATAGTCTTGAGGATTAGTGTGATGTTAGATGCCGCCTTTATCTACAAAATGGTTATCGTAGGTAACGCAGGAGTAGGAAAGACGAGTACAGTTCAGAGATGGTCCACTGGTTCTTTTCGTGAACAGTACCAGGTCACGGTCGGTGTACAACACTTTACAAGTACAGTAGAGATTGATGCAGACGATGTGAAAACTAGTGTGAAATTGATAATGTGGGATATGGGTGGTCAAGACACATTCAAATTCATCAGACCTGTGTTTTATAAATCCGCTAAAGCAGTTGTTCTAGTGTTTGATATGAACAATCGTGGTTCATTCGAAGCGCTTTCCACATGGGTGAGAGAGGCAGATTCATCTATTGGAAAAAGGGTACCAATGGTTGTTTGTGGGAATAAATGCGACCTACCATATGAAGTAAGTGAAGAAGAAGCTATGACATTTGCTTCTGACCACGGAGCCCCATTTATCATGACTAGCGCTAAGGATGGAATCAATATCACAGACGTTTTTAGAATCACAGCTGAACAGATATACAATGACTCAAGTAGTGATTTTTCACCTCCCACAGTAGCTGCATCTGCAGCTCCTAGGTTTTACGGATAATAAAACAGAATAATTGTAGCAATGGGACATATTTTTCGACATGAACTGAGAAATCCATCTACAGATTCTAAGGTCTACATTCATTGACCATTGGTCAAGGATGAAAGAATAATATCCTTTCATGTAGTAGTAAATCTTGAATAAAAATGACTTCGGATGACCTATTCGATGCAATCTCACACCCACTTAGAATCGAGATATTAAAGACTCTCGCAAGAGGACCAATGAGATTTGCTGATCTCAAACGCAAGTTCAAGATAGAGAGTAGTGGGCAGCTCGATTTCCATCTTAAAAAAATGGAAATCTTACTTGCAACGAATCAATTGGGTGAATACGAACTTAACGAGAAGGGATTCTCTGCATTAAGAGCAGTGCATATTGTCGCGCATCATGGATGGCAGCGAAGAGCATGGTTTGTCAATGTATTTATGTATGTCTTCATTAACAGCATAATCTTGCTCGCATCTACACCTTTATGGTGGTTGGTGGTTATTCCATACACAGCTTGGATAGTTTTCTATTCATATTGGACATTCATTAAAAGGAAAGTCAAATTGAGGTCGAGCAACAATGAGAAAGGTGGAGAATGATTGAGATATGAATACGGTAGAAGTAAAGAATTTGATAAAAAAATACGGTGATCTTGTAGCGGTTAATAACCTAACATTCAATGTGAAAGAGGGTGAAATTTATGGATTACTAGGTCCTAATGGAGCTGGTAAGTCCACTACATTGAAAGTTTTGATGGGTCTTTTAGATCCGGAATCGGGTATATCTGAAATCTTTGGGATAAATACTGTGACAGATTCTATTGAAGTCAAGAAGAGAGTTGGTTATGTACCAGAAGAAATATCTTTGTATGAATCACTCACACCTCGCGAACTCTTTGATTTTATTGCATCAATTCGTCAGATACCTTCAGAAATCGCGAATCGAAGGGCAATTGAAATATCGAGGGCTCTTGATTTTACTCAACATTATGACAAGACAGTTGTGACACTCAGCCAAGGTAACAAACAAAAGACAATGCTTATCATCGCTCTCCTCCACGCACCAGATTTATTGATACTAGATGAGCCATTTAGTGGATTAGATGTTCGAACATCTCGAATTATGAAGGATGTCATCAAATTACATGTTGAGTCAGGAGGGTCTGTTCTGTTAAGTACACACATTATGGAGATGGCTGAAGGGCTTTGTGATCGTGTTGGGATAATCGATGAAGGCATACTGGTTGCAGAAGGCACACTAGATGAACTGCGTAAACAAGCTGAATCAGAAGGAGCAGATTTAGAGAATCTCTTCTTGAAGTTAACAGGTGAAGACGAAGACGTTCGAGAGGGTGTTGATACTCTTAGGGAGGCTTTAGCTAATTGAAGTTTCGAGAGAAATGGAGAATTGCTGGTGTCATTTCGACGGAAGTCCGCTTTCAAGGATATCTCGATGCAAATCCAATGAACCGATCACGAATCAAAGAAGATCCTGAGAAAATCATGAGACAAATTAAGAGCGCAAACAGGTTTAGTGGGGGACTCACTGCGTTCTTCGTAACCATGTTAGGCATCATCTCAATTGCAGCGGGGTATTTTGATACAGAAATAGGACCTCTGCATATGCGAATGTCCTTATCCATTTCACTTTTCCTTGGTCTGACATTCATACTAATTTTCTTCTTGAACCTCATGGCAACGACAGGGTTCTTCAATGCTAGTACTATGAAACTACCATCCATATTACCATTCTCAAGAGAGGATCTAGAGAATCTCCTAGTACTTTCATTTACTAGAGTGTTCATAGCTCCAGCAATAATCATCAATATTGTATTTCCACTCATATGTTTACTAGTCATTGGACCCTATGTAGGATTCATAGCACTTGTTGGTTGCTTGACTACAACATCATTGTCAATTGGAGCTTTAATCAAAGTTTCAAGATGGTTCTATATCAAATCTCATTCTTCTTCGGAATCAAGAGCTTCTACTGTGATCAGAATAATAGCTGGATTAGGTATCGTATTGGGCATGTTTGCAACTTACAGTATAATTGGGATATTACCTGGTCTTATTGAAGTGATGGTGGGTATATCCTCAGGGATAGGAGACGGAGCTATGCCAATACTTGCTCTGATTTTCCCCTTTAGCATTGGGATTTTCTCCATGTCTTTACTAGGAGGTTTCCAAATTACAACCATAGCGTTAGCAGGCTCTGCTTCACTTTTCTATGGATTGATTGCAATTAGAGCATATCGCACTAGCGGCAGTTCCTTAAGAGCAGTTGCTGTAAAAGGAGTCACAAGAAGTACAAGCGAATCAAAGCGTGAGATATCAGTTGATGTGCTCAATCCAATTAGTGGAATTATCAGGAAAGACATGAAACTAGCAACTCGTAATCTTGGTTCAATCATGATTATTGTAATGCCTATTCTTATGATGTTTTCAGCATATCCCCTAGTCGCACTCACATCAGAGACATACTTCAGAAGTACATCAGCTATTCTTGGAATAGCCTATATCGCCACATTTGCAGGTCTCTCGTTTATGGGTTTACTTGGACTTGATTCGGAAGGAGGTTCACTTCATGAAGGACTACCAATAACCACGAAAATGATTCTAACTGCAAAAGTAAGAGTATTTGGTATTCAATTCATTCTAGCAATGGCAATTTTAGTAGTCTGGTATGCTCTGTCTAATCCAATTACACCTCTCATATTATTAGTCCCCATTTTCCAGATTCCAGTTTTGTATGCAGTTGGTATTATGATTGGTACTTTTGTATATCGCGTAAGAGGCGGAGGAAGAGTGGTTGCTGTAAATATCGCAGGTGATCAAATAATAGTGTTTGGAGCCATGGCTGTGAGTGCGTTGATGAATGCAATTCCACTTGGAGGATACGCATTAATGATATTGATGACGCAGAGTCATGTGTTGGCTTTGCTATTACAAATCTCACTTGCAATGTTAGAAAGCATTCTTGTAAACAAATTAGCATTTAAAATGCTAAAGAACTAAGTAGGTTCTAACAACTTGAATCTATAATATCTCTTGCGGGTATATGGATTCTGAAGCAGGTTGATTCAGTATCATCCAGAGATACATTCCATCCATGTGCATCAACTATTCTGCGTACAATCTTGAGCCCAATACCACTTGCACTACTGGATCTGACTCGATGATCGAGTATTATTGGCAGAAGCTCATCATCTATTTTACAGCCATCATTCATAACTAGTACATCGATTCCATCATCAACAGGTTTCGAATGAATAACTATCGAGGATGGGTTTCCATGTTGAATTGCATTGTCAAGTAAGTTTCGGAAGACCTGATCGATTTTCAAAGGGTCACACATCACCATTGGGAGCATGTCCAGTTCTGTTTCGACATCGGGGGGTATTATCTGTTGAAAAATATCTCTTATCAGATTCTGCAAACTAACTTTTTGCTTGGTCCCAATAACTAAACCAGAATCGGCTAGTCTGATTGAGTTTTCGATTAACACATCCATCTGCTTCAAGAGAACTAGCATTTTCTCATTATGATTCCCTTCAGTACTTTGGACACTCAGCTCGATATACCCTCTTAATTTGAGTATAAAACTTCGAAGATCATGAGCAAGAAGATGGGCAAATTCACTCAGCTCTTCCTTTTGCCGTATAATTTGGTCCTCAATCTGCTTTATGTTTTCCATATTTTGATTGGTAGAAACTGTCCCGATGGGTTCACCATCTGCATTTCTGATTAGAGCTACAGAAGCTAACACAGGAATGAATTCACCCGTTTTAACCTTGTGAAGAACACTACCTGTCCAGAGACCAGCATCTAATAAAATATCAATCAAAGGATGACGATACATCCCTTCATCAGGTATTATCTGAACAAAATCATGAAGAGGTTTACCTAGGACCTCTTCTGGTTTCCAACCATACATCTCTGTAGCAGCTTTATTCCAGCTTAACACATTGAACTCCAAATCTGTTGAGATCACAGCATCATTCACACAATTAACAAGAAGAGCTTGCCAAGCATATTGCTTTTCAATTGCCTTACGATGGGTTATGTCTAAACCAGAACTCATTATGCCCTTGATTATACCATCTTCATCAAAAATTAGTGAATTTCGCCAAGCTATTGGTTTAATATTTCCTGAAGATGTGAGAATGGGATTTTCAGCACACTCGAAATCTTCTATATTCCCACTAATAAGCTGAGTGAATATTCCAGATACTTCATCTCTAATACCAGGAGGAATAAATGTCGTAAACCAATTTTTTCCCACAACGTAATCAGCATCACATCCCAGAATTTCGCAACCAGCAGGATTCACCATCTGAATAATCCCATTTTCATCTAGGACCACAATCATAGTCCCCGCTATATTAAGAATAGACTCAGCCCGATTTCTTTCCTTCAGAATTTGTCGATCATGCTCGGCTTGCTCGGTGACGTCCTGAAATAAAGTGACAAATTCATTATCACCCAAACTATATGCATTGACACTATACCATTTTCCAAGAGCTTGAGAATATGACATGAAACTTTTATCGACACGCTTCTGAATTATTTCTCCGTAGATACCTATCCAATCCGTAGGGTCATCTCGAATTGTTGGGAGAACTTGTGTTATCGGTATTCCTATAACATCTTCTTTCTTTAGACCTGTGAATTCTTCAAAAGCTGAGTTAATTTCAAGAAAGATATAATCAATAGGTTCTCCGTTCTTATCAAAGATCATTTTATGACGAGCGAAACCTACAGGAAGATTCCGGAATAATCGCGTAAATCGTGCTTCACTCTCTGCCAAAGCTTGTTTCTGTGCAGTTATTGAGCGTGCAATATGAGCTACTTCAGCCATTTTTGTATCAAGTGAGCCCTCCTTCTTCATATAGAAATCAGCTCCAAGGTTAAGTGCTTTAATTGCTAGTTCTTCTTGGGAATACGCTGTTAAGAGAATGAAGGGAATATCACACCCCTCACCTCTCAACTTCGCCAGAATATCCAATCCAGTCATGGCTGGCATTTGGTAATCGCATACAATAACGTCAAGGTTTCCTCTATTAATGAGATCAAGGGCTTTCTCAGGAGAACATGCCGTTAAAACGGATATATCACTCTCATTTGACAAGAAGGTTTCTGTCATAGAGAGGAGCTCTTCATCATCATCCACAAGAAGCATGCGAACTTTCATGTGATTACTCTCCTACACCTTCGTATCCGACAAAACGAGTGAGTAAGGGATATCATTGCTAATAAATTGAATGAATATAGAATAATTTGTAGCTATGTCAGCTGATAATAGATTCATCTTCAAAGTATCCCATGAGTAATAAGAGAATAAATGGAAAAATCACAATCATATCTATTACACTAAATGGTAGAAGAAACCAAGTAGCAAAAAGGGTAACCACTGTAATGAAGAGTGCTAGCCAAAATCCTTTGACTTTGTTCTGAAGTATCCAGTACGCAGAAAGTAGTCGGAATCCTGTAAAGAAAAAGAATATGGGTATGAAAAGGACAGGCATGGTCTCCAATAACCCACCAACTATCGTATCAGCTGTAATCAATGAAACATAGAGATTCGGTATTATACCAATCGAGATGAGAACGATAGCAATTGAATCTATTAACTCAATCAGTCCATAAATAACTTGGATGATTGCTGCTGTAAATAGAGACCTATTCTCTCTTATTCTCGAATCAACTTGAACCATTTACTTGCCCTCCTTCGATCTTTTTCGGATTTTAGGGAAGAACATCCTAACCCTCTCTCTATAGTCGATATATTCTTGACCATATCGAATTACAAGATCACGTTCTTCAGCCACACACATATAATAGAACACTGGGATCCAGAGAAAAGAAATGAGAAAAAGAAATGTTGAGTTAAGAATCAATGCGATGAGATGAGTTGTCCACACTTCACCAAGTGCTTGAGGATGTCGTATCTTATTGTAAATACCTCCATACATTTCATGATCTTCTTTCGGTCTCAGAGTTTCCTCGCCAGCGTCTCTGACACCAAGAAACATCAGTGAAAATGAAGGAATCCCTAGGATTAAAGCTAGAAGAAGTGTGATTGAAAAGTCCCATGGGAACTGCTGTGGAAATGGCAGAGGGATTGGGTATAGTACATACAATAGATATGAAACGACGAGTACGAAAAGAGGGATACTCGCATATATTCGATATCGTTCACATTTTTCATAAGCAATTGGTCCTATTTCTTGAGCCAATTTGGCAGGTTGGGCACTTTTAACATAGAAATGGAGGGATGTTAACATTGCTACAAAAAGAAGTACTATGTTTAGCCATTCAATCATTCAATCGCCTGATATGACATTATCCAACTAGAATATAAGTTCGCGCGATATTATTTCAGTATTATACGGTTTTTGCTGTGCACTTTGGGTTGATTAGATGAACTATAAACAAATCGAAAGTTGGATGAAATCTATTGCGTCTGAAACAAGATTGACGCTATGATAAGTTAAAAAAGCCCCATAACGAATGAATTAAATATTGTTAATTATTAATATAAAAATGGGTTCAATAACAATCTTGGCTCTTCTGAAGAGAATAGAGAGATAATTCCAAGGATTACTGATGTGCAGAAATTTCGAGCTGAAACTAATAGATCACTGTCATTAGATACAGAGGAGGATTTGGTTATATTGGACATATTCAAAACAGTCGAAAAAAGCTATGATAAGATGGGAGAGAGGTATCATAAATTTAGAGACAATGAGAAATTCAACCGTGAACTTGAGCAATTTTCTGAGCTACTCCCACAAGCAGGGAGAGTACTAGATGCAGGTTGCGGGGTTGGAATACCAACATCGAAATCTCTAGTGAAAAAGGGATTTAGAGTAACTGGAGTTGACATCTCCGAGAAGATGATTGAATTAGCAAGAGAGAATGTTCCAGAAGCTAGTTTCTGTCACAAGAATATACTCGAACTGTATTTTCCAGATGGCTTTTTTGATGGCATTATCTGTGTGTACACATTATGGCATATCCCACGAATTAACCATCCAACTATTATTCAGAACTTCCATCGTATGCTGAAAGACAATGGAATATTGGTTCTCAATACAGGTGTATATGAGTCGGAAGGAATGAGTGAATTCTTTGGAGAACCAATGTTGTGGAGCACTAACAACCCAAATAAAACCCTAGCAGTTGTGAAAGATTTTCGGTTTGACATAATAGCTGAGGGAATATTGAAATTGGGTGGAGAAAGGCAATACTGGATATTCGCTAAGAAAAAGGCCTAATCTACACATTCTTGCTATTAGCATGTTTAATCAGTTAAATAATAGATACGCAAGTTGAAGATCTAATATGCCTCAAAGAGCTTGCGGTCATAACTGTGGAACATAACTAGCTAATAGAAAATAGACACATAACACAGGTAGAGATTCCAAAGATACTCGACGAAATATGTAAAATTAAAGGGAGTGGAGGAAATATTGCAAGGAGATTTGGAGGAAGCTAAGACAATAATACTGTCATTCTGCTCTTCTAGTAATTTCAGGATCATTGAGATAGTGTTCTTAGCTTCGCTTCCTAACAACTTCGTGT
>Ga0315553_10004012_pt1 | contig 11263 bp, 9 predicted proteins | sample SalMarSW160140MG_FD_203099 | JGI IMG/M metagenome (GOLD analysis project Ga0315553, IMG submission 203099) | Salt marsh sediment microbial communities from the Plum Island Ecosystem LTER, Massachusetts, United States - Salt Marsh Sediment SW1601-40 ... | reverse complement strand
GATGTCGCTCCGGCGGGCTCCCAGGGCTTTGCGCAGACCTATCTCGCGCGTCCGCTCGGTCACCGAAACCAGCATGATGTTCATGATGCCGATGCCGCCTACCAGCAGCGAGATAGCGGCGATGCCGCCCAGGAAGATAGTCAGCACGCTGGTGATGGTCTGGGCGGTGGCCAGGAAGTCCTGCTGGGAAAGGATGGTGAAATCGTCGGCGCCGATCTCCGTGCGGTGGCGGGTGCGCAGGATCTGGGCGACCTCCTCGGTGGCCTGGTTGACCGTTTGGGGGGTGGTCGCTTGGACCAGTAGCAAATCGACGCGGTCGCGCGACGAGCGGCGGATCAGGCGCGTCTGGGCCGTGGTCAACGGCACGAAGATCTGGTCATCCTGGTTCGAGAAAGCTGAGCCGCCTTTGGGCGCCTGGATGCCGATCACGCGGAAAGGCTGGCCCTCGATGCGCACCGTCTCGCCGACCAGGCCTTCGGTTCGCCCGAAAAGCGTTTCGGCGACGTCGGTGCCCAGCACCACGACGGAGGCGCGGCCCAAGATATGCTCCTCGCGGATGTAATCACCCTCGGAGACCGGGCTGTTGCGCACCGTGCTGTAGACCGGGGTGACCCCCATGATGGTAGTAACCGTGGACTCGCCGCCAAAGGAGACTTCGCCGCTGCCCTGTAAGACCGGGGCGACGGCTTCCACCGAGGGCGCCTGGAACGGATCGGAGATCGCTTCGGCGTCGCCCAGCGTGATCGGCTGCGGGTTGCGCACGTCCTCCGAGCCGCCGCGAAAAACGAACAACAGGTTGGTGCCGATGCCCTGGATCGAGCCGGTGATGGTGTTCTCGGCGCCGCGGCCGATGGACACCATGGCGATCACTGCTCCTACGCCGATAACGATGCCCAGGATGGTCAACCCGGAACGTAATTTATTCGCAAACAGGCTTTGTAACGCTTCGACGATCGCTTGCCAGTACTTCATGGCGACTCCTTCCCATCGTCCACTACGATGCCATCGCGAATATGGATGATGCGCTGGGCGAGCTGGGCGACCTCCGGATCGTGGGTGACGATAACGAGGGTCGTGCCGCGGTCTTTGTTGAGCGCCAGCAGGATGTTCATGATCTCGTCGCCCGAGGTGGTATCCAGGTTGCCGGTCGGCTCATCGGCCAGGATGATGGCAGGCTTGTTGATTAGCGCACGGGCTATGGCCACACGCTGCTGCTGCCCGCCGGAAAGCTCGTTAGGCCGGTGATCCATGCGGTCTCCCAGGCCCACCGCCCCCAGGGCTTCCCTGGCGCGCTCCCGGCGGCCTTGAACTCGACCGGCGTAACGCATCGGCAGCTCGACGTTGGCCAGCGCGGTGGCCCGGGGGAGCAGGTTGAAGGTTTGAAAGACGAAACCTACTTTGCTGTTGCGGATGGCTGCCAGCTGGTCGTCATTCAGGTCCGAGACCCGCTCGCCATCCAGCAAGTACTCGCCAGAAGTCGGACGGTCCAGGCAGCCGATGATGTTCATCAAGGTCGACTTGCCAGAGCCCGATGGCCCCATGACGGCGACCACTTCCCCCCGCGCGACTTTGGTGGAGAGACCGCGCAGCGCGTGCACTTCCACCTCGCCCATCTGGTAGACCTTGGTCAGATTCTGCGCGTCGATGACCCAGTCGTTCATTGCTGACCCACAAACGGCGGCGGACCGCCCTGATCGAAGGTCGTCGGCGGGTTGAGCACGATCGGGTCACCCACCTGCAGATCGCCTTCTAGTACCTGGCTCATCGTCTCCGAAGAAGCGCCCAGGGTGATCGTCACCGGATCCGGCCGTCCGTTGCGCAGCACGTAGACGACGCGGTTTCCGTCCCGGACGCGTACTGCCCGGTTAGGCACCAGCAGCACGTCCGTCAGCTGTTCTACAACCATGTTAACCGCTGCGGTCATGCCGGGCTTGACTGCCTCATCGGGGTCGGTCAGTTCGACCGTGACCGTGAAATCGACTACTCCTTGTTCCGAAGAGCCCACCAGGGCTACTTCGCTCACCACGCCCTGGTATTCCTGGTTGAGGATGGCGTCAAAGGAGAGGCGTACATCCTGCCCGACCCGAATCCGGTTGATGTCGATCTCGGAGACCTGAACGTCAACCAGCAGGCGCGAGAGGTCATCTAGGCGGAAACCCTCGGTCCCCGGAGCAACCTGGTCGCCCGGTTTGCTGACAACCTGGGTGATGGTGCCGGCGAAAGGTGCGGTTTGCTGGGCCTGGCTGATGGCCGCCTGGGCCGCAGCAACCCGCGCTTCGGCCGCAGCCAGATCATCCGGATCTGGTCCATCCTTCAGCCGCTCCCATTCGCGCTGGGCGTCTTCCAGCTGAGCCTCCAACAACGCTAGGTCGGCTTCGCTGGGGCCGTTTTGGATACGCTCCCAATCGCGTTGGGCTTGCAGCAGCTGGGCCTTGGCGGTTTCCAGGTTGGCCTGGGCCACAGCCTGGTCGATCGGGCTGGCGGTGCCTTTCAACGAGTTAAGCTGGCTTACCGCCGCGTCGTAGCGTTGCTGGGCGGCAGATAGCTCGCTCTGCAGCCGGGCCCGGGTGAGGTTATCCTCCGGTTTGTTCGCGTAAGGCGCGAAGGCCTCCTGGGCCTTATCGAGGGCGTCTTTGGCGATCACCACCTGAGCCTCGGCCTCGTTGATCAGGCTCTCACTGGCAGTCGATTGCGAGTAGCGCACGGCGCGTTCGGCCTGTTCTACCGTTTTCTGCGCGGTAGCGATGGCCTCCAGGGCGCGGGCTTGAGACAGCTCGGGGTTGCGGGCGTCTTCCAACGCCTGTTGAGCGTCCTCGACAGCCTGCAGGGCCTGCGCCTGTTGGATCTGCGAATTCTGCAGGTCGCTGAGAGTCTTCTGGGCGCTGACCAGGTCGGCTTGCGCCAAAATAACGTTCTGGGGCAGCGAGGTCTTGCTCAAGGTTGCCAGCGCCTGGCCTTCGGTAACCTGCTCGCCGACCGCAACGCTGACGGAGTCAACCGTGCCCGAGGTTTGCCAGCCCAATAATGCGGTTTGATTGGCGTGCACCACACCGGTGGCGCCGATAGAAGCGGTCAGATCGCCGCGCTCGGCAGGCGCGGTCTGCAGATCACCCGGCGCAGCGCTCTGCGCCCGGCCGCGAAAAGGGCCGAAGAAATACAGCCCGGCGGCTACCACGAGTATGACGACGACTGCGATGATCCATTTCCTCATAAAGTTCCTCCAAAATACCTGCCTCTTTGGTGTTGGTCATAGCAAGGGCTAGCCGTGGGCAGGCATGGTTATCAAAACGAGACCTTTATCCCCCACCCCCATCTGCGGAGATAATGCTCGAGCGGGAAGCGTCCAGGTTGAAGTTCTCCGGCAGGTCGATCATCAGGCTGTCGCCAACCTGCAGATCGCCTCCCACTACCTGGCTGAAAGCGTCCGAAGATGCCCCGATTTCTACCTCGACCGGCACTATCTGCCCGCTGCGGGGCACGTAAACGACGCGGCGCCCATCCAGGAAGCGGATCGCCCGGTTGGGGATTAGCAGGGCGTCCGCCAGCTGGTTGACGACGATCTCGGCCGAAGCGGTCATCCCCGGCTTGACCTTTTCATCCGGGTCGAGCAGCTCCACGGTGACGCTGAAGCCGACCACCCCGCCGAGATCCTGTCCCACGACCGCAGTTTCAACCACCCGACCATGGTATTCGGCCCCCGGCGCAGCATCGAAGGTCAGGTTCACTGGCTGTCCCACCTGCACGCGGTTGATATCGATCTCGGAGACCTGCAGGTGCACCAACAAGGGATCCAGATCGTCCAGGCGGAAAGCCCTGGAGCCGGAGGAGACCCGATCTCCCGGCGTGATCGACACTCCGGTGACCACGCCGCCAAATGGGGCAGTGATCTGGTCGGCTGCTACCACAGCCTGGGCAGCGGCGACCCGCGCCTCCGCCGCGGCGATCTCGGCGGGATCGACGCCGTCCTGCCAGCGCTCCCACTCGCGCCGGGCATCGGCCAGCTGGGCTTTCAGCACGGCGATGTCACCCGGGTTGGGGCCGTCCTGGACCCGCTCCAGGTTTCGCTGGGCGTCATCCAGCTTGGCCTGGGCGAGCATCACGTTACCCTCGGCGATCGTCGCATCCAGGGGATCGACCGGTTCTAACAGCCGAGCGTACTTTTCCTGGGCTGCGACCACAGCGCGCTGGGCGCTGGCCAGCTGGAGCTCCAGCGGTTTCAACGCCTTGCGCAGGCGCTGTCCGAAGAGCTTGTTAGCCAGGCTCTTGGGGTTGTTCAGCTTCTTCTGAATGATCTCGTATTGCTCCTGGGTCTGCTCCAGGGCTTCTTTGGCGAGCACCAGGTTGGCATAAGCCTGATCGATGGCTAGTTGAGGCGGCCGCTTGATCACGATAGCCAGGTTGAGTTGCGCCGCTTCCAGCTCTTTCTGCGCCTGGGCAACGCCCTCCAGCGCATCCGCTTGAGCCGCTTTGTTGTTCAGCCCGTCTTCCAGGGCGCGTTCGGCCTCCTCAACGGCTTTCAAGGCTTCGGCGCGCTGCGTTTGGGATAACCGCAGATCGTCCAGCTGGCGTTGGGCCTCGATCAGGTTGACCTGGGCGAGAAGCACATTCTGGGAAAGGGAATTCTGCTCCAACACAGCCAGAACCTCGCCCGGGTCAACCACATCGCCGACCTCGACGTTGATCTGCTCTACCGCGCCGGAGATGGTCCAGAATAATTGGGCGCTCTGGTAAGCCTGCACCAGGCCGTCCGCCCGGACCGTGACGGTCAGGTCGCCTCGAGAGACCGTTTCGGTTGCTAGGCTGGCGCCCCCCGCGCCGCGCAGCGCCCGCAGGCCCAAGTAGCCTGCAACCAGCACAGCGAGCAGAACGAGGGTAACGACTACCCGGTTTTTTACGATCAATGATCTCATCAATCTTCCATCAATGCGCTGAGGTCCCAGGGTTTACCCGACCCAAAGCGGGTAACGATGATCACCCCGATGCCCAGGCTGGCGAAGAGGATCTGTAACGCCAGGCCGAGATAGGGGGGGCGCGTCCAGGGAAACAGGATCAGCAGACCGGCGAAGAGGGCGACCAGCGGGGAGGTGTGCCCCCAACCGGCGCGGCGAAACAAACCATGCGCCAGCGTATAGGCCAGCACCAAAAAACCGCCGAAGCCGCTCAGAAAAAGCACCATCCCCAGAGCGATGCCGATGGGGATCGTGCCCACAGTCAACGCGGAGCTCACCGTAAGGGCGACGATCAAAACGCCGCTGAGCAATCCCGCCAGCGCCAGACGCAACAACGTGCCGGGCTGCCGGGTAAACACCTTGGCCAGGTTTCGAACCCGCCGGGGAAACAGATAAAACAGCAGCACACCGCTCAGGAATTGGGTGAACAAAGCGCTCAACGCCGAGATGAAAGCCGGCAGAGGCCGTTCCAAGATCGCAGCCATGAACGGCGGGCGGCGATCAACCTCCCAATGAAACCGGGTCGGAGCGCCATACGGGTCCCAGCCCAGCCAGGCGGCGGCGAGCAGCAGAACGATGCCGAGCAAGATTAACAATACGATCAACAAACGCCAAAAATTCATACCTCATTCCTTATCCGGGTTGAACCCGGTCCAATCGCCGGTTCCGCTGCGCAGCAGCCTGCCCAGGCTGAGCAGCGCGGCGAAAGCCAGGGCCAGCATCCCCAACCAGGCCGAATATCCCAGCGCCGCCCCGAACGAACCCTCAAAAGAGGCCAACCCGGCGAGGATCTGCTCCCAGAAGGGCATCACCCCGGCCAGCAGGAGGTCCCAGGCTGCCAGCAGCAGGGGCAGCCCCGATTCCGGTAGAGCCATCTCTCGAACCATTTCCATGAGCGGCGCAGCGATCAGCCAGAGTCCGATGAGCGCCAGAAGGACCCCGGCGCCCAGGTGCAGCCGGGCCTTCCGCCTGCGGCGGGCTCGCAGCGCAGAAAGCACCCGTCCGGCTAAATCCTCTGCGGGAGGCTTGCTGGGCAGTTGAGATAACCAGTGATCCATCTCATCCATGCTCTCGCTCCTCAAACCGGCGCTGCAGATCCTCTTGCAGCAGGGCCTTGGCGCGGCGCAGATGCGTGCGAACCGTGTTTAATGGCAGATCCAACGCCTCGGCGATCTGCTGGTATGCCAGGCCGGCGTCGTAGCGCAAGGCGATGACCGTGCGGTAGCCTTCCGGCAAGCCGGCAACCGCCTGCGCCAGCGCTTGCAGCGTTTCCGTTTGTTCGGCCAGTTCTTCCGGCCCCGGCCCGGAAGCTGGTAATTCTTCGCTTACCCCATCCCATCCGCCGAAGTCCAACCAGCGGTCCCGCCGCCAGCGATCGCGCACCAGGTTCATCGCCGCCGTCGCGAGATAGGGAAAAAAAGGCCAGTCCTCCCGGTAGCGCGGCAGCGCCTGCCAGACCCGCAAGAAAGCTTCCTGCACCACGCTTTCCGCTTCACCCGTATCATCCAGCACTCGCCGGATGATACGGTAGAGCTGCGGAGTGTAATAGGTGACCAGCTGTCCGAAGGCTTGATCGTCGCCCCGCCTGGCGCGGTCGATCAGCTGCCGCTCTTCGGATTGGGAAAGGCTAACCAAAGATTGCCTTCCTACTTAAAGCACGCACAAACTGGAAAAAAGTTTCAACATATCCAAAATTGTGACAATCGTCACACGATCAAGTGACATCCGCGACTGAAATAAACCTACTTTTGTCGGTATTATCTGATAGCTCAAGCCCTGGAGACCATCAGGAGGTAACTTCCATGCAAGCGATCCCCAGCGAATTCCTTGCCATCGACCGAAAATCACGCGCCCGAGTCCCATCGCTCGACCTCGAATACCGATCAGTTGAGGAACGAATTTGCGACTTCAAGGACGTGATCATCCCCCTGGACCCGGAATGGGCAATGGCGGAGGCCGCTCGCTGCATCCACTGCCCGGACCCTGCTCCCTGCGTGCAGGCCTGCCCGGCTCAAAACGACATCCCCTCGGCCATGTGGTTGATCGAACAGGGCAAATTCGAGGAAGCAGCCCAATTGTACCGCCAGACCAGCTCCCTGCCGGAGCTGTGCGGGCGGGTTTGCCCGCACGATAACCTGTGCCAGGGCTCGTGCGTGCGCAACCATTACAACGAACCAGTGCAAACCGGCGCTCTGGAAGCTTTCACCGCTTTATATACACGTGGAGAGAACGGCGCCGCGATCCCATTAGGAACTCAGACCGGCCGGAAGGTTGCGGTGGTCGGAGCCGGTCCCTCCGGGCTGGCTTGCGCCGAACAGCTCGTCCAGCATGGCCACCAGGTGACCCTCTTCGACGCCAAACCCGTCCCCGGCGGCCTGCTGGTCTACGGCATCCCCAACTTCAAACTCCCCAAAGAGCTGGTCTTCTCCCGCTGGTCCGATTTGGAGCACGCCGGCGTCCGCTTCGTGCCCAACACCTACGTGGGGGTAGACCTGACCATCGACCAGCTCTTTGAGCAGGGCTTCGAGGCCGTCTTCCTGGGCGTCGGGGTGGGCATCGACGCCCCCATGGAAGTCCCCGGCGAAGACCTGCCCGGCGTGGTCAAAGCCACCGAATACCTGATCCGCGGCAACGTGGCCCCCGAACTGCTGCCCGCCGAGATGCCCTCCACAGCCCTGACCGGCGACCAGGTGGTGGTCATCGGCGGCGGCGACACCGCCTCCGACTGCCTGCGTACCGCCCTGCGGCTGGGCGCCAGCCAGGTCACCTGCCTGTACCGCCGCACGGAACACGAAATGCCCGGCGGTCCCCACGACCGCCAGCTGGCCCGCGAAGAAGGCGCCCGCTACGAGTTCCTCACCCAGCCGGTGCGCTTCCTGCCCGGCCCCGACGGACGCCTGGCCCAGGTCGAGTGCGTGCGCATGCAGCTGGGCGAGCCGGATAAGTCCGGTCGGCGCCGGCCGATCCCGATCGAAGGCTCGGAGTTCATCGTGCAGGCCGACACAGCCATCCTGGCCTTGGGCTACTGGCCCGACGAGACCCTGGGCCAGAGCACGCCCGGGTTGGAGACCCACAAGTGGGGCTTGATCGTCAGCGACCCCGAGACGGGCGCCACCAGCCGTCCGGGAGTGTTCGCCGGCGGCGACGCTGTTACCGGGCCGGATTTGGTGGTCACCGCCATGGTCGCCGGGCGCAAAGCGGCCGCCGCTATCGACCAATACCTTCAAAATCAAGACTAAAGTAGCGATCGCCCCCACTTCACCGGCAAACTACGTAACTTCTATTAATATTAACTCGGGCTGACCGGATAGTTAGGTCAGCCCGAGTTATCATTCGCCGGATGAGCTCTAAGGCCGTTTTGGTGGGGAAAAGATCATACAAACGTTATTCTTCCTTTTGGCTTGGTACATCGCCTGATCAGCCGCCCACAAGAGCGTTGCAGCCTCCGAGCCGTGGTCTGGATAGATGCCGATCCCGATCGAAGCGGTGACTTTGACACGGCCTGCGGTGAAACGGATTTCCTCGGACACTTTTGTGTTGATTTTCTGCGCAACCAGCATGGAGTCAGACGCTTTCTCGATTGCATCGAGTATCACCACAAACTCGTCGCCGCCCAGGCGAGCAACCGTATCCGATCCGCGCACGGCCTCATTCAAGCGCTTAGCAACCTGTTTTAGCACCTCGTCACCGGCATCGTGCCCGTAGCGATCGTTGACATTCTTGAAACCATCCAGATCGACGTATAAGACTGCGAATATGGAGTTCATGCGCTTGGCGCGCCGGATGGCCTGTTGCATGCGGTCGGAAAGCAAATACCGGTTGGGCAGTGAGGTCAGGATGTCGTGAGTGGCCAGGTACTGCAAGTTGATCTCGGCACGCTTCAGCTCGTTGATCTCGCGGGTGATCCCGAGCAGCCCAATCACCTCCCCATGGCTGTCCATGATTGGCAACTTCGTCGTGGAGGTCCAATTGGTCTCCCCATCTGGCAACGAGCGGCCCTCCACAAGCCCGATAATTGGCTCGCCGGTTTCCATCACATGCAGGTCGTCGATCATGGTCTTGCTGCCAAACTCATCCCCGAATAATTCCCGATCCGTTTTTCCGACGATCTCGGCTGGATCATCGTATCCCAGGTCTAACGCCATTTTGCGGCTGACGCGCTTCAAACGGCACTTGCGGTCTTTGAAATAAATGCTGTCCGCAATGTTATCCATCAATGCATTGAGTGACTGCGTGTCGTCCAGCTGCCATTGATCGCTATCCATTTTTTTTGCTTCCCTCAACGTTGCTGATGGGGTCAGGATTCCATTTTCTAACGAGTCAGCTCATGCTTTAATCGCATCTTGACGTCTTTGTCCACGTACAGCGCGCTATGATATTGCTTTACGGGGTGGATCTCGGTGCCCTCCAGCACAGCGCTAAGTTCGGGCACGGTGTAGTCGCCGCCTGCTGAGGTTTCATAATCCACGTTGGTCCATTGGCCTTGACCGTCACGCTGCACGTTTAGTTTCGTAATGGTCTTCAAGCCGTAACCGAAAACGGAGATCGCCGGCACACTTGAATGGGTGCCCAGCTCGCGGCGAAATTCCCGCCCGGTGCGCAGCAGCGGGCGCTGATCATCCGCGATCCACGATTCGTCCTCCAGGATGTTGATTTCCTGGCCATGTTGGTCGAAGATACACGGGTAAGTGGGCAAAATCTGGTAGTTGGATTCAAAGGTGGCGACGACATCTCGCAATCTTTCCCCCATCATCCCAAAGGGCAGGATCTTAGGCCCGAGCAGCAGGCTGGTGGCGGCCTTGGGTACGCCATGATGCGGGCCGCCCAGCAAGATCAGCCGTTCGACCTTGCTCTTGCCGCCGTAGTGCTCCACGTAATACCGGCTCACGAGAGTGCCTAAGCTGTAACCGATGAGCGTGATCGGCAAGCTGACCCCCCAATTATCGATCGCCTCCGCCAGTTTGCGGGCGGCTCGGCGTACATCATAGCGCCAATCGTAGGCGAATTCGAGGTAATCCACCTCACGCTGGTAGCCGAGTTCTTCGACTAGGTAATCACCTAGGCGGTTGCACTGTTCGATTTTGACCAGGTTGGGAACGATGACGATTTCATTCATCACGCCCCGCGGCTCCAGTGGCACTTCTGCCGGCAGGCGGAAGATCTCTGGGTTTTTGATCATGAGTTTGATGTTCGGCCATACGCGCTCATCGCCCAACCACAGCTCGGAACCCATCAAACCGGGGACGAAGACCACCGGGCGGTGAGCTGAGAGTTTTTTCAAATCACCGTCCAGGAGGGTCATATCCGCGCTGGTGAAGCCGCGCTTGAAGACCAGCTGGGCGTCGCCGATCTTCACCAGATCGCCGTCCTGGAGCGCGACCCGGTCAACGCGATCGCCGCGCACCCAGGTTCCGTTGGTGCTGTTCAAGTCTTGCAAGATGAAATCATCGCCGTCGGTGCGCTCGATGCGGGCGTGCTCGCGGGAGACTTTGGGGTGATCGATAACGACGTCATTGGAGCTGTGCCGCCCGATGGAGACCACCTCGCCGGTAAAAGGCAGTTCCCAGGTCCCCTGGGGGGTGTGCACCGCCAGGCGCGGCGTATCGGTGTCGTTCAGCGCCACCGATAGAGTCATCTCCGCCAGCGTGGCGTCCAGGGCATCTTCCGTATCGATCAACGTCATTGCCGGCTCCTCCCGGACCGGCGTGAGGGTAAACTGCAGGTTGCTTTCCCCCATAGCGATCAGGTCGCCGGGAGCCAGCTGGGTGCGCTCGACGATCACGCCATTGACCCGGGTCTTGTTCGCCGAACCTAAATCGACCAGGCTGCACCCCTCTGCACCGCATTCCAGGCGGGCGTGCTCCCGGGACACGCGCGGATCGGGCAGGACGATATCGTTGGTCAAAGCCCGCCCCAGCGTGATGTTGGCTTTCTCCAAAGTGAACTCCTGCTCGACGCCGCCGGGCAGCGTAAGGGTTAGTTTTCCGTAAGTTTCGGTCATGCGCTCTTCCCTTTACAGTGATGGGGTTAGACGTTATGCAATTCGCCTGGAAAGCAGGCTTACCAGCGTTCGTAAAATTATAACAAACCGGAACCAGATTCTCACGCAGAGAGCCTGCCAGGTATTGGTCCGATAGTCGAACGATCAGAGCAGCTCTCTTGCTGCTCTCTCGAGCAGCCAATAGCCGTGGCGGATTACGGCTTCCAGCCGGGCCCGCTCTTCGTGGTTGAGCGCATCGGATGATCCGGCGGCTTCCAGGCGCGCCAGCCAGCGCAGCAGCTCTCCGCGCGCGCCGCTCGAACGGTGCGCCCAG
>Ga0315553_10004010_pt1 | contig 11270 bp, 9 predicted proteins | sample SalMarSW160140MG_FD_203099 | JGI IMG/M metagenome (GOLD analysis project Ga0315553, IMG submission 203099) | Salt marsh sediment microbial communities from the Plum Island Ecosystem LTER, Massachusetts, United States - Salt Marsh Sediment SW1601-40 ... | reverse complement strand
GCGCTGGCCGAGGCCACTCTGGATGAAGTGCTGCAAGTGTGGGAGGGAATGGGCTACTATGCCCGGGCGCGCAACCTGCATCGAGCGGCGCAGCTGGTGGTCGATCGCCACAGCGGCCGTTTGCCGACTGATCGGCAACAGCTGACTGCCTTGCCCGGAATCGGCGACTACACCGCCTCGGCGCTACTTTCGATCGCGTTTGGGTTCGACGAGCTGGCGCTGGAGGGGAATCTGCGGCGAGTGCTGGGGCGACTGTATGAGCTGAAGCTCGATCCGCGCTCGCCGGCTGGCGAGCGCGAGCTCCGCAAACTTGGGCAGACGATGCTGCCTGCCGGCCGTGCCTCCCAGTTCAATCAGGCCCTGATGGACCTTGGAGCCACGATCTGCACCCCGCGCTCTCCCCGCTGCGATCAGTGCCCGCTGCAAGCCGATTGCCTGGCCTACCGCCACGGCACTCAGACCGATTTTCCGGCGCGCACCCTGCGCACGCCGCTTCCGGTGCGACAGGCAGTGGCGGCGATCTGGGAATCTGGCGGGAGGGTATTGCTCCGTCGGCAACCGCCCGATGGGCTGTTGGGCGGGTTGTGGACCTTCCCGGGTGGCTTCTTGCAGGAGGCCGAGTCGCCGGTAGACGGCCTGCGACGCCTGCTGGCGCAACAGTTCGAAGCTCGCCTGGTCGATCAGTCTGCCCTGCCCGAGATGCAGCACAGCTTCAGTCATTTCAAGCTGATCCTGCACCCCTTCCGCTGTCAAATCACGGCCGGGTCGCGACGGATCCGCGAGGCGGCCGACGCCCGCTGGGTCGAGCTGGAACGATTGCACGAGTATCCGATGGGCAACCTCGATCGTCGACTGGCATCCCAAACTCTAGCGAGTCGTTAATGAAGGCCATCTGACCCTGCATGATAGAATCGGCAACCCTTAAGGTTATTCTGTGCGGCGGCTACTTCTCCCCCTAATTGTTCTGCTCTCAGGCCTGGCCGCGGCCTGCGCTTCGAACGGACGCCTGCCGCAGAGCCCGCTAACTGCCGCGCTGGGGCGGAAAGTCGGGCTGATCGCCTACGTCGGTCTCGACGGCAATGTCTACACCATAGACCAGGGCGGCGGACACCAAAGCATGCTCACCGACGATGCACACCCGATGGAGAACGGCGTAGCACGCTTCTATCAGTTCCCCACCTGGTCGGCCCACGATAATCGGTTGGCGTTCATCGGTCGCGAGGTGCACGAAGACGGCACACTCGAATCGACGGTATTTGCCACCGACGCAGACGGCGAGATTCCAATCCAAATCTTCGCCAGCGATGAGCAGCATCCGATCTATCTGTATTGGTCGCCGACTGCACAATGGGTGAGCATTCTGACTTCGAGTCCAGGATCCGAACTGCTGGCCATGCAACTGGCCGCGGCCGATGGCAGTGACACCTCAATCGTCGACACCGGGCCGCAGCCATTCTTCTGGGATTGGTCGCCGCAGGGCATGGAAGTGATGACGCATGTGGGCGGTGAAGCGGCGCTCAATCCGGACGGGGCACGGCTCTCGCGGCTGCAGGTCGATCCGGAACTGCGGGAGATTGGGCTGGGCATTGCGCCGACGCGCTTCCAGGCACCGGCTTACTCCCCCGATGGCGAGTACATCCTGCTGGCCGGCGACGGCGGTGGGGGCCAGCAACAGCTGATGTTGACCGACGCGAACGGCGTGTTGCAGAACACACTGATTGACTACGAGGGGACCGTGGCCTTCGCCTGGTCACCCAAGGGCAAGGTTGCGGCGGTGCTCGATGGTGATCCCAATAGTGAGCTGATCATCGGCCAGCTGAGTTTCATGGATCTGCGCGAGCCAACCGCTCCGGTAACGATCGAGACCGACGCCGATCAGGTCTTTGGGTTCTTCTGGGCTCCGAACGGCAAGAAGCTAGCCTACTTCGTGCTGGTTCAGGCCTCCGCAGCCGGGGACGGTGGGGAGACTGGATCGGACACGCCGGTGTACCTGCTTGAGCTGCACGTGGCCGACGCAAAGAGCGGCGACACCAAGCGGATCTGGGTATTCCGACCGACACAGTCTTTCCTGGATTTTCTGGTGTATTTCGGCCAGTACCAGCGATCGACCACGATTTGGTCGCCCGACAGCAACTACCTGGTGATTCCGGCATTCTCCAGCTCTGATGCCCAGGGATTGGCGATCGTCCCCGCCTCAGGGAACTTCGAGCCACGCTTTCTCATAGAAGCCGGGCTCGGATTCTGGTCCTGGGAGTAGGCCGACTCGCTGCGGGCAAGCTGAAATCAAAAGGAGGCCGGACCCGGCCTCCTTTTTGTTTGAAAAGCCAGCGTGCAGCGGAGCTATTTCGCCTTGCCGGGTTCGTCCTCCGACTCGCGCGATTCTGTAGAGGGTTCCGGCGTGGGATTCTTGGGGGCGTCGCTGGAGGCCAGCTGGTGGCGGCGCTGATAGGCTAGCCCGGCCTGATTGACACCGAGCTGCTCCAATACGCTCTCCATCGCTTCGCCCTGATCGACAGCCACCTGCAGGGTGTTCTTTCCCAGGATTTCCAGTACTTCCTCGTTCGACAGTTCGTGTTTCTCGAGCAGCGCCTCAACCAGCGCCTCGACCTCGTCTGCATGCTGGATCAGCCGCTGCTCAACCTGCTCTTCCAACGACTTCCACAGATGCTCCACCCGTTCGTCGGAGAAGCGAAGCTCCTTAACGTCCACGTACAGCTCCGAAACCGGCGGACCGAAAAATCCCAGCATCGCCAGCTTGCGTAACTGCATGCGTGCGGTCTGGAAATCGGAGGTAGCGCCGGTCCAAAACTCGCCCATGAACAGCTTCACGCAAATGTGGCCGGCCAAAGCCACCATGATGTCTGCCACGATGCGGCGCAGCGGCTCGCCGTAGATCTCGACCGTGTCTACCGGCAGCACGTAGCCCATGATGCCGCGGGCGCGTCGCACGATGCTCACTCGCGAGATGCGCTGGTCGGGCATCATGTAGTGCTGCATCACCGCGTGGCCAGCCTCATGATAGGCGACTTGCCGCAGCTGCAGTGGATCCATCTCGCGCACCGGATTGGCCATTCCCACGATCTGTTCTTGAATGGCCTGGTCGATGTCTTCCTGAATCACAAAGTCACGGCCCTCGAACAGGGCCCGCCGCACCGAATCTTTGGTGATGGCCGACATCACCTGAGCGGGGGTAGCGCGGGGGGTATCGGCCACGATTGCCTCGATGTCGACCTGCTCCGGATCGTGCCGGATCTTCGAGAGGTAGCCTTCGATGATCGCCCGTCGGCCAGCCCGGTCGGGTCGGTCAACTTGGATGATTTGGTCAAATCGCCCGGGCCGTAGCAAGGCCGGATCGAGGATGTCTGGCCGGTTGGTCGACCCCATGAACAGCACGTGCCAATTGCGCACTGGCTGAGGGCGGCCCAGCAGCTTTGCCAGCTGGCCGCGCAGTTTTTCGATCCGGCCGGGCTCGCTGATTCCGTCCATTTCGTACAGCAGTCGGGTCAGGGCGCCGTTCATTCCCATGCCGCCCATCATCCCGCCCATCATTCCCATCCCCTGATTGGCGCCCTGGACGCCGGAGCGGCTCATGCCGACCGCATCGATCTCATCGATGTAGGCGATGCAGGCGCCATACTCGCGCGCTAGCTTGCGAGCCTTGCGCACGAAAGTCATCATCTTGAGCGTGTCCATCCCCCAAAACATGCCGCGGAAGCCGGAGCCCTCCACCGACATGAATGCCACGCCGGCCTCGCCGGCCATCGCCTTGGCTAGCAAGGTCTTGCCGGTGCCCGGCTCGCCGGTCAGCATCAAGCCGTTGATGTACTGCCCGCCCATCTTCACGAACTCGTGCCGATCGGCCAGCAAACTGATCCACTGTTTCACCAGCTGCACCAGATGCGGCTGGCCCCAGTAGTCGGCGAAGGTGACCGCCTTCGGGTCGCCCGGTTTGATCACCACCGTGCGGGTGCGGCTGATGAACCAGAACAGTGCCCCGAACTGCACCACCATAAACAGCACTGCAAATAGCAGCTGCACCAAAATCGAGAACGCCAATCCGAATAGATTCATCACATCCGGATTGAGCCGGGTCCATCCATACAGCAGCAGCGCCAGCCCCAGCCACCAGAACCGGCGTGCCAGGTTGGCCAGCTTCTGCAGGATCCTCCTGGGCAGTGGGCGCGGACCGAGCAGCAGGCCGCGCTCACGTGCGGTGCGACCAATTCGCTCCAAAGGGTCTTGGTCCCGGATGTGGCGGGGCTGCTCTTGTTCGGTCATGTTCGGCTCCTTAAATGAAGCTCAAATTCGGATTGTAGCATTCGGGTTATTTCGACGCCTTAAGACTCTTCAAACCTTAATCTAGCTATCGGGCAACAGATCAAGCGCCTGGCTGAGAACTGGATCGTTGCCAGGTTGCACTTCATCCCAATCGGCTTCCACTCGAATGTCGGGGATCACACCTGCCCGGCTGAGATCGACGCCGCCCACGGTCAGGTAGGTCGAATCGGCAAAGGTAAGCATCGATCCGTCGAGCAGCGTCATCCGGCGGTAGTTCAACACTGTTCCGGCGGATGGCAACCCGACGACTGCTGCACGTCCGCCGGCCTGCAGCGCGGCGGCGAAGATCTCCGGAAGTCCGCTGGTGTCGGGGCCGGTCAGGAGCACCAGCGGGACAGTCTGCGAGTTGGCGATCTCGCGCCCGGAGACCGTCAGCGGTTGATCCCCGTCGCGACTGGTGAACTTGCCCATCGGTCCGTCGCCCAGCAAGATCAGCATCTCGACCAACGGCCACTGGCCGCCGCTGCCGGCGATGCGCAGATCGAGCACCATGCCGGTGATCGGCTGTTGCTGATCCTCTGAGTCCTGGAACACTTTGGCGACTGCTTCAAAGATCGAGCTGTCCCCGGCCGCCGGCGCCAGCAGGTACATCAAGCTGGGAGTCAGCAATCCGCCTCTCAAGGTGTCGGCCGCGACGACCTGGGCCCGCCGCACCGAGACCTGGCGCGAGGCCCCAGATGGTGAGACGACCCGCAGCACCACCTCGCTGCCTGCGGGGCCCCGCACTCGATTCAACACATTGACACCCTCATCCGCGCTGACAGCGGTTCCGTCGACGGCATAGATTGCATCGTGCGCCAATAATCCGGATCGCTCGGCCGGAGAGCCGCTGATCACCGACAGCAGCACGACCCGCGGATTTGGGTCGCCGCGCACGCCAACGAACGCCCCGATGCCCTCGTAGACCGTGCTGGCCTGCAGATCGGCAGCAATCCGCTCGTCGCGGGACAGGTAGCTGGCACTGCCCTCCGGCAGCTGCGCGATGAGACTGCTGAGCGCCACGGCGAACTGCTCGCCGCTCAACCCGGCCTCGATTTGATGCCGGACGGCGGCAGTTTCGGCGTCCCAATTCAGGCCGCCATAGTCGGCGTACAGGTAGCTCTCGCGGATGGCCTGATCCAGCTGCTCGAACACCGCCAGCTGCTGCGGAACGATGGCGGAGGTTGGACTGGCAGTTGGGGCTGACGCTTGGGTTCCGCAAGCGGCGATCAGCGCCCCACTGGCGGCCAGCATCAGGGCCAGTGGAACGAGTGGGGAGTGGGACCTAGCGTACGCCCGGATCCTGGTCAGAACTCGATCTCCTCCGGTGGAGTTAATACGTCAGGCTGCAATCTACCGTTCATTCTAGGGAGTTGGCGGCGGGGAGCGCCATGGCCCAGATGGGGTAGGGCTCAATCCTCCTGCACCCGCGCGCCGGCCTGATCGACGGCCAGCAGGTACGTGCGGCTCGAGAGCCCGCGGGCGCTGAAGGCGGCCGACATCGCTTCGGCGATCGGCTCCAGCTCGGTGTCGCCGAAGGCGGCCAATCCCGGACCGGCGCCGGCCAGAACTACTGCGGCTGCGCCGGCCCGGCGAGCGGCAGACTCTGCTTCGGCGTAACCAGGGATGTGTTGCTGGCGGTACTGCTGGTGCAGGCGATCATCTGTCGCCTCGGCCAGCAGTGCGAAGTCGCCGATGCGTAGCGCCTCCACCGTCAGCGCCGCACGTCCGATGTTGAAGGATGCGTCTGCCAGCGGAACCTGTTGGGGCAGTACCTGCCGCATCTGCTGAGTAGGCAGGTCAAGCGTGGGAACCACGACCACCAGCCTGGTGATCGCCGGTCGGATGCGATGGAAGACCGGGTGCTGCTCGCCGGGCCCGACCACCACCAGTCCTCCCAGCAGCGACGCGGCGGCGTTGTCAAGATGCCCTTCCAGTTCAGCTGCCAGCCCAAGCAGTTCGGCGGTGGAGAGCCCGGCGCCCAGCAGGGCATCGGCGGCCAGCAGCCCGGCCACAACTGCCGCGGCCGATGAGCCCATGCCGGACGCCAGTGGGATGTGGTTGTGACAGGTCAGCCGCAGGCCAGAAAGCCGGATTCCTTGCCAGTCCGCCAGAGTCTGGGCTGAGCTGGCGATCAGGTTGTTGCGATCGATGGGCAATCGATCGGATCCCTCGCCCTCGATTTGGATCTCGATCCCGCTATCCGCCAACTCAGCGAGCAGCAGGTTGTGCAGCTGCAGCGCCAAACCCAGGCTGTCGAATGCAGGGCCTAGGTTGGCGATCGTGGCCGGGACCTGCACTTGGACACGTTTCATGCGACCTGCCGAATCTGCCTCTCGGGTGAGGTCCTGACCGGCGGCGTGGTTCCTGGCCCAGGTCGCGCCCCTCCGGCATTGGTTCCTGCTGGCGTTGCGCCTCCAGTGCGGTAGCTCATTCTTCCAGCAGCGCCTCCACCGCCTCCAGCATGGCTGGAACGGTGTGCATCGCGGTCGCTTGGGGGACAGTGTCCGGGTCTTTCAGGCCGTGGCCGGTGCACACGCACACCACTGTTTGACCCGACAGGTCCAGCCCGTCCTGGACCGCCTGCCGGAGCCCGGCTAAACCGGCGGCGGAGGCCGGCTCGACCCAGATCCCCTCGCGAGCCAGGTCGCGCTGGCTTTCCAGGATCGCCTCATCCGGAACGGCCAGCAGCCGTCCGTGGGATTGCTCCACGGCCTCCAACGCCTGCTCGCCGCGTGCCGGACGGCCGATGCGGATGGCCGACGCGATGGTGTGGGGATCGTCGATCGGATGGCCGTCGACCAGAGGCGCCGCGCCGGCAGCCTGGGCGCCGAGCAAACGCGGCAGCTTCCCATTCAAATACTGGCGGAATCCCATCCAGTAAGAAGTGATGTTCCCGGCGTTGCCTACCGGGAGCGCCATCCAATCCGGTGGCCCGCCCAGCTTGTCGCAAATCTCGAAGGCGGCGGTCTTCTGTCCCTCCAGCCGGAAGGGGTTGAGCGAATTGACCAGCGTGATCGGATGCCTCTCGGAAAGCGCGCGGGCCAGCTCCAGTGCCTGGTCGAACGAGCCATCGACCTGGACGATCTGGGCTCCGTAGGCCTGCGCGCCGGCCAGCTTGCCGGCCGCTACCTTGCCGGCCGGCAGCAGTACCAGGCACTGCAGCCCGGCCCGACCGGCATAGGCCGCTGCGCTGGCGGCGGTGTTGCCGGTGCTGGCGCAGATCACGCTGCGCGCTCCGCGGCTGACTGCTTCGCTGACCGCCACCGTCATGCCGCGGTCCTTGAAGGAAGCGGTGGGATTTAGCCCCTCGAATTTGACCAGCAGCTGCGCCACGTGCAGCTCGGCCGCCAGCCCGGGCAGTGGGATCAAGGGCGTGTTGCCCTCCAGCAGTGTCACCGGTACGACCGCCTGCGGCAGCTCGATCCACTGGCGATAGTGTTCGATCACCCCTTTCCAGCTGGGCATGCGGCATTCTAGCACCGGGGGATACCGTGAGGACAGCACTTGACAAAGCCTATCTGACAGACTATTATCTAACTAGATAATGATCTAGTAGACAGATGTCTACTCGACAATTACCAACTAGATCATTGTTGAATTCAGGGCCAAGGAGGGCCGCGATGATCCACAATCTCTCCATGCTGGCCCGGGCCAGAGAGCAACAGATCCGGTTCGAGGTTCTGGCCCGCCAGGAAATCCCGCGACCGAACCGAAGTCGCCGTACTGTCCTTGCACGGTTGGCCACCCGAGCCGTCTGTCGCCTGGGCACGATCCTGGTGACCATCGGAAAGCGACTGGAATGTTACGCATTTCGGATGCTGCGCGAATCGGATTACGCGACCGGGTAGTGGCACGGATCCGGGGCAAGTTCTCTGCCCCGGACCCGTGTGTCGTCAGGACGACCCACAGGAGAAACGGATGGAGAAGGTGCCGCAATTGGAGCCCGGGCTGGTCCGTCAGTTCGTGATCGCCGGCCACGGCGATCTGGCCAAGACCAAGCAGCTGCTGGAGGGCTGTCCCGCACTGTTGAACGCTTGCTGGGATTGGGGCGGCGGCGATTGGGAGACCGCGCTGGGCGGCGCAGCACACACCGGCAGCCGTGCGGTGGCGCTGTTCCTGCTGGAACGGGGCGCCCGCATGGATATCTTCGCCGCCGCGATGTTGGGTGAGCTGGATCTGGTGCGGGCGGTCTTGACCGCGCATCCTGAGCACCGGCGCGCGCTGGGGCCGCACGGTATCCCGCTGCTGGCCCACGCTCAAGTGGGCGGGGAGCCGGCTCTGCCGGTGGTCGAGTTCCTGGAAGGGCTGGCGGTCGCGCGATGAGTCTGACCTGCCGGCGAGAGCGACAGCGATGAACCAACCTCCAGCTCCGGTCACTGCCGCGCCCAAGCGCCCGGAGGGCATGACCGCCTTCACCGTGATCTGGATCGGCCAGCTGATCTCGATGCTGGGGACCGGGATGACCCGCTTTGCCATCACCATTTTTGCCTGGCAGCTGACCGGCGAAGCCACCGCCCTGGCGCTGGTCGGGTTCTTTGCCTTCGGGCCGACGGTGCTGCTCAGCCCGTTTGCCGGAGCGATCGTCGATCGAGCCAATCGCAAGCTAGTCATGATGCTCAGCGACCTGGCGGCCGGATTGATGTCGGTCGTAATCCTGCTGCTGTTCGTCACCGATCACCTGCAGATCTGGCACCTGTACGTCACCGGAGCGTTCGCCGGCGCTTTCGAGGCCTTTCAGTTTCCGGCCTACTCGGCGGCGGTCACGCTGATGCTTCCCAAGGAGCAGTACGCTCGCGCCAGCGGCATGCTCTCACTGGTCTACAGCGCCTCCGGCATCGCAGCCCCGTTCTTGGCAGGAGCATTGATTGGGATCATCGGAATCGGCGGCATCCTGAGCATTGACATCGCCACCTTTATCTTCGCGGTGCTGGCGCTATTGGTGGTGTTCATTCCGCAACCGGCGGAGACCGAAGCTGGCCGCGCCGCGCGCGGCAGCATTTGGAAGGAATCTGGATTCGGCTTTCGCTATATCTGGGAGCGTCCCAGCCTGCTTGGACTGCAGCTGGTGTTCTTCGCCATTAACTTCGTCGCATCCTTCGGCATCATCCTCTTGGCGCCGATGGTGCTCGGCCGCACCGGCGACAACGAGTTGGCGCTGGGTACGGTGCAGGCCTTCTTCGGCGTGGGTGGAGTGGTCGGTGGGGCGCTGCTGAGCATCTGGGGTGGGCCCAAACGCCGGGTGCACGGGGTACTGTTGGGCATGACCTTTTCCAGCCTGCTCGGGCTGGGATTGATGGGACTTGGCCGGGGGATCGTGCTGTGGGCCGCCGGCGGATTCTTCGCCAGCTTCTTCATCCCGATCATCAACGGATCCAATCAAGCGATCTGGCAAGCCAAAGTGGCGCCAGATGTGCAGGGCCGGGTATTCGCCGTGCGACGATTGATCGCCCAGGTCACGGCGCCGCTGGCTTTCGTATTGGCCGGGCCGCTCGCCGATCGGGTCTTTGAGCCCGCCATGCAGCCCGGCGGCGCGCTGCAGCCGCTGTTGGGCGGCTTGCTGGGCAGCGGGACCGGTACCGGCATCGCGGCCATCTTCCTGCTGACCGCGGTGCTGGGAACTGCCAGCGGACTGGCGGGATATCTGTTCCCGGCGGTCCGCAACGCGGAGGACCTGCTGCCCGATCATGAGCGGTTGGTCGCCACAGTTCAGTCCCACGGGACTGCGCCTGAGACTCAGTCCCCGGCTGAAGCCGCGGCCGCCACGCCGCCGGCCGGATGATGGACTCGTCGAAAGTGAGGAGTGGGTAGATGGAAACGAATGGAAACCAGCCGGGCGAGCCGACCCTGTCTTGGGACATCGGAACCGCTTATGACCTTTTCGTCAGCCTGTCGGTGCTGCACGAGCCGGCAGCCTTCGGGCTGCGGGCGGCCTGGGCGGCCGGAATGCGATCGCGGCTGCCGGCCGAGGAGCGTGAGTCACTGGAGCAGTTTGAGGCGATGAAATTCGGCAAACTGCCCTTTCACTGGCTCGTCAACCTGCCGGAACCGAAGGATGGGCGCACGGTGCTGGAGGCGCTCAGTCAGGTCCCAGCCGACCAGCGCTTGCCGCTGCTAGTCAGAGGACCGGAGCTGCCGGAGTCGATCGCGGTGGTTCTGGACGAGGTGGCTCACAACCAGAGTTGGGACGACTCCCAGATCGACGACATTCTCGAACTGCATGCAGACAAAGCCCAGGAGCACCGGCCATCGCGGGAGGTGCTGGAAACTCTACTGGAGTGGTGGTCTGATCTGGAGGCTTCCGGCGAGCGGCTGCTGACCGGGTTGCGCGCCTACTACGAGGTCTTCTTTGCCGAAGAGGAGCACCGCATTCGGCCCGCATTAGAAGAGTCGCTCGGCCGCGCCCAGGAGCTCTCCAGGCAGCTCTCGGTTCCCGACCTGCTGGAGGAGCTTTCTCAGGGTGTCCGGTTTGAGGGCGGCATTGAATCCCCTGAGCTGCTGCTGGCCCCCTCGTTCTGGGGCACTCCACTCATCATCTTCGGCATGGCCTCCGCCCAGCGTGAGGTGATTCTGTTTGGCGCCCGTCCGATGGCCGCCTCGCTGGTGCCAGGCGAAGTGGTTCCCGATGCGCTGGTGCGGGCACTCAAGGCGCTGTCTGATCCCACCCGCCTGCGCATCTTGCGCTACCTGGAGGAGCAACCGCTCACGCCTTCGCAGCTCTCGCGCCGGCTGCGATTGCGCTCCTCCACCGTGACCCACCATCTCGACATTCTGCGCCTGGCGACGTTGGTGCAGTTCCGGATCGGTGGCCAGGGCAAGACCGATCGCCGTTATGCCCTCCGGCAGGAGGCCATCGGCAGCGTGTTCGCCGCGCTGGAAGGCTTTCTGCGGCAGGCGGAGCCGCTTGAAGTCGAGCGGCTGGAAGCAGAGATCTCGGCTGATTGAGGATCGAC
>Ga0315553_10004009_pt1 | contig 11271 bp, 7 predicted proteins | sample SalMarSW160140MG_FD_203099 | JGI IMG/M metagenome (GOLD analysis project Ga0315553, IMG submission 203099) | Salt marsh sediment microbial communities from the Plum Island Ecosystem LTER, Massachusetts, United States - Salt Marsh Sediment SW1601-40 ... | reverse complement strand
GGCCAGGCGATCCCGCGTACGAACCTCGTCGATCAGTTGGACCAGCACTGGCAATTCGCGAAACGCCAGATAGGACGAAACATAGGGAAACACGGCGTCGCGAGCCGTTGTGTGCGTCCAGAGCTGTTCACCGGTGGGCAGGTCGAACAGGGCGTAAGCGGCCACGGCGCCGTCAGGCGGACGATACGAGACGTCGACGCCCGCGACGGTTCGCGGTGGCGAGTCGGGCGGATGAAGCGAGATGCGGTCGGCTAGCTGCTCCTGCCAGAGACGCAATCGAACCAACGGGCGGTCGGTACCGAAATCGTCGAACGCGAATCGCTCGAGGTCGACGCGCTCGTCGCTAAGGTCAATCCCTTCTTCCGCGAGCAGCACTGCTTTTCTCGATTCATCGCCGGTCACCCCGCTATCCGTCTCGCCGATGTACTGGCCCAGTTGACCGTCGGCGCGGACGACCCGATGACAGTGGCACGCCGGGTGATGATCGTGATGCAATAGGAAATGCCCGACCCAGCGGGCGGCGACCGGGTCGCCCAGCGCAACGGCCAGCCGTCCGCACGTGCTCACTCGCCCACGTGGAATCTGGCCGATCAGCTCCGCGAGCTTTTCTGCCAGATCGGGTAACGGCGGCATCGGGATCGCCGAGCGTTTCGACGTGCTACATTGGGCCATGAAACACCTGCGACGCGGTACAGAACAAGGTATACTGGAAAGAGTTTCGGGTTTCGTTCAAATGCCGTACACACGCGGGCCGCAAGCGGCCCCGCAAAACAGATAATCGCAAAGCGGTCAGCAACGTGTCGAAAATTAAACGAATCTTGGTGACTGGCGGTGCGGGCTTTCTCGGGTCGCATCTGTGTGAGCGGCTGGTGGACGACGAGCACGACGTGGTCTGTCTGGACAATTTCTTCACCAGCCAGAAGACGAACGTGGTGCATCTGCTCGATCGGTCGAATTTCGAGCTCGTGCGGCACGACGTCACCCAGCCTATTTTTCTGGAAGTCGACGAGATTTACAATCTGGCCTGTCCTGCCGCTCCGGGCCATTACCAGTTCAACCCGATCAAGACGGTCAAGACCTCGGTATTGGGCGTCATTCACTTGCTGGGAATGGCCCGGCGGTGCCATGCGAAGCTGCTGCAGGCATCGACCAGCGAGGTGTACGGCGACCCAGAAGTCCATCCCCAGATCGAGTCATACCGCGGGGCGGTCAACCCGATTGGACCGCGGGCCTGTTACGATGAAGGAAAACGCGTGGCCGAAACGTTGGTGATGGATTACCACCGCGTGAATCGGATCAACGTGCGGTTGGTACGTATTTTCAACACGTACGGGCCGCGGATGCATCCGTTCGACGGTCGCGTCGTGTCGAACTTCATCCGCCAGGCACTCCGCAACGAGGACATTACGATTTTCGGCGACGGCAGCCAGACGCGCTCGTTTTGCTATCGCGACGATCTGATCGAGGGCATGATCCGCATGATGAACGGTCCTGACGAATTCGTGGGGCCGGTGAACCTGGGCAACCCGGACGAGTTCTCGATACGCCAGTTGGCGGAGTTTGTGATCGAGCTGGTCGGATCGAAATCGAAGCTGGTGTACGAGCCGCTGCCGGAGGACGACCCCGTGCGGCGCCAGCCCGACATTCAACTCGCTCAGGAGAAGCTTGGTTGGACGCCGCAGATCAGATTGCGCGAGGGCTTGGCTCGTACCATCGAGTGGTTCCGCTCAATCGACATCGACCAGTACCGCGCTCCAACGCCGAATTATTGATTGGCAGCTGGTCGCTGGTATTTGGTAGTTAGTAGCTAGCTCGTGCGAGTCGCACTCACGTGTTCCGGTGCCCGATCTGATATATCAGCTCGAAACGGCTCTGAATGCGGAACACACAAGTGATACTTGCTCTAGTTGTCGGCTCGAGCGGCAGAACGACGATCCGTGTTCTCCTACCTGGAGGCAAGTTGTCGGCTGGCAGCCATCACACCGCGATTGAGAATCTCGTCGACTTCCGGCAAGGCCGACGTTTGTGAAGGGGTCAATCTCGCAGCATGACGCACGTCGATATCGGGCTGTATTCCGACCTTGCTGATTGGATGACCGTCGGGCGAAAAGAACTTTGCGGTGGTTAAGCGGACACCTGCGCCCGCGTGACTGAGTTGGAAAATGCCTTGTACTGAACCTTTGCCGTAGCTGCGGGTGCCGACGACCGTCCCACGGTGATGATCGTGAATCGCAGCGGCAAAAATCTCGCTGGCAGACGCGCTGTCTCCGTCAATCAGCACGACCAGTGGGACACGCCAGGTGCCGGCCTCATGAGCCAGGTAGTTGAACTGTTCATCCGGACTTCTGCCCTTGGTCGAGACAATTGCGCCGTTCTCGATAAACTTATCGGCCACTTCCACGGCGGCGGTGAGTAGTCCGCCAGGATTGCCGCGCAGATCGAGCACGAGGCTCTGCATCCCCTGTTCGTTCAGTTTCCACAGTGTGTTTTCCAAATCGCGGCTGGTGGTCTTTTGAAATGAGGGTAGTTTGGCGTAGGCGATGCCTTTGGTGGCGTCGATGATCCTGGCACCTTCGACGCTGGGCACCTCGACGTGCTGCCGACGTACGGCGACTGTATATCGACGAGCGTCGTGCTTGACGATGGTGAGTTGCACGGTGCTGTCCACTTCGCCTTGCAGGAGTGATGCGGCAGCGGTTGTGGATACGCCCGCGGTGGCCTGCCCATCGACGGCCACGATGCGATCGCTCGACACGAGACCGGCTCGTTGTGCCGGGCTGCCTGGGATCACGTGAACGATCAGCAAGGCTCCCTCGTCGGCCTTCAGCTCCACACCCAGACCGACGAAATTGCCATCGATTTGCGAGTAAACGTCGCGCAATTGAGCGCCGGTCAGGTAGGCCGAATAGTCGTCCAAACCACCGGTCGCGCCGGCCACGTATTCGAGCGTCGCCGCGCTCTCACGGAGTCCCAAGCGCTGGTGCACGTGGGCTACAACGTTTGCCGCGGCGCGCTGGGCGTCGAAGCAGGTGTTGATAGGCTGCGCGGCGGCTATTTGGTATATCTCATTACGCACGGGGTCAATTTGCCTTCGTGGGACGTTCGGCAGATGATGACGACAGAAAGCACCGTCGGCCAGCGCCACGTCCAGCGCCATGGTTCCGCGCGTCACCAGCTTGGACCAGCTCGGTTTGACGACGTAGCGGGAGTTGATGATCTGGAGCACTTCGCCATAGAGCTGATCGGCAGCTCGCGCATCGAGATTCGACAGCCCACTGGTGAAACTCGCGTCGGCGTAACGCCGGTCGAGGCTGTGATGCATCCTCGCCAGGTCGAGACGATCGCTGAGAACCCGATTACCGGGATAATCTCGCAGCGCTTGCTCGTAGAGCAGGAGCACCTGGTCCCATCGCCCGCTCTCTTCCAGCGCGCGGCCTTCGCTCAATAATGAGGCGATCGGGTCGGGAATCGAGACCGAGGGGATTCTGACCGGTGCTTCCGGACTGCCGGTATCTGCCCGCAGAGCAGCAGCCGGCACACCGGCAATCAGCAACAGCAACAGCAACCGTTGGAGGAGAGCGGCAAAGCGCAACCGTAGCATGAGTTGTTTCCGTCTGGGTTTGCGCGTATCGCAGCGCGACCGCCGAAATTCAGATTTCGACCAGTCAGCAGAGAACCGGCAACTGTCCTAGCATCATGCTTCCGGCAACTTCAGCAGTGGCCGTGGCGGCCACCTTTGCCGGTACCCAGACGATCTTCCCTAAGAACGGGATGGGACAGTTTCCTACAACGCGACCTGTCATGCCGTGCCGGCACAGACCGCGCCATCCGATTCACTCCGATACGCGCTTGGGGATTTTCGAATTTTCCGTAACCGACCGATGCAAACCGGCGGCCAAGTTCAATATAGGTCACGTTTTGCCACAGGTCAAAAAACCACAGTGCAGTTTTTTTCGACTGCTCAAAACATCGCCCGTGCGATCCTTACAGACCTTGCAAGGTGGCGATCTATGTACCGAATGGTTGGACCGAAGCAGTCAAAATGATCTGCAGCAATTCTGCGGGCTAGTGTCACAGGTGCCACGTTTGTCAATCGTTCCGCAGCAGGTAGTACAGGTGCTCCATCACGTTCAATGCTCGCAAACGGTACATCTTCCGACAAAGTCTTCCAGTTGAGTCCGCGACGAACCGATCGAATTCTCAAACGATTGTCTGGCTCAGGAACATTATTCGCGTGCTGGCTGACGCCGGGCAAGTGCCCCCTCTGGAGGAACTTTGCTGGGGAAGCGTCCCGGGCAGTTGTCACTGGGCAGGACAGGCCGGAAGAAAGTCGCCTCAAAAAGCGACGGCAGGCAATCGATCATTGAAAGCGGCTATTGCACGTGATAGATTGAACGCTTGAGTTGGCGGTGCAGATGATCGAAAACCAAGAAGTGCATAAAGGAAGATGTTGTTGGTTGCTGGTTGTTCGTTGCTAGTGACCATCGGAGACCAACAACTAACAACCAACAACTAACAACTGATCTGATGAGCGAACACAACTCTCCAAGAGTCGAACGCGCGCTGGTGAGCGTGAGCGATAAACTGGGCCTGGTCGATTTCGCCAAGGGGCTCGTCGCTGCGGGCGTGGAGATCTATAGCACCGGGGGCACGCGCCGTTACCTGGAAGATGCTCAGTTGAGCGTGCGCGACGTGTCTGAGTACACCGGTTTTCCCGAGATGATGGACGGGCGGCTCAAGACGCTGCACCCGAAGGTGGCCGGCGGGATCCTCTCGCGACGTAACAACAAGCAGGACATGGCCGCACTGGCCGAGCACGGTATCGTGCCGTTCGAGTTGGTGGTGGTCAATCTCTATCCGTTCGAGGCGACCGTGTCCCGCGAGGGTGTGACGGTGGACGAGGCCATCGAACAGATCGACATCGGCGGGCCCACACTCGTCCGCTCGGCGGCCAAGAACCACGCTTTTGTCACCATCGCCACAGACCGCGAGCAGTACGCGACGATTCTGGAGCAGATCGCCCAGAACGGTGCGACAACGCCCGAGTTGCGTCGTCAACTAGCCGGCGCGGCGTTTGCCCGCACCGCGACGTACGATCAGGCCGTGGCCGGCTACTTCGCCCGTTTGACGGCCGATGAGCCGTTTCCCGCCACGATGAACGTGAGCCTGCGACGCAAGTGCTCGTTGCGATACGGTGAGAACCCGCACCAGCGTGCGGCGCTTTACGCACTCGCCGACGGTGAGGCGGCCAATCTGGTCTCCGCTCGTCAGCTCCACGGCAAAGAACTTTCGTATAACAATCTGCTCGACCTGGACAGTGCCTTGGCCCTGGTCCGCAGCCTGCCGGAGCCGGCCACGGTGGTCATCAAGCACAACAACCCCTGCGGCGCCGCGGTGGCCGATTCGCTCGCCAAGGCTACCGAACTCGCCTGGGCGGGTGATCCGCTCAGTGCGTTCGGGTCGGTCGTCGGCTTCAACACCACGGTCGACGCGGCCACGGCCGGTTTTCTGGCCGAGCCCGGAAAATTCGTGGAAGCGATCGTCGCGCCGCAGTTCGACGCCGAGGCCGTCGAGATCCTGACCACCAAGCCGAAGTGGAAGGCCAACGTGCGACTTCTGGAGGTTGGCTCGCTCGCCAAGGGGCCTGCCGCGCGGCAGCTTCGCAACATTGACGGCGGATTCCTTGCTCAAGATACCGATGTCACGGGCGATCCGGAAAGTGAATGGCGTGTGGTCACGACCAGCGCGCCGGACGATCGCCAGATGGTCGATCTGCGGTTCGCCTGGGCCGTTTGCCGGCACGTGAAATCGAACGCGATTGTGCTGGTCGCGGATCGCGCCGTGGTGGGCGTGGGTGCCGGGCAGATGAGTCGCGTCGATTCGGTCGATCTGGCGATTCGCAAGGCCGGTGAGCGATCGCGGGGCACCGTGCTGGCTTCGGATGCTTTCTTCCCGTTCGACGACTCGATCCACGCGGCCGCCCAGGCCGGTGTGACCGCGATCATTCAGCCCGGTGGCTCGCGGGGCGACGAATCGGTCATCGAGGCTTGCAACAAGCACGGCCTGCCGATGATGTTCACCGGCCGCAGGCATTTCAAGCATTGAGTCGTCATTCACATACACGAGAAGTCTGATGGCGACAATCCTCGACGAGATTGTAGCAGCCAAGCGCGAGCAAATCGCCGAAGCCCGCCGCCGCACGCCGCAGGATGATCTGGAACGGTTGGCCGCCGCCGCGCCCGTGCCGCGCGACTTTTTCACCGCGCTGGCGGTGGACGACGCGGTGAGCCTGATCGCCGAGGTGAAGAAGGCCAGCCCGTCGGCGGGTGTGATCCGGCCTGACTTTCAACCGGCGGAAATCGCCCGCGCTTATGAAGCGCACGGCGCGGCCTGCGTGAGCGTGTTGACCGACGAGCCGTACTTTCAGGGTAGCTTGGACGATCTGCGCACGGTGCGCGCGGCCGTTAATCTGCCCGTGCTGCGGAAGGATTTCATTCTGGAGAGCTACCAGTTGTGGGAAGCCCGCGCGGCAGGAGCCGACGCGGTGCTGTTGATCGCCGAGTGTTTGGACGACTGCAACCTGCGCAAGCTGTTCAACGAGTCGGTCGAATTGGGCATGTCGCCGCTTGTAGAACTCTACGAGCCGAACAACCTCGGCCGCGTGCTCGATTGCGGCGCCACGCTGATCGGAGTAAATAATCGCAATCTTCGCACGTTCGAGGTCGATTTGCATCACGCGATCCGCCTCCGCGAGCGAGTGCCCGACGCGTGTGTGCTGGTGGCTGAAAGTGGAATTCGTACGCACGCCGACGTCGAGTTGCTCCAAAAAGAAGGCATCGACGCGATGCTGGTGGGCGAAAGTTTGATGCGCCAGCCCGATCTTGGCAAGGCCGTGGATGAACTGTTGAGACGGAGTCCTCAATAGGCGAACAACTGGCGGATCAAAGCTCGCATTGCTCGGCGACCAGGCGTGCCAATCGGCGACCGGTCGAGCTGAGCGGATACTCGGCAAGTGCTGTTGGACGAACCCATTTCAACTGCGCACCGTTCGCACGCCGAGTGTGACCTTCGACATAATCGGCAGCGTGGCAATCGAGCGTGATGCGAAAGCGTGTAACACCGTGTCGCATGGTCGAGAGACGTTCGACCGGTGCAATGGTGATGCCCGTCTGCTCGCGAACGCGGTCGACAAGCTCGCGCCGGGCCGCGGCTCCACCTTGAGCACGCACAACGAAGCGGGGAAAGTCCCATAGCCCGGCCCAACGCTCGCCCGCGGCACAGCGGCGCAGCAACACCTCGCCGCGACGACGCACGACGACGGCAGCTTCGTGCACGTTCTCGAAATTCTGCTTCGGTGCGGTGCGAGGGATCGCATCTTGTCTGTCCGTCAGATGCGCTTTGCAGAGGGCGGATAGCGGACACTCACAGCAGTGGGGCGCGCGGACTGTGCATACCTGGCTGCCCAATTCCATGAGCGCCTGATTGAACTGACCCACCCGCCGCCGCGGGAGAATTGCCTCGGCCACTTCCCAGAGTTGCCGCTGGCCCCCGGCGGCGCGCGGGTCGCCCTCAAAAGCGATCAGCCGGCTGAGCAGCCGGACCGTGTTGGCTTCAAGTATCGCCAGCCGTTTGTCCATCGAAATGGAAAGGATCGCTCCGGCGGTGTATCGCCCGATGCCGGGCAGACGCCGCACCAGATGGGGATCGTCGGGAAAACGGCCGCCGTGCTCGTCGACGATCGTACGAGCGGCGGCGTGTAGTTGACGCGCTCGGCGATAATAGCCGAGGCCCTCCCACAGGCGCAACACTTGATGCTCGTCGGCGGCTGCCAGCGAGCGAACGTCGGGAAACGCCTTCAAAAAGCGGAGAAAGTAAGGCACGACGGTTGCCACCTGGGTCTGCTGCAGCATGATCTCGCTGACCCAAACGCGGTAGGGATCGGCATTGCGTCGCCAGGGCAAATCACGTGCGTGGCGGTCGTACCAGGCACGTAACCGGCGTCGTAGCGATTGTTTCCAGCCTCTGGAAAGCGGACCGGCCGGCTGCCGGGCGAGTGGCTTCTTGCTGCGTGCCATGTTGGTGCAATCCTTTTCCCGCCGACCGTTTTCCATTACGCTGACTCAGTTGTGTAATGTAATCCCAGCGGGCAGTTTCGTGAAGTGAGCAGTTTCGTGAAGTGTACCGCAATCGAATCCGCCGCACGCGAGAATCCACTTGGCGCAAAAGCGTAAATCGCAAGGCCAACGCTCTGCCGACAAGCGTCGCCAACGACATGGGCAGGCGGCTCGCCCGCCGCTGGCGGTGAGCGTTCGGAGAACGCGCAGCGGCGACGCTTGGACGCTGGCCCATCCACGCTGTGCACGAGAGATGGCGGACGACTTTGAAGAGGTCCGCCTGATGATCGACGAGGGCGAAATCGACATCGCCATCGACGAACTGCGGTGGCTCATTGAAGGCTGCCGCGAATCGATCGAAGCTCACCGACTGTTGGGCGAGTTGATACTGTCCGAGGACAAAGACGTAGCACTGGCCCGCGCGCATTTCGGCTATGCATATCAACTCGGCTTGAAGGCCTTGCGGCGAGCCGGCAATCCGACGCCATTGCCCTACCGGCTGCCGGCGAACCAGGCTTTCTTCGAGGCGGGTAAGGGATTGGCCTGGTGTTTGAGATCACTCGACAAGAGGACGATGGCGGCCGAGACGCTGCGACAGCTGCTCGATTGTGACGCGACCGACCCGCTTGGGTTAGCCGCCATGCTGGCATCGCTGGAAGAAAGAACATAGTCCTTGACGTTAATGTGACTCGCCCGACGGTAGTACGAGTCGGCCGGACTCCTGTTCGATGTAGGGACAGTTGCCGGTGTACACGACGGTGGTCTTTTCCCGTTGGCTTTCGGCCAACTGTTGAAACAATTCCTTGGCGGCCTCAGCCCGAAGTTCGGCGCGGGCCTGTTGCCACGTTTGCCCACCACTTTTGACCTCAGTCACCTGAATCAAGTGGATGCCGAATTGGGTGAGCACAGGCTGGCTCACTTCGTCCGGCTCCAGGTCGAACGCGGCGCGAGAAAAGGCTTCGACCATGACACCGTGACGGGGAATGAAGCCCAGATCGCCCCCAGCGGCGCCGCTCGGACCGTCAGAGTACTTTTTGGCCGCTTCGGCGAACGTAACTTTCCCGGAGGTAATCTCTTCGCGAAGCTGCCGGGCTCGGCCGATCGTTTGGGCGATCTGACGTGGGTTACTCGGCTGAATAGGTCGCAAGAGGATGTGCGAAGCCCGAACTTGAGAGCCGTCGAAGTGGCGGCGATGCTGCTGGAAGTAATCTTTGAGTTGCTCGTCGGTCAACGTGTCAGCCACGAACTTCTGCCAACTGAGTTCCCAGCGCAGCTCACGCCGATACTGATCGAGCGTAACGTCACGCTTGGCGAGCACGTCGCTCAACTTGCGGTCCTGTGCCGCGAGCTTTTCGTCGAGTTGCTGCAGTTGGGCGTCGACGGTCGGAGAGTCGACAAGCTTCTTGGTGTGTAGCAGAAGTTCTTCGACCAGACGCCGACGCACGAGTTGTTCGAGGACTTCCGCCTCGAGACGAGAGCGAATCTGTGCAGGGAATTGGCGGTCCGAAGCAACCGACTCGAGCGAGCGGGCGATCTCACTTAAATAAACGGGTTGGTCGCCAACCTTGGCGACGACGGCGTCGGTCTCCTCCGCGGCCAGAGAAATTGGCACCCCGAGGAAAGCTACACACCACGACACCACGGCAAGCATTGCGGTCGAAAAGCGGCGAACAGGCGGCGACTTCATGGCAACGCGATATCTTTCAGTTCAAATTCGATTGGCAGTTCGACAAATAAGATGGGCGTTTTGTAGACGAACGATTTACCCCGCGGTCCATCCGGCAGGTCGAACACATACGTGAAGCCGACCTCGTTTTCGCTCTGCCCGGTCACTTCCATGGCTAGCTCCTCGATCGTCTTGCCGTCGGCGCCGATCAGATGCCTTTCATTCTGGTAGATCCAACCGCGGTGCGACTGCAGCGCTCCGGCCGTTTCATCGAACTTGACTCGCACGCGGACGTCCCACAAATCGTTGTTTTGTCGAACCCCGTCGAGAATGACGTTCACGCCGCCCCGCCGCAGTTTGGTCTCTTTTGCTTTTTCAATGTCGTCGAAGCGAAAAGTCTCCGCCCGGCCCGCGACCAGCGCCAAAATGGTGCCGCGTAATCGGCCGATGCTGTTCGCGTCAGCGTCAATCGGTTTGAGAGGCACGTTGAGCAGAACGGCACTTACGCCGCTTTGAACTTCCGCCGGTAATGTTGTGTCAGAGTCGGCAATGTCCAATTCGTCGCTGTCGTCGTCCGTCGCTTGCAGCGAAGCGAGCGGGAGCTTCAGGGCGATGGGGGCGATGCGCGGTTCCCAGGCGACCTCGACCGCCAACCGCAGGGACTGGCGGCCGGTTTGCAAATCGCGCCTAGCGACGATTTCGGTCGGCTCGATGCGAAATGGTCCGACATAGCTGGCCGACTCGCTGCGCGGTCGCGCACCCGGATTGGCCATTCGCAGTTCCACCGCCTGATTGAAATTGTAGTGATAGGCCGTCAAACCCGCCTGGTCCAACACATTATCCAAGGCTTTCCAAAAGAGGGTTTTGTCAAAATCGACCGAGACGAACGTCTGGGCGGCCTCCTCGTCGTTCATCGTGGCCAACGACAGTTTGTTGCCCGTCTGTTCTTCAAAGGCCGCCAACACGTCCGACAACGCCATCTTGTCGTCGTGAAGTGTGACGACCGACTGCTCGACGCCACGTTCGGCGGCAAGGCGCTGCAGGCGCTGCTCGATCCGCGCGAGTCGATGCCTCGTTTCGGCCGACGTCTGATCGTCGGGCGCGGGAAGCCACTCGAGAGCCTCGGGTCCCAAATCGATCAATTGTTTTTCGGCTCGTTCGCGCACCGCCAGTTGGGCGTCGTCCAACTGGCTGGCGAGTCGACGAACCTGCGGCTCCAAATCGGCTGCAGGAACCTCCGTGGAGGATGTTTTCTTCTCGGCCACGACGGGATCACCCGTCCTATCCGCGCCGGACGGCGCGGCAGCTCCGACTGGTTCGTCGACAGCGGTAGTTGGGGCGGCGCGAACGGTCTTTGATGACGCCATCACGGCGACTGCGACCAGCACTAGCCTGCTCAACACCGACAGACCGGCGATGGTCGACCGACGGGCCGCTCTCCGCTGGAAAGTCCGCTTGCGCATCTTGCCAGGTGTTGAACGCACGATATCG
>Ga0315553_10004008_pt1 | contig 11272 bp, 8 predicted proteins | sample SalMarSW160140MG_FD_203099 | JGI IMG/M metagenome (GOLD analysis project Ga0315553, IMG submission 203099) | Salt marsh sediment microbial communities from the Plum Island Ecosystem LTER, Massachusetts, United States - Salt Marsh Sediment SW1601-40 ... | reverse complement strand
AATCTTCAAATAATACAATCTCAGAAAATACCTGTTTCTCAAATCTTTATGATGGAATTTACTTACAATCTTCAAGCAATAATATGGTCTCAGAGAACAGATGCTACTCGAATTCTAATGGAATTTACTTACATTCTTCAAACCATAACACTGTTTCATGGAATAATTGCTCCCCTAACACCAATAAGGGTATATCTATATCGCAAAGTGATTTTAATAATGTGTTTGAGAACAAATTAAACAATAATATATATGAAGGAATTAGTTTAATTCAAAGCGATAGCAATGATGTCTTTAATAATACAGTAATGCATAATGAACGGTTTGGTATATTTTTAGATGGTGAATCTCACTTCAATAATATTTTTAGCAATTATGTTGAAGATAATAGCCGAGGAATAGAATTGATATATAGTAATAATAATACTATTTGGGATAATGATATTATAAAAAATAATCAAGAAGGAATTTATATTTATAATAGTCATAATAATACTTTTTTAATGAATAGAATCTCAAATAATACAGCTGAGGGTATTCTTTTAAGTGGAAGTAATAATAGTCTGATATTTCAGAATTACTTTATAGGTAATTCTCCAAACGCCCTTGATAATGGAGCTAATAATCAATGGGATAATAGGAGTTTAGGTAATTATTGGAGCAACTACTGGGACACGTATTCAGGCGTAGATCTCGACGATGATGGAATCGGAGATATTCCTTATAATATCACAGGAAGCGCTGGAAGTCAAGATAGATATCCGATTTGGGATGATGGGCCTGGTGAAAATTATCCACCAACCTGGGATCAAATGCCAACTGATAAGACTCTTGAATTTGGAATTTCATTTTTCTATGATGTAAATGCCTCTGATACCTCGGGAATTGATACCTATTGGATTAATGATACAATCAGGTTCATAATTGATGGAACTGGCATGATAAGTAATATCACAACCTTGTTTGCTGGAGAATATTGGCTTGAGATATCCGTCAATGATACCTATAATAATCTCCTCTCAACCATAATTAAAATCACCATCCTTCCATCCTTACCTCCGAGTTGGGACCCCCTTCCAATGGATCAAGTAAATGAATTTGGTAACTCCTTTTCTTATGATGTGAACGCGATAGATATTTCGGGTATTGATTCATACTGGATAAACGATACGACAAACTTTCAGATTGATAACGATGGATTAATAACTCATCTGATCGAAATTCCTATTGGAATTTATTGGTTAAAAATCAGTGTAAATGATACTCTTGGAAATGTAAATTCTACCGTAATTAAAATTACCATTCAAGATACAACGCCACCCGATTGGATTTACATTCCCACAGACCAAGATCTAGAATATGGGGATTCTTTAAATTATGATGTTAGCGCGTGGGACCCTTCTGGAATTGGTACATATTGGGTTAATGATACAACAAATTTCCAAATCAATGGTAACGGATTAATTACCAATTGCTCCCAATTAACTGTAAGAACATATTGGCTCGAGATTAGCGTAAATGATACCTTGGGGCTTATCGCCAGTAGTGTAATAAAAATCACGGTTGAAGATACAACGAGTCCTATCTGGATGGAATTACCCATTAATCAACTAATAGATAGGGGGGATTCGTTCAGCTATGATGTGAATGCATCCGATCTGTCAGGCATCGATCATTATTGGATCAATGATACAACGAATTTTCAAATTGATGCTAATGGAGTAATAACAAACGTGGGAATACTTTCAGTTGGAACTTATTGGATAGAAATAAGAGCATATGATCCTTTTAATAACTACTGCTTGGCAACGTTTGAGGTTATAGTCCAAGATATTATTTCGCCCATATGGGATGAAGTACCAACAAATCAAGAAATCTCCTACGGGTCTCCATTTACGTATGATGTGAATGCATCCGATCTGTCAGGCATCGATCATTATTGGATCAATGATACAACGAATTTTCAAATTGATGTTAATGGAGTAATAACAAACGTGGGAATACTTTCAGTTGGAACTTATTGGATAGAAATAAGAGCATATGATCCTTTTAATAACTACTGTTCAGCCATCATAGAAGTCACGGTATTATCAGAAGGTAGCCCATCTGGTGCATTGGATCCTTTTGTTATTGGAATAATTATTGGAATCATAGGTGTTATAAGTATTATTGTCGTAGGAAGTGTGATTTACTATTTAAAAAAAATTCGACCAAATAAAGTGAAAAAATAGGAGATATCGTAAATCTAATATCTTTTTTTTAATTTTTTAGTGTTGAGATGAATGAGTTAGCTTTAATTTAAAGTGTTTTATTTATTAAATAATTACTTAGTTTTTCTTATTTTTTTTTAATTATTACTTTTTTTTCTATTTATTATAACTGAAAACATAATAAATAAATATTCAAGAAAATAATTTGAAGTAAGGTTTCCTACATTTGATTTGATGAAATAATGCAATTAGATGAGAAAATCAATAAGGCAACCTTTATTAATAGCAATTGAATTAATGAAGGGATACATATAATCACTAAAAAGTTAGATCAAGTAAGTAATTTAATAAAGCATGATAAGTACCAAGAAGCTATCGCATTTTTAAACGAGATCGAGAAAAAAGAAGGCCTACAAAAGTCAGAGCTAGTAACCATACACCGCTATAAAGCGATTTCATCAATGAGATTGGAAAAATATCCAGAGGCATTGAAATATGCTAAAAAAGTCTATTACGCTTTTCGTAAACAAGAACCTACCTCTCAGCTGTTAGACGCGTTAATAACGCTTGGTTATACTTCATGTTGGTTGGGAAATTTTGAAAGTGGATATCAATACCTTGATGAAGCAGAGCAAAAATTAAATAAAATAACTAATATTTCTGAAAAGCAACATGATCTTTTCGAAGCAATGCTATATACTAGTAGAAATTGTGGTTATATGCAAGAAGGAAAGATTGATTTATTGCATAAAACCACTATGAAAGCTTTAAATCTAATTGAGCGCCTTGAAGATAAATTTGTATTAACTCAGATATATTATCAATTAGGAGGGTTTTATACTTTTTATAAAATTGATATACAATTAGCTATTAAGTATTCTCAAAAATGCCAAGTCCTCGCAGAAGAGTTGGGAAATGCGCGTCTTATCGCTCTAAATTTAGTAACATTGGGCTCGATTCATGTGATGACGGGTGATTTAAATAAGGCGTTAATGTATTATGAGGAGGCATTGAAAAAGACGGACATTATCATGATCAAGATGTCTATTTTTAATAATTTTTCAATGATTTATAGCCAAAAGGGAGAGTTAGAGAAGGCTTTAGAATCACTTAATAAAGCTTTGGAATTAGCAAATAAAGTTAAAGCTTCATATATTATAATCAATACTTTAGGAAGCATGATAGAAGTTTTGGTTTTAAAAGGTGAATTTGATTTGGCAAAGTTACATTTAATATCATTGAGGGAAATTGCAGAGAAAGAGCAAAATATACTTGCGAAATTATATGCGAAATTTAGTGAAGGTATTATATTAAAATCAAAAAAGCGTATCCAAGATCGTGCAAAAGCGCAAGTCATTTTTGAAGAGATAATTCAACAAGATGTTATATCTGGAGAATTAACAATGAAAGCTCTTTTAAATTTATGTGATTTATTAGTAGAGGAATTTCAATTAACTTCTGAATTGGAGGTATTGGACGATCTAAATCCATTATTAGAAAAGTTAATTAGTATAGCAGAAAATCTTAATTCATTCTGGATTTTAGCTGAAACATATCTACTACAAGCAAAATTTGATTTATTAAAAGGAGATTTAATACACGCTAGAAAAAAGTTGACTGAAGCTCAAGATATAGCTGAAAAATACAATCTTCGATTATTAGTAAGCAAAATATCATATGAACACGATAAAATTTTGAAAAACTTAAAGATCTGGGAATCGTTTATAGAAAATGATACTCCTTTAGCGCAAAGAATTGAATTGGCTGATCTTGATGAACATATTGAAAATATGCTTTTGAATCGAAAGGTCGATCTCGAGATCTCTGAAGAGGACCCTGTGATTATTTTAATCATAACACAAGGGGGGACACCTATATTTTCTCATTCATTTATCAAAGAAAAAAAGTTTGAGACCCAACTTATCAGCGGATTTCTAACTACTATCGATTATTTTATCAAAGAAACCTTTTCTCAAGGACTCGATCGAGCGGTTTTCGGAAATTACACGCTTTTATTGAAATATCTCCAGCCCTTTTATATTACATATATATTTAGTGGAGATTCTTATTATGCTCATCAAAGAATTAAGTACTTTAGTGAGAATTTGAAAACACAACAAGACATCTGGGGGATTCTTTTAAGCAATTTTGAGAAGGGTAAATCTGTTCATCTTGAAGATATTCCAGTTCTTGAAACTTTGATAAGTGATATATTTATACACAGAAATGTAGAATTAAATAAGCTTGTATAAATTCTATAACTATTTGTTTTTTAATAGCATTAAAAGTTTATATTGATAGTAATATAATTCTAAATTATAGAGTCTCAATCTTTTAGGCTAATAATAAGAATTATGAGTAAAGGAGAATATCACTTCAAGATTTCAGTAGTGGGAGATGGTGCAGTAGGTAAAACTTCTCTTATTAAAAAATATACTAAAGGTAATTTTGAAAAAGATTATATTAAAACTATTGGTGCGCAATTTTCTCGGTTTGAGAAAGTAATCGCGAATGATACTGTAAATTTAGACTTCTGGGATATAGCAGGACAAGAGGATTTTGATTTTCTCCAACCACTTTTTTATAAAGAGAGTAAAGCTTCAATTGTAGTACACAGCCTTGAAGAAAATGAATTAGGGAAAAATAGTTTTAAGCATATAAAAAAGTGGGTCCATAACGTAACTAAATATTGTGGAGAAATCCCTATGATGTTATTTGCTAATAAGAATGATTTAGTAGAGGAGAAGGAATTAAATTTACTGGATATAAAGAATACGGCGGATAAGTATAATTTTATCGGATTCTCCTTGACTTCAGCAAAAACAGGCCAAGGTGTAGATGACGCTTTTAACTTAATCATCCAAGAATTATACAATAAATATAAAGATTGAACAACAACCTAAAAATTTCATTTTTTAGAACCATTTTTACTCTAATTCTATCAACAGATTTACGTAAAGTCATAATGGGTATTACTTACAGTTTGACAAATCATATTTGATTTAAAATAATATAAACAAGAATATGAATAGAAAGTCAATGATTTGCGACTTAAAGAAAAAAAAATATTAATTTAGTCTTAGTTCTGGTTTTCGAAGAATCATAACGATGAGCGGGATTATCCATAGAAGAATCGAGAATAATAACATCCATTCCCATAATGCTTCCATCGTATAAAGAAAAGCAAATAGCATACTTGGTGGTCCTATTATTCCATAAATTCCAAATAATTTTGGTATTTTAGTATCATAAAGTACAATAATCCATCCAATAAAGAAAGCTCCTAATGCAAATCCAGTGAAGGAGAAAAAGGAGAATACATCATGATAACTAGCGAAATCTAATAAAGGGTAATTCCGATCTTCGCTAAAAATCCCCACAAAAATATAACCTATGTTTCCCATCAAGCTAAAGAAAAAGGCATTACTCCCTAGCCTAAATCTTAGGCGTGAAAAATGTTGTTCTCGTAAATTCTTCCTTTCTGGTAATGGTGCAAATAAATTTTCGATGTAAAATGTTAATGGGATAGTCATGATTCCCGCGAATATGCATGCGATATCAAAAATGATTGGTGCAGGAGTATAATTACTTCCTCCTAAATCTGAAATCATACGTGTCCAAATAGTATATCCATAAGGGCCCCATATCGCTGCTATGATAACTGCAATTAGAAGAAGCGAAAGATAAATTGCTATTACGATAATAGAACTTTTCTTGATAAAGTTATAATTAGTGACTATATTGTAAAATTTAGCTCTTGCGTTATTTATAGATTGACGTATTGACATAGTAATTAACATACTTTATTTTTTTTTAATTCTATGAAAAAATAACTTCAGTTTTATTAAATAACTATAGAATTAGATTTAAATGGAAATTTATAATAAAAAAAAATCTTGAAATATTTATGACTACTTATTACTAGGTCTGTGTCGTATTATTTCTCAATTTTCTATAATTTACAGTTAGAAATATCATAACAGAAATTCCTACAACAACCCACAATCCGAAATAACCCGGAATTTGTGGGCCTCCATCTGTTGGACAGCTACCGACACCTATGATAAGACATACTGAAGCAGAACCTCCTTGGTTACACGTAGCGGTTACCTTAACTTTGTCATTAGTGCTAGCTGTTATATTGTATGTATAATAAAAATTGTTCGCAGTTGGTTGACTTGTATAAATTTCAGTTATTACTATGGTATCGTTAACCTCAACTACCACTTTCGATATGTAGTGAACATTTGGATCATCAACTGGATGAGAAATTCCTACAGTAATGGAACTAGGGTTCGCGTGATAACTCAAATTCATAGAATACGGTGCGTGAGCTCTTGCATTTTGAGTTCCGACCAATGTGGCGGCTATAAAAAAGATTAATAATACTAAATACAGTTTTTTTTGACATTTTTCACCAATTTTTAGGTATTAGATTTTTATTATGAACAATTGAGACAAAGTTTTATATAAATGTTCCTCTTTATGATAAAGCAAAAGTCAGAAATTACTTATGATTTATAAACAATATTGAGTTTAGAATTAATCTCCTCTTAAGATTTTTTTTACTTATCATTATTGATCATTTTTTTTATTTTGGATAGGTTATTTCTAGCATAATTTCTGGTTTTGGAAATATTTTAAATATTTAGTGATCTACTTTAATAATTAAAAAGAATTTTGAGGAACTATTTAATAAACATTAATGTAAAGGCACTATTCATGTTAAAAACGAAAATTCAGCCTCGTGAAATATATCAGCGAAGTGAAGAATTTGGATTAAAAAATTCAGCAGATATGCTAACTGAAATCATAGAAACAGAAAAAGATGATACTAAGCGGAAGGAAGCAATCAAATATTTAGGATTAATTAGTAGTAATTCAACATCGTTGAAGAATGAATGTTTTGGAATATTTGAAAATTTATTAATTTCAGATGATACTATCGAAATAAAATGTGAAGCCGCAAAAGCATTAGGTAAGCTAAAACACGAAAAAGCTTTGAAACCATTAAATTGGGTATTGACACAAAAACCCGTTGATTACAATATTAAAAGTTCCGTATTAAAAGCCATACACAAAACACGATTTGAGGAACCTGAAATACGGCTTTTTATAAATGAATTAAACAGCAAATTTAAATCGATTAAAGAATATGTTTCAATTCAATTATTAAGTCTACAACCAGAAAAATTAATAGATTTATTATTAGATTCATTAAAAAATAAAGGATTCTCAAATGAACATAAAGCTGAGTTTTTAAAATTAATTGGATATGAATTGTCAAGTATAAATATCTCTTTTGAGGATATTAGTTATATTAAAGTAAAATATCCTGAGCTTTTAACAAATCTACTCAAACACAAAGATATTTTGTTAGAAGCTATCACCCAAATTTTAAAGGAAGAAGATTCAAGGTTAGTAGATTCTGTTATCACTATTTTGAGAATACTAGGAAAGAATGTGGAAAAGGACATTATAAAATTACTTTTAATAGATGATTTCATTGTAAAGAAAAATGCTGTTGTATTATGTGGGAAATTGAAACTGAAGGATGCTGTAGATTTTTTAATATCTAACTTAGATAATATCTATCATGAAGTGAGCGTTGCAGCAATTGAAGCTTTGGGAGAAATTGGAGATGTCTCGGCAATTCCAGAGCTTTTAGATGTTTTAGATATTGAGGATGTAAGTTTTGAATATACGGATTTAGATATGAAGCTTTATATTTTAGACGCTATTAAGAGTATTTACCTTAATAATAAGGATGCTTCATATGATTATTTATATAATTCTCTGAGTAAAGAAAATGATACAATCAGAGAAAGTGTTGCATTTATTTTGGGTGAAATTGGTAAAGAAGAATTCGTCAAACCATTATGTAATCTACTAGCAGTCAGAAACTTAGATGTGAGAAAGAATACAATTATCGCCTTAGGAAAAATTGGAAGCGTAGCACCTATAGAAAATTTACTTAATATAATTGAAGATGAAAAAGCTTATTGGTTAATAAAAAAAGTTGCAATTGATGCTATTTATAATATATTTCAAAACAACTGGTATAAAGTAAAAGAGAATAAGCAAGATACAACAAGAGTATTGAATAAAAATATAGCAATTCTAACAGACTACTTGAGAACAAAGGAAGATGAAAATCATAAAGTAAAACTGAGTTTGATTAAATTGTTGGAAATTTATGGAGGGGAGCAAGCTTTAAACGCTTTACTCAAGAGAGTAAATGATTTCCATAGAGTTGTACGAATATATGCTTCAAATGCGATTAAAAAAATTGAAGAAAGGCTGGAATTAGAAAAGTAATAATGTCTTAATGGATTTTATAATTAGTAATCATTTCCAAAAGTGTCTATTTTTGTTCTCTATTTATCCTTGAAAAATATAATTTTTAAATAGGATTAGTGAATAAATATATTTAATTTCTTAATTTTGAAAATAATTTAAAGGTGAATTCAAGATAAAAAAACTTAATAAAAAGATAGCTATTTTTTCATTAATTTCAATTAGCGTAGTATTAATCGTTTCCAGTTTTCCATTAAATGCAGCAGGTGCTTACTTGGTAAATGTAGGTGACGAATGGACCTATGCGACAAAAAGACAAGGCATTTTTCAAGACATCGTTGGAATAAATATAACTTCCGTGCCAGCTCCTCCAGGTCAACCGCTTGGAACAATATATATTAATGGTACAGCAACAATGTTCAATCAAATGATAGATGAAGAATATCTAATTAATAACACTATGATAACTGCATTAAAAGCAAATTACTCGGTAAAAACCAGAAGTTATGGTGGTGTGTCTTGTGATTGCGTTTACATTACAACAAGCACGGGATATATATATGTCGATACTGCCACTGGAATTATAGTAGAGACATATGATGTTTTTACTTTAATATTTATTAATGATCAAATTAAAGTTCATAAATGGGTTATCTCATGGTCAGTTACAGACTTCCCAGAAAATCCAAAAGAACCCTCTGCGGGTAGTGGTGAAATTCCAGGATATGACATTTTATTCATTATAGGAATTACAGCTCTTAGTTCAACTGCATTAGCAATAGGATTTAAAAGAAGATTAAAACTTAAAAATTAAATAACGATTTAACCAGGAAAGGTATAATTGGACTTAACGATGGATTTTTAATTCCCTTTTTTTTTGATTAAACATCTCTTTTTTAACGATTTTCACAGAGTTATACGAATTTATGCTTCAATTGCGATAAAAAAGATTGAAGAAGGACTTGAATAAGAAAATAATTAATAACATCATTTAGCCTTTTCAATATCTATTTTACATCCTACGTTAGATTAAATAGATATCTTCTGCTAAACCCTTTTCAATCCTCCAATGCTTTATCTTTTCACAATTTTAAAAGAATTAATTGATTCAATTACATATATAATCGGAATTTTATCTTCTTTCAGTAATTACAGTAACTTCAGACATCGGTATATATATTATATTATCATTTTTATCTTCTAAAACTATGATGTCCTCAGCGGCGGTGTATGGAGTGATGGATACAATTTTTCCAGTAAATTCTTTGGATATGTTTTTAATATAGATATACACATCATTCTCAATTAATCCTTCAATTATAGTTATTGGAATCATAATTTTTAGTATTTATCTTAAAAATACAATTTTAACTGTTGGAAAAAATCTTAAAATAATAAGGTATCTTTACATACTATTATGGAAAATATATCAGATATTGAATTAAGAGCCTTTGAAAATTCAATTGTCGGGAAAAAAGAAATCTCTTTTGCGAATGAATTAAAAAGAATGGCAAAGGAAGAATTAAAGAAAGCAGAAAAAAGAGAAGCATTAATACAAAGTCAATTATTGGTTGCTAAAATCAGAGAAGATTTAGCGGAACAAAATAAAAAACTAGTTGAACATAAATTAAAATCAAAACATCTAATACAAGCCTCAGACGTAGTTTTAAAGCATGATCAAGAATTTACAGTATATCATGAAAAAATGGCAAAAATTCAGAGAGAGATCGCCAAGATACATAAAGAAATTGCACAACAAGAAAGAATAATAGCTGAAAAACGAATAGATCTAGCCAAAGAGAAAATAGACTTAGGTAAAAAAAGAATAAGTATTTCTAAAAAGCAAAAAGCTTTTGTTAAAGCTATTAAAGCAATAAAAAAAGACGAGAAAATCAAAGATATTACATCTCAATATGAAAATGAGCAGAAAGAACTCAATGATGCGAGAAATGATATATTAGAAATCGAAAAAGATATCAGGAAGAACGCAAATAAAATAGCAGATTTAAAAGGAACGTTAGCACTTAAATTAACTGAGAGTGGAAAAATTCGATATTAATCAAACTTTATGAATTTTTAAGTCTTATTTTTTAATAACTTCTTTGACTTTTTTTTCAAAGAGAGAATTCTAATCTTTACTTAATTTAATAATATTTTTTTTACACAAGCTATTTTATTTAATAGAACTTTCAAATATTTAAATATCAAATTAGAACTTTCAAGGTAACACCATGACTCAAGATAAATCAGAACAAACTGAAACTCCATATAAATATTCTTTTGAGTACATTCAAAAGAAACTAGAGGGGAAGAAAGATAGTTTTGGAATGCTGATGAAAGAAATTGTACGAACTGGAATCTGTACTGAATGTGGTACATGTGCTGCGGTATGTCCAGTATTAGAATGGGATGATCTAGCAGGACAACCGAAATTAATAGGAAAATGTACGGGTTGTGGCATCTGTTATAACCAATGTCCAAGAACTATTACCGATCCTTATCAACTCATGGGAGATTTTAAAACAGGTTATGTAGCAAATACAAACATCCCAGAAGTAATAGGGGGTCAGGATGGAGGAACAGTTACAAGTTTACTCTGTTATTTATTTGATGAGCATTTAATCGATGCAGCTGTAGTTACAATGAAAAATCCTAGTAAACCTTGGTATCCCGTAGCGCAAATAATAACAAATAAAGACGATGCTATTAAAGCTTCTGGTTCCATTTATAATCATTCTCAAACAGTTGAAGCTTTGATGGATGCG
>Ga0315553_10004007_pt1 | contig 11273 bp, 9 predicted proteins | sample SalMarSW160140MG_FD_203099 | JGI IMG/M metagenome (GOLD analysis project Ga0315553, IMG submission 203099) | Salt marsh sediment microbial communities from the Plum Island Ecosystem LTER, Massachusetts, United States - Salt Marsh Sediment SW1601-40 ... | reverse complement strand
CGTGGGTCATGGAGCTCCACGACTGCGCTGAGGTGCCGTCTTCATTGTCGAGGCGCTTCTCCCACTTCTTTTCGCCGCTGGCCAGCTCGATGCACCAGGCGATGCCCGGCTCGTTCAAGATGTAAATGTACCCGTCGACGATTACGCCCGAGCCGACCCGCTGCGGGTTCTTCTGGTCGTGCAGCCACAAGCGGCGTGTCTCGGTCACGTCGCCGCTCCCGCCGCTCTTGACCGCCAGCGCGGTTCCGCCGTAGCCGCACATGGTCACCACCGTATCGCCCTCGGCCAGCGGCGAGGTGTAGACCAGCTTGGTGGGACCTTCGCACCACCACAGCTCCTTGCCCGAGGTCGGGTCGATCGCCACGAGCTTCAGCGGCAGGCTCAAGAGCAGCTCGTCGTGGTCGCCCGATCGATGCAGGACAGGCGTGCTCCACGAACCGCGGTACTCGTCGACCTTCTCCGACACGGCAGTGGGGGGATCGTAGCGCCACACTTGCTCGCCGGTGCGCTTATCGAGCGCCACGACGTAGGCCGTCAGACCCGGTCCGCACGAGAGGATTACCAGATCGTGGTAGATGACCGGGCTCGATGCGTTTCCCCAAATGTGCTGGAATTCGCCGAGCGGCTTCGACCACAGCAGCTCGCCTTGCAGGTCGTACGCAAAAACGCCGGCCGAACCGTGCCACATGATCACACGCTGGCCGTCGGTCACGGGCGACGATGAACAGTAGGGATTGCTATCGTGTGTTGCCTCGGGCTTTTCGTAGGTGACTTCGCGCTGCCAGAGGAGCGAACCGTCGCCACGGTCGAAGCACATGAGCGCGCGCACGGTTCCCTTCTCCCGCGCGCCGGTAACGAAAACCCGATTGTTCCACACGATGGGAGTCGAGTTGCCGGGACCGGGCAGGGGAATCTTCCACTTGATGTTCTCGTCCTGCGACCAGCGCTGGGGCACTCCGGTTTCGTCGGAAATGCCGTTTCCGTCGGGTCCGCGCCATGCCGGCCAGTTGCCGGCGAAGGCCGACGAGCCGAAAGCCAGCATGAATGTCGCGGCAATCGCCAGTGTCAGACCATAGCCAAGTCGCCGTCGAACGACTGTTGCATGTGTCATTGGTAGCTTGCTCCCGAATCCGGCACGATTGGCATCACTGTCCTTTGGCAATCGCGGACAATGCTCTGTATTTTTTTCACCGAGCTGCTGATCGACTGGGCGTCCGGTTTTGCCATTCGCGTGGCAATTCAGCGTACTCGGGCGCCTTAGGTTTGTCATGGTATGAAGGGGCTTCGGTCAAAGACGAAAAATGGGTGGGAGCGGTAAATTGAAGCGGCAACCCGCCCCAAGCCGATCCAATTTCTGGTGTTGGCTGCCGGCACTTATTCGATTTCAATAGCCCGCCATTTAGGCCTGCCCTGACATTCGGACACTGGTCATGGACGCCGAGCGCCTCGATCTGACGAGCGACCCGCACGACGGCGGATCACCGGCATCGCTGCGACCGTACGTGGGTATCCATTTCACCTGTTGCGGCGTGTACGCAAGGGTTTACGTCAATCGCGAGGGCACCGCCTATGCCGGACATTGCCCTCGCTGTGCTCGGGCAATCCGGCTGCGGATCGGTCCCGAGGGGACCGACAGCCGCTTCTTTCAGGCGGAATAGCTGCCGTTTCAAGACTCCGTGGGGGCAAACTGCCGGCTTGCCCATCCACGTGTATTTCGACGCCGAATCGGGCAGCTTTGGCCACGCGCGCACTGCGTATTGAGCCGCGTAGCCGAATCGCGTACTATTCGCGGCCCTTTTTCGCGGCTGCGGAAAGCGCGGCAGGTCGCGGGCATCCCCCATTCGGTGCGGATGCCGCTCGTGTCGTCAGCGATTGTCATGCTCGACTTTGAAGTTCAACGCTGCACCCGCCGCTGCGCCGGCACCGAGCGCGAGCTAAAACCGGGCGAGACGTTCTACTCGGTGCTCGTGCAAAGCGGGTCCGACGTGCAGCGGCTGGACTACAGCGAAGAGGGCTGGACCGGCGCGCCGACCGACGCCCTGGCTTGGTGGAAGTCGAGCATGCCAAGCCTCGACGCGTCGAAAATGCACTGGGCCCCCAGCGACGTGATGCTCCGCTACTTCGAGCAGCTCGAGGGCGACCCCGCGCAGGCCGACGTGCGATACGTGCTGGCGCTGCTCTTGGTTCGACGGCGGATCGTGCGGCACGAGGGGAACGAAACCGACGACCAGGGCCGCGAAGTGATGATGCTGTATTGCCCGCGAAACGAGAACCAGTATCAGGCACTGGTGGTGCCGCCGAGCGCGGAGCGAATTGCACAGATTCAGCAAGACGTTGGGCGGTTGCTGTTTGGGAGCGATGAATGACGAGAACACAAGCTCCAGCGAACAAATTCCAAATCACAAGCTCCAAATCCCAAACAAAACTCAAAGCTTCAATTGGTCAAATATTCAAACCCCGAGTCGCCGCGCTTTGTGGTAGTGGCACGTACCGCACCAATGCGACGTTGAGCTGCGACATTTGGAATTTTCTTGCTTTGCAACGTTGAGATTTGTTTGTGATTTGCGATTTGTGATTTGAGATTTCGACACCCGAGCGCTGTCCTGCTGCGCCAACCGCGCGCAGAGGAACAGAACGCTTGAGCGTGGACGAGGTGAGCACGTGAAAGAACGGACTCTCGCGGCGCTGTTCGTGGTCGTGGCGCTGTTTGCGGCCGGCGGGGCAAGCTGCAACGGCTCTCGGCAGCAGTTCGTGCAGCCGCCGCCACCACCCGCGTTCACCGCGCCGCCGACTCTCCAGCAGGTCATCATGGCCGTCAACGCCAATACCGGTCGCATTCGCCAGCTTCAGGCGGAAAACGCCATCGTGTCCGCCTCGGGCATGCCGGCGCTTAAAGCCAACTTGGCGGTCGAGCCGCCGCGGCGGATGCGACTTCGGGCCGACCTGGCCATCACCGGGCCGGTGCTCGACGTGGGAAGCAACGACGAATTGTTCTGGCTGTGGTTCAAGCACGATCCACAGCCCGCCATCTACTACGCGCGGCATGAAGAGTTCGCCGCCAGCCCGGCGCGACAGTGGCTGCCGCTGGGTCCCGGCTGGCTTGCCGAAGCGCTGGGTCTGGTGTGGCTCGATCCGGACGTGCACTACGAAGAGGAGGCTAGCAGCGGCGACCGACGTATGACGCTGCGGTGGCGCGTCCTGGAACCTTCGGGCGAGCTGACCCGAGTCGCCGTAATCGACACCTCGTACGCCTGGGTGTTGGAGCAGCACGTGTTCGACTCGGGCGGCCGACTGGTGGCGAGTTGGCGGGCCTCGCAGCATCGCTACTACCCAGCCGAGGGAGTGTCGCTGCCGCACCGTGTCGAAGTGCAAATCCCGGCGGCGCAGGCGGCGTTTCAGATCGACGTCGACAGCTACGGCATCAACCGGCTGTACGGCGACCCGCAGAACCTGTGGTCGATGCCGCGATTGGAAGGGTATCCGGCGGTGAACCTGGCCGATCCGCGGCTTTCGCAGAATTCTGGGCCGTCGCCGACAAATGGGGCGAGCGCAACGGGATCGCGCACGACGCGGCTACCGGACACTGCGCCATCTGCTTCAGCGACATCGAACTCGCACATAGCCCCGAGCGGAAGCGCGGGGTTAAGCGGCTGGTCGCCACCCGGCGGGCAACCAATCTCAGGGCGCCCCCTATCTCCGCGCGGCAGCTCGGGGTTAGCTGTACCTGCGACGGCGGCATCTCCCTACGGCTCTTCGACCGATCCCTACGGCGGTTACCGACCGCGATACCGTGGTTACACGCGGTTGGAGTAATCGCCGATTCTTGCGGCTCTGCCACTCGGCGTGGCCGGGCGAAGAAGATATCTCATCGGGCAACCGGCTGAATGGGCGAACCCGGCGTGACGGCCGGCGTAATAGGAGCCGCCTTTCGCGCGACGGCTGCACGTTGGGTCGAGCCGACTTTGTTTGCCGATGCAGCGGGATGTGCCGATGCGGCGGTCGCTTGCGTGGCGGTGCGCTGCGTCGGGACAACGGGTAGCCTGATGGTAAAGGCCGTCCCTTTGCCAGGCGTGCTTTCGACGCGGATGCGTCCGCGATGCGACTCGATAATCTCGCGGCACGACGAAAGTCCCAGTCCCGAGCCTCCCTTGCCGGTGGCATCCGGCCCGCTCTTGGTGCTGAAGTAGGGATCGAAGATGCGGGGCAGCTTGTCGGCCGGGATGCCGCAGCCGGTGTCGCGCACCACAAAATCGACCATGTCGTGCGGTGCGGGGCACGACAGCCGAAGAATGACCCGCCCACCGCTGGTCATCGCTTGTCGTGCGTTGATCAGCAGGTTGAGCAGCACCTGCTGAATCTGATTGCCGTTGGCCAGCACCTGGGGAACGGTCTCGAATTCCTTCTCCACCGCGATGCGATATTTGTTCATCTCCCGTTCCAACAGCACCAGCGATTCGTCGATCAGCGCCGCCAGATCGGTCGGCTCGATTGAGTTCGAGCGGTTGCGGGCCATTGCCAGCACGCTGCTGGTAATACGGGCGGCCCGCTGGCTGGCGGCGAAGATCCTATTGAGGGCCTTGTCGCGCGTGGCCTCGTCCTTATGGCGAAGACCGATCTTAGCGTAGTTGATGATTGTGGTGAGCACGTTATTGAACTCGTGGGTCGTGGTTCCGACGAGCTCTCCGAGCGCGGCGTGCTGTTGCGCGTGGGCCAACTTCTGCTTGAGAAGCGCGATCTGATCTTCGAGGCTTGTAGCGTGAGGGTTGGGAGAATTCATGGGGATAGGGGCGGGTGTTCAGTTTTCAGTTTTCAGTTTTCAGTACGCGGCAACCGGGTGCAGGAGACGACGGCGAGGCGGCGGGAAGGATAAAGTGGCGGGGAACTTGGCCGTCGGAGTTTCCCCACCCGGCCGGGGCGCGGTCACAGTTGCAGTTTCGCGCGCTTACCGCGGCGCCGCTGTTTCGTCTGTCTTGCGCGACAGGAATGTCTTAACGTGTTGCCGTTCAGACAGTTAGCGTCAGGGGTGGTATCGTCGAAACGAGCTAGGGCTCTCTAGCCCAAGCCGCTATAATCCGCGGCCTTTGCTCGGGAGACCCAAGGCAAGCACGGGGGAAGCGGGAAACGCCGGCATGCACACCGTAGATCTTTTGGAACAGGCAATCTCCGCGGCCCAGGCGCTGGGTTACGAAGTTCGTCTGGAATGGCTGGGCGGGGCGGCCGGCGGAGCCTGCGAGTTCGGCGGAAAGCGGTGGGTGTTTATCGACTTGGCGCTTTCGGCCGACGAGCAGCTCGAGCAAGTCGTCGATGCGTTGCGCGAGGATGTCCGCACGGCTGGCCTCAAGCTTTCGGGCTCACTTCGCGGCGCTCTGAGCTTGCGCAAAGCGGCGTAACTACCCACTGTCGCGGGTAAGCACCAAATCCCAAATGCCAATGACCAATCGTCGTTCGTGGTGGCGAGCATTGGTCATTGGTGCTTGGGGCATTGGTCATTCGCCGGCGTAGAGTCCGTGGGTCTCGATGTACTTTTCCACGGCCCGCGGTGTGCGATAGCGAATGCTTTGCCCTTTTGCCACGCGGTCGCGAATGTCGGTGCTGCTTAAATCGACCAGCGGCATCGACACCTGATGGGCGCGAATCTCTTCCAGCCGCTCGGGGCTTACCAGGTTTGCCAACGCGGAAAGGTCCGGTTCGCGGGATCCGCTACGGCGGACAATAACGGGTAGCGCCAGCTCGCAGATTCGCCGGGGCTCGTGCCAGGTTGCCAGATCGTGCAGCGAGTCGGCCCCCATGAGCAGCAGCAGCTCGGCGTGGGGCTTCGTGCGGGCAATCTCGGCCAGCGTGTCGACCGTATAGCTCAGGCCGCCACGCTCGATCTCCAGCTCGCATACCAACATCGCTTCGTGGCCGGCGAGCGCCAGCTTGAGCATTTCGACGCGGTGCCGATCGCCGGCCAGCTTGCGGTCCTTCTTATGGGGTGCGATTGCGGCGGGAACGAACCACACCTGATCGAGCCGGCACTGTTCCCGGCACGACTCGGCCAAGAGTAAATGCCCATAGTGGACGGGGTCAAACGATCCGCCGAAGATGCCAAGACGCATGAACGAAAGTGTACAATCGGCGGGTGCAGGTGGCGACGGGGCAGGGACACGGCGTCACCAGGACGAATAGGACTTATAGGACCTATGTGACCTAACTGGCGCGCCCGATCGTTTTGAATTTCGCCCGCTGCCTTTTCATGAACGCACGACAACCCACATTGTTCCCCCTCGAATCTCCGCGGCGGCGCGATGACGCGATTGCGACCGACGACCACGGTTCGGGACTGGTGGCCAGCGTCGTGTTTGCGCGCGGTCCGACACAGCCGTTCGATTACGCCGTGCCCGAGGGGTTGCGGGGCGAAGTCGAGGCCGGGCGACGCGTGCGGGTGCCGTTCGGGCGCGGCGATCGCGTGCGAATGGGCTACTGCGTGTCCGTGGCTGATGCCTGTGCTTCGCGAGACGACGCGGCGATTGCGTCGCGGTCGCGGAAATCCTCTCGCCGCCCGCTCAAAGTCGTACGCTCGGTTGTCGACTCGGCACCGCTGTTGAGCCCGGCGCTGATGGAGCTGGCGCGGTGGATGGTCGACTACTACCTGAGCGACTGGGGCGAGACGATCGAGACGGTCGTCCCTTCGAGCGTCCGCGCCGCGGCCGGAACGCGGAGCATCGCGCTGTGGAGCGCCGCACCCGACGCTGCGGCCGATCTCGACAGTTTGAAGCTGCCTCCCAAGCAGTTGGCGGCGATGCGCGTGCTGGCCGCCGCGAAGCGGCCTATGACTGCCCAGCAACTTGCCGCGGCGGCCGGTTGCACCATGGCGCCGCTCACGGCGGTGCGTCGTAAGCGGCTGGTGCAAGTGACGGAAGAACGCATCCAGCAGTATGTCGCCGAAGAAGAAGTGCCGGAGCAGATGTTCCCGCCCTGGGAGCTTAACCGGGACCAGCAGGCTGCCCTGGAGGTGATTGAAGAGGCGCTCGCCGCCGGAATCGGCGACTCGGTGCTGGTGCGCGGCGTGACCGGAAGCGGCAAAACCGAAGTCTACATGCGTGCCATCGAGCGGGTTGTGGCGGCCGGGCAGCAGGCCATCGTGCTGGTGCCCGAGATCAGCCTTACGCCGCAAACGCGACAGCGGTTCCGCACGCGGTTTCACAGGGTGGCGGTGCTGCACAGCCACCTGACGGCCCAGGAGCGGTACTGGCATTGGCAGCGGATCGCGCGGGGCGAGATCGACGTCGTGGTGGGTGCCCGCAGCGCGGTGTTCGCCCCGGTGCCGCGGCTGGGACTCATCGTAATGGACGAAGAGCACGACCCATCGTTCAAGCAGGATGGCGCGCCGCGCTACCATGCCCGCGACGTGGCGCAGTTTCGCGCGCGGCGGGAAGGAGCGCCGCTCGTGTTGGGTTCGGCGACGCCATCGCTGGAAAGCTGGTGGCGTGCTTGCGAGGGAGTGTACCGCCTGGCAGAGATGCCGCAGCGGGTGTACGACCGCCCGCTGCCCGAGGTGGCGACCATCGACCTGCGGGGAGAGTTCCACAGTCGCCGCAGTCGCGGAGCGGTGAGCCGGCCGTTGCACCACGCGATTCGCCAGGCGCTGGAGGGGGGCGGGCAAGTGATCCTGCTCTTGAACCGCCGCGGATTCGCGACGCACCTTCAGTGCCAGAAGTGCGGCTACGTGGTGCGGTGCCCGCAGTGCGACATCGCCCTGACGCATCACCGCACGGGCGAAACGGCCATTTGCCACTACTGCGACTACCACGAGCCGGCCCCCGACGCCTGCCCCGAGTGCCGCTTCCCGGGCATTCGTTACAGCGGCCTGGGAACCGAGCGGCTGGAAGTGGAGATTCGCGCCCGGTTCCCCGACGTCGTCTGCCTTCGCATGGACAGCGACAGCATGCAAAAGCGGGGGAGCCACGAGAAGGCGCTGGCGCGATTTCGCTCGGGCGAGGTGCGAATTCTGCTGGGAACGCAGATGATCGCCAAGGGGCTCGACTTTCCCAACGTCACCTTGGTCGGCGTCGTGAACGCCGACACGGCGCTGCACTTTCCCGACTTTCGCGCCGCCGAGCGAACCTTTCAGCTTGTTACGCAAGTGGCCGGTCGCACCGGGCGCGGCGACAAGGGGGGACGCGTGCTCGTGCAGACGTTCAGCCCCGAGCATCCGGCGCTGGTGGCGGCCCTGCGTCACGACTACGAGGCGTTCGCGCGGCAGGAGTTGCCGGTTCGGCAGGAACACGGCTACCCGCCGTACACCTCGCTGGTGCGACTGGTGTTTCGTGGCGCGGACAGCCGCGTGACGGAGCTGTTCGCCGAGACGATCGTCGATCGGCTGCGAAGTGCCGCCAGCGACGAGTCGCTCACCGTGCGCGTGCTCGGTCCCGCGCCGGCGCCGCTTGCGCGTTTGCGGGGCAAGTATCGCTTTCACGCGCAATTGCACGGCGAGACGGTCGAGACGCTCTCGCGAGTGGTGCGACGCGCCGCGGAAGGAGCCAAATCACCCAGCGGCGTGCAGTGGATTGTCGACGTCGACCCGCTTGATCTGCTGTGAACCCGGATGTGTCGCGGTCACTCGGATGTGTCGCGGTCTCCCGACCGCGCCACCGGTCCGACCGCAGGTCTCCCGTGCGCCGCGAGTCGCGTGTACGCGATGGGCGGCGATCATTCGCGTGGCACGGTCGGGAGACCGTGCCATAACCGTACTCGCGCCCGCTCCGCTCTGGCTCTCAAGGCGGCCCGTCCGTACAATGGGCCATTGCCACACGCGCGGATGACCTGCGCGGGGAATCGACCGCATGTCGTATCGCTCCCTGACCCGAGTTCTCGGCGAAACCAGCCTCGAGCGGAAGTGCCGCTGGTTGTTCGCGCTGAGTTTGCTGCTATTGATCGGCTTGGCGCTGTTGTGGGTCGACCGGATCGCCGAAAGTCTGGTGATGACCACCACGCACAGCAAAGGGCGCGACTGGGTCAAGCTCGTCATCATCAACACCCATTGGGAATCGTGGGAGACCAATCCCGAGATGAAGCCGCTGCAGCAGGAGATGAGCCGCGACCTGCTCACGGAGAGCTACCAGTACAAGATCCTGGCGCTGGATGAATCGCTGCGGCCCCGTTCCGGCGACGGCGCCGAAAACGAAGGTGCGGCGGGAGGCAGCGGGCCGGATTACACCAACGAATTGGCGCCGCGAGTGAGCTGGCCGGAGGACGACGCCGAAGAAGCCATCGTTCGCAACCTGAAGGTCCGCGTTGAGGCGCAAATGGAAGAGCGCACCCAAGAGGCGGCACGGCGAAAGGCGAAGCAGGCCGAATCACCCGTCGACGATTTCGACCCCGCCGACGATATCGAACCGGTGTTCTATTCCCGGCCGGAGCCCAGCGCCAAGGACTTTTACTACTACCAACCGGTGTACTGGAAGGCCAGTTGCATTCGCTGCCACGAGGAATTACAGGCCAAGTACGCCGTATCGGCCGCCGACCGCGCATCGCTGGGGGACGATGGGACACCCCCCTTGCGTATCGTCAAAGTCACCATGCCCTACGAGGCCACGAAGAAGGCAATCGACCGAGTGCGGGCCGTTCTGATTGCCGTGGCCATTGTGACGGTGTTCATGGCCATGGTATTCCTCTACGCCATCGTGCGGTATGTGGTGGTGCGGCCGCTGAAGCACCTGCGCGACGTGAGCGATGCCGTCAGCCGCGGCGAGACCGAGGTGCGGGCCGACATCCATACCAACGACGAATTCGAGCAATTGGCCGCGTCGTTCAACCGCATGCTTCGCCATTTGACCGAAGCGCAGGGGGAGCTGCGGCGGGCCAACGTCAACCTCGACGCCAAGGTCGACCAGCTCGCGCAGCTCAACATGCGTCTGTACGAGATGAACCAGCTCAAGGGAGAATTCCTGGCCAACATGAGCCACGAGCTGCGTACGCCGCTCAACAGCATTATCGGGTTCTCGGAAATCCTACAAGGCGTAGAATCCCTCACCGAGAAGCAGAAACGCTACGCGCAAAACATCCAGAAGTCGGGCCGGCTGCTGTTGGAGATGATTAACGACATTCTGGACCTGGCCAAGCTGGAAGCGGGCAAGATGGAAATCCACGCCAGCGAATTCCGCATCGATGCCGTGGTGCAGGCACAGTGCGACCTGGTCCGCTCGCTGGCCGAGGAGAAGAACATTGCCGTCGAGGTACGCGTCGACGCGGGCATGCCGGTGATGTACCAGGATCAGACCAAAGTGCAGCAGATTCTGACCAATCTGCTCTCCAACGCCATCAAATTCACGCCCGAAGGCGGCCGCATTACCGTTACCGCCCGACGCAATCACCAGGGACGGTTGCAATTGGCCGTGGCCGACACCGGCGTGGGCATCGCCCAGGAAGACCGGGAAATCATCTTCGAGAAGTTCCGTCAGGGACCCGCGGCCCAGGGCGACGATAACCTGGCGCGCGAATACTCGGGCACGGGATTGGGCCTGTCGATCGTCAAGGAGCTGTGCAAACTGCTGGGAGGGGAGATTGCGTTTGACAGTGAGCTGGGCAAGGGGAGCGAGTTTCGAGTCGTGCTCCCCTGGACGCTGGCCGACCGGCCGCGGCGCGACGTCGAGATGGCGGACAAGCTCGATGAGCTGACCAGGCCGCGACGCGGCGATGGGAAACTGCCGCGCGACCTTTCCGAGAGGCCGGTGACCGTTCCTCCCGACTCGCCGGCAGAGGCCGATCGGCCGATCTCGGAAGTATGACCGCGGCGAGCAACATGGAACTTTCGGTCGTTCATCTCTTTACCGACGGTGCGTGCAGTGGAAACCCCGGCCCGGGCGGCTGGAGCTTCATCTTGCGGCATCAGGCGTCGGGGAAAGTGCTGGAAGAATCGGGCGGCGAGCCGCTGACCACGAACAATCGCATGGAGCTCGTCGCCGTGGTGCGCGGCCTGGAAGCCCTGAAGCGGGCATGCCGCATCGAGCTGTACACCGACAGCGTGTATGTGGGCAAGGGGATCAGCCAGTGGATGCCCAAGTGGAAAGCCAACGGCTGGCGGCGTCGCGAAGGAGACCGAAATAAGCCGGTGAAGAACGAGGACCTGTGGCGGCGTCTCGACGCATTGCTCGAGCGACACGAGCTGCACTACCACCGCGTCGCCGGCCACAGCGGCCACCCGGAAAACGAGCGCTGCGACGAACTGGCAGTGGCGGCGTATCAGAAGTATTTGCGATGACGTGGTGCTTCGCCGTGCCATGCACGTGGAG
>Ga0315553_10004006_pt1 | contig 11274 bp, 12 predicted proteins | sample SalMarSW160140MG_FD_203099 | JGI IMG/M metagenome (GOLD analysis project Ga0315553, IMG submission 203099) | Salt marsh sediment microbial communities from the Plum Island Ecosystem LTER, Massachusetts, United States - Salt Marsh Sediment SW1601-40 ... | reverse complement strand
GAAGGGTAGATCGATGAACTCGTTGATTCTTTTCCCGTCCGCCGGTTCAACTTCACAAATCTCAAGCATGCCTGTTCTCCCTATCGGTATTCTATGTATACACCGAGACGCCTATTAACGACAGTCCAATTCCCCGTAGAATGCGGGCTATGCCTGCACGAGGATCTCGGCCTTGGTACCCTTCTCCAACAGCAAGTTAATTAGATGGCTTAATAAAGTTTATTGACAAAGTAGGGACATTGCTGTAGAAATAGACGAGAGGAGCAGTTATGGCGAGGAATGTGTTGGTAACCGGTGCCGGCGGTTTTGTTGCCGGGAACATCATTACCCGGGCCGGGGAGGGGGTGACCTTCCATGGATTGGAGAGAGTGCCCGCGGACCTGGCCGGGGACAACCTGATCTGGCATGTTCTTGATCTAAGGGACTCCGATGCCCTGGGGGAGATTTTCTCCGCGGTTGCACCGGAAGTAGTCATCCACACGGCCGCACTGTCGGACATCGACTATTGCCAGGCCCACCAGGAGGAAGCGGAACAGGTGAATGTTGGGATCACCCGAACGCTGGTGGATTTATGTGCAGGTGCGCGTGCGCGTATGATCTACTTCTCGTCTGACAGCATATTCGATGGTCGAAAGGGAAAATATGTAGAAGAAGATCCGCCCGCACCACTGCACTTTTATGGAGAGACCAAAGTTCAAGGGGAAAAAACCGTTCAGCAGGGCTGTGACGACTGGGTCATCATCCGGCCCTCCCTGATCGTGGGGCTCCCCGTACTCGAGGCGGGTAATTCCTTCCTCTGGCGGATGATCAAAGAGCTCAAGCTAGGCCGGACCGTTGCCTTTCCCAAGCAAGAAATCAGATCGCCGCTGGACGTTATCACTTTGAGCCGAGCTGTTCTGGAGTTGGCCGGAAACAACTATAGAGGTATCCTGCACATCTCCGGAAACGATACGATGAACCGATTCGACATGGCTCAAAGGATTGTAGGCAAACTGGGATATCCTCCTGATTCAGTAATCGACAAGAAGCCTGTTGTCAACAGCGGCCGTGCCCAGCGGCCCAGGGACGTATCGTTGACAAACGTCCGGGCAAAGGCGGTTCTGGCTACACCGATGCTCGATTTCGACCAGGCGTTGGAACTGATCATCGAAAATAAGGGAGACAAAGCGTTATGAGCAGCCCTGAAATCAAATACGACCTGCAGATCAAGCACGGCAACGAGTACGGGCCCGAAGAGGAGGAGGCTCTTATCGAGGTCCTCAGGCAAGGTGCGCCGACCTCAGGTGTCGCCTGCCAGAAGTTTGAAGAAGAGTTCGCCGCCTACTGTGGAACCCGGTATGCCCGGGTTGTTTCCAACGGGACTGCGGCCTTGTTTCTGTCCCTTGTGGCCGCGGGGGTGACAAAAGGGGACCGGGTCCTGACCTCTCCTCTAACCTGGATCGCAACGGCTGCCGCCGCTGGCACCCTGGGAGCCGATGTCGACTTTGTGGACATCGATCCCGTCACCTACAACCTCGATCCGGAACAGCTTAAAGGCAAGATCACGGCCGATACCAAAGCGGTGCTGCCCGTTCATCTCTACGGACAGTGCTGCGATATGGACCCCATCCTGGAGATGGCTGAATCCAGGGGTTTCGTCGTGATCGAAGACGCCTGTCATGCTGTGGGGGGTGAGTACAAGGGTCGGAAGGCGGGAAGCATGGGCAGTACCGGATGTTTCAGCTTTCACGAACAGAAAAACATCTCCACTCTGGGGGAGGGGGGAATGGTGGTGACCAACGATCCCGATCTCTACGAGCGCTTCTCCCTGTACCGGTCGCACTGCGCCAGGGTGTACGGCAACAGCACCAAATACGGCCGTCTCGACGAGTCTAAAGTCCCGATGGGGAAACGTTTCTGGTTTCAGGACTTCGATGATGTGGGCTACAACTTCCGCATGACCGATATACAGGCCGCGGTCGGGCGTATCCAGCTGACCAGGCTGGATGGATTCAACCAGCGCCGGATAGACAACGCCGCCTATCTCACCGAAAGGCTAAAAGAGGTACCCGGCCTGACACCGCCCACCGTCAAGCCTGAAAACAAACATGTTTTCCATCTGTACCCCGTGCTTCTAGACCGGGAGGCGTACGGGATGGGGAAAGACGATTTTGTCTATGCCATGCTCTATGAGAGAGGCATCAAGGTAGGCACGCACTATACACCCATCCACCTGAGTCAGGCTTTTTCCCGCAGGGGATTCAAGAAGGGGCAGTACCCCGTGGCGGAGGCCACCGCGGAACGTCTAGTCACCCTGCCCATCAACCCGCGGCAGACCAGGGAAGCCCTGGACTACCTGGTCGAAAGTATAGAGTCTCTGGCTAGATAGGAAAATAAGAGTGCCGCGTATTGAGGGACTCCTGTACTGAACGTCAATCCTCTACAATCCTAAATACCCAAGCCGGGGCACCCAGAGATACAAGTGCAGATTTTACGCTTTCCAATCCCTCGCTCGGGCAAAGGGCGATCATGCATCCCCCGCCGCCGGCGCCCATCTGCTTGGCGCCCAGCGCGCCGGCATCTCGCGCGGCGGCGCAAAAGTTCTCTATGCGTCCCGTGGAGGTGCCCATCAGCTTCTCCTCCGCCTGCTGATTGTTCATGAGCATTCCCAGGGTGTCCAGATCCCCTTTCAGCAAGGCCTCTCTGCCTTCTTCAACGATGTCGACAACCCGACCGAGGGAATCCAGGAGTAGTTTTTCTTTGGACTCGATGCGGCGCCGCAGCCAGATCTGGAGCTCCCTGGTGTCGTGCTGCTCCAGGGTGTCGGCCACGACAACCGGCAGTGAGTCACCGGGCAGCTTTTCCACACCGGCGTCGATACCGGTGTGGATGTAGGTAATCCCGCCAAAAGCGATAGCGTACTGGTCCATTCTGCCGCACTCGACCTTGAGATCGCCGCTCTCGATCTGGAAGGCCAGCTCGGCGATTTCACCGGAAGCGAACGGGATGCTGTAGGCCCTGCTCAGCACCCGGATGGAGGCGATGCACAGCGCCGCTGAGGAGGAGAGCCCAGCGCTGATCGGGATTTCGGAGTGGATTACAGCATTAAAACCTGAGTCCACCCTGTCTTTTAAACGTTGATACACGGCCTCGACATATCTCAAGGGTGACTCAAAGATCAGGCGGTCCCCCAACCTGAATTCCTCTTGAAAGCCAATATCCTTGGCGGTCAGGACAACCAGGTCATCCTTTCGCTTGGTGAGCTCGATCGTCATGTAAGCAGAAATGGCTGCTGCGATGGCCGGTTTTTCGATGAGGTCGGCGTTGTCTCCCAGCAAACAGATTCGTCCTGAGCTTCTGGCTGTGATCGTGTCGATCATGCCCCTCCTAAGTTCGCGATGCTCCCGGTATTAATTCCTGCCATCTTAGCGAAACGGTACACTCATGTCAAGCATCATAATAAGACTTTATAAAGGGTGTTGACAATGCTGAACTGCCATGATAGCATTCAACGGCATCCTCCCCTGTCGTCGTCCAGCGGGATGGGGGGTGAAAATTTGCAGCCATGCAAGTTATAATCCAAGGGTTTGCAAGATATACCTTTTCAGGAAAGAAATACACATGATCACGGGAGCTAGAGCGGGTCAGGAAAAAATACGGGACGCCAACAACAGAAAGATATTGCATCTCCTGATGAGGGAGAGGGAGCTGAGCAAGCAGGAAATGGCGAAGCTGACGGGCTTGAGCGTACCCACGGTTACCAGTATTGTAAACCACCTCATCGAGGAGGGAGTCGCCGAAGAAGCGGGAGTGGCGGTGTCCACCGGTGGCAGGAAACCGATGATCACCCGGTTTCTGCCTGAATCCAGATATGCTTTCGGCGTAGATTTTTCGTCGAATCATCTCACCTCCAGCAATAAAATCAGGGTCATCCTCATTAACTTCGATGCAGTCATCAAACAGGAGGTGGCGTTTGACTACGAAGATTTTCACAGTGTCGGTGAGATCATGGTCCACATTCGACAAGTTACCGAAGAGATGGTCAGGACACATCGTATCCCCGGTCACAAGCTCTTGGGCATAGGTATTTCCTTGCCCGGAACGGTCAATGAGAAAGAAAAAGTGCTGGAGATGGCTCCTAACCTATCCCCGGATCTTGGTTTAAAAGGTCTGCACTTTGAACAATATGAGGAATTGTTCCCCTTCCCACTGTTCGTAGAGAATGAAGCCAACGCCGCCGCCTTTGCCGAGCTGCTGTTCGGGGTGGCTAAAAAGAAACGCAATCTTGTTTATCTCTCACTGAACCGTGGTATCGGCGCGGGTATCGTGGTCAGGGGCCATATTTACAAGGGCAGCAAGAAAAGAGCCGGTGAAGTCGGCCACATGACCATTGATTCCAGAGGAATTGTGTGCACCTGCGGTAGAAGGGACTGTTGGGAGATCTATGCAGCCTCCGGGGCTTTGATCCGAAACTACAACAAAAATTCCGGAATCAAGTTGAGGGACACACAGGAGTTTCGGTCCAAGCTGGAGAGCGGCGATCCATTAGCAGCGGAGACCTGGGATGTTTTTCTCGAATATCTTGTCAGAGGGATCAACAATATCATTTTGAGTTTTGACCCCCACTACGTAATCCTCGGCGGAGAGATCAGTGAGTTCGGCGAAACGCTTCTCGAACCTCTGAAGACCAGGATCTTCGAACAGAACACCTATTACATAAAGGACGATCTTGAAATTTTGCTCTCGAGTTTCAAACAAAACGCCTCGATGTTGGGCGTTGCGTTGCTTCCCTTTCAGAGACTGTTCTACGGCGACAACAAGATCATCTGATACAGAAGGATATTACTAATGTCGGAACCTACAAAGACAGATCCGATCAAGGTCTATGATGCGCGCTGGGAAACGGACGAGTTCACTCCTCTGGAGATACAGCGCTTCGTCGAGGCGGTACTGATCTACGGCCGCGGCTTGGGTGTCGATACCGTAACTATCGCGAGGGACGCTCGTTCGGGAAGTGGTTCGGTCATGGAAATTGCGCTTGAGACCGCAGTCAAAGCGGGGTTTACCGTATTTCTCTGTACCGATCCGATCAGTACACCCCAGAGTTACTTTTTATCAGTCCGGGCTTCAAAGGATCACCCAAAAACAATGGGTCTGACTATTACCGCCTCTCATAACCCCGCCAACTATGTCGGACTCAAGGTGGTCGTGCCGGGAGCACAGGCGATCGGCCTGAACTGCGGTCCTGACGGCGGTTTCAGCAAGATACGGGAAATTTATCACGGCAGCGAATCCCTGAAGCGCGGCGCTGAGGGCAAGCTGACCATAGTCGATCCGACCGAGGATTACCTTCGATTCTCGATGCAGGCAGCCGGAATCGAGGACGGTGAGCTGGAGGGAATGAGGGTCGTCCTCGATGCTTTAAACGGATCTGCCGGACCTGAACTGTACCGCGCCCTTCAACGAGCCGGTGTTTCCGTACTGCCGCTGCGCCTTATCCCTGATGGGACATTCCCAACCGGCTCGCCGAATCCTACCAGCCAGAACAAAATGGAAAGGGCGGTTCAGCTGGCCGGGAAGACCGGGGCAGAACTGGTAATCGGTACGGATGGTGATGGAGACCGGTTGGTATTCGGGAATGCTCGGGGGATCATGAACGCCGGTTTTGCTTCGATCCCCATTCTGAGGAAGCTCCTCTCCGGCGGTTCTGCCTCCGGACCCGCTACGTCCGAATCGCCCAAGATAATCTACGATCCCAAAGTCAACCCTTTGGCCCTGGTCGAATGGGCCAAACTGGACATAAAACCGGTGTTGTTCGGAAACGGGCACTCCCAGATCAAGGAACATATGCTCCGCATCGGCGCCCTGGCGGCGGTTGAAGAGTCCGGCCATTACTATCACAGTTTGACCGCCGAAGGGTTGACCTTCTTTGCCGAAAACTCACTGGTCACCGTCCTGCTGCTGGCAAAAGCACTCCAGGAGAATCCGGAGTTGATGGGGAATATGTGGGCTCTGCAGGACAGGGTGTTCACCACGGGGGAGATTAACTACCAGATGGCCGACGATAAAATCCGTGATCGAGCGATACAGGTGGTGCTTCAGTATTTCAAAGACGACCACGCCGTGTTGGTCTCCGAAACTGATGAGGGCATCGATCTATTCGGCACGGTCGTCAGTAAAGGGGTCGATCTGGGGGCCGGCAAGCTGGAAAGGGACTGGTACAACGGGTATCTTCGTGCTGCAACCAATGAAAAATCGGTTCTTCGTGTCTACCTGTCGGCGGGGATCGTTGACCTGGGTATGCAGATCGAGCAGAGAATCAGGGATATTCTCCACCGCTACCCCGGGAATGCGATCGAATAGATACATACGACCAGAGGGGGCTTGTTATATCGGGCAGCCGAGTGACGGCGCCCCCGGAGGCACGCCTTTGCAGGATTCGCGGCAACACCTCCAGGCTTTCCGAGAGATTTCTCGGGAAATCCCTGCAGCTTGATCCCGGCTGGCGTCAGGAGGCGGCTTCCTCCCCGGATCCTCCCAGCGATCCTCAATAAAGCAAAGGACTGGACTGTACAGGCCATTTAGAAGATTGAGGCGTTGCTGAGCTTCGAGCAGAAGTATAACTCGGTAGTACTGATGTGTTGGGTACACAAAAAGCGATTGCCGCCTTTGATCGTCATAAAACGGTGGACAAAGACCATGGCCGTATTGAGATCCGTGAATGCTGGGTCACCGATCTATGCTCAGACGTATCACACTCAACCTTCTCAAATAGGAAAAGACCTGTAAACGGTGTATCGCTGGGAAACGGCTATTAGCCGGTTGGGATGAGAGCTACCTTGAAAAAGTTCTGTTTCAAGCCTAAATGCGTTTGCCCTGCTTTTTAGATATTTCTTGCTTGACAGGCCAGAAACATTTTGCTATGTTATTTATGGGCATATGCTTATAATTACATCCGGATTGTTGTGGAATGCCGCGTCCCCTTAAGCCGCGTTGGATCAACTTTGAGCCGCTGAACATCTATTTCGTACCGCAGGCACTGCCTGTCCGCTCGGTTGCTCAGGTTCTTCTTACCGTGGATGAGCTGGAAGCCCTGCGACTTGCTGATCTCAGCGGGTTGAGCCATGAAGCGTCGGCCGGGGAAATGAACGTGTCCAGAGCCACTTTCGGCAGAATCGTGGCCCGGGCGCGCAACAAAGTGGCCGATGCCTTGGTACACGGCAAGAGTATCGGTATTGAAGGCGGTGTAGTGAGATTCAATCCGCCCTACGGCCGCGGTTGGCGGGGCGGGCTGCGCGGGCCCCATGGTCGCGGAAAGGGGCCGTGGCACTGACAGATGATGTGAGGAGGTGAGAGAAGATGCCAAGAGGAGACGGAACAGGGCCCGGAGGTATGGGTCCGATGACCGGCAGGGCAGCCGGATACTGCGCCGGATACGGCATGCCGGGGTACATGAATCCTTACGGAGGTCGCATGGGTGGCGCACGCTTTGGCTACCCGGGCGGAGGAATCCCCGGAGCGTATACGACTCCGTACTACGGCTGGGGCGGCTATCCTGGCTACCCCGGATTTTATCGGGGCGGAGGACGTCCCTTCGGGTTTGGATTGGGACGAGGCCGTCGGGGACGGTGGTAAGTCCAATAGACTTGTAGCATATAGATTTTAGCAGGAGGTAAACAAATGCCAAGAGGAGACGGAACAGGGCCCGGAGGTATGGGTCCGATGACGGGCAGAGCAGCCGGATACTGCGCCGGGTACGGTATGCCGGGGTACATGAATCCTTACGGAGGTCGCATGGGTGGTGGGTTCGGTTGGGGTCGCGGACGCGGGCGGGGGTATGCTCAACCTGCACCCTTTTCGGGCGTCCCGTACGGTCCGTTACCATACGCCGCACCATACTCAAGAGAACAGGAAAAGGAAGCCCTCCAAAACCAGCTAAAGGTTATGGAAGAGCAGGTCGCGGCCATGCGGGAAAGGATCGAAGAGATCGGGACAGAAGCCTCGAAGGAAAAAAAATAAGACGTAGTCCCGGGGCACAGCCCCGGGATTTTTAAGGGGAAAACCATGCCGAAAGGAAACGGAACAGGACCCCCCGGAGGGGGACAGGGAGGTGGAGGAGGCGGCCGCGGCCGGATGGGAGGAAACCGACCGGGCTCAGGACCTAGTGGATTCTGCGTCTGCCCGAACTGCGGAAATAGGGTTCCTCACCAGAGAGGAACCCCGTGCTTCTCTATGACCTGCCCGCAGTGCAAATCCTCCTTGGTCAAAGCATAGCAGACACTCGACGTTTGTCCAGACTGACCATTACGCAGATTCGGTCCCGCTCTACACAGCGCCAGCCGAGGTTGATGTTTTATCGTTCAAACATTATGCTAACCATAAAACAATAGTTTAGCACAAACTAGGCAAACCATTGAAGAGTTTTATAACCAACAAATGGAGCTGAACAATGTCCTCTGAAACAGGAGTTTCCTTCCAAGACTGCGCGATCGTGGCTTGCGGCACCCTCACCCTCGAGTTGAACCATCTGAGGAAAAGCGGTTTCCTGAACGCCCGCAGGATCGAGTACACAAAGCCGGGCCGGCACGAAGTTCCCAAGGAGCTGGAAAGCCAGTTAGTGGACAGAATCGGTAGAGCAAAAAGCTATGCTGAATCCGTCATCGTAGTATACGGGGGAAAGTTCTGTTTCATAGACATGAACGATCCCGGCAGGAGCATAGACGATGTCATCGAGGAGCAAGGACAAGCCATTTCCAGGATCAACGCCACGCACTGCGTTGATATGCTTGCCGACGCTCAAGAGAGGGAGGCGATTCGTAATGGTGAAAAGGTCTTCTGGCTAACCCCGGGATGGGTACTTTATCGGGATTACGTGTTCCAGGACTGGGACAAGGGCAAAGCCAACGAAACCTTCCCGCAAAACACGGGGGGAGCCGTCATCCTGGATGCCGTAGGGTTCTGGGAGGACTTTTCCGAAAGGCATCCTGAGAAAATCCTAGATTTTTCCGACTGGATGGGTATTCCTATACGTGCCCATAAAGTATCTCTTTCCAGGTTCGAGAAGCTGCTTTGCGAGTGCGCCCTGCAGGTACGGCAGGTAGCGATATGATTGTTTGAGGAGCAAGCCGATGTGCATGGCAACAGCGTACATGAAGCGTGGGTCCCGCAAAGAAGTCCTTTTGCAGGAGGTGGCCTATATACACCCGAAAGGGGATAGTATGGTTCTGAAACCTCTTTTCGGCGAACAGAAGCGTGTAAAGGCAAGCATCAGGGAGATCGATTTCCTAAACTCTACCATTCTCTTTGAAGAGGTGGAAGAGGCGGCGAAATGAAGATCCTGATATGCGGAAAGGGCGGAACCGGGAAAAGCACCCTGACGGCTCTTCTGGGCAAAGAGATGGCCGGCAGGGGTAAGAGAGTGCTAATAATCGACAGCGATGAATCAAACTTCGGCTTGCCCGCTCTCTTGGGAATGGATAAGCCCAGAGATTTCATGGAGTACCTCGGCGGCAAGAAGGTCCTGTTTGAAAGGGTGAAAACCCTTGAAAAGGGAATGAAAACAGACTCGCTTCCTTCTGGATATTTCTCGGAGAAAGGAACCATCAAATTGCTGTCAGTCGGGAAAATATACGAGTTTGGAGAAGGGTGCGCATGTCCTATCAACGCCCTCTCGTCAAAGTTTCTCGAGAATGTGGAACTGGAAACAGACGAGCTGCTGATCGCAGATACAGATGCGGGGGTAGAGCATTTGGGAAGGGGGGTGGAAAGAGGATGCGATGTTCTTCTGGTAGTTGTTGGACCCTCCAGAGAATCGATAGAGCTCGCAAAAAGAGTAACCACCATGGTCAAGAACCTTGGAAAACAGGTCTACTATATCCTGAACAAGACAGACGATGAATCGGAAAGAACTTTGTTGGACTCTCTTCCGCGAGGCATGGTTATAGCATCCATACCGAATGATAAAAGAATTTCCCTTTACGGACTGCAAGGCAGCGAGTTGGATCTCAAACTCGAGGGCATCGGAAAGATAGCCGATTTCCTGAAGGAAAAAGCAGGACCGCTGTAACCTAGCAATCTGTCTTGCTTTCGGTGACTACGGGGGTCCACTCTGTTCCCGGCACGTGCCGCAGGGATTTCTGAGAAAACTATTCTTGCATCAAGTCTTTACAGTTTCACTTTCTCCATGGTAGTTCTTCTTGGCGTTGTGTAAATACCGAGTTCAGAGCTTTCGATCACGCCAATATCCTTGCTTTCTACGGTGGTTTCAGTTGGGGGAGAGGATTGAGCCATGTTGCCCTTGCTCCAGCTATTCCGGAAAAAATCCAAAGCAGTGAAAGCAAAGAAGGAACTTTTTACCGCCATCTTTTATCAGGTGAAAATATTTCTTGTTTTTTTCAATCTTTAAGTTTATATTACTTAAAGAAAGTCTTTAATTCAAACGACTTAAAGGCGAGGATTTTTTAGACCATGGATCATGAAAGATTGGCAAAAAGATATACCAAGCTTCAAAACCAATTAGCTCAGATCGGCTATATCTGCAATGGCACTGTGATGCCTCTGTACCGTAAGTGCGGTAAACCCAACTGTAGTTGTACAGATGACCCGCAGATGCAACATGGTCCTTACCATATCTGGACAAGAAAAGAAAATGGGAAAACAGTGACCCGCTCTTTATCAAAAAAACAGGCGGACTGCTGCTCTGAGTATATGCAGAACTATAGGAAATTGGAGAGCATTGTAGAAGAGATGAAGAGAATCTCAATACAAATCATCGAGGAGGGAAGATAGCTCCGGTTTTCGGACTGTTATTGACCGGATTAGAAGTTAGCGACCAAAGTGACGGAGAGGTCATTCGAAGGAGGTGTGCTTGGTGCCTTATTCTGGGCTCCTTTGCGAAACTTCAAAAACCGCAGCCTGAAGGATGAGGTTGACTAACAGGGGCGAGGGCGAGGCCTCTGTGATGAAGCCCCCCTGTTTCATAGCCGAAGAGGCGTGATCATATGATGTTGATTCTTAACGTATTAAAACAAGCTTTGACGATAACCCTTTTTGTATTTGCCATGATGCTCATCCTGGATTATGCCAATATCCTTAGCAAGGGCCGGATAAAAAGTATCACAAAAGGCAGGCGTTGGCGACAGTATCTGGTTTCCTCATTCCTTGGCGCCGCTCCTGGCTGCCTGGGAGCTTTCTTAAATGTTTCCTTTTACGTTCATGGCCTGATCAGTTTTGGCGCCTTGGTCGGTGGTATGATCGCTACCTCGGGGGACGAGGCCTTTGTATTGCTTGCCATGG
>Ga0315553_10004004_pt1 | contig 11274 bp, 8 predicted proteins | sample SalMarSW160140MG_FD_203099 | JGI IMG/M metagenome (GOLD analysis project Ga0315553, IMG submission 203099) | Salt marsh sediment microbial communities from the Plum Island Ecosystem LTER, Massachusetts, United States - Salt Marsh Sediment SW1601-40 ... | reverse complement strand
ACCGGGGGATAAGAAATTTCTGCCGAAGCTCGTGGAAAACCTGGGATCGGGGCGATTCAAAATGATCGGTTCCGGCGAACAGAGCGTGGATTTGGTGCACGTGCAGGATGTGGCGGATTTTGCCGTACGCGTGCTGCAAAATGAACGGGCGTACGGAAAAACCTACAATGTAGCAAATCCCAGGAATCCGTCTTGGAACGAATTCCTGGACATGGCCACCGAAGAGCTCGGCGTACCGGCGGTGAAGGGGCATATACCGTTTCCTCTTGCCCATGCCCTGGCCTCCCTCATGGAGATTACGGCCAAGATGAGGAGAAAGCCCCCGCGGCTGAGCAGGTACTCCGTACGCCTGGTCGGAGGCCAGTACAACTACAGCATTGAGCGAATCAGAGAAGATTTCGGTTGGGTCCCCTCAACAGACCTGCTCGAAGGAATGCGGGGCTGTATCCGGGCGCTGCAATCCGGAACTTGAGGCTGGAGAATCAGGCCACGGTGACCGATTTGTCCAGGTAGATATCCTGTATCGTATTGAGCAGCTGAATCCCGTCGGACATCGGCTTCTGAAAGGCCTTTCGCCCCGAGATCAGTCCCGTGCCGCCGGCCCGCTTGTTGATCACCGCGGTCCTGGCCGCCTGGGCCAGGTCATTCTGCCCGGAGGCGCCTCCTGAGTTGATCAGCCCGGCGCGCCCCATGTAGCAGTTGACCACCTGGTAGCGGGTCAGATCGATGGGGTGATCGCTGGTCAGCTCGGAATACACCTTGTCGTGGGTTTTGCCGAACTTCAGCGCCGTGTAGCCGCCGTTGCACTCGGGCTGTTTCTGCTTGACGATGTCCGCCTGGATCGTGACCCCGAGGTGATTAGCCTGGCCGGTGAGATCCGCCGACAGGTGGTAGTCCGCCTCTTTGGTCTTGAAGGCGGGGTTCCTCAGGTAGGTCCAGAGCACCGTGAACATGCCCAGCTCGTGGGCGTATTCGAACGCATCGGTGACCTCCTGGATTTGCCGGGTGGCTTCATCCGAACCGTAGTAGATCGTGGCGCCCACCGCCACCGCACCCATCTCGAAGGCCTGATCCACACTTGCGAAAAGCACCTGGTCGTATTTGCTCGGGTAGGTGAGAAGCTCGTTGTGGTTGATCTTGACGATGAAGGGGATCCTGTGTGCCCATTTGCGGGCCACCGAACCCAGAACTCCCAGGGTGGAGGCCACGGCGTTGCAGCCGCCCTCCACGGCCAGCTTCACGATATTTTCCGGATCGAAGTACAAGGGGTTCGGCGCGAAAGAGGCGCCCGCCGAATGCTCGATACCCTGATCCACCGGCAGTATGGACAGGTAACCGCTTGCGGCCAGGCGGCCGTGGTCGAAAACGCTTCTCATATTCCGCAGGACCGAGATCGGCCGATCGCTGATGGTCAGCACACGGTCGATGAAATCGGGTCCCGGCAGGTGCAGCTGCGCTTTGGCAACCGTCTTGCAGGTATGCTCGAGCAGATCCTTGCTCTCCTTGCCCAACAATTTCTCTAAATCAGCCATAGAACGCTCCTGTCTTGTTTACGGTTATTTTCCGGTCTTGGAGCGGCCGGATTCCCCATGAGAATCCTGGCCGTCTTCGGCCAGATTGTAATAGAAATGAACCAACCCCTCCATCCCCCTGAACCACGTTGCCAGATCGAGCTTCTCGTTCGGTGAATGGGCGTTGTCATCCGGCAGGGCGAAGCCGGTTTGAACCGAATCGACACCCAGCAGTTCCTGCAGGTAAGCGCCGACCGGTACGGTCCCACCCTCCCGACGGAACAGGGGCCGTTTCCCCCATACGGCCTGGTAGGCCGAGCTCAGCGCGGAGACCCCCCGTGAATCCCGCGGGCTGAGAACCGGAGGAGCGCTGGCCAGCGGCTCCAGCTCCCAGGTTACGGTATCGGGGAGGTGTTCCTCCAGAAATCTCTCCAGCTGTTCGCCGACCTCTTCTGGTTTCTGATCCGCCACCAGGCGGCAGGACAGCTTGGCCATGGCCGCAGCGGGCAGCACGGTCTTGCTTCCTTCTGCGGTAAAGCCGGAAAGCAAACCGTTTACCTCCAGAGTAGGCCGGGCGCCGATCCGTTCGGCCACCGAGAACTCCCGCTCCCCCCAGAGTCGTTTTACGCCCGCGTTTTTCATGTAGAAGGCTTCGTCAACGGGCAGCCGGGCCAGCTCCTCCCTCTCCTCGGCCTCCAGTTTCCGGACACGATCGTAGAACCCGGGGATTCTCACCCTTCCGTTTTCGTCGTGCAGATCTGCGATCAGCTCGCAGAGCACTTGAGCCGGATTGTGGATCACCCCCCCGAAGGAACCGGAGTGCAGATCCTGAGAGGGTCCGCGCAGGCGCAGCTCGAAGTAGGCCAGACCCCGCAGGGCGTAGGTTATGGTAGGGAGTTCGGGTCCCAGCATTCCCGTGTCCGGGTTCAGACAGAGGTCGCAGGCCAGGATGTCCCGGTGGCTCTTGATGAACTCGTACAGATTAGGGGAACCGACCTCCTCCTCCCCTTCGAGCAGAAATTTAAAGCGGATAGGAAGGTTCCCCGCGTGCTGCACCGCCTGCAGCGCGTTCACAGCCGCCATGATCTGGCCTTTCATGTCCGATGCGCCCCGGGCGAACAGACTGTCCCCCTGCCGGCGCGGCTCAAATGGATCCCCGTCCCACTCCTCCAGGGGGTCGACAGGCTGCACGTCGTAGTGTCCGTAGATGAGCAGCGTCGGTGCGGCGCAAGCCTCGGCCCCGGACGACCCGTAGACCACCGGCGCCCCGGCAGTTGGAATGATCTCCACCTCCTGCAGATCCAGCGCTCTCAGGTGATCCGCCAGCCACTCGGCGGTTTTGCCGACATCCTCCCGATGCGCCGCCTCGGTGGAGATGGAGGGGATCCGGATCAACTCCCCCAGCTTGTTCAACAAATCATCCCGACTATTCCGCAGGTGTTCGATTGCCGCTTCTCTGTTTTGTTTCATTGGTCGATCGTTCCTTCTTTGATGCGCACCCCGAACTTCCTCTCGGGTACGCTGAGACAAAAGTACTCGAGAATCGCAGTATTGTAAATTGGTTGACTGTGCCTGAATCTATATTTATTTTTTGAGCACGGAACCAAAACGGCGATAGAGGAGAACACAGTGGCACAAATACGACCCGGAGCCGCTGCTCCGGCATTTTCCCTGATCGACCAGGATGGAAACACGGTAAGCTTGGGTGAGCTCACCGGCAAGAAGCTGCTCCTGTACTTCTATCCCAAGGCGGACACCCCGGGCTGCACAGCCCAGGCCTGCAGCATCCGCGACGAGATGCCTAATCTGTCCGGTTTGGGGATCGCAGCGATCGGGATCAGCCCGGACAAGCCGGAAAAGCTGAAAGATTTCAAGGACAAGTACAATCTCAACTTCCCGCTGCTCTCCGACCCGCAGCACAAGACCGCCGATGCTTACGGCACCTGGGGCAAGAAGTCGATGTACGGGAAGGAGTACGAGGGCATCATCCGCTCTTCTTTCCTGCTGGACGAGGAGGGAAAGGTGATGCAGGCCTGGTACAAGGTTAGTCCCAAAGATACGGTTCCCTTCGCCAAGGGGGCGCTGGCCGGCTGACAGCTGCATCGGCGTGCGCCGTCTTGACACGGCGGAGGAAAATCTCTATTGTTTTGCGAGTCAAGACAATACCGGAGTATTTGAGCAGACGGATGAGGTTGTTAAGACAAAGCACTACAGCATAACTCACTCCACCTTTGTAAGGCTACAGAGTGTGGAGAGGCCTTGGTACAGCGGAACCGTCGTGTTGCCCTCCGTTGTGCGAAGGCTTTTTTATTACCCGGAGGTAAATGATGGCAAAATCTGCAACTGCAGACAAACAGGAAGAAAAAATCTTGAAGATACGCCACTCCACCGCCCACGTCATGGCCGAGGCGGTGCTGGAGATGTTCCCCGGAACCAAGATCGCCATCGGTCCGGCAATCGAAGACGGCTTCTACTACGATTTCGACCTTCCCGAGCCGCTCAAGGCCGAAGATCTCGAGAAGGTAGAGAAGCGGATGCGGGAGATCATCGCCGGGAACCATCCGTTTTCCCGGCGGGTCGTGTCCCGCGAGGAGGCGATGAAGATGTTCGCCGACCAGCCCTACAAGCTCGAGCTGATCCGCGAACTGCCCGAGGGAGAGGAACTCTCCCTTTACAGCCAGGATACCTTCACCGACCTGTGTCGCGGCCCTCACGTGGAAAACACCGGCGAGCTCCGTGCGGACGCCTTCAAGCTGCTGTCGATCGCCGGTGCGTACTGGCGGGGACACGAACGAAACCCCATGCTGACCCGCATCTACGGCACCGCCTGGGAAGACCGCAAGCAGCTGGAGGAGCATCTGAAGCGCCGGGAGGAGATCGAGAAGCGGGACCACCGGCGGCTGGGAAAAGACCTGGACCTGTACTCGACCCACGAGGAGGCCGGGGCGGGTCTGATCTACTGGCACCCCAGGGGCGCTCTGATCCGCCACCTGATCGAGGACTACTGGAAGAAAGAGCACTTCAGGCACGGATACGATCTGATCAACACACCGCACATCGGCAAGTCCTGGCTTTGGGAGACCTCGGGGCATCTGGGTTTCTACAAGGAGAACATGTATGCCCCCCTCACCATCGATGAGACGGATTACTATTTGAAGCCGATGAACTGTCCCTTTCACATTATGATTTACAAGTCCTCCCTACGATCCTACAGGGAGCTGCCGCTTCGCTGGGCGGAGCTGGGTACGGTTTACAGATATGAACGTTCAGGGGTGCTGCACGGCCTGCTGCGGGTCCGGGGTTTCACCCAGGACGATGCCCACATCATCTGCACCCCGCAGCAGATCGAGGAGGAGATCCACTCCACCCTGCGCTTTTCCCTCGATATCTGGGAGGCTTTCGGCTTCAAGCAGGTAAAGGCCTACCTGGCTACCCGTCCCGGGGAGAAGAGCGTGGGGGAGCCCGAGCGCTGGGAACAGGCCACCCGGAGTCTCAAGGCGGCCATAGACAGGGAGGCCCTGGACTACGAGCTGGACGAGGGCGGAGGGGCCTTCTACGGGCCGAAGATCGATTTGAAGGTCAAAGACTCCCTGGGCAGGGAGTGGCAGATGACCACGATCCAGTTCGACTTCAATATGCCCGAGCGTTTCGACATGACCTATGCGGCGGATGACGGCACTCTGCAGCGGCCCTACATGGTGCACCGGGCGCTGCTCGGCTCTCTGGAACGTTTCTTCGGGGTGCTGATCGAACACTACGGGGGAGCTTTCCCCGTGTGGCTGGCCCCGGTGCAGGCCGTGGTGATCCCCGTAGCCCCCGCCTTCAATGATTACGCCGAACAGGTAGCCGCCAGGCTGCGCGAAAAGGACGTGCGGATCACCACGGATCAGAGCGATCAGCGCATGAACGCCAAGATCCGCAGCGCCCAAAACCAGAAGATACCCTACATGATCATCGTGGGGGAGAAAGAACAGAGCAGCGGGCAAATCTCGGCTCGGACCCGAGGAGGTGAGCAGATCCCGGAGCTTTCTATTGAAAAGTTCCTGACCATGATCCATGATGGATAGATCATGATCAAGCAGATCCTCAAGCGGGACGGGCGGATCGTGCCCTTCAACCGGGAAAAGATCACCTTCGCCGTGCTGCAGGCCGCCGTGTCGGTGGGCGGGCGGGACCGGGTCAAGGCGGAGAAGGTGACCGATGATGTTGTTCAGATGCTCGAACAACGCCAGCACAGAGACAGCATTCCCACGGTGGAAGAGGTCCAGGATCTGGTGGAGAAAGCCCTTGTCGAGCGGGGTCACGCCAAGACGGCGAAAGCCTACATCGTTTATAGATACGAGCATGCCTTGAAGCGCTCCGGGCGCAAGAGCCTGACCTACTCGGCGGACAACATCCCCTACGAAAAGCTCTGGGAGGCGCTGTCCTGGGCGGTGGATCACCACTGTGTGCACCTGGAGCAGATTGCCCAGTCGATCCGGGAGGGGCGCTACGACCGGCTTGTCCGGGACTGTGAGGAGTTCTACACCCAGGAGCTGGCCAAGGCTGGCGAAAAACTCGATGAGAGGCTGGACACCGTGAAGATGGTGATCATCGCCGGTCCCTCCTCCTCCGGAAAAACTACCACCACGATAAAGGTGGAACAGCAGCTGAAGCTCAAAGGGTACCGGTTCGTCCCGATCAATGTGGACCACTTTTTTCTGGATCTCGAGGATCATCCCAAGGACCTTCGGGGAGACTATGATTTCGAGACTCCCCAGGCACTCGACATAGCGCAGATCAACAAAACCTTCAAAGCCTTGCTTCAGGGTGAACAGGTGGAGGTGCCGTTTTACAACTTCAAAACCGGAAAGCGGGAGGGCAGCTCCGGGGGGCTTCAGCTCGGTGAAGGGGATATCCTGCTGGTCGACTCGCTTCACGGATTGCATCCCGAGATGACCGAAGGGATCCCGGAGGAGCGGAAATTTCCCCTCTATATCGAAACCCTCTCTCAGGTCAAAGACCGCAACGACCAGTTCGTGCGCTGGGCGGACATCCGGCTGCTGAGGCGAATGGTGAGGGATATGCTGTTCCGCAACTACAGCCCCACCCAGACGATCCGCCACTGGCACTATGTCCGCCGGTCCGAACTGCGCTACATCGTGCCGCGTCTGCCGGAGGCAGAGGTGATCGTCAACAGTTTTCTGCCCTATGAGATACCTATCATGAAGCAGAGGGTGGGGCGGCTGTTTCCGGAGTTCCTGCAGGAGTTCAAAGAGGATCCGGACAGCGCCGATGCCTACGATAGGGCGCTGCGGATCCACCAGCTCTTCGAGCAGGTGCCGGTCTGGACGGAGGAGCAGGTTGTGCCGGAGGATTCGTTGTTGAGGGAGTTCATCGGCGGAAGCGTCTACAAGTACTAGGGAAGAAATGCCGTCCCCCGAATAGCTTTCAAGACGTCGAAAGGAATAGTCTGTGACTGACAACAGCGCAAGCGCTGCAGCCCTGCAGCGGCTGAAGGAGATCGACCGGGAATACCGGCTTCTAGGCCATGCATCGGCGGTCCTTCACTGGGACCAGGAGACCTATATGCCGGAGCAAGCCGTCCGGGATCGGGCCGACCAGCTTGCCCTTCTAAGCGGATTGATGCATGACCGCATCACCCAGCCGGAGATCGGAGAGAAGCTCACTGCCTTGGGTGTCGCTTTTCAGGAGGACACGGTTCCCCGCGTTCCGGAGGCCTTTCTTGGCATCGAGCGAGCCTTTCTGCGTGAGCTGGCCCGGCAGTACCGTCGCAGCTCCAAGATCCCTCGCCAGGTGGTGACGGAGCTGGCCAAACAGACGGCTATCGGTCAGCGGGTCTGGGTGGATGCCCGCAAGGCCTCGGATTTTTCCAAGTTCTCGGGCCAGCTGGCCGTGATTCTCGCTCTGGTCCGGGAGGTCAGTTCCTGCCTGGGATTCGAGGATCATCCCTACGATCCTCTGCTGGACGAATTCGAGCCCTGGATGAAGAGCGCCGAGGTCGCAGATGTGTTCGCGGGCTTGAGGGAGGGTTTGAAGCGACTGCTCGACCGAATCAGAGGGTCCGGCAAAACCCTGGACACTGAATTCCTGGGCCGGAACTACGAGATCGAAAAACAGAAAACCTTCGGTCTCGGGGTGCTTAAGGCTCTCGGCTTCGACTTCAAGCGGGGCCGTCTGGACGAATCGGCCCATCCGTTTACCACGACCCTGGGAAGCGACGATGTGCGCATCACCACCCGCTACGACAGCAGGTTCTTTCCCACCGCCGTCTTCGGAACGATTCACGAATGCGGCCACGGGCTGTACGAATTGGGTTTAGATCCGGCCGTTCGGGGGACACTCCTCGCCGAGGGTGCGTCCCTGGGCCTCCATGAGTCGCAGTCGCGGATGATGGAAAACATGATCGGTCGCAGCCTGCCGTTCTGGTCGCATTTCTACCCGCAGTTGAAATCGCTGTTTCCCGATTCCCTCGCCGATGTGGACCTCCGCCGCTTCTACGAGGGCGTCAACCGGGTAACGTCCTCCTTCATCCGCGTCGAGGCTGACGAGGTGACCTACAACCTGCATATCCTGCTGCGTTTCGAGCTGGAGCAGCAGCTGATCAGCGGTGATTTAGCCGTGGATGATCTTCCAGCTGCCTGGAACGGGAAGATGGAAGAGCTGCTCGGGCTGAAGCCTCCGGATGATGCCAGGGGGGTTCTCCAGGATGTCCATTGGTCAGGAGGAATGATCGGCTATTTTCCGACCTACACACTGGGTAACCTCTATGCCGCTCAGTTTTTCAATACCCTGAAGAAGGATGTCTCCGACTGGAGCAAGCAGATCGAGCAGGGTCAATTTCAGCCCATCCTCGATTGGCTCAGGGAAAAGATACATAAACACGCCAGAGTGTACCCCGCTGGAGAGCTCTGCACCCAAGTCACCGGGGAACCCCTGAACCCCCGCTACCTGCTCGAGTATCTGGAGGGGAAGTTCGGCGACATCTATGGATTTTAGCATGCTGGTGCTGCGCAGTCCCCACCTCTGGCTGGTTGTTTCCGGTCTTTTCTGTGGGGCGGCCTTGAACCGGGCTTTACATCCCGCGACCCATCCACGCTGGCGGGCTTCCGAGCCGCAGCGGGCGAAAACCGCGAAGTGGACGTTCTTCACCCTCTACCTCTGCCTGGCCGTAGTGACCGCTTTAGGCGCGGTGTTCGTCCCCGGACCGGAGAAAATCCTCGACCTGGGCTTGCTCTATCTTTTCCTCGGCAGCACGATCTTCTTCTTCCTCGTGTTTCGCTTCAAGCGGACCATCGGGCTGCTGGCCGTGATCCTGGCCATCGCCCTGGCCGGTACCCTGATGCTGTTCCTGCAGAGCCTGAACTCCTTCACCGGGGAAACGGAGATCGCCCAGGTGCGGGTGCTGGATTTCCAGGATGACCGTATGAAGTTGGAGATCCTTCCGGCGGAAGGGGAAAGCGTCATCACCTGGCTGGACGGCTCTTACTTCGCCCCGGTGGTCGAGGTGGTGATTTTCGATGATTATGTGGTTTTTTTGGGAGCCAAGACCTGGTACCGCTTCGTGGGAATCAGCTCCTTCGAGGCGCAGAGGACCGATACGGGTGTGAAGTTTCGCCAGCAGGACACCGACTACTATTTTCCCTCCCCCCCGGGAATCAGGGGGAAGCTTTGGAATCTCTACGAGCGCTACGATGCCCGGATCCCCGGTGTGAAAACCGTGCAGGTGGAGATGGATCTCAAACAGGTCCGAGGCAAGCAGCGGGGCAGGGAGCTTTCGGTGTATTCTCTACGCATCCAGAACGACGGGGGCGTTCAGATCGTCGAGATCTACTGACCCCTCAGCTCTCGTCCTTTAATTCCCTGAAAGCCCGTCCAAACGATCTCCACAGGGAGAATATCTTCTCCAGCAGAGATAATCCGACGATGCCCGCGGCCAGGATTTCGAGGACCAAAACAACCGTGGGATTGCCCAATCCCGGCAGCCGCAGATACTCGAGCAGTTCGATCCCATAGATCGTGAAAACCACGAACACCGAAGCTTTGCCGAGAAAGGAAAGCTTGAGGTAAGAGTACCCGCGGAGGAAATACAGGGTGATGATGCCTATGGCCTGAATCAGGAGCCGGACGACAACGATCAGGAAGAGCCAGATCGGGATGAAATCGATGATCATATACACCCAGGAGATGGCCAGGATCAGGATGTAATCCCCCGCCGGGTCGAGTATGCGCCCGATGCGTGTGGTCTGTTCGAGCGAGCGGGCCAGGAAGCCGTCGAGCAGATCCGTTAAAAAGAGGATGCCGAGGATGGGCACGACAAAGATCGGCGCGGATATCTCCCGGATATTCAAAAATAGAAAGACCAGAGTTGGAACGGAAGATATACGGGCGAAAGACAAAAACAGAGGCAGGTTGATCCGTTCCAGGGTTTTTCCGGTTGTCTCCAGTCTGAACTCTTTGCCTACGATCAGAGAACAGAGGATGAGCAACCCCTGGTAGATGATGTTGAGCAGTACATACACCGCGTAGTGCTGCATCTCTATATGGTAGGAAGCCGCCACCACGAAGGAGTACAGGCAGTAGAAGAGCAGCAGAGGAAGCACCGTGGTGAGTAGCAGCTTGAGCAGTCGTTTCCTCGTTTCCCCGGTCTGCGCTTCGTTCTCTTCCAGTCCGATCAGAGGCTTTATATACCAATACATCGAGCCGAGGGAAACCGCAACCATGAAGGAAAGCAGCACTGTGGATACGGTGCGCAGCGCTGAAAAGGACAGAAGCTCCAGGTGATAGCCTATGGCCAGGGCTGTGATGATCGAAGCCCCGGCATTTTGAAACACGGTTTTCAGTTTTCCCGGCGTCTTGGCCGCCGGATCCATGCGTCTCTTGATATACAGAGGGCGCACAGCCGTGTACATGGAGATTTCCCGGAGAAGGAAAAGGAGCAGCAGGATCAGCGGCATCAGAGAGACCGTGTAGAAGGCCAGGTACACGAAAAAGAAGAAGCTGAAGTCGGATATCGGATCGATCCATTTGCCCGCCATCGTGACCAGGCTGTTGCGTCTGGCCAGAGTCCCGTCCAGGTAATCGGTGATCATCCCGGCAACAATGACGCCCAGGCAGACGGCGATGTTTACCGGTGTGCCGCGGCGGAAAAGCAGGAAGAACAGCACACCAAGGACGATTCGGGAGAGAGACAACAGGTTGGGGATGTGTTTACGGGGCTTGATGGAGCGGATCTTTGAACCGATACTCATGATCTGGACTCAAATTGTAGGTTTGCCGATTCCCTTGGTCAAGGCGATTTGGGTCTCAAGCTCTTGATATTTTGCTCAGATACTATTATTATTACATTAGTCTTTCGGCTGGTAAGGGCACCGTGAGCTTGGACTGCGCCGGAGTGCTCTTTTTACAGTATCGTACAAACTCAGATTTATTTTTGCATTAGTACTTGACATAGAATCTTTGAGTGCAGTATATTCCCTCTTGCGCCTCGGAGGTTGCGCGGAAGCGGTTCAGCTGAGGTGAGGGAAAAAAGTTCTTTGAAAGCAGTGAAAGGCGCCGGTGCTGAGGAAGCCCGGGGATGGGTTCTGAGAGGAGCCCGGAGGCCGGGTAGATTGGCAGCTGGTGTTTTTTACGAACAGGGAAGGGAGTGAGAGAGGTAAGGATCGAGAGTGTGAGAGATGAGCAGTGCGGATCTTGAAAGAGAAGAGAATCAAACTGTAAGAAGCAGCTTTCTGTTCTTCGGAATAGGGAGCTACATTATATG
>Ga0315553_10004002_pt1 | contig 11279 bp, 10 predicted proteins | sample SalMarSW160140MG_FD_203099 | JGI IMG/M metagenome (GOLD analysis project Ga0315553, IMG submission 203099) | Salt marsh sediment microbial communities from the Plum Island Ecosystem LTER, Massachusetts, United States - Salt Marsh Sediment SW1601-40 ... | reverse complement strand
ACCTTCGCGACCACCGGGTTGCGGCTCGCCAACACCCCGACGTTGATCGCCTCGGCAAGGCTCCAGCGCTTGGCGGGCACGGCAACGATGCGCACGCTCTTGCCGATCTGGGTGAGCTGCGGCGGTCGTTTTGAGCCGAAATCGACCACGACGATCTCATCGAGCGCCGCCGATTTCAGCCGTAGGAACGAGGCCACGCATGCCTCGATTCGGTCGGCCGGCCAGTCCCTGACCGGAATAATCAACGAGAACATCGTGACGGGCCCCCGACCCGCGACGGGCATTAGCCGGCCGAGCCGGCCGGGAACTGGGAATCGCTATCCAGGTCAACGACCTCGACGCGAACGTCGCCGTAGATGAATCTCACCGTTGTTGACGTTCGGACCACGTTACGGAGGCGTGCGGCCACGCGGTCGGCATCCAACTGGCCTTCCTGCACACCGGCGAGGATCTCCATGAGCCGCCCAAGCGACATGAGTTCATCGTCGATGAGGATTCCTTCAAATCCTTGGCTAGAAATCTGTCCGAGCTTGACCTCAACGCTCGTCAGATTGCCATTCGCGAAATCAGCTGACAGACCGTCGACGAAATCCCTGGCGGTGGTCTGAAGCGCCAAGGTCGGCGTTGCGTAGCCCAGGCTCGCGGCGAGAGCCGCGGCCAGCGCTATCTTGCTCGTTTTGTTCATTGTGTCCCTCCAGCCAACTGCGACAACCTGCTGTCGCACGGGAGACCCGACGGTTCGGGTCCGTGTGCCTGAAGGCGATCTAGCCCATCTCGCCTTAAACTTGGCTCAATATCGGTAACCACGGTCTAATAAAAAGCCGTCGTCTTGGTACATGTTCTATTGAAACGCCGAGGAACGTCATGGTTAGAATTGGTTTAATCCAGTGGGATGTTCGCGCTAATGTTGCGTTGCGCGGTACTGTATATTGCTCTGGTTGTATTCGGGTCCCCTGCTTTTGCTGTCGTGGACTGTCGTATACGCACGCTGCCGCCCGCGCACTACGCATCCAAGGCCCTTCCGCCAGTCAGGTACAAGGGACTGCCCCTCGCCAGGCTGCAAACGCTTTATCGCGAGTTCGCAGGGCTGCCTCGCCGCGCCGCCGGCGTGAGCTATTGCGCCGATCCGATCGGCTTCGTATACCCTTGGAACCGAGGCCATATTCCGACCATTTATTTCCCGACAGACGTCTCCGAGCGATGCCTCAGTGAGGTCTTGGCCCACGAGGAGGCGCATGTGAAGGGCTGGCCCCTGGACCATCCCAACGGGCGGCACCAGCGCGGGACGTGCCAGCGCGGGCGTTAATGGATCGGCTCGACAGCGGGGCGGCAGGATGACCAAACCGGTTGCAGCGATCATCGGCGTCGGACCGGGAAACGGGGCCGCGCTCGCCCGCCGCTTCGCCGACGATCACCGCGTAGCTCTCGTCGCGCGCACGGCCGAGTTCTCGCAATCGCTCGCAACCGAAATCGGCGACGCCAAGGCGTACGCGTGCGACGTCGCCGACCGTGCGGCACTGACCGCGACGCTTGAGCAGATCGCCGCAGACCTCGCTGCCGTCGACACGCTCGTCTACAACGCCGGGTCCGGCGTCTGGGGCAGCGTCGAGGAGATCGCGCCTGACGGCTTCGAAACATCGTGGCGGATCAACGCCGCGGGCCTGCTCGTCGCCGCGCAGGCGGTCATCCCGGCAATGAAGGAGAAGAAGCGTGGCGCCATCATCGTCATCGGCGCAACCGCATCGCGGCGAGGCGGCGCCAAGACCGCCGCCTTCGCCCCGGCCAAGGCGGCGCAGCGCAGCCTCTGCGAGTCGATGGCCAAGCACCTCGGACCAATGGGCATTCACGTCGCGCTGATCATCATCGACGGCGTCGTCGATATCCCGCGCACGCGTGAGCGCATGCCCGACAAGCCAGACGATTTTTTCGTCAAGCCCGACGACGTGGCGGAGACGGCGCATTGGCTCGCGCACCAGTCGCCCTCGGCATGGTCGTTCGAGGTCGAGGCGCGTCCCTTTGGCGAGCGCTGGTGATTAGCCAGGCGGCTCCGCCGCGTCAACGATCTTGAGCGACGGCTGGCGGCGCTCCTGCCATTGGTCGATGGAGAGTGTCCCGGCGACATGGAGCGCGCTGCCGCGGCGGGCCGCGATCGCCTGGCCGAGCTCGGAGCCGGCGCCGCGGAAGAGCATCGCCTTGACAGTGGCGCCGTCGTTACTCGCCAGAGTTACTCGGATGTGACCGTTGCCGACGGCATCGGCGTAAGCGATGCGGTGGCGCGGCAACGCGAACACCGGCTCGGGGTGACCGGCGCCGAAGGGCCCCGCCTTCTCCACCATCTCAATCAGGTCGACGGTGGCGCCACGGGCGGTGAGCGCCGCGTCGACCGCTAGATTGTGCCCGTCGGCTTCGCGCACGGCCTGCCCCAGTGTCTCTTCCAGGTATCCCCTAAGGTCGCCAAGGCGGGAGCGCTCGATGGTGAGGCCCGCCGCCATGGCGTGGCCGCCGCCCTTGACCAGGATATCGCGCTCGACAGCGCTTCTTACCGCGTGGCCGAGGTCGATGCCGGGGATCGAGCGCCCTGAGCCGGAGCCGAGGCCATTCGGCTGGAAGGCAATGGCAAACGCCGGCCGCTGAAACCGCTCCCTGAGCCGCGATGCGATCAGGCCGACCACGCCCGGATGCCAACGCTCGCTCGCCGTGAGCAACACCGCCGGCCCCTCGCCTGTACCGATCTCGGCCTCGGCCTCCGCCGTGGCCTCCTCCAGCATCGCGGTCTCCATCGCCTGGCGTTGCTGATTGAGACGGTCGAGCTCGGCGGCAATCTGCGCGCATTCCGCCGCGTCGTCGGCAGCAAGCAGCCGCGCGCCGAGCGCCGCATCGCCGATGCGGCCGCCGGCGTTGATGCGCGGCCCGATGAGGAAACCAAGATGATACGGCGCGACCGGCCCGCTGAGGCGGGCGACATCGGCGAGCGCGGCGATGCCAGGGTTGCCGCGCCGGGCGATCGTGATCAGGCCCTTGGCGACGAACGCCCGGTTGAGGCCGGTGAGGGGCACGACGTCTGAGACCGTCCCCAGCGCAACCAGATCGAGCCACTGCAACAGGTCGGGCTCCGGCCGGCCTTCACCATACCAGCCCCGTGCGCGCAGGATCCGGTTGACGGCGATGACGGTGAGGTAGGTCACCCCCACCGCCGCCAAAGCCCCAAGCCCGGAGAGGTCGTCCTGGCGGTTGGCGTTGACGATGGCAACCGCGTCGGGCAGTTCGGCACCCACCTCGTGATGGTCGATGACGACCACGTCGAGGCCGAAATCGCGCGCCGCGGCGAGCGCCTCGAAGCTGGCCGAGCCGCAGTCGACCGCGATCACCAGTCGCGCGCCCGCCGCCGCCAGCGAACGCATGGCCTCAACGTTCGGGCCGTAGCCCTCGAACAGGCGATCGGGGATGTAGACGGCAGGCGCGACGCCTTGGTGACGAAGAAAGCGCGTCAGGAGCGCCGCCGAGCTCGCGCCATCGACGTCATAGTCGCCGAAGATCGCGATCGCTTGGCCGGCGGTCACCGCGTCGGCGATGCGCTCCGCCGCCTTGTCCATGTTGGTCAACACCAAGGGATCCGGCAGGAGCGTCTTCAGGGTCGGGTCCAGGAAGGCCGGCACGTCGTCAGGCGCGACGCCCCGCCCGGCAAGCACGCGGGCAACGAGGTCCGGCACCTGATGACGCTGGGCGATGGCGAGGGCCGTTTTGGTTCCCGCTTCGTCAATACGCTCGACCCAGCGCCGGCCCGTCAGCGATCGCTCAACGTCGAGGAAGGTGCGATGTCCGGCAACGACGGCGGGCGCCGACTGGAACGCCGCGCTACCGGCCATCAGAGCGCATCGTCGAACTTGTCGAGGTCCTGGTGCTCAGCCTTGATCCAGCGCACCGTCCCCGACGAGGACCGCATCACCACCGTGTGTGTGGTGATCGCCCGCTTGGTGAACTTGACGCCGGCGAGGAGATCGCCGTCGGTGACCCCGGTCGCGGCGAACAGGACATCGCCGCGCGCCATTTCCGCGACGTCGTACTTGCGGTTGATGTCGGTCACGCCCATGCGGTGCGCCCGCTCGCGCTGCTCGTCGGAATTGATCACCAAGCGGCCTTGCATCTGCCCACCGATGCACCTGAGCGCCGCCGCAGCCAGCACGCCCTCCGGCGCCCCGCCAATCCCGAGGTAGATGTCGAGGCCGGTTTGCTCCGGCTCGGTCACGTGGATGATGCCGGCAACGTCGCCGTCGCCGATCAGACGGATCGCCGTTCCCGCCGCCCTGAGCTCCTCCACCAAGCGCGCGTGGCGCGGCCGGTCGAGCACGCAGGCGGTGATCTCGCCGACCGGCACTCCTTTGGCGGCGGCGAGCGCTTTGACGTTGTCGGTCGGGGTGGCGTCGAGATCGACCAGTCCGGTCGCATAGCCCGGGCCGATGGCGATCTTGTCCATATAGATGTCGGGTGCGTTCAAGAGGCTGTCGGACTCCGCAATGGCGATCACGGCAATGGCGTTCGGCAGGTTCTTGGCGGCGATGGTTGTGCCTTCCAGCGGGTCGAGGGCGATATCGACCCGTGGGCCCCGCTTCGAGCCGACCTCCTCGCCGATGAACAGCATCGGCGCCTCGTCGCGCTCGCCCTCGCCGATGACGACGGTGCCGTGGATGGGCAGCCGGTTGAGCTCGCGGCGCATAGCGTCGACCGCCGCTTGGTCGGCGGCCATCTCGTCGCCGCGGCCGCGCAGGCGCGCCGCCGCCACCGCTGCCCGTTCGGTGACCCGCGCCAATTCCAGGGTCAGGATGCGGTCGAGCGCCCCGCCCCGTTTTGGCAACCGGACTTCTGTGTTCAATCGCGCCTCCCCACGCGCAGAATTCGATTAGGCGAGTGGCTCTATTCTTATCATCTGCGGGTCGCTGGCGATGTGACCGTCTTCCTTGACCAGTTCGAGCGCCCCACGGATCGCCGCTTCCGTGGTTTCGTAGGTAATCATGATGACCGGCTGCGGCGCCTCCGGTACCGGATGCTCCGGCGCCGTCGTTCTTGGCGCTCGCCGCCGCTGAACGATCGATTCGAGCGAGATGTCTGCGTCGGCCATGCGTCGCGCTATCGCCGCAAAGGCCCCCGGTCGGTCGTAGACCGACAAGCGGATGTAGTAGCCGCCTTCGTGGAGCCGCATGCCAGCCCGCCGGTAGGGCTCAAGGCTCGACGCCGGCCGGCCAAAGGTTCCCATGCGGTCGCCACGGGCGATGTCGGCGATGTCGCTCATCACCGCCGACGCGGTCGCGTCACCGCCGGCACCGGCTCCCAGCAACACGATCTGGCCGACGAAATCCCCTTCCACGGCGACCGCGTTGGTGACGCCGTCGACGCGGGCGATCGCCGACGACTTCGGCACCATGGTCGGATGGGCGCGCTGTTCGATGCCGCTCTCCGTGCGGCTGGCGACGCCGAGGAGCTTGATGCGGTAGCCAAGTTCGTCCGCTGCTTCGATATCGGCCGGCGTGATCGAGGAGATTCCCTCGACGTAGATCGACTGCGCATCGATCTCAGTACCGAAGGCGATGGCGGTGAGCAATGCCAGCTTATGGGCGGTGTCCTGACCGCCGATGTCGTAACTCGGGTCGGCCTCGGCGTAACCGAGCCGCTGGGCCGCGGTCAGGCATTCGGCAAACGGCAGATTGTCCTGCTCCATGCGGGTCAGGATGTAGTTGCTGGTGCCGTTGAGGATGCCGTAGACGCGGTTGATGGTGTTTCCGACCAACGCCTCGCGGAGCGTCTTGACGATCGGGATGCCGCCGGCCGCCGCCGCCTCGAAGTTCAGGCTGACCCCGGCCGCTTCCGCCTCGCGGGCGAGAGACACGCCGTGGGTCGCCAAAAGCGCCTTGTTGGCGGTCACCACGTGCTTGCCGGCGGCGATCGCCGCCCGCACCGAGGCATGGGCGACGCCGTCGGCGCCGCCGATCAACTCGACGAAAACGTCGTTGCCTGAATCAGCGGCAAGCGCAACGGCGTCGTCGGACCAGGCGTAGCCGGAAAGGTCAATGCCGCGGTCCTTGTTGCGGTCGCGCGCCGAAACGCCGGTGATTGAGATCGGGCGGCCAGACTTGACGGCGATGTCGTTGCCGTGCCGGCCCATCAGCCGCACAAGCGACGCGCCGACGGTGCCGAGCCCGGCGACACCTATGCGCAGCGCCGTGTCCATCTGCGACACCTTTCCCCTCCGGTCACCGTCCGGCGCAAGCGACACCGGCAGCGCGGGAGCGCCGTATCAAGCGGAACATGGACCTGAGTCCGGTTAGCGGCGAGCGCCCGTCATCGGCACGACGTTGTGCAACGTTTTGTCTGCCGATTCAAGAAAACGTCGGAGGTTACGCGCAGCTTGCCGGATGCGCTGCTCGTTCTCGACGAGGGCGATCCGCATGTAGTCATCGCCGTGCTCGCCGAAGCCGATTCCCGGCGCCACGGCCAGGTCGGCTTTCTCGATAAGCAGTTTGGAGAACTCCAATGAGCCGAGGGGGCCAAACTTCTCAGGGATTGGCGCCCAGGCGAACATAGAGGCCCGCGGCACCGGAATCTGCCAGCCGGCACGACCGAAGCTCTCGACCAGCGTATCGCGACGGCGCTTGTAGGTCGCCCGCATCGTCTCGATGCAATCGGTCGGCCCGTTGAGTGCAGCGGTCGCGGCCACCTGGATCGGCGTAAAAGCGCCGTAGTCAACGTACGATTTCACCCGGCCGAGCGCAGCGATCAGGCGCTCGTTGCCCACGGCGAACCCGATTCGCCAGCCGGCCATTGAGAACGTCTTCGACATGGAGGTGAACTCCACGGCGATGTCGACGGCGCCCGGCACCTGCAGAATCGACGGCGGCGGGTTGTTGTCGAAATAGACCTCGGCGTAGGCGAGATCGGAGAGCACGATTAGTTCGTGCCGGCGCGCGAAGCTAATGAGATCGCGGTAGAAGTCGAGCTCAGCGACATGGGCGGTGGGGTTCGACGGGTAGCAGACGACGACCGCCAGCGGTTTGGGAATCGAGTGGATCACCGCGCGCTCGAGTGCGTGGAAGTAGTGCTCGTCCGGCGTCGCCGGCAGCGAACGGATCACACCGCCAGCGATCAGGAAGCCGAAAGCGTGGATCGGGTAGCTCGGGTTGGGGCAAAGCACCACGTCGCCTGGGGCGCTGATCGCGTGGGCGATGTTGGCGAAGCCCTCCTTGGAACCGATAGTAACGATGACCTGGCTGTCGGGGTCGACCTTCACGCCGAAGCGGCGACCGTAGTAGGCCGCCTGTGCCTTGCGCAAACCGTTGATGCCGCGCGAGGCGGAATAGCCGTGTGTGTCCTCGCGCCGTGCGGTTTCGGCAAGCTTATCGACGATGTGCGACGGCGTCGGCAGATCGGGATTGCCCATGCCGAGATCAATGATGTCGGCACCGGCCGCCCGCGCGCTCGCCTTCAGCCGGTTGACCTGCTCGAACACGTACGGCGGCAGGCGCCGCACGCGGTAGAATTCCGACATGGGCATGACGTCAGCCTCGTTTCCGCACGCGACGGCTATTGCCTAGCATTCCCCGCTGGCCAAATCACGCTTCAAGCGTTCTTCGGACTCCAGCGCCATGGCCGTCCCGTCGGCGCACTCAGGCTTGTCCGCCGGTCTTCCAGCCTCCTGGCTCTTGGCCAGGGCCTCGAGTTCGGCAATCACCTGCGCCTTTTCCTCCGGCGTCAGCAACTTGCTCTTCGGCTCTTTCGAAGGCTCGCTCGCTGCCACCGTCGGGGTTGCCGGCTCCACCGGCAGCGGCGGCGGCTGGGCCCCAGCAGCGACCGGCATGGGGTCGCTAGGCTTGGAGTCGCGCTCGACCATCACCGCCGGCTTCATCTCGGCCGTGGTCTCGCCCACCGCGGTGCTGCTCAGCACCAGGGGCGTGGAGGCGGGTCTTGCGAAATCGCCCATTGAGGCGGCGCATCCGCCCGTGAGCGCGCCAAGGCCCGCAATCAGGCCGGCTACAGCTGTACGCCGCCATGGCTTTTCGATGAGAATCGGCCTCATGTCGTGTCGTCGGTACATGGAACACACAGCCGGCCGAAGCCGGCGCCCCCGAGATGGTCGACGGTCTTTCGGTATCCAAATACCAACCTATTATGTCCAAAAAGCGTGCAAGAACGGTTCACAGCCCGGCTTTAGCCTCGGAAATGGCGATGGCGACGGACCCCAAGCCAAGTCAAACCCGCCTCGGGGTCCACGACCCCGAGGCGTTCGCCGTCAACGTGGCACGGGCCATCGAAGAGGCTGGCAAGGCTTTCTCCGCCTACCTCCGGCCCCGCGAGCAAGGTAAGCTTCCCTTTGATTTGACCGACAGCGTCGCCGACATGGTCAGAACTCTGACCAAGGTCGGCGAGTACTGGATGGGCGAGCCCGAGCGCGCGCTGGACGCGCAACGCCGGCTCTACTCGCGCTATCTGGAGTTGTGGGCAAGCTCGTTGAAGCGCATGGCGGGTGAGCCGGTCGGCCCCGCCGCCGAGCCCGATCCCCGCGACAAGCGCTTCACGGACGCCGAATGGACGGACAACCAGTTCTTCGACTTCATCAAGCAGTTCTATTTGATCACGAGCCGCTGGGCCGAGGAGATGGTGGCCGAAGCGGATGATCTCGACCCGCACACGCGCCAGAAGGCCGCCTTCTACGTCAAGCAGATCGCCAATGCCCTCGCTCCGCCGAACTTCGTCCTCACCAACCCGGAAGTCCTGCGTGAGACCCTGTCGACGGACGCCGCCAATCTGGTGCGCGGCATGCACATGCTGGCCGACGACATCAAGAGAGGCCATGGCGACCTGACGATCCGCCAGTCGGACACGTCGAAGTTCAGGCTTGGCGAGAACCTGGCGGCGACGCCCGGCAAGGTCATCCACCAGAACGAGCTCTGCCAGCTGATCCAGTACGAGGCGGCGACCGAAACCGTCCTCAAGCGGCCGCTGCTGATCGTGCCGCCGTGGATCAACAAGTTCTACATCCTCGACCTCGGCCCGGAGAAGTCGTTCATCCGCTGGTGCGTCGAGCAGGGCCACACGGTCTTCGTGATTTCGTGGGCTAACCCGGATCGACGGTTAGCAAGGAAGAACTTCGGGGACTACATGCGCGAGGGCATCTTCGAAGCTCTCGACGTGATCGGCGACGTCGCCGGCACTGAAGAGGTCAACGCCGTCGGTTATTGCGTCGGGGGAACGTTGCTGGCGGTAGCCCTTGCCTACGGGGCGGCGACGGGTGACACGCGCATCAAGTCGGCGACTTTCTTCGCCACTCAGGTCGACTACACCCACGCCGGCGACCTGTCGGTGTTCGTCGACGAGGAACAGCTTGCCAGAGTCGAGAGGAAGATGAGTGTTCGCGGCTACCTCGAAGGCAAGAACATGGCCGCCACGTTCAACATGCTGCGCGCAAATGACCTGATCTGGCCCTACGTCATCTCGAACTACTTCAAGGGCCAGGAACCCGCGCCCTTCGACATCCTCTACTGGAACGCCGACGTCACGCGCATGCCGGCCGCTAACCACTCCTCCTATTTACGCAACTGTTACCTCGACAACAACTTGGCCAAGGGCGCGATGGAAATCGCCAACACGCGGCTCGATCTCGGCAAGGTCAAGGTGCCGATCTTCAATCTCGCCACCCGCGAGGATCACATCGCCCCCGCCCGCTCGGTTTTCTACGGGTCGAGCTTCTTCGGCGGCAAGGTAACGTTCGTGCTCGCCGGTTCGGGCCACATCGCCGGCGTCATCAACCCCCCGAGCCGACACAAGTACCAATATTGGACCGGGCCCGCTCCGAAAGGCGACGGCTATGACGCTTGGCAGGCCAAAGCCAAACCGCACGACGGTTCTTGGTGGCCGCACTGGCAGGCATGGATCGAGCGGCACAACCGGACCCGGGTCGAGGCGCGCAAGATCGGCGGCCGCAAGCATAAGCCGATCGAGGCCGCGCCCGGTAGCTACGTCAAGGTCAGGTCGTAAGCGGCACCTGCCCGCGGCCCGGCTTCGAGCCGCCCTAACCTTTGAGCCGCGCGAGCAGCGTGGCGTCCGGGTAGGAATCGGCCGGCAGCCCGAGCTTGAGCTGTATGTCCTTCACCGCCGCGCGGGTCTTGACGCCGATGACGCCGTCGATCTTGCCAACGTCGTAGCCTCGGCGGACAAGCAACGTCTGCACTTCGCGCACCTGCCCGGCGCTCAGCGGCGAGACACCCGAGCCCGGATTGACGCGGGGAGCGCCAGCGAGGCGGGTCGCGAAGTAGGCGGCGGTCGTCGAATAGACCAGCGACGAGTTCCACAAGAGATAAACGTCGAAGTTCGGGTACGCGAGGAACGCCGGTCCGTTGCGGCCCATCGGCAAAAGAAGCGAGGCAGGCGGTCCGCCGGTCGGCAGCGCCCCGCCGCCCGGCAGGGTCACACCCGCGGCCGCCCACTGCGACACGGGCAGCTTGATCGCGACATCCGCCTGTTCCCACGGCAACGATCGCGGCACCCGCACTTCCCTCAGCCACGGCTCGCCGCGGCGCCAGCCGAGGTGCTGGAGATAGCGAGCGGCCGAGGCGAGTGCGTCCGGTCCGCTGGTGAGCATGTTGACGCGGCCGTCGCCGTCGAAATCGACGCCGTAGTCGACGTAGCGGCTGGCGAGGAACTGGACCTGGCCGAGCTCGCCCGCCCACGGACCGCGCATCTCGCCGGCACTGAGGTCGCCGCGATCGATGATGACCAGCGCCGACAACAGTTCCTTGCGGAACAGGTCCGGTCGGCGGCAGTCGTACGCGAGGGTCGCCAGAGACGTAAGCGTCGGGCCGTCACCGATATTGGCGCCGAAATCGGTCTCCAGACCCCAGAATGAGGTGAGCACCGGCCCGGGCACACCGTATTCGCGCTCGATGCGCGCGAAGGTGCTGGCGTATTTGGTGAGGCGGCTCGTGCCCTGGCCGATGCGGTAGCCCTCCACCATGCGCCCGGCGAAGGTCAGGAAGTCCTGGGTGAAAACCCCCTGGGCGCGGTCCTTGCGGACGATCGCCGGGTCGAAGCGGACCGTGTCCAGGCCGGCACTGATCGCCCGCTGGGATATGCCGGACTGGGCCGCCTCCTCCCTGAACGCCCGTAGCCATGCGTCGAAGCTGCCCTGCGGGTGGCAGGTCTGGGCCAACCCGACGTCTGCGGCGAGGCCAACGACGACGGCGCACACAACCGCTGCGGTCTTTGCCATGAGCGGAGCCCTCCCGAGCCTGGTC